>Ga0326728_10014576_pt1 | contig 16655 bp, 11 predicted proteins | sample MB3enrmetagenome_FD_207602 | JGI IMG/M metagenome (GOLD analysis project Ga0326728, IMG submission 207602) | Lab enriched peat soil microbial communities from McLean, Ithaca, NY, United States - MB31MN | ecosystem: Environmental > Terrestrial > Soil > Wetlands > Peat | place: USA: New York...
TCTGCGCTCCTAGCTTTTGTCCTTTGTCATTCGCACTTTTCCTTTGACTTGCATTTCCGGTACCGCCACGCGCCGCCGCCCGCCTTTCCCCTTGACCTGTGACCTGTCACCTAAAATCTAAATCTTGCGATACAACAGCGCCTTCTTCACCTCGCCAATGGCGCGGGTTACGTTGATATCGCGCGGGCAGGCTTCCACGCAGTTGAAGATGGTGCGGCAGCGCCACACGCCCTCGAGGGTATTCAAAACTTCCATGCGTTCCTCGCCTCCTTCGTCGCGCGAGTCAAACAGGAAGCGGTGAGCGTTCACGATGGCTGCCGGCCCAAGGTAATCGCTGTCCCCCCAAAATGAGGGACAGCCTGACGTGCAGGCGCCGCACAGGATGCACTTGGTGGTGTCATCAAACTTCTCGCGATCTTCCGGCGATTGCAGGCGCTCTTTCTCCGGGGCCGACCCTTTGGTGATGAGGTAGGGCTTCACACTGCGAAATTTCTCCAGGAACGCATCCATATCCACCAGCAGGTCTTTAATGACCTTGTATCCACGCAAGGGCTCAATGGTAATCGTACTGCCCAGGCTGCGGAGCAACACCTTGCAAGCCAGCTTGTTCGATCCATTGATTTGCATTGCGTCGGAGCCGCAAACTCCGTGGGCGCACGACCGGCGATAGGTAAGGGTGCCGTCGCGGTACCACTTGACATAGTTCAACGCATCGAGCAAGCGGTCCGTGGGCTCGGCATCAATTTTGTATTCGCCCCACCACGCTTCCTTATCCTTTTCGGGATTGAAGCGTTTGATTCGTAAAGTAACCTGCATGTGAACTCCTGGGAATCGGGTAATCGGGTGATCGGGTGAACAAAGAACATAACTACGATTTCATTTCTCGGCTATTTGCTCACCCGATCATCGGATCACCGGATCTCCCGATCCCTCAATATTTCCTCTCCATAGGCTGAAACCTGGTGATGACGACGGGTTTGAACTTGAGTTCGATCCCCCTGGGTGAGTGAAATGCCAGAGTATGTTTCAGCCAGTTGGCGTCGTCCCGTTTGGGGAAATCCTCGCGGCAATGGCCGCCCCGGCTTTCCTGGCGTGCCAGGGCGCTTTCCACCAGAACGTCGGCAAGGTCGAGCAGGCAACCCAGTTCGATCACTTCGAGCAGTTCGGTGTTGTAACGCAGACCGCGGTCCTCCGCCTTCACCTGGCGATAGCGGTCGCGCAGCTCGCGCAATTTCTCGCGCATGGCGGTAAGACCCGCAGCATCGCGAAACACCGAGGCCTTGTCCATCATTTCGTCCTGAAGAGTGTCGCGGATGTCGGCGGCGCGTTCCTTGCCGGTGGAATTCAGCACGTGGCTCACCAGGGCGCGGGCAGGCTCCTCAGGTTTGGCAGGCAGGGGAGCCCAATCGTTCTCCTGGATGAATTTCGCCGCGTGGCGCCCCCCCCGCCGGCCAAAGACCAGAATATCCACCAGCGAATTGGTTCCCAGGCGGTTGGCGCCGTGCACGGAGACGCACGCGGCTTCGCCCGCCGCGTAAAGGCCCGGCAGCGGCGTGTTCTTCTCGTCGATCACCACGCGCCCCTCCACGTCGGTGGGAATCCCCCCCATCGCGTAGTGCGCGGTGGGTTGAATGGGCACCTGCTGGGTGAGCGGCTCGATGCCCAGGTAGGTCCTGACAAATTCCGTAATGTCGGGGAGCTTCTTGTCCAGGACCTCTTTTCCCAGATGGGTCATGTCGAGGTAAACGTAATTCTTGCCACCGATGCCGCGCCCCATCCGAATCTCGCGGTAAATGGCGCGTGAAACCATGTCGCGCGGGGCGAGGTCAAGCAGCGTAGGCGCGTAGCGCTCCATAAAGCGCTCGCCGGAATTATTGCGCAGAATGGCGCCCTCGCCGCGCGCCGCTTCGCTCAACAGGATTCCCATCTTGTAAATCCCGGTGGGATGGAACTGGAAGAATTCCATGTCCTCCAGGGGAATTCCGCGGCGATAGACCACCGCCATGCCGTCGCCGGTGAGCGAGTGGGCGTTGGAGCTGACGCGGAACATCTTGCCGCAGCCGCCGGTGGCGAACAGCACCGCCTTGGAATGAAAGGTGTGAATTTCCCCCGTGGCCAGGCATAGCGCCACCACTCCCGCGCAACGGCCGTGCTCAACCAGCAGGTCGAGCACGTGATACTCGTTATAAAAGTGCACGTTGTTCTTGATGCACTGCTGATAGCAGGTTTGGAGAATCATGTGCCCGGTGCGGTCGGCAGCGTAGCAGGAGCGGCGCACGGGGGCTTTGCCGAATTCCCGCGTGTGGCCGCCGAAGGGCCGTTGGGCAATCTTGCCATCGGCCGTGCGGCTGAAGGGCAGGCCCCAGTGCTCCAGATCGTATACCGTCTCAATGGCTTCCCGGCAGAGGATCTCCACGGCGTCCTGGTCAGCCAGATAATCGCTGCCCTTGACGGTGTCGAACATATGCCATTCCCAATGGTCCTCTTCCAGGTTGCCGAGGGCGGCGCCAATGCCCCCTTGGGCCGCGCCGGTGTGCGAACGCGTGGGATAGAGCTTGCTCAACACCGCCACGTTGCCCTTGCCGGCAAGCTGCAGGGCAGCCATCAACCCCGCTCCACCCGCTCCCACCACCACTGCGTCATACCTTTGGACCATGTTATTAAGCCTCGAAAGGAGTAATCAGTTTTCAGTTGTCAGTCATCAGTTGTCAGTTGCCCCGTCCAAGCCAGCTTTCCCAAATAGCACCCACTGATTACTGATGACTGATAACTGACAACTCCCACATCACATGGGATGAAACGTCAGAATCGCCAGCGATCCCAGCGTGAGGAGCACAAATCCCAGCACATAAAGCGACGCCAGCGAGGCCACCCGCCAGCCGGGCGGACGGATGTAATCCATCATCACCGTTCGCACGCCATTCACCCCGTGAATCATGGCGAGCCATAGCATCAGCAGGTCGTAGGTCCGCCAGAAGGGCGTGGCGTAGCGGGCCGCGACGAACTGGAAGTCAATATGATCCACGTTATGGATAATGTGCATGATCAGCAGATGGCCCAGGGCCAGAAAGAGCAAGGCAAGGCCCGAGATGCGCATGAAGATCCACGCATAGAGCTCCAGCCCGCTTTCCGGTCTTGGATTTCCCGCTCCACTCATCGTAAACCCCCTACTTCTTCACAATAAAGCTCAACATGTAGATGGCCGTGGGAATGAAAATTAGGGTAAAGGTGATTCCCACCGCGTAGTTGAGCTTGCGGTGGAAAGCCATGGTTTCCGGCCAGAAGTCCGTAACGCAGATGCGCACGCCGTTAATGGCGTGATAGAGAACCGCCGCCACCAGCCCCACCTCGCCCACGCGAAATGCGGGGTAGCGATAGAGAAAGAGCAGCTTGTTAAAGACCTGCGGCCCCCAACCAATTATGGATATATCCACAATGTGGATTAACAAGAATAGAAATACACCAATTCCCGTCAACCGGTGCAGGACCCAGGACCAGTGCCCGGGCCCGCCACGATAAGTCAGGTACTCAAGAGGTTTGACCATGCTCGTCCCCTGCTCCTTGTTGCGCGCAACAAAATCAAGATGGATGTGAATGCCGGGCGCCGGGCGCCACCCCCTTACCCGCCCCCACCTTATCCCCCCACATCGGGCTAACCGGCCATCCTACCCCAATCTTTGATTCCAATGCAATTAAGCGATGCGCAGGTAGTGTTGTCATTTACTACGGTAGCAGGGCTTAAGAGCGTTTCACACCGGGGTCACGGAGGGTAAATCATTGACCACAGAGAACACGGAGCAGATTTGGGGCCTTCTCCGTGCCCTCTGTGAGCCAACTCTGTGCCCTCTGTGTGGACCTCTTTCTCCACAATAAGGACTGGATTCACCTTTTGGGGGCATGAACTGCATCTGGAAAAGGGATGCAATTCCAAATGACACGGCTCAGCATCACGGAGAGGTCTCCGCCATCGCCCGCGGCTGGTAATTCCAGCGCGTCGCCAGCAGCCCGCCCGCAATCAAGGAAAGTGCCACGAAGAGGTAAAAGAGCATGTCCCAACTATAGTGGGCGGTCACGAAGGCCACGACGAAGGGGGACGCAATCATGCCCAGGTGCCCGATGCCATCGATGAAGCCCGAGGCGGTGGCGGCGGCTTCTTTGGAACCGACGTCCTGAGCCGCCGCGCCCGACATCAGCGTGTCAGGGCCATAAGTCATAATCCCGACCAGCGAAATGCCGATGGCGGTCCAGAGGCGCCCCATGGTGCTGAGTCTGGGAAGGATCAGGGAGGTCAGGGCGAGCCCCCAAAGCATCAGCGCTCCCACCGGAAAGCGGCGCGATTGGAAGAGCTTCTCAGAAGCGTAGCCGGCGACGATGGCCCCGAGAAAACCGACTAGTTCGTAAAGCGATGAGGTGTAACCCGCCTCCTGGGCGGAATACTTCAGATGCTGGGTCATGTATAAAGGCAACCAGAAAAGTAATGCGTAGCGCGTGAGGATGAGAAAGAAATACATGGCCCCAATGAGCCACAAGGTGGGGTCGGAGAGCACCTCCCGCATGGCCGAGCGCGGCGCGCGCGCGGTGCCGGAGGCTTCCGAAGAGGCCACGCCCCCGGCCGGCGTCGCGGGGCCATCTTCCACCTCCGGGAGGCCGACGTCGGAGGGGTTATCGCGCACAAAAAAGACATAAATCAGGGTAATCGCCAGCAGCAGCAAGGCCGGCATCCAGAATCCCCGGCGCCAGCCCCAGCGCGGAACCAGCCACAGGCTGGTGGCAACATACGTGGCAAATACCGTGGCAAGGAATCCGCCCAGGACATAATTCGTGCACCACCACGCCATCACCACTCCCCGCTCCGTCGGTCGAAACCAGCAGGCCATGGTTTTTACCAGTCCTGACCAGCCGGTGGATTGCCCGGCGCCGGCCACGCAAGCCAACAGAATCATCCACCCGAGCGATGACCCAAATCCCAGAAGGAGGTTCGAGCCGACCACCAGGAACAGCCCGGCGCTCACCACCACCCGCGTCCCGAAACGGTCGGAGAGAAGGCCGCAAACAAATTGTCCAATGGTGTAAAGCAGGCTGTAGCCAAAAACAAATTTGGCCAGTTGGGCGTTGGTGTAACCGCGATCCTGCTGAAGCAGTGGCATCACCACGCTGATGTTCTTGCGGCACAAGTAAAATCCCGCATAGGTCACCCAGGTGATGATGAAGATGCGCCAGCGCCAGTAGCGGGCGGACCGATTTGAAATGGTGGTTTGTGGATGCACGTTGCCTGCGGATTCGGAGACTAAGCCCCGTTTGTTACGGCAAGGTGAGCAACCGATGAAGTTTCATGAATCGGTATGGAAATCATTGCCCTTACAGGGTGTGCGGGGTCGTTGCCGGGGCGTGTTAAGCACGCTCACCTCGAAACCTGTAACCTTCCCGTAGCAAATTTGTCACCTCAAAGTCAAGGCGGGTTCACATTGGCACAATCTGCCGCTGCCAAACTCTACCTGACAATTAAATGTAGTCAATATTCTTCACAACAACCAAGAAGAAGAAATGACCCGCTTCCGGGGTCAAACGCTCGACGAAGTTAAATCCCCGCCGGGAGGCTCTGCTGTTTCCCGCGGCGGAATTTTTTCTGCGCAGAGCAGTTTTTTAAAATTTAAGGGAGGTAAAATGAAGACGCGTTATTTGAACGTTAAACAGCCTTGGCAAGCGGCTGTCTTGGGATTTACCGCCATGCTGCTGCTCAGCAGCCCGCCGGCGTTCGCCCAATCCACTTACGGGACCATCCTGGGAACGGTGACCGATTCCTCCGGAGCGGCGGTGCCTGCCGCAAATGTGGTCGTGGAGGAGCAATCGACCGGTGTGCAGCAGACCGCCACGACGGATAGCGGCGGCGATTATCGCATCGTGAACCTCGATCCCGGCACCTACACGATTACCGCTTCAGCCACAAACTTCGCGACCGTTAAGAATGAAGGAATTGTTCTGCCCGCCCGCGAAACGGTGCGCTCCGATTTCAAACTGCCGCTGAAGACGATGAGCCAGCAGATTGTGGTCACTTCCACGCAGGAAGTGGTCAGCGAAGACCTGACGGCCTCCAGTTCGATGTCGGGCAAGGAAATCGACTCCCTGCCCTTGAATTTCCGTGCCACCAATGCTCCCAGCCCCATCGGCACTTCCATCCTCACCGCGGGCGTCAACGAAGACCCCAGTGGCAACCTGACATTTTCCGGCCAGTTGCCGACCGCGACCTCGTTCACTCTCGATGGCACTTCCGTCCAGATGGTCCGTCTGGGTGGCCCGACTCGCGACCTGTTTCCCTCGGTTGAGGGCATCGCGGAATTCCGCGTCAACACCGCGGGTAACGATGCCGAATACGCGCAGCCCACGGACCTGACGGTGGTGACCAAAAGCGGCAGCAATCAATTGCACGGCAGCGCCTTCTGGTTCTTCCAGCGCAAGGGTTGGAACTCCATCGACCCCATTGCCAATTACAACCCGTCGCTCAATGCCAACACCTACGGCGGATCGATTGGCGGTCCCATCATCAAGGACAAGACCTTCTTTTACTTTGACTATGAGGGTGTGCGTTTAGCCCAGGATTCTCTGATCGACGCGGAAACCGTCCCCACCGCATGGGCCAACGGAGACTTCTCCGGAGTCCCGGGCCTGACCCTGACGAACCCCACGACCGGACAGCCCATCCAGGGCAACCAGATCACCAGCATCAATCCGACGGCGGCCCTGATCCTCAAGGACTTCTTCCCCACGCCCACCAGCACCAGCAATAACATTGACGCGACCGGCAACAATCTGCTCACGACCATGCCGGGCAACTACTCGGTGAACGGGTACGATGGCCGGCTTGACCACGTCTTCAACTCCAACCATCGCATTTATGGGCGGGTCACCCAGAAGAACATCACCAGCAGCGGCACGGACGGCACGGCGGCGACGGGAGCGCTGGGGTCCACTGGCGACACCAGCTACAATCCGCTCATGGGGACGTTCTCAACCACCACCGACGCTACCAACCTGGCCGTTTCCTACAATTGGGTCATCCGGCCTGACCTGATGAACGAACTGCGGGGCGGATGGACGCGCGCCGACTTCACCTATGGGTATCCGCAGGCGAAGTTGGGCGACTCGATCATTTCGGCACTGGGCATCCAGGGTCTGCCCGGCTCGCCCAAGAACGGATTGGGCGGCGTGCCCGTTTTTTACGTCGCCAACCTGCTGGGCGGCGCCACGAACCAATACGGCCACCCGCGCGTCAATAACAATGGGATTTTCGAGTTGGGCGATAACCTGACCTGGATAAAGGGCCGCTTTACCTCGAAGTTCGGCTTCGATTTCCGCCGGCTCAATTACCGGGATAACATCACCTTCAACCTCGGCGACGAATACGGGGACTACTTCTTCAGTGGCGCGTACACCTGTTCCGGGGCGGAGAGCCCCTCTTTGCCCGATGCCTGCGCCGTGGCGGAATTGCTCCAGGGGGATGTGGATTACGCCCTGCAAGCTCAGAATGGACCCGATGGCAAACCCTACGGATACCATTACTCTTTCTTTGGCCAGACGGAATGGAAGCTCCGGCGCGACCTGACGGTGACCGCCGGTCTCCGCTACGAGATTAACACCCCATTCCAGGATGCCACCAACCAACTCGGCAACTTCGAATATCAGGTTCCCGGCGGTGCATTGGTTGTCAACCCGAATGAGAATATCAATCCCCTTTGGAAGGAGGCAGTCGGCAGCACTCCTTTTGTTTCCGCCAGCTCGGTGGGACTGGGTCCCGGGCTGCGTTACACCTATTGGAGCAACATCCAGCCGCGCCTGGGTTTCGCCTGGGAGCCGTCGTCCAACACCGTGGTCCGCGCCTCCGCAGGAATCTACTCGGTGCCGGTCCTGGGAGCGGTGCTCTATTCGCTGCTGGGCATCGATACCAGCTACTATGGGACCTATCAGCCCACCGAAGCCACCCCCATCCTGAATTTCAGCAACGTCTTCTCCGGGACGCCCGGCGTTTCTTCCTTCCCGGGCTATCGCCGCGCCAACCAATGGAACCTGAAGGATCCGCGCGTCTACCAGTGGAATGCGGCGTTTGAACAGAACATCGGCTTCCAGACGTTGTTCCGCATCAGCTACACGGGCTCGCACGCCGTGGACCTGATCTATAGCCCCGACCTGAACCAGGTGACGCCGAACACGGCGTCCTACACGGACCCCAGCACCGGCTCCATCGTCTACGGGTACAAAGCTCTGGTCGCCACCCCCGCGCTACGTCAGGCGAACCTGAAGTATCCCAACTTCTTCGAGATTCTGACCCGCAACAACGGACCGAGCGACAAGTATGATGCGCTCATGCTGGAATTGAACCGGCGCTTCGCGCACGGGCTGAGCTTCACCAACAGCTATACCCTGGCTTTTAACAAGACCAATGCCCTGGGTACGGCTCCGAATTCGGCCATTGGCACCGGCGGACAAGGCGACAATGGCGCCAATACCAACAACATCTATGACATCACTTCCCAAATGGGGAACGCCTATTACGATCCCCGCCATAGCTTTATCAGCACGATCGTCTACGACCTGCCCTTCGGCCGCGGCAAGACCTACGCCTCGGGCATCAGCCGCGGCGAGGACCTCCTACTCGGCGGTTGGAATGTCACCGGAATTGCCTTGCTCCATACCGGCCTCTGGGAGACTCCCTACTACCCGAGCAGCGTCTATGACTCTTCGGGTACGGACCCCAGCGAGCGCTCCGTGAAGCAGCAGCGTCCGGACTGCAACAACGGGAGCGGCTATCTCTCCAATCCTTCCACCGCCGCGTTCTTCAACGTGTCGGCCTTCAGCATACCGGCCCATCCGGTGGACCAGTTCGGTACGGCGGAGCCCATCGGCCGCTTCGGTAACTGCGGCGTCGGCACCCTGGAGGGACCTGGCACCACGACCTTCTCAATGTCAACCGGCAAGACGTTCCACTTAAACGAGCGCTTCGCCATCCGGTATGAGGCGCAGTTCTCGAATATCTTCAACATCCTCAACTGGGGCGAGCCGAACATGAACATCACCGGCAGTTTCGGCCAAATCACCCACGCCCAGCAGGTTGCGCAGGCTGGACCGCGTACCATCCAGATGTCGTTGCGCTTCCAGTTTTAGGCGCAGCGGTAGTTGTAGAAGCAAGCGAGCCTGGTTCGTCGCCGAAGGGAGGGCGGGGTCAAACCCGCCCTCCCAAGGGCGATACAGAAAAGTGCCACGGGCAACTTGCCCCGATCTATCGGGGTCCTGCCCGTGCATTAGGCATGGCCAGGACCTGTCCCGATGTTCTTGATCGGGATGGCCATGGCACGTCGTCGCGCCGACCTAGAGGTCGGCACGTGCTGACGTAGCGGCGAGTTTACCTCGCCACGTGCCGGACGGCACATGGCCTCGCCATGGCGGCGTCCCGATGGCATCGGGATAAATTCCGCCGCCGCTACGGCATGCTGACCGCAAGGTCAGCGCTATGAAAAGCACATGCCGAGCTCAAGCCCGGCGCTACTTTTGATTCCGAAATTCCGGCAGCGACATGTTGTAGGCTCCTGATCTGGTTTGTCTCTCTTGACAATCATAGCTTATTATAATAAACTATATAAGTGCCGTTATGAGTACTGCCATGCCGTCGCGCCCCTGTCGAAATGCCCTGTCCGACTGTGACGCTGCTTGAGGTCAGCACGGCAAAGTACCCCGGCTTTCCACGATCTGCTGGAAAGTAAAGGAGTTTGTTATCTCGAGCCAAAATGTCGCAGGTCTTTATCATATTGAATTAAAAAGAGTTATCTCGATATTCGGAATCACCGGAGAAAATGAAGGCGTGACTTTCCACGATGTACGAGAAATAAAAGGGGTTAGCGTTGAAGTGAGAAAACCTGGCGAAAGTGTATCCTAATGAAAATAAAATAGTTAGGATGAACGTTTCGGGAAGGGCCTCGGAAAAAAGGGGGGATAAAAGATGAGGCGAAATTTCTTTAAGTTATTGAAAACAGATATAGAAAAAATGTCAATATTTTGCCTTTCCACGATCTTGATGAAAACAAGCAAGTTAAATCGTTCTTTCCACGATGTTGATGAAAAGAAGGGTGTTATTGAAAATGGAGGGGACATATAAGATATGAGGTGGCATGAGAGCCTATCCCGATTCATCGGCGTCCCACCTATGAGCGCTCATGGCCAAGATGGCCATGCCCCAGGTGGCAATCGCGCCCAGCAACGGAAATTCGACTCATATGAATAAACCAAAACTCCTCTTCACCCCCGGTCCCTTGACCACTAGCGAAACCGTCAAGCAGGCCATGCTGCGGGACCTGGGCTCGCGCGACACGGAATTTCTCCAAGTGGTTCGGAAAATCCGCCACCGTTTGCTGGAGTTGGGCCAGGTGGCGGGCGGCGACTACGAGGCCGTTCTCATGCAGGGCTCCGGCACCTTCGCGGTGGAGTCCGTCATCTCTTCGGTGCTGCCGCGAGACGGCAAGTTACTGGTTCTGATCAACGGCGCTTACGGGCATCGCATGGCAAAAATCGCCCGGACGTTGGGCATCTCGACGGAAACCCTGGTGTTCCCTGAATCGCGCCCGGTGGAACCCGCCGCCGTCCGCGAGGCGCTCACCCGCGATGCGGCGATCACCCACGTCGGGCTCATTCATTGTGAGACCACCACGGGAATTCTGAACCCGCTGGCGGAGATCGGCGGGATTGTCAAGGAGCGCGGCCGTGTTTTCCTGGTGGATGCCATGAGCAGTTTTGGGGGCATGCCCATTGACCTTGCAGCCAGCGGCATCGACTTTCTGGTTTCCTCGGCGAACAAGTGTATTCAGGGGGTTCCCGGCTTCGGGTTGGCGCTGGCGCGGCGTGATCTGCTGATGGCCGCCGAGGGCCGCGCCCGCAGCCTGAGCCTTGACCTGGTGGCCCAGTGGAAAGGGCTGGAGGCGAATGGCCAGTTCCGTTTTACACCACCGACGCACGTTCTTCTCGCCTTCTGGCAGGCCCTGGAGGAATTGGAGGCGGAAGGTGGAATTGAGGGCCGGGCGGCCCGCTACGCCGCGAACCATCAGGCTCTCCTCGCGGGCATGAGCGCTCTGGGGTTTGACGCCTACCTCGAGCCGGAGCTCCAGAGCAACATCATCACTTCCTTTTTCTATCCTGCTCACCCGAAGTTCGAATTCCGGCAATTTTATCAGCGGCTGAGCGAGCAGGGGTTGGTGATCTATCCCGGAAAGGTCAGCGACGCAGATTGTTTCCGCATCGGGACCATCGGAAGCATTTTCCCCGAGGATATTCGAACCTTGGTGGCGGCCATCGGCCGGACTCTGGCAGCCATGCAAATCGACTCTCCCCGGTCGGCGAGGGCGGGCTACCAAACTACAGGAGGAATATAAGAATGCCATCTAACCATCATCGGAATTATCCCGGTCCGGTGCGCGCCGTCATCTTTGACTGGGCAGGCACCACGGTGGACTATGGCAGCAGGGCTCCGGTGAATGCTTTCATCGAGCTTTTCCGGCGGCATGGAGTGACGGTTACGGCCGCCCAGGCCCGCGGACCCATGGGCTCCCACAAGCGGGACCATGTGCGCCTGATCCTGGCGATGGAACCTGTGGCGCAGCAGTGGAAGCAGGTAAAAGGCCGCGCCGCCACGGACAAGGATGTGGAGGCGCTCTTTCGTGAGTTCATCCCGCTGCAAACGGAAGTGATCGCCCGCCACACTAACGTCATTCCCGGGGTGGCGGAAGCCGTCGCGACCATGCGCCTACAGGGCATCGTTTTCGGCGCCACCACCGGCTATACCCGCGGCATGATGGCTGCGCTCCTGGCGGACGCCGCAGCGGGGGGTTTTTCGCCGGAGACCAATGTGTGTGCTGACGAAGTCCCGGCCGGGCGCCCCGCTCCGTGGTTGGCCCTCACGGCAGCGATGGACCTCGGTGTCTATCCCATGCCGGCCTGTGTCAAGGTGGGGGATACGCTCGTGGATATTGCCGAGGGTCTGAACGCCGGCATGTGGACGGTGGGCATCACCAAAACCGGCAACGAACTGGGCCTTTCCGAGGCCGAGGTGGAGGCGCTTCCGTCGCACGAATTGGCAACCCGGCTGGATGCCGCTGCGCAGCGCTTCTTCCAGGCGGGTGCGCACTACGCGATTTCGGAAGTTGCCCAGTTGCCGGCGGTCATCACCGAAATCAATGAACGGATGGCGCGCGGCGAACGGCCTTGAGCCCCCCAGCCGCTCTAGTTATTGGAAGGCGACCCCGTCACCCCCACGACAAGCAAAGCGTGGGGCCCCCTCCCCGCCCCGGCTGATGAAAGCGCCGGATGCGGTTCACCCTCTCCCCCAAGTGGGCGAGGGAAGTAATTTCAAATCACCTCTCCCCTCGCCCCCTTGGGGGAGAGGGGCCGGGGGTGAGGGGGTTCATCCGGCACTGTACTATGCAAAAGTCACAAACTGCGACGCGCGGAGTCGGAGTCAAACGGGGCATGAACCGGAGGATTTCCCCGGGCTGCATCGCGGCTTTCGTCCCCGACGGCGGCGCCTTTCATCAGGCCGGTCAAGAAAGCCATGCGCGCATCAGGCCGGCGGTTGAGGGACATGTGGACGAGAAAACCCATGGTAATGATGGCCACTGCGAGCCCGAGCAAGGCTCCCATTGATTGAAGAAGCCAATCCATGATAGATAGCGTCGGCCGCCTCTGTTGATGGCAAGTGAAGGAAGTTTGAAGGTTGGGTTAAGCCGGGAACGACTAATTGTCTGAGATGTGCAAACGCCAAGACGCTGAAGTCTCCCTTCATTGAAACTTCAACTACCCTTCACCTCGCCATCACACAAGCGGTCCATTATACCTGACGCATCGGTTGATTCCACTCCTCGTGGCCACGGAGAACGCTAAGTGCCTCTTTTCCTCCGCGAACCAACCCCAGAGCGCAAGACGATACCGTCCCCCGACGGGCGAGACCCGAACGATGGGATTGAGATTACCCTCCCCCCCGCCTTTGCCGACAAAATTGCGCCCTTTGCGCAGCCGGCCGTTCAACACCTCCTGCGCTGGCAGGAATTGAACGATTTGTACGCCTGTGTCAACCGGCCAGAGGAAGAAGACGAGATCTGGGAAAGAATCCTGCGCTCTCTGAATGTCGCCTACGAGGTTCCCCGCGAAGACCTTGCCAATATTCCTGCCAGCGGCCCTCTGGTGGTGGTTGCGAACCACCCTTTTGGAGGAATCGAAGGGGTCATTCTAGCCGCGCTCCTGCGTTCGGTTCGCAGTGATGTGAAAGTGTTGGCTAATCTGGTGTTGTGTTCTTTTCCCGGGCTGCGCAAGTCGCTCATCCCCGTTGATCCTTTCGGGACCCAGGCTTCCGCCACCAGCAACGTCCGGGGTCTTAAGACGGCGATCCAGTGGCTGCGCAAGGGTGGCGCGCTCGCGGTCTTTCCCGCCGGGGAAGTCGCCCACGTGGATACGAATCAATGGGCCATCACCGACCCATCCTGGCATGAGTCTGTGGCAGCCATCATCCGCAGGACTTCCGCCTCAGCAATTCCCGTCTATTTTACGGGGAATAATGGCCCGCTTTTCCAGCTTTTGGGCATGGTTCATCCGCTGCTGAGGACGGTGATGTTGCCATCCGAGTTGCTGAACAAACGGAATCATCTTTTCAAGGTTCGCATCGGCCATCCTCTTCCCTATCAAAAGCTGAGCGCGTTCCCCGACGATGCTGGGATGACGGCCTATTTGCGCTGGCGAACTTACCTCCTTGGAAACCGCAAGGATTTGGGCAAACCGCCGGGCAAGTGGGCGGGACTGATGAAAACCGTTCACCACACAGCTCCCACGCTTCTCAAGCCCCCGGAAGGCGCCGAAATGGAGCGCGAGATCGAGCTTCTCCCCCCCGCGCAAATTCTTATCTCGAGTGGTGATGATTCCGTTATTCTGGCCAGGGCGCACCAAATTCCCCAGGTGTTGCGCGAAATCGGCCGCTTGCGGGAGGTTACTTTCCGCTCAGTCGGCGAGGGCACGGGCAAAGCGATCGACCTGGACCCGTTTGATTCCTATTACCACCACCTTTTTGTTTGGAGAAAAAGTCAGCGCCAGATCGTGGGGGCTTATCGCCTGGGTTTGACCGATTTAATCCTCAAAACATACGGGAAAAAAGGCCTTTACACCAGCACGCTGTTTGACTTTCAGGACGATTTTTTCAACCGCATCGGCCCCGCGCTGGAACTGGGCCGGTCTTTTGTGCGCATGGAATGCCAGGGCGCCATCAATGCCTTGCCTCTTTTGTGGAAGGGAATCGGCCGGTTCGTTCTCCGCAATCCTCAGTGCAAGATCCTGTTCGGACCGGTCAGCATCAGCAACAATTACCACCCCGTTTCCCAAAACATGATGGTCACGTTCCTTCAACAGAACCATCTGACCGAGGAGATTTCCTGCCTGCTCAAACCCCGGGCTCCCTTTAAACCGTCACGGATTCACCCCCGGAACCCTGCGCCCGTCTGCTATCAGGTCAAGGATGTGCAGGAACTTTCCGAGTTGATTTCCGAGATCGAGAGCGATCACAAACAAGTCCCCATTCTCTTGAAGCACTACCTCAAACTGGGCGGCAAGATCGTGGGCTTCAATGTGGACGGCCATTTCAGCCATGTGCTGGACGGCCTGATTGTTGTGGATCTGACCAAAACTGAGCGCCGGATTCTGGAACGCTTTGTGGCCCCCGAAGGCGCTCGCCGCTTCCTGGCTTATCACCACGGCGGGTCGCCGTCGGATGGGGGCGCCGAATCCATGAGCGCTGCATAGCCTCCCGTACTCGCCTCTAGGCGCGCCATGACCTTCGCCTATCACCCGTAATAATCCATAATGGTGCTTCGTTGAGTTCTACTCAATGGTGCTGATTACGCCTTGTTGGCAAGGGTGCGGAAGCTGGCCAGCAGTTGCAAACCCCCGGAAATTGTGGTAACGTCTTTATAATCTATTGTGTAGGCCCGTAGCTCAGCCCGGTTAGAGCGCTACCTTGACACGGTAGAGGTCTGGGGTTCGAGTCCCCACGGGCCTACCATATCTTTCAACAACTTGCCGCATTTGATCGCTTCAAACATCCCGCACAATTCCCGCAAATCCACTGTCGGGTGACCAGTCCGGGCTCTTTGGCAACAATTTCTTCTGAAGTCGATTGACTGCTCGCCGACGCTTCTTCTCTGCAACGATGGTATACTCCAAGGTCATGCTCGGACGCGAGTGGCCTGCCTGCAACTGCGCGTCAATCGTGTTCGCGCCCTCTTCCTGGATTCGAGTGATGTTCTGCCGACGAAAAGAGTGCCAGCCAAAGCCAGGGAAGTAGAGTCCAAGCCGCTCGGCTGCCGGTCGGATGTAATTCTTGAGAATTTCGCGGTCGTCTAGAGGTTCGCCGCCCTCCCCAAAAGCATAGTCCTCCGGCTTCGCATCCAGCGGCTTGAGCCGACGAAAGGCTTCGCCCAATATGCCGAGGGAAAGCCCTCTTTCCGAAGAAAGGCTTTTCGGCACATCAGTGTCACCGCGATAGTAGCGCTCCACGACGCTGATCCAACCACGGACGAGGTCAACAGCACGCCACTTAAGCCCAAGCAGTTCTGAGACCCGCAATCCGGTTGAGACCGCCGTCATGATCATCAACTGAATCAGCGCTGGGAGCGCCATTAGAAGCCGCCGAAATTCAGGGTCAGTCAGGATTCGGCGCTCTCTCTTCCAATGTTTCCTTCCCAGCTTTGTTCTTAGTACTGGATTCGGGACCGCTAGATCCCAGTAGCCCCAGTCGGCTACCTTCGTGAAGATACCGGACAGAATGTTCTTGAAATCGCTGACCGTCCACCATCCAAGCCCCTCTTCATTCTTGGCGTTCAGGAATCGTTGAATGCTTTCTGTGTCAACGTCCGAGAGTCTTCTGCCGGAGAAGTACGGGAGGATGTGGTTGTCGAGGTGGCACCCGTACTTACCTTTCGTTGATGACGCTAGAGTGGGGAAATGGTTCTCTCTATACTTTTCCACGATATTCTCGAACCGTATGTGACTTCCAATTGCGTATACTTGCCGATTGACTTTCCGCATCACCTCGTCCTTGAGCCGCTCCGCTTCCCTTTTGGTCGTCACCTGATCGCAATAGCCGAGGACTTGGCGCTTTTCCCTTCGCTTCTTCTCGTTCTTGTCAACATAGACCCAGACTCGATACCGAATGTACCAATACGGTCTGGGCCCCTTCTGGAGTTTCACCTTTGGATTCTGATATTCTCGTCTCGCCATTCGATCTCCGTTGAATGGCGCGGCGAGGGTTGGCTCGGGGAATACAGTACCACAAGAAGCGCGGTTTCGTATCTTGGAAGGGGACGTCGACTTTTTACTGCACGCTATGGTGCGCTTCCTCTCTTCTCCGAAGCCTTGGAGGGACGAGGGGGACTGTTCCACACAAGCGGTCCTTAACCGTTGCATTCTCCCCCTTTTTCCTTTCAAACGATCGAGTGAAATCATCGTCTCCTCCCAAATCGCATCAAGCTTCTCCACTTAGCCCAAGTTCGTCACGGGGACGGCGATTTTAGGTTTTTTCGTGGGGGACCGGGGAAGAAGTGGATTGATTGCAGGGTGCGATTCGCGAAAAGGCGATGTAG
>Ga0326728_10014577_pt1 | contig 16654 bp, 10 predicted proteins | sample MB3enrmetagenome_FD_207602 | JGI IMG/M metagenome (GOLD analysis project Ga0326728, IMG submission 207602) | Lab enriched peat soil microbial communities from McLean, Ithaca, NY, United States - MB31MN | ecosystem: Environmental > Terrestrial > Soil > Wetlands > Peat | place: USA: New York...
GTTCTTGTCGAATAATGTCATTAACCATATCTGGGAGTCACGCGCGAAGTAGTAATAGATAATCCTCAAGCCGCCGCGACGGCCTTTGCCTCGTCTGGGATCGGCCCAACGCACCTTTCGGAAACCGCCCGTGCCTGGCATCAAGTCTCCCGCCTGGGGATTGCGGGCAAGCGCGTTTTGCAATGCCCGGTATCCCTCTTCGGAGAGGTACTGCGAAAGTTGGCGGGTAAATGCCGAGCTTTCTATGAATTCCATTCCCTTCCATCATACGCCAATAGCGTATGCTTGTACAGAGCAAGATTAGGCGGTGATATATCGGGGTGTTACATCATAATTCCACGGGACCGGCGCGCAAAATGTCGACCTAGAGGCCGAACGCCGTTCGGTCGTACCCCAAGCCCCGAGCCCCGAATCCCTAATCCCCAGCCCCCAACCCCTGCTCTTCCACCACCTTGGCGGTTTCTTCCCACTCGCGCATCAGCCGGGTGATTTCTTCGCGTCCCCGCACGATCAGTTTGGCCAGCCTCACGCTTTCCTCGGCGCTTTTGAAGTGGGCCGATTCCTGTCCATAGCCCTCGAGCTCGGCCTCCAGGCGCGCCACCTGCTCCTCGATGTCGCGGCAGCGATCCTTCATCTGCTGGAGGCGCAGAGGATTGACCTTTTTCGATTTCGCCGCGGGAGCCGGCTCGGGATGAGCATTAGCGTGTCCGCCATCATGCGCCTGCTTGGTAGCGAGGCGTTCCGCCACCAGGTCAGGCATGCCGGGTAGGGTGAGGTCAATTTCCTTTCCACTCTTGCGCCACAGGTAATCCTCGTAGTTGCCGGGGAAGACGTTTACTTCACCGCCCCCGATTTCAAACACCCGCGTGGCCAGCTTATCGATGAAGTAGCGGTCGTGGGAGACAAACACCACGGTGCCGGTATATTTCTCCAGGGCCTCCAGAAGCACATCTTTGGCGCGCAGGTCGAGGTGGTTGGTAGGTTCGTCGAGCAGCAGGAAATTGGAGGGCTGCAACAGCATTTTGGCCAGCGCGTAGCGGTTGCGCTCGCCGCCGGAAAGCACACGGATGCGCTTGAACACGTCGTCTTCGGTAAACAGGAAGCAACCCAGCAGGCTGCGCAGTTCGGTCTGGGTGCTGAGGGCCATAGGAGCGGCGCGCGTCAGGTCGTCGAGCAGGCGCGCCTCGGGGTCAAGCTCCTTGTATTGGTCCTGGGCGAAGTAATCGGCCTCAACATTGTGGCCCAGCTTGATCTCTCCACTGCTTGCCGGTTCTGCCCCTGCCAGCAGTTTGATGAGGGTGGATTTTCCCGCCCCGTTCACGCCCACCAGCGCCACGCGATCGCCGCGGTCGATGATGAAGCTCACATCGCGGAACACCAGCTTGGACCCGTAGCTCTTGGCCACGCGGTGGCACTCCACCACGTGGCGGCCGCTCGGCTTGGGCTGCGGAAACTTGAAGTGGATGGCCTTCTCTTCCTTGGGAATTTCAATGCGATCCATCCGCTCCAGTTCCTTGATGCGGCTTTGCACCTGCTTGGCCTTGGTCGCCGTGTAGCGGAAGCGGTTGATAAACACTTCGAGTTGTTCAATCCGATCCTGCTGGTGTTGGTAAGCCGCTTCGATTTGGGCGCGCCGCGCGGTTTTTTCCGCCAGGTACTTCTCGTAATTGCCGGTGTAAAAGTGCACGCGCTGGTTCCAAATCTCCACGATCTTTTTCACCGTGACGTCGAGAAAGAAGCGGTCGTGCGAGATCAGGACGCAGGCGTGGGGATAGTCGTGCAGATATTCTTCCAGCCAGTTGCGCGCCTCCAAGTCCAGGTGGTTGGTGGGTTCGTCGAGCAGCAGCAGGTTGGGCTTTTCCAGCAGGAGTTTGGCCAGGGAAATGCGCATCTGCCAGCCGCCGGAAAATTCCTCCGTGCGCCGATGCCAATCGGAGGGGGGAAATCCCAGACCGCCCAGCACCATTCCCGCCTGCGCCTCCAGGGAATATCCGTCGCGGTGCTGGAACTCGGTTTCGAGGGCGTGGAAGCGGTCGGCCACAGCCTCGTACTCGGGCCCGGCGGGATCGAGTTCCCCCATCTTCTCCATCAGGTTTTCCATCTCCTGTTCCATGGAGAGAAGGTCGCCAAAGACCGACATACACTCGGCCAACACCGTGCGGCCGGAAAGCGTCAGGCCGTCCTGCGGCAGGTAGCCCGCCGTCACCCCTTTGGCAAAGGAGATCTCCCCGGAGTCGAGGGGCTCGAGGCGCGCCAGGGCCTTGAGCAAAGTGGTCTTGCCGGTGCCGTTCGCGCCCACCAGGCCCACGCGATCGCGCGGAGTGATGAGCCAGTCGACATTTTCAAACAGCGTCTTGGGGCCGAAGCACTTGCCGGCCGCGGAGAGTTGGATCATAGGTATTAGAGGGTTTGAACCGTCTGTTGGCTGTACCCTTGGAGCGGGGTACGGCGAGGATTGAGTTCAATATTCTGTCCGTGCCTTTCCTTTCACCACTCTTCGATTTTAACACGAACTTCTCCGTAACTTGCTTGACACTCTTCCCGGTCAAAAGCATAATCGCGGCCCAATAGAGCATGGGGCGAGGGTGTGCCAGTCGCGCCTAGGCCGGACGGCGGGTGGGAGGCTGTTCTGGATCAGGGCTGGGGCCCGCGCACCCAGCGTGGAAATTCATGAGTGGAGAAGATCGGTTGGCGGACCAACCCCCAAAATTGCCGGCCATCTTGACCTATCTCGACGCGCGGATTCCCCTGCGCTGCCACGAGCACGTGGCCGTCGTGCACCGGGGCGACGCTTCGGCGGCGTGGGGCATGGAATTTGTGGGTGAGGGTTTGCGGCGCGGGGACTGGTGCTGTTGCCTGGCTCCCTCCGCCTTGCACCCCGTGATGCTCACCCGCCTCCGCGAGCTCGACGTGGAAGTGGAGCGGCATCTGGATAACCAGACCCTGCAATTTCCTCCCGAGGCGATGGATGCGGGAGATTTCCTGGATCGGGGGAAGAGATTCTTCGCCGACGCTGAAACCGCCCATGCTCCGGCCGTCCGCTGGCTGGAGGCGGGGGTTTGGGCGAAGCCCCCGGGCATTCCCACGCAGCAGTTCTTTGAATTGCACGCGCGCTTGAATTACCTGGTCAAACATTATCCCAGCATGGCCTTGTGCACATACGATGCGGCGCGGATGGAAATACCTCAACTGTTTTCCGCCATCACCGTCCACCGCCATCTGGTGGTGGAAGGTACGCTGGTCCGCGATAATCCCTTCTATACGCCGGCGGAGAAGTTTATCGGGATGAGTCCGGAGGACCGGGAGCGTGATCTCCGCGACGTTTTCCGGGAAGTGGGATTTGACCTGGGAAAATTCTTGTCCACCCTCGCCGGTTACGGTCAGCTCCAGCGGCCGGGGGAGTGATTTGAATACCCTCCGCCGCCGCAGCGGGCCGGGTGTGGCCGTAGCACGAACCTCCAAAACGAGGGGGCGGCACTAAACACGGCTGTTCGTATCGGCCCAACGTCACATTTCTTCACGCGCATGGGACGCAATTTGCTAGAATAGAGATTCGAAGACAAGCAAACCCCATGGACTATGATCAGATAGGCAGTTTTTTAGAGGTGGCGAAGTTGCAGAGCTTCTCCCGTGCGGCGGAAAAGTTGTTTCGCACGCAGCCTGCCATTAGTGCGCAGGTCCGCCTGCTGGAACAGGAATGCGGAGAAAAACTTTTTGACCGCAGTGGGAAGAAAGTCTTGATGACCCCCGCCGGGGAAATCCTTTATCGTTACGCGGAAAAGATGCTTCTGATGCACAAGGAAGCTCTACAGGCGATTGCCGAGCTGAACCAGACGCCGCGCGGCAAGCTCTTCATCGGCGCCAACGAAGCCACCTGCCTCTACGTCCTGCCCAAGACCTTTGCCCGCTTCAAACAGCTCTATCCACTCGTCCAAATCAACATCTACCGCAACTTCAGCCACAAAATCCTGCAAAAAGTTCAAGAGGGCGCGGTGGACCTGGGAATTGTTACCCTGCCGACCACGGCCAACAACATGGAAGTGGTTCCGGTCTTTCGCGATGAAGTCCAAGTGGTGGTGCCCAAGGCTCATGCTCTCGCCAAGAACAAGAGCGTGACGGTGCAGGAGCTTGCCCAGCACCCCTTGATCCTCCCCAAGACCGGCCACACGCGGGTGGTCATTGACCGCCTGCTGCGCCCCGAGCGCGATCACTTGCAGATTTCCATGGAGCTGGCGAGCGTTGAGACCATCAAGAAATTTGTGGGGGCGGGCCTGGGGATTTCCCTGATCAGCCGAACCTACGTGCAGCCGGAAGTCGCCGCGGGGGTGCTGAAGTTGATCCCGCTGGAAGGTCAAAAAATCTACCGCGAGCTGGGCCTGGTCTATCGCCGGGACCGCTACCTGTCGCTTCCCACCAAGGTGTTTATTGAAGTCGTACGCGAGTCCACCAAGACCGCCATTGCCAGCGCTTCCTCCGCGACGACTACGGCTCCGATTCGCTAGGGAAAAGAGCTGTTAGCGTTCAGCACTCAACACTCAGTAATCAGCCACCACCGGATTGGCTGATTGCTGAACGCTTAGAGTTGACCGCTTGAAACAACGGAACTGTCAGCGTTCAGCACTCAGCAATCAGCCTGGACCTGTTGAGCTGATCGCTGATAGCTGATTGCTGAAAGCTTGGAATTATGGTGAAAGATAATCCAATAGCAGGTAAGAGCAGGAAGCCGCTTATCGCCATGAAATTCGGCGGGACGTCCGTCGGCAATGCGGAGCGGATGAAAAACGTGGCGGAAATTGTTGCCGACCACGCCCAGCGTTCGGAAGTGGTGGTGGTGGTTTCCGCCATGGGTGGGGTCACGGACATGCTGATCCGCGCTGCCAACGAAGCCAGCCGGGGCGACCGCGAGAACTGGAAGAATGTGCGCCGCGAGCTTGCCCATCGCCACCGCGAGGTTGCCGATCAGCTTCTGAAAGCTGCTGAGCAAGCCACGGTTCTGCCGCGCCTGGCCGACGCTGTGGCCGACTTCGAAAACCTCTGTTCGGGGTTTTCGCTGGTGCGCGAGGTTACCCCGCGCGCCATGGACACGCTTTCCAGTCTGGGTGAAGTGATGTCTGCGAACCTGGTGGCGGCCATCCTGCGGTCGCGCGGCACTCCTGCCGAAGCTGTCGATGCCACCGAACTGATTGTTACCGACGACTATTTCGGCAACGCCACGCCCTTTTTCGAGGAAACCAATGCCAAGACCCGGCAACGCCTGGCGGGACTACGGCGGCGCGGGGTGATCCCCATCATCACCGGCTTCCGCGGCGCCACCCGGACGGGCTCTTGCACCACCCTCGGCCGGGGCGGGTCCGATTACAGCGGCACGATTGTGGGCGCGGCTCTGGACGCCGATGAGGTGTGGATCTGGACGGACGTCGATGGCGTCATGACCACTGACCCCCGCCTGGTCCCGGAAGCGCGCATCCTCCCGGAAATTTCCTACCGCGAGGCCATTGAGCTTTCCTTCTTCGGCGCCAAGGTTCTGCACCCCAAAACCATCCAACCCGTCATGAAAAAGAAAATTCCGGTTTGGATCAAGAACAGCTTTAATCCCCAATGCCCCGGCACGTGCATCGTTCCCCACGCCACCAACAGTCAAAAGGGCGTGAAGGCGATCACTTCCGTCAGCAAGGCCGACCTCATCACCATCAGCGGCAAGGAATCATTGAGCTTTCCGCGGTTGGCGGCCAAGGTCTTCGGCTCGCTCTCGCTCGATGACATCCCCACGCTGATGGTCACGCAGTCTTCCGCGGATAACGTGCTGTGCTTTGCGGTGCACGATGCCGACCTGCGCCGGGTCAAAGCTCAACTCGAAGAAACCTTTGAGTTGGAAATGCTGCACGATGACAGGGTATCGATTGAAGTCATGCCCCATGTGGCGATTGTCGTGGCCATCGGTGAAAATATGGAGGGTACGCCGGGCATTTCCGGCCGGACGTTCGCTTCCCTGGGGCGCCGCGGGATTAACATCATTGCCATTGCCCAAGGCTCATCCGAGTTGAGCATTTCCTTTGCCGTGAAGGCTGCCGACGTCAAGGAAGCCGTAAAAGCTGTTCACGAAGAGTTCACGCTGGGAACGCACTAAAAGCAGTCCGAAGTCCGAGGTCCGAAGTCCGAAGCAGGCATCGGGGACTATGGGCCTCGGACTTCGGACCTCGGACTTCAGACATGTCCTCCGCCTATCTCCAATGCATCGAGGAAGCCTGCGGGCATCGCCAGGGCCCGCGGAAGGACCTGCATGCCTGCGAATTCTGTGGCGGCCTGCTCGATGTTAAATATGATTTTGATGCTTTTGATCCGGAGGAACTCCGGCGCACCTGGCACCAGCGGCGGCTGAGCGGCGAACCCATCGACCGTAGCGGATTATGGCGATTTCGCGAGTTGATTCCCTTTGTGGATCCCACCGCGCGCATCATCTCACTTTCCGAGGGTTCCACCCCCCTGGTGGGAACCCGGCGCGCGGGTTGGTGGGCGGGCCCTGTTCATCTGACCATAAAACACCAGGGCAACAATCCCACCGGTTCCTTCAAAGACCTTGGCATGTCGGCGTGCATCACCCGCGCGGAGTCGCGCGGTGTCCGCATCGTGGCGTGCGCCTCCACGGGCAACACCTCATCGTCCATGGCCGCATACGCGGCGCGCGCCGGCATCAAGGCCCTGCTGTTTGTTCCCTACAGGCGAATCTCCGCCGCCAAGCTGGCCCAGGCCCTTGATTTTGGCGCCATCGTGGTGGAAACCGGCAACAACTTTGATGAAGCTTTCCGCTTGCTGCGCGACATTGCCCCCGAATTCGGCCTCTATCTGGTGAATTCCATCAATCCCTTCCGGATTGAAGGGCAGAAGACCATCGTTGCCGAGTTGCTGGAGCAGCGCGCCTGGCGGCCTCCGGATTACATCGTGGTTCCCGGCGGCAACCTGGGAAATTCTTCTGCTATCGGCAAGGGCTTGCGCGAGCTCAAGGACCTGGGCTTCATTGAGAAGGTGCCGCACATCGTGATCGTCCAGGCGGCGGGCGCCAACCCTTTCTACCAGACTTTGCGTGCCGGCGCGCCTGACTTGCTGGCGGTTGATGATCCGCACACGGAAGCCACGGCCATTCGCATCGGTCATCCCGCCAACTGGAAAAAAGCCAGGCGGGCGCTGGAGTGGGCGGGCGGGTTCTGCGAGTCGGTGACGGACGAGGAGATCTTTGAGGCCAAACGCGTTCTGGCCGAGGACGGAGTGGGCTGCGAACCTGCTTCCGCCGCCACCATCGCCGGCGTGCGCAAGCTGGTGCGGGCGGGGAAAATTGAGCGACACGCGGACATTGTTTGCGTGCTCACCGGCAACCAGCTCAAAGACACCGAGTACATCATGCGTCATCGCTCCGAAGACCAGGAAGACACCCAGCGATTGCAGGTCGAACCGGACTTGGACGCCCTGCGGCGGGAGCTCCAGCGCATGCTAAGAGGTAGGCAGTAAGCAGAAGAATGCAGGCGGTGGATGGTATACTGGGTTTGAAAAGGAAATAAGGAGGGTAAGCCCATGACATAGGTAACTCATCAAAGGAGCTTTCTATGTCACGCTCATATCGAAAGCCTTTCGCCGCGATCACGGGTACAGTCTCCGCCAAGGATGACAAGATCCGTGCAGCGCGCGGGGCGAGGCGTACGCAGGATGGTTATCTTCGGAAGGTCCTTCAGGGCGATCTCCTGGATCAATTCCTGCTTCCCCACCGTTTGGAATGTTCCTGGAACGAAGTTTACAGTTGGACAAGGGACGGTAAGCAGCGGCTGCAATTTCCTGCCCCCCGCCCAGGCCCTCCGGATCGTATGCGCAGAGCTGAACGCGCCTATCGTTATTGGTTGAAACTTCGGAGGAAGTAGGGGGGGAGCTTTCGGTTATGATACGCAATTGTAGCTTATCAGCGGGATTGCCGACCCCGAGCTTCTGACCCCTGAATTCCAACTCTGGAGGTTTCGGAGTTTATCCATGGAAGTCATGATGCCTGAATTCTGGCCCCTGACTTTCAGGTTCTGACTTCAGGTCTATGAACGAGCATTTACGACAAGAAGTGCGGTATCTGACCACACGGCTGGGCGCGATTGTGCGCGAGCAGTCGGGGCCGGAAGTGTTTGCGGCCATCGAAGTCCTGCGCAAAGCCGCCAAGCAGATTCGCCAAAGTTCCAAGCTTGTAGGGGCACGCCATGGTGTGCCCCTACGGGCGATGGAGCGCACAGTCAACCGGCTCTCCGTGCAGGAGGCCACCGACGTCGCGCATGCGTTCAGCCTCTTCTTTCACCTCGTCAATCTCTGTGAGGAGCGCGAGCGCGTCCGCCGCCTGCACGCCCATGACGGGCAGGGAACCGGCGCGCCCATGTCGTTGCGCCACACGTTCAGCGAATTGCGCCGGCAAAAGGTGCCACCCGGCGCCGTCAGGAAGCTTCTGGCGTCCATGCATGTTGAGCCGGTGCTGACCGCCCACCCCACCGAGGCCAAGCGCCGCAGCGTTCTGAATCATATCCTGCGGCTGGGGAGAACACTGGATGCCGCCTGTGGAGACATGACTCCGGCATCCGAACGGGAGGTTGACTCGTGGATTGAGGCCCTGTGGCTTACCGATGAAGTGCGCGAAGGCGTGGTGACCCCGGAAATGGAAAGCGAGAATGCCCGCTTTTTCCTGGAGCGCACCATCTATGACTTGGCCGGGACGTTTTGGGAAAGGTTTTGCGCGGAAATGTCGCGCCGTTACCCCAGCCTGCCCGAGCCTTTCCCCTTCTTGAGTGTGGGTTCCTGGGTGGGGACAGACCGCGACGGCAACCCCTTTGTGACGCCGGAGACGAGCCTGGATGCCGCCGAGCAGGTGCGCCGGAGCATTCTTCGCTATTACCATCAGGCCTGCAACCGCATGTTGGGTTGGGTTTCGTTCCCCTGCCAAAGTCCCGCGCTCCAATCGGCCCTCCAGCGTGAGATCACCCGGGATATGCGGCGCTTCCCAGCCACCCGGGCATTTGAGGCCATTGACCAGCCCAGCGAACTTTGCCGCCGCAAACTGCGCATCATGATGTGGCGGCTGGAGCGCACCATGGAACGCGCTCCGGGCGCCTACGTGGCCCCGCAGGAATTTACCAAGGAACTTTCCAGGCTCACCGAACTGCTGAACAATTATCCCAGCCCGCGGATCGCGCAGTTGGGGCCCGGCCGCCTGCGGGTGGCCTCACAAGTTTTCGGTTTTCATGGCGCCAGCCTCGACTTCCGCACCCACTCGCGCGTCACTCGCGCCGCGGCGGATGAGGTCTTGCAGAAGGCCCACCTGCCCGCCGAACCGGAAGCAGCCCGCATCAAGTCGATCCAGCGCATGCTTTTCGAACCTCCCCTGAGATCGTCTTTTTCCACGGCCACACTCAATGTCCAGGAGGAATTTCGCGCCCTCCGCACCATCCATGAGCGCAACGGCGAAGCGGCGGCGTTTCGCTATGTCCTCAGCATGACTTCCAGCGCCTCTGACGTGTGGGATGTGCTGCTCCTGGCACGCCAAACGGGACTGGTGGAGCCGCGCGGCGGCCGCCTGCACTCCCGCTTCGACATCATTCCCCTGTTCGAAACTCTTGACGATCTCGAATCGGGCCCGCAAATCATGGAGGACCTGTTTCGCGACCCTGTTTACCGTCGCATTCTGCGCTCGCGCCGCGATTTTCAGGAAGTGATGCTGGGTTATTCGGACTCCGTCAAGGACGGCGGTTACGTGGCGGCCAATTGGGGACTCTTCCACGCGCAGAAGCGCCTGGCGCAAGTGGCGGAAAAATACCATGTGCGTTTCTCCCTTTTTCACGGCAAGGGGGGCACCATCGACCGGGGCGGCGGGCAATCCCACCGCAGCATTCAGGCTCAACCCTCCGCGGCGCCAGGCGGCAGGCTGCGCATCACCGAACAGGGGGAAGTGGTTTCTTTGAAATATTCGAACCCGGCCATCGCCGAAAGAAATCTCGAGCAGTTGGTCACCTCCGTGCTTGACGCGCACCTGCTGCACGCCCGCCGCGTGGAGGCGGCCAAAGTGCCGGAATGGGAAACCTATGCCACGGAACTCGCCGCCAGCAGCCGGGATTTCTACCGCAAGCTTGTCTACGAAACCCCGGAGTTTGTGGAGTACTTCCGCCAGGCGACGCCCATCGATTTGATCGAGCAAATCCGTCTCGGCTCCCGTCCCTCCCGCCGATGGGGGGCGGGCGACCTTCGCGACTTGCGCGCCATCCCCTGGGTTTTCGCCTGGACGCAATCCCGGCACCTGCTTCCCGCCTGGTTCGGTCTGGGCCACGCTCTGGAGAAATTCCAGCGCGACCGCGCCCCCCACGGCCTGGACTTTCTGCGCAGCATGCATGAGGGGTGGCCGTTCTTCTTCAACCTGATCAACAACGCCGAACATTCCCTGGCCAAGACCGACCTTTACATCGCCAGCCTCTATGCGGCGTTGGTGCGCCCGCGTGGACTCGGCCAGAAAATTTTCGGTCTCATCGAAGAGGAGTATCACCGCAGCGTGCGCGGAGTTCTGGATATTTCGGGTTCTTCCGAGTTGCTGGCCGGCCAGCACGTGCTGGCGGAATCGATCCGCCTGCGCAATCCCTACGTTGATCCCCTCAACTTCCTGCAAACCCGCTTCCTGGAACGCTGGCGCCGCGGGAAAAAGCAGGAGTCAGGAGTCAGGAGTCAGGAGTCAGGAGTCAGAAAGGCCGAAGACACCGCGCTATTTCATCTCTTGCAAATCACCGTGGGTGGTATTGCTTTCGGAATGAAGAGTACGGGATAGGACCAGCAGGATCAGGATCAAGGATTCAAGGCATCACCTTCCTAACCAACCGTGTCGTGTGTACCCAATCCTGGCAGCGGCAGAGTCGGGATCTGTTCTTGGCAGTGCGGGACTTTCCGCCAAGGCGACCGCGCCATTTACGCCACCAGCCATAATTATTTGACCTTCACATTGGGCTCCACCGACATTCCGGGCCTCAGCAGGTGCAGGGGGTCCTGACCCTTTTCAAACAGAATCTTGACGGGGATTCGCTGAACGACCTTCACGTAATTTCCCGTGGCATTTTCCGGGGGGAGCAGGCTATAACGTGCCCCGCTTGCCCCTGCGATGCTGTCGATTTGCCCGTCGTATGTACGGTCATAGGTGTCAACAGAAATCTCCACGTGCTGGCCGGGCCGCATATACTTCAATTGAGTTTCTTTGAAGTTGGCGGTGACCCAGATATTCTGGCTGTCGAGCGGGACGATGGTCATCAATTGCTGGCCGGGTGCGATGTTCTGGCCGGGCTGCACTGATCTTTGTCCCACAATGCCGTCGATGGGCGCAATGATAGTGGTGTATTGCAGGTTGAGTTGAGCCTGTTCGAAGGCCGCCGTGGCGCGCTGGGTCTCTGCCTCCGCAGCCTCGGCGCGGGAGCGCTGCACGGAAATCTGCTGGGGCCGGGTCAGGGCGTATTGCAATTGCGCCTGCGCCTGCGCGAGCTTGGCGCGCGCCTGAGTGACCGCTTGTTCCGCGCTGGCGGCGGACGCCTTGGCAGCTTCGACGGCCGCCGCTGTCGCCTCCTGGGATTCCACGGCTTGCGTGTATTGGACTTGGGGGATCTCGTCCTTCGCCGCCAGCGGCTGGTAGCGGTTGACGTCATCCTGGGCCTTCAGGTCATTGGCTTCCGCCTCCCGAAGCGCGGCCTGTGCGGCATCAAACTGTCGCTGGGCGGCAACCAGCCCGGCTTTGAAATTCTCCACGTCGGCGGCAGCGCGGGAGAGTTCACTCGACGTGTTTACGGAAGTGATGGGAACATTGGTTTGTAGAGCGGCAGCGCTGGCTCGATCATCGGCCAAAGTCGCATTGGCGTTCGCCAGGGCGACCTCGTAGTCTTTGGGGTCGAGTTGCACCAACACCGTCCCCGCCTTGACGTACCGATTATCGTCCACCATGACGCGGGTTACGTAGCCGCTAACCCGCGAACTGAGGGGGTAAATGTAGCCATCGATCTGCGCGTCATCGGTGGATTCCCAAGCGGCATAGTGGCGATACAGGAGAATCGCGATCACGATGAGAGCGAGACCCAGCGGGAGTAGAAGGATTTTCCGGGCCAGTTTCCTGCGCCCTGCCGAAGGGCGCACTGAACTCAAAGTGGTGGCGCTCGATCTCGGTTCGCCGGGATTTCCTGAATTCGCGGTAGGTGTGGTTATGTCAGCCATAGCTACTTTGCCCCCAAATATTGCAGCGCCGATTGCTCGGCGACGCCGATGGCCTGCGCGAGAGAGATTTTCGCCAGATTAAAAGCGTAAAGGCTGTTGATATAGGATTGATTCGCCGAGGCAACCGATTCCTGTGCCTGGACGACCTCGAGGTTGTCGGCGACGCCCGCCCGGAACCGGTCCCGCGCTTGGGCCAGGGTCTGGTTGGCGAGATCGATGTTACTTTCGGCGACGCTGACAAGTTGGGATGAAGAGTTGAGGTTCAGGAAGGCCGTCCGGACTTGATCGTCGATCTGGCCCTCCAGGTCGGCGAGTTCTGCCTTCCGTTGTTGCAGGGCCGAATCGGCCTGCAATTTATCCGCCCGCACCCGGCTTCCCTGGAAAATAGGAACATTCAAGGTGACGGCGAAACCGAGCGTGCCATGCGAGGAGCCAAAATTCGGGCTGCCGATGTCCCCGTAATTCGTGTCGGTTGCGAGCGAGGGATAGTTTTCTGCGCCCGCGGCCTGGCGGGCCAACTCCGCCGCGCGCACCTGCGACTTGGCGCTGAGATAATCAGGTCTTGCTAAATAGGCCTGCTGGAGCGCCTGCTCCTGGGTAATTCCATCCAACGACGCGTAGGGAACCGAATCCGTCAGCCGGAACTCCTGGCCATTGGGCAGTCCGATGACCCGCGCCAGCGTGAGTTTGTCAATTGCCACCTGATTTTCCGCGGCGATCAGTCGCTGCTGTTGCGTCTGTAATTCCACTTTGGCGCGCAAGAGGTCAATGCTGGCGATCAAGCCATGCTTATTGAGATCCACATCATTCTGAACCAGCGTCTCGGCCGTCGTGACCTGGGCGCGGACCGAATCCACCGTCGCCATATCCTCAATCACCAGGAGGTAGGCGCCGCCGGTGGTGAACACCACGAGGTTGCGATCGCTCTTATAGGTATACTGTGAGGCTTTTTCGCCCTCGGACGCCGACTTCCAGTTCTTGATATCGGACCAATTAAAGATTTCCTGGGACAGGTACCCGCGCGCGTCCGCAATGCCATAGGGCCCCACCGTCGCCGGAAGGTGGATACCGGGGATCTTCAGCAGGGTGAGGCCTTCGGAGGGAAGATCGAGTTGTTGAACGGTGCCACTGAGGCGTGCCGAAAAGTTAGGCAGCAGGGCGTTCAAATTGCGCAGGCGAACGGCGTGCGCGGCGCGCGTATTTTCGCTGCTCTCAATCTCACCGAGGTTGTATTTCAGCGCGCGCTGGAACGCTTCCTGGAGAGAAAGGTCGAGGGTCGTTCCCGTCGCTTGACCCGCAGGCACGCTTCCGGAAAAAGGGTTCCGCGTCTGCCCCACACCCGATTGCAGGTTTCCAAGGATAAGGGTCAGCAGGACTGGGACGGAAAACGTTAGTTGCCGGGCCCGTTGACTTCTAAACATCGCACCTCCTCGCCGAACCGGCGACTATCGTTCACACCCGCTGCTTCCCATAATGCGCAACGGCATCGAGAATGATGTCTACTGCCACATCATCCCCCACCGCGGAATTAACCATCAAATGGAAACAATGCCGGGCGGGCCAGTCGACTTTGAAATAACGTTTGATGAAGTCCGCGCGGTCGCGGTCTACCGTCTCCGCCAGTTCCTCCGCTTCCTTCTCACTCTTGCCGGTGGCCTGAAGCCGGCGCACCCTTTCGTGAAAGGGAGCGTAAATGAAAATGTGAAAAGCGTCGGGGCGGTGGCAAAGGTAATAAGCTGATCCTCGCCCGACGATGACGCATTTGCCCTCCCTGGCGATTTCCGGCAGGAGCTTGTGCGCCACCTCGCGGACACAGTCGGTATCCACCATCTTCAAGCGCGGCGCATTCTGGCTGCCCTCATGACTGCCTCGCATGAAAGCCTTGAGCAGCCGGTAGTAAGCGGGATCTGTCCGCTCCTCATGCTTCTCTACCGCATGGCATTCACATTCCATTCGCCGCGCAATTTCCTGGGTTAGCAATTGGTCCCAGAGCTTCCAGCCCAGGCGCGCCGCGAGTTTCTCCGCGATTACGCCCCCGCCGCTCCCGTATTCCCGTTCAATGGTGATGACTCGAATCATCGTGAAGACCTCTCAGAGTCGTCAGTTAACAGTCATCAGTTTTCAGAAAAAGCCTAAAAAGTGGACCGCTTTACTGACAACTGAAAACTGACGACTCATGACTTCTACCCGACCGCTACCTCCCCGCCCCCGCCCGGCTCATTTTTCCTTAGGGCGAAAGAAAACACAAACATGATCGCCGCTCCCACCGCCAGAACCCAGAAGGTATCGACATAAGCAAGTGTCGTCGCTTGTCCAATCAACTGCTGGTAAATCCGGCCATAGGCCTGTATCGAACCCCGCGAGGCGCCTAGGCCCGACACGGCCAAACGCGCCGCCAGACCCGTGACCGCCTGGGTAAAGTTGGGCTGCCCCGGGCCTGTGTGCGCCGCCAGATACACCTGGTGGAATTGCTCCCGGCGCGCGATGAGCGTGGTGACCATTGACGTTCCGATGCTGCTCCCGATATTGCGCATGAAGTTGACCATGCCGGCGATGCTGTTGCTCTTCTCCGTGGGCATTCCGACGTAGGAGATGAGGTTGATGGGGACGAAAAGGAAACCCAGGCCGAACACTTGCACCACACGGAGGGTGCTGGCCGCCCCAAAGCTGATGTCAAGGTCGAGATGCTGGGTGGTGTAGTACATGGCAAGGGAGAGCATGAGCCAGCCAGAAGCGATGAGGTAACGCGCCTGCACTTTGGACGAGAGGGTTCCTGCGACCGGCATCAGAAACAGGAGGAGCAGACCGCCGCCGGAAAGCACCAGGCCCGCCGACTCGGCTGTGTAGCCCATGAGGGTCTGGAGAAACTGGGGCATCATGACCAGGCTGGAGAAAAGCATAATCCCCAGAATAAACATCATGGCGTTGGCGCCCAGGAAGTTCAGGTTCTTGAACAGGCGTACCTCAATGATGGGGGCTTTGTAGAACCATTCCCAAATGGCGAGTGAGACGAGACACACACCCGCAACGATGGCCAGGGTCAGAATGAAATGAGACCCGAACCAGTCGTCCTCCTGCCCCTTATCCAGCATGACCTGCAAGGCGCCCACCCCGAGAATGAGCAGAGACACGCCGACATAGTCCATCTTCATGCCCGTCCCTTTGGCGCGCGTGACCCAGGGTGGATCTTCGATCAGGCGATAAACCAGAAGCAAAGCCATAATGCCGACCGGCAGGTTGATGAAGAAAATCCAGCGCCAGGTATAGTTGTCGGTAATCCAGCCGCCCAACGTGGGCCCGATGGTGGGCGCGACAATGGTGGTGATGCCATAGAGCGCGAACGCCACGCCGCGAAGCCGTGGTGGGAAAGTGTCCGCCAGGATTGCCTGAGCCATGGGTTGCAGTCCACCGCCGCCCGCGCCTTGGATGACGCGGAACAAGATAATTGCCCCCAAGCTGGGGGCAATTCCGCACAGCAGGGAACTCACTGTAAAAATCATCAGACACATCATGAAGAATCGCTTGCGACCGAGAAGAGTGGCGAACCATCCGCTGATGGGCAGCACGATGGCATTCGAGACCAGGTAGGACGTGAGGATCCAGGTGCTTTCGTCGTTGCTAGCGCCGAGGTTGCCCGCCATATAGGGCAGAGCGACATTGGCGATGCTCGTATCGAGCACCTCCATAAAGGCCGCCAGGGCCACTACAACCCCTATCACCCAGATATTGGCGCGAGGGTGCCATGGCTCTTGGGCCGGAGGGGACGTGGCGCCTGAGCGGGAAGAAATCTCCGCTTTTGGGTTAGCGGTGCCCTCAGTATTTTCTGCCATATTCTCGTACGCCCTTTCGGACGTTCGCGAAATTCATCGATTTTAGTTAGATAACGCCCTGGAAAATCAAAAAGCCGCGGCCCATCGAGCAACGGCAAAGTCTTCCCCACACCGTTCTGCCTGCCCGCACGCGAGACACCCGGCGCTCCCAGCGTCAGACGCTTATCACTGGGCAAGGCGCGTCGCGAACCATCGCGTAGGTAAGATCCCGCAAGCGGCCTTGGGCGCCGGGCTGCGAGCTTCTCCCGATCACCAGCGCATCTGCCTGCAACCTGCGCGCCGCCTCAGTCAGTGCCCATTTAATGGGGCCGACGGCAATAGTTACCCGGGCGTGCGAGCCCACGGCCCTTTGTAATTCCCGAAAGCGCTCGCGGGCGGCCTGGGTTTCCATGGACTGCAGGCGCTCTTCGAGGTCCAGTTGAACAGGTAGTCCTGGCTGTGCGGCCGGAAGCGCATGGATCACCGAAAGATTCCCATGGAAAGTCTCCGCGAGCTGGCTGGCGCAACGCAGGACCCTTTCCGAATCCGCGCTCAAACCAATGGCGCAGACCCATTCACGGTGCGCGAGTGGCCTCGGC
>Ga0326728_10014578_pt1 | contig 16653 bp, 12 predicted proteins | sample MB3enrmetagenome_FD_207602 | JGI IMG/M metagenome (GOLD analysis project Ga0326728, IMG submission 207602) | Lab enriched peat soil microbial communities from McLean, Ithaca, NY, United States - MB31MN | ecosystem: Environmental > Terrestrial > Soil > Wetlands > Peat | place: USA: New York...
ACCGTACTTGTCGTTGACGTGTTTGAAGTGATCGATATCGAGCAGCAGCACCGACATCGGGAGCGAGTGCCGATCGGACCGGACTCGTTCGCGCTCCATGTAGTCGAGAAAGGCCCGCCGGTTGAGAAGGCTCGTGAGCATGTCCGTCGTGGCGAGCGTGCGGGCCTCTTCATACAGGGACGCCATTTGCACGGGTCCGCCGAGTTCCGTCGCCACGAGCGAGAGAAGACGCCGGTCCTCGTTCGACAGCCCACGCGATGTCGGAGCCACGACGACGCGTCCGACCTGATCGTTCGCGAACATGATCGCCGCCGATTCGGGTCGGTCGCCCTCGCCGGCAATGGCCCGCTCGTCGAGCACGCAGAGAACCTCGCGGTCCGATGGAATGCTGAGGAGGGCAGGCAGTGTCGGAACGATCTGGTCCCGCTCGGTGGGATGCCCGTGGAAAAATGCAGGCGAATTCGGTCGCGCTGGCAGAACGGCCATCCACCGATACGTCATCACGTCGTTCAAGACGGCGACGAGGCCGTCGAACACCTGCTCGATGCTCCCCGTACTCGCGAGAGCGCGAACCTCGCCGGCCACCACGGAATCGAACAGGGCCGTGTCCAGAATCGCCGACATGCGCTCGTACACGGAGCGCTTGTCCCTGTACCGCGGTGCCGCGCGCGACGAAGGCGGGTCGACGCCGTTCTCCGCGATCGACGGAAGCAGGGCGACGAGATCGTCTAGGCGGTCCTTGTTGACGTAGGCTACCGCTCCCGCCGACCGCGCCCAGAATCGCGAGCGCTTGTCGCCCGACGCCGTGAGAAGGACGATGGGTACGTGCGCCGTGGTGAGGTCACTCTTGAGGAGTCGGCACAGCTGAACGCCCGACAGGCCGCTCATGACGAGGTCGGTCACCACGAGGTCCGGCGGAGACTCGGCGACGCGTTCGATGGCGCTCTCAGCACTCGAGGCCTCGTCGACATCATACCCAGACTGCCGGAGCGTCCGTACAATCACGCCACGAACCGCAGCACTATCGTCTACGACGAGCACTCGTGACACGGATCGGCGCTCCCTGACTTCGTTCATAGCACGCTGCGAAGAGGAAGACCGGGGTGAAACCCTCGCCGAAGGGCACTAGATGCCTTCACGATGTCCTCGGCCCCCAATCACCCGTACGCCTCGTTCGTGCACCTGGTCCAAAAGCCCGGACGCTATCTCGGCCAAGAATATGGGGCGCGCATCAAGGATTGGGGGGCGGTGCGCGCACGCGTGTGTCTTGCGTTTCCCGACGTCTACGACATCGGGATGAGCCATCTCGGCTTCAAGATTCTCTATCGAATCTTGAATGACGACCCGCGCACGCTTGCGGAACGGGCGTACGCCCCGTGGGTCGACATGGAGGCCGAGCTTCGCAAGCGTGGTCTGCCGCTCGTGTCCTCGGAATCCGCACGTCCTCTCTCGAGCTTCGACGTCGTCGGGTTCAGCCTTCAGTTCGAGCTCACGTACACGAACGTCCTCGCCATGCTCGAATTGGGGGGAATCCCCCTTCGCGCGAACGAACGCAGCGACGAGGCCCCGCTCGTGCTTGCGGGTGGTCCGACAGCGACACATCCCGAGCCTCTCGCCGATTTCGTGGACGCGTTCGTCATCGGGGATGGCGAGGAACGGACAACCGAGATTGCGCTGCTCTGGACAGCCATGCGCTCGGCCGGCCGACCGCGCGCGGAGCGTCTTCGAGCCCTTGCGAGCCTCGCAGGCGTGTACGTGCCCTCTCTGTACGCCACCGAGGTCGATCCGGACACGGGCCTGGAGGTGGTTGCGCGGGCGCTCGCTCCCGAAGCTTCGCTGCCTGTCGTCCGGACGTTCGTCAGCGACCTCAATCGATTCCCCTTTCCCGACGACAGCCCGATCGGTGGACCCGAAGCAATCTTCGACCGACTGTCGGTGGAGATCGCCCGCGGCTGCACCGAGGGCTGCCGTTTCTGTCAGGCTGGAATGATTTATCGCCCCGTCCGCGAGCGCGATCCCGAGCAGATCGTGAACTCCATCGTGCGTGCCATTGAGAATTCCGGTCACGACGAAGCGAGTCTCACGTCGCTGTCGACCGCGGATTACTCCGCCATCGTCCCGCTGGTGCGCAAGACGGCGGACGCGCTCACGCCCAAGCGGGTCTCGCTCGGCGTGTCGAGCCTGCGGGCCTACGGACTCGACAATGCGGTTCTCGACGACATCTCGCGCGTGCGTGCGACGGGGCTGACATTCGCGCCCGAGGCGGGAACGCAGCGCATGCGCGATGTCATCAACAAGAACATCACCGAGCAGCAGCTCCAGGAGACCGCCGAGCGCGTGTTCGCCCGCGGGTGGCAAAGCGTGAAGCTCTACTTCATGATCGGCCTTCCCACCGAAGAGGAGGAGGACGTCCGCGCCATCGCGCGCGTCGGCGGTCGGACGCGGGCCATCGGGAAGCGCAAGCGGCGCGAACTCGGCCTCGGAGGCACTCCAACGGTCGTCGTCAGCGTCTCGACGCATGTGCCGAAACCCCACACGCCGTTCCAGTGGTGCGCCATGGACACGCGCGACACGATCCTGCGCAAACAGCATTGGCTTCAGGACGAAGCCCGCGCGTGCCACGTGGATCTTCGCCTCCACGACTGCGCGACGTCTTGGCTCGAAGGCGCTTTCGCGCGCGGCGACCGGGCGCTCGGCCCCGTCCTCGAGAGAGCCTTTCGCATGGGGGCCCGGTTCGACTCGTGGGAAGACCAGCGAAAGCTTGCACTATGGGAAGAGGCCTTTCGCGTGGCAGGCGTGGACCCGGCCCGCTATCTCGGCACGCTGCCGGTGACCGCCCGGCTGCCGTGGGATCACATCGACGTCGGCCTCGAAGAGGGCTTCTTGCTTCGAGAGTATCGAAAAGCCCTCAAGAATCGGCTGTCGCCGCCCTGCGGAAAGGTCGCGGGGACATTCGTTCACGCGTCGAACCTAGCCCAGGCCGAAGCCGAGATGAGACCCCTCGTTTGCTACGACTGCGGAATCGGCTGTGATCTATCGGCGGTTCGCTCCCAACGGCGAGCGTACTTGAATGTCCTCGGCGCGTTCGAAAGCGACCGGCCGGTGCCCGATCCGACGGTCGCCGCGCCTCGAGCAGGGCGCCCTCTCCTCCCAGCCCAAGGCAAGCCCAGGAAGGTGCGGTTCGCCTTCGAGAAGCTCGGCGCTGCAGCGTTTCTGTCGCACCTGGACTTGATACGCGCGCTCGCACGGGCGTTCCGCCGCGCGGGCGTCGAGCTCTCGTACTCACGAGGCTTTCATCCTAAGCCCGAGATGACGTTCGGTCCGGCGCTGTCGCTCGGCGTGGCAAGCCTTTGCGAAGCCGTCGACGTGCGCCTGGTGACCGATGTCGAGCCGCGGGCGCTGCTCGCAGAACTGTCGGCGTGTGCGCAACCGGGCCTCGGATTCGTGGGCGCCGCCCGGCTCGCTCCCGGCGACCCGTCATTGCCTCGCGCCATCGACGCGGCCCGCTATGCAATCGAGCTGCCGCGGGATGCCGTTGAAGCGCTAGGGGGAGAGGTGTCGTTGAGAGAGAGGATCGACGAGATGATGGGCGATGGGGATCTCGCCGTCGTCCGGCGAATCGGGCAGCGCGCGAAGCGTGTCGATGTGCACGCGCTTCTCCTGTCGATTGCCCTAGCAGGCGATGAAGAGCGGGAGGCTCTCGTGCGCGCGGGCATCGGCGGGGATGGAGTGGCGCTCGTGGCGGATGTCGCCGTGACGCCGAGCGCCGGAGTGAAGATCGCGGAAGTGGTCGAGGCCTTGTGCAGGGGCACGACGGCGCACGCGGCTGTGCGCATCCGGCTCGGAATGCGGCAGGATTCCGGCGAGATTCTTTCGCCGCTGCGAGCGGGCTCGAATGATGGTTCCGTGGCTGTCGATGTTGGTTAGGGCACATGTCGCAACGGTCGGCCTCGTTGGCATGGCCCTCGGTTGCGGTGCGCGGACGGACCCTCTACTCGACAAGCCGGGCGCCGAGCAATGCCAGTCGACGCCCCCAACTTGCATTGCGCTTGGCTTCGGCTGTGATCCCGCGGAAGTGGTCAGTGCGACGTGCAACGAAAGCACTCACGCGTGGATTTGCCCGTCCGGATCTCAGGTGTACGCTCGAGCTCCGGCCTCGAGCGCGTCGTGCTTGCCGTTTCGCCAGGCGCAGGGTCTGGGAAGTCTCGGAGACTGGGGGCTCGGCTCGCTCGCCCGCGTTCCAACCGACGATGGTCGATGCCTTTGGATCGCCGACAGTGCGACCCTGAGCGACGGGAGTACGGCGCGCAATGTGGCGTTCGACGTCGACCGCAGCGCACCCTTTGGCACCTGTCCGAGCGACAGTGTGATGCAGCCCACTCCGGTAGTGATCCTCGAAGGCGGGGATGACCCCTCGATACTCGTTCAAATCGACGGAGGCTATCGGCTAGCCGGACAGACGCACGTGATCTATCGGCTGTTTCGGTACGACTCCACGGCCGTGTTTGGCGTTACGGAGATCGGCGGTGGCGTTGCGCACTGGGATCCGGGGTTGCAGCGGATTGTCGTGCCCTCACCGAGCCAACCATTTCCGTGGGGCACCGACCTCGATCTCGGCGACGCCATGCTGGGGACGGATGACGACCCCGCCCACGCCTTCGTGTGGGGATGCGGCCTTCCGGGCGACTTCTTGAAACAGAGCTGTCGCCTCGCACGTCTCGACAGTGCCGACACCGTGGAGCTCTTCTCCAGGAGCGGGGACTGGATCGCCAGTGTCCGCGCGACCGATGGCCCGAGCGTGTTCGAGTCGGGCCGATGGACGTCATCTGTCATCCAGACTCCGGGCGGTTTCCGGCACGTCTACATCGCAGATTTCGGCGGCGAACTGCTCTCCCAAGTCGCGACTTCGGTCACCGGAACCTGGACGGAGAGCCCGTCCCTCGGCGCGTGTGACCTGCCGACAGGCGATGCGCACGCCATGTGCGCCGGACCCATTGCGCATATGGAGATTGCGGACCCCACGCGTCCTGGCGAGATTCCCATTGCGTACGGTCTCGGAACGACAGGAGCGCCGCTCGCCGACGCCGATGCGTATTGGACGCGGCTGGTGTGGCTACAGCCGTGATTCCCTGCGTTGCAGTCCCGCTGGGCAAGAACGAAAGTTTTCCTTCGGGTTCGGCCTGGATGGATCGCGCTTGCCGTCGGTCACTTTGCAGGCGCGAGGTCGAACGTCATGCTTACTCCACCGACCGCGTATCCGAGGATGGCGGCATCGTTGGCATTCTGCGTCGTGTAACCTCCCGCCAAGTCGCCTTCGACGAAGAGATGATAGAAGCGCTCCGGGCGCACTTCGACTCCAAATGCGAGCACGGGGTAAATCGTCAAGTCAGCTCGAGATGCGTCGAGCGTCTGACTGGCGGCTACCCTGAAACCGCTATACATCTGAATCAATTGAATCCCCCCCGAAACCAGTAGCCCCGTGTACGGCGCCACATAGATGTGACTCGACCCGGCGTCGACCCCGTAGCCGCCGTAGCGAAATGTCGAGCTCCCGAGACCCACGCCGGAGACGACCGACGCGTGGAATGCCGGAGCGCCCTCGATCGCACTCTCGACGAGTCGCGCAAATCGCCATTTGACTTCCGGGCCCGCGATGATCGTTCGATCCGGGCCGAGGCCGCCGACGAGGCCGACATCCAGGTCGTCCGTTACGCCGAAGCGAACGCGCACCGCACCGGCGGGATTGGAGTTGATGTCGGCGTCGCCTATGCCGTTCGCATTCCACCACGACGCGACCACGCCGTAGCCCACCTCTGTGCCTGCGTTCACTCGCATCCTTCCGAGGGTGTCAGCGCCTTGCCCCTGCGCCAACACGGGGGGCGGCGCATACACGCACGACGCGTGGACCTGGGAGAGTGCCACGACAATTCCCGCCCAGTCGGTCCACCGACGACCGGCCGTCCTCACAGCTCGCCCATGATGGCAAAGGCCGGCGCGAAGACAACGGTGTTGAGAGAAGCGTCGGTCGTCGTCCCGAGCGCGTGGACGTCTGCATCGCCAATGAGCCACGCGACGGTCAACTCGGGCCCGACGAACAGATTGCGAAAGCCCATGGCCACGCCTGCGCATGCGCCTAGGTAGAAACCTCGCCCGTCCACCGATCCAGCGACGCTAAGATTCGATCCAGCTACTGGGGTCGTGAGAGTCATGTCCTCCGACAGGACCGAATAGAGGAGGCGCGGTCCGACCCACCACCGGAACCAACTGGCGTGGCGGCCCACTACCGCGGAAGCGTCCACGTTCCATCGCTCGTAGGAGTCGATCTTCACGCACGTGCTCGTGCACGAGTCCGAGTTGATTTGCGGAGTGAAGAGCGAGCGCTCGACGCCAATTCCAACGGTAACGTCGACCCCCGCGGTGTCTTGCCCGAGGAGCTGCCGGCGTATCCCCGCGTGGAGGCCGCTGCCCGCGAGACGCACACCGACCTCCCACGCTGGCAAGAGGACGTAGTCGACCTCGGCATGGGGAATGACGGACGGAGGATTGAATCCGAGATGAGCACCTCCTTCGAACACCGTGCGCTTCTGGTCGTCGGTGAGTGTGCTCGTGGTCGACGCCTGCGTGATGGCATCGGCGGCGGCGACGACGCTGTCGATCGCGCCCAGTGAGACCGAGAGGTCTACGCCGACGGTACTCGACAGGTGGCCGACCTCGGCGACGTGAGCGGGCCGACCGGTTGACAGGACCGCAGCGCCGCAGCCGGCGGTAGCGATCGGGAGCACGATCGCCATAGCTGCGCCATGGATGGATGCGGCGCCGAGTATCGCTGCGCATCGGCGAACGAATGCCCACACCGCGGGCCCGAGGCTATCACGGTTTGATTGTCACCGTCCCTTGGGAGGAACGAACCGTCGGGCCCGTGACGCCGGAGCCCCGAGAAGCCTGAGCGCCTTGCACACCTGCGCGTCTCGACACGGGCCAACGTGTCCGCCGTGCGCCGGCCACGAGCCCGCCCAAGTGCCGTCGTCGATGCGCGCGAGCACACGTCTGTCCCTCACGTCGGGGCCTCGCCACGTCGGGGCAGCGTGGATCAGATCGGCCTCACGCTCGTGCGGGCCCGGCTCCTCGAACGCCAGGCGCAGCGTGGGATTGAGCCCAACGCGCTGCACTGGTTTGCCATCGGGCAGAGCATAGAGAAGGGTCGTGAGACGCAGCACACCCGCTCGCTCGTCGTCATCGAGATGCTCCTGAGCGCAGCCCTTGCCGAATGTTCGCTCGCCGACGACCGGACCCCTCCGATAGGAAGCGAGCGCGCCGGCAATCATCTCCGCCGCACTGGCTGTGTTGGCATCGACCAGCGCCGCCACCGGGCCACGCCAGCGATCGACCACGGGCGGCTCGGGCGCGCGGTCGGTTTCGATCGACCCATCGCGCCGGCGCATCGGAAAGAGGGGCACACCGGGCAGGAATAGTCCAAGCGCGTCGATCGCACCGTCGGTCGACCCTCCCCCGTTGCCGCGCAGATCGAGAACGATGCCTGCAATCGGTCGTTCGGAGTGCTCCCGGGTGCGCAGCAGCCCGTGAGTCAGCTCGTCGCCGAGGTCATCGCGCACATCGCTGATGGTCACCACGAGGGCATCCGACTCGCCGAATGCAATGGCATCGACCGGGAGATCGCCCGGGCCTTGGGCGTTGTCCGACGCGATCGATGTGTCGCCGCGATTCGGATGGAGAGAAACCGCAACGAGCCCGCTGGCGCTCCGGAGCACGACCGCATCGACCGACAAACGCTCTTCCGCCGCAGCAATCTCGAGTTGATCGATCTGCTCCAAGCTCATGCCCGCGGTCGCGACTCCCGCGAGCGAAAGCACAACGTCGCCGTCCGCGAGCGGAGCAGCGGCACCCGACTCGATCACGACACCTACGGCGGTGCGTTCGCAGGTGTCCCACAGGCGCAGGGGAGGATGCGCCTCGATGTCGACTTCGTAGACGCTCGACTCCTCATCGAGCGGCGCCCAGGCGCCGTGTGGATCGAGGAGCGGCACATAGGCTCGAACCGCGGACGCTAGAACAACGCCGGCCCAGTCGTCTGAGGTCCACGATGGAAAGTATCGTGCCGTCGCCACGTCGACATAGGGGGCTGCATCTCTGTACTCGGCGACCACGGATGCGAGACGACGACCCAATGTGGCGGCTAGCTCGTGCGCGGGGCGGGTCACGGACTCGCCCTCGAACACCGGAGCCGTCGCTTCCGACCAGGCGTCGTCGTCCAAAGCCCCGGCGATGCGAGCTTCGTCGAACACCTTTCGCAACTCGGAGATCCACGGCATGACCGCGGTGCCAAGAGCTTGGGCTGCGGCGCAATCGGCCGAGCCGCGTCCCTCGATGTCGGCGAGGAGGGCCGACGCTCCACGCTCGAAGGACTTCGCGGTCATCGCGTCCGGCGCGACGCTCCAGAGACCATAGGGATCGAGCCAGTCGGCGACTGCCGATCCAAATGCCTTGGCGTCGACGGGCCCCGGAGTGTACGCGAGCTGCTCGCGCACCTGGCTTACGATGTGGCGAGCGGCGTCGCAGCTCAATCGCGCCGGGTCGCCGCTCGGGACACGAAACGGGCGATTGGGCGCGTCCTCGCCAACGTCTGGCTGACCACCCGCCAGTGTGGGCTCCGGGGAAGGTCCTGGCGAAGCGTTGGGGGCCTCTCGAACGCCGTGCGTCTCATGTAGACAAATGACTGACGCGATCCCGATCGCGACTGCGAGCGCGCCGAACCCCACCTTGACGCGGCTCCGCTTCATGAGAGGAAAAAGCGTAGCAGGAGGCGCCGGGGAGAGCCGAGTTTGTCGCCGATGCTCACGCGGCCGCTGGTTTGGCGCGCGCCTGCCGACACGCGGCGCGAAGCTATGCTAAAGGGCACGATTTGAAAGGAATTCTTACCCGATGCCCAACCTCATCGACGCTCTGACCGCGGAAACGAAGAAGAATGCGGTCGTCGACGACTGTCTCGCCCTCATCGACGCCGAGGTAGCAGCAAAAAGTGGCCTCATGGGGTTTGCCATCAAAGCTGGCTACAAGACAATTCAGGGCATCAAGCCAGGCTTCGTCCGTGGAGTCGTCGTCGATCTCCTCCCGGAGTTCGCAAACGCCCTCGATCCGCTCTACCAGGAGGCCAAGACGAAGGGCCGCACGGCGACCGACCTGTTCAACTCGAATCCGTCGCGCGTGGCGGAGGCGCTCCTGACTATCACCGACGAAAAGGCTCGGCGAAGCAAGAGCGGGCTCGTCAAGGGAACGTACGACAAGCTTCGCGGCACTGCGCAGCGCAATGTGGAAGCCGCCGTTCCGAGGCTTGGGCCGCTGGTCGACAAGCACGCGTCGTAGGGTTGGCGTCGACCCTGCTTGTGCTCGTCACCCCGTCAGCCTGCGATCGGCTCCACGTCGACGCGGAACCGGCCGTACCCCCTGCGTCCCACGGACACGAAATCCAGCGGTACCAGCCGCTCACGCAGACCGCGACTCGCGAGTTCGAGTGCGCGGTGATGGCAATAGGGATTGTTGCCTTGCCTCCCCGTCATTGCGATTGAAGTGGCCGAACAACCACCGCGGCACACCGAGGCGTAGTAGCATGTTGCGCAATATCCCCACGCAGGGGACCGAGCGAACCCGATGCGAAGCTCAGGGGCAGTTTCCCAGCGTTCACGGATGGAGTGACTTCGAACGTTGCCACCGCAAGACTGGCTCGCGTCGAGCGCCGAACATCCCGCAATGTTGCCGGCGCTGTCGATGCTGATCATCACCACGCCCGCGGCGCAGCCCCGCGTGTGCGTCAGATTGGACGTAAACTTCCTCAACGTCTGCTCGTGGGGGCCGAAGTATCCTAGGTTGCACGCCGAGTTGACGCGGAGTCCTGCGCTGGCGCAGCGTTCGATGACCGACGCGACGAGCGGAATGAGCTCGAGCATGTCGAACGGCTGAAGCCACAAGCTCTTGGCCTCGCTCGCACGTCCCATCGGAATCATGAGCTGGATTTGCCAGGCGTATAGGCACTCGCCGAGGAGCACGTCGGCCAGCCGGGGAAGCTCGCGCCAGTTCTTCGCATTGAGCTGCGTGCTGCATCCGACCGGGATCCCGGCCTTTCGAAACGCGTCCATCGCCTTCCGGCCGCGGTCGAAGCTTCCCCTGTTTCCCCGCAGCGAATCGTGGATCTCGGCGGGACCATCGAGCGAGACCCCCACTCGACTAAGACCCGCATCGCGCGCCCGGCGGGCGAGCGCGTCGTCAATGGCGCCACCGGCCGTAATGAGCGTGCATTCGGCACCCACGGCGCGGGCTCCCGCCACGAGGGTGAGCCAGTCGTCGCGTAGGTACGTCTCGCCGCCCGTGAGTTCTATGGTCTCGGCGCCCAGAGCGACGACCTGCTTGAAGACGTCGAGCAACTCCTCGGTCGACAGTTCCTCGCGGGCGTTGCGGCTGGCACGCGAGCCGCAGAAACTGCAGGCCTGATCGCAGCGCAGGGTCGTCTCCACCGCGGCGACGCGAAGATTCCACTTTCGGCGACGGATTCCCACGCTCGACACCATGATACACTTCGAGTGAGGATGCCATGCGAAAGCTTATTGTGTGTCCGCGCTGCTCGCGCCACGTCTTCGGCGGTGACAGCGTTTGCCCATTCTGCGGCTCTGCGATGCGTCCGTATTCGCTCGCGTCCAAGGCACTCAGGCTGGGAGGAGCCGCTGCGGCCATCGTTGCCGTGGCGGCGTGCGGCGCGAAGACCGAGGGCGACGAATCGGTAACGCCCCCTGAGGCGTCCACGGAGGGGGCCGACTCAAATCTTGTCGACGCGATCGACAACGAGTCGGGGGCATCCACCGAAGGCGACGCGGCGTTCCAAGAAGAGACGAACGTGCCCGAGGCCAGCGCCGTGGACGCCGTGGCTCCCGTGGACGCAAGCGGCAGTGGAGACGCGACCAGTGAGGAAGCCGACGCGTCCGAGGAGCTGGACGCGAGCTACTTCGGCGACGAGATGCCTCAGCGGCCGCCGCCACCGTATATGGTGCCTCCGATGCGATAGGAGCCTCGCCAAACGTGCTGCTCACTGCCAAATCCTGAACGATCATGCGGCGGACAAGCAAGTAGCCTGCACAGGACGTATCGTCCTCATCGTCCACGGAGCAGATTGGCTTTTGCTTGAATCGTAGTAGCGAGCTAGCACTTCCTGTTTGTGTGTCATGCCGAGCCCACACTCAGGGTCCCGTGAACGGTACCCTGAGCGTCCCTCGGTCACCGATCAGAGCAGATTGGGACTCGCATTCTGTGCGAGCTGGAGGGCTTGCGCCGGGAACCACACGCCGGCGGCCGGATCGACCTGGCCCCAGAGCGGGTCGAACGTCGATTGGTTGGCCGCGGAGACGTTCCACGGATTGTACTGCGAGTAGTCCCACGCCCTCGCGCCCCCGGCGATATCACACTGCCCATCGGATTGGCCCGGGGTCTTGACCCACAGGAACGCGTCCACGAGCGCGTTGCCGGTGTTCGCCGTCGGGCGCACGCCGAGACCGGCACCCGGCGGGTTGCACCAGTTGCCGGTGGTCAACGCCGAGGCGTTGGCCGCCTGGTTGTACGGAGGGGCAGTGTAGTTGGCACCGTTCAACGGGCCATTGGCGTTTCGGCTCGTGTCGATGATGAAGTGTGTCGTGGGGGCCGCACCGGCGAGCGCCTGTTGGTAACGGAGGTTTATCTCAGAGGTGTTGAGGTCCGACTCCGTCGCGGTGTCGCTCCAGAGACCGAAGTTGTTCATGGCGACGCCAGTCCAATTCGGGGGACCGCCGTTCCAGTACTGGTTCGGGCAATTCTCGGTGCCGCCCCAGGCATTCGCGGTTGCGATGCACTCCGAGATCCAGGTGCCGTACTGAATCTCGTTTGCCGTGTACTGGAAGTTCGAGACGTTCAGGAAGAACCCGGCCGCGTTCGCAACACCGGCCAACACGAGGCGCGTTGCGGCATCGCCAACGTTCAGCCAGGCGCTATGGGTCGCATCGAGGTACACGAGCGCGTTCGGCGCATTCGCTGCGAAGCTGCTGACGGCGTAGTTGAGCTCTGCGAATCGGTTGGCGGCCGTGGCGTTCGGATCGACCACGGTGTTGCCGCTCGCATTCGTGATGGTGGGCTGGCACCAGCCGCCGTAATAAGGAATCGTCCCGAGTGAATCGGGTTCGAGAACGATGACGGCTTGCGCCGTGCCGATGCCCGCGGCGACCGCGTCGATCCACGCCTCGTAGGAGGGTAGGTCGAGTGCGCCGCCCGCCGAGTACTGCCCGCAATCGCGGTAGGGAATGTTGTAAACCGCGAAGGTCGGCACGCGCCCAACGAGGGTCGCCTCGCGCACGGTCTGCTGGACGGTCTTTTCGGCCGCAGCGGGCGTGCCGCCATCGAGCCACACCGCTTGTGGGTGAGCAATCATGTCGGTGACAAGGGCAGCGTCGTTGAGCAGGGTCTTCGCCTGCGACGCCTGCCCTTTGAGCGCAGCCTCAAGCGCCTGCACGCCCAGGCTCTCGATTTGGGTCACGGCGTTATGATCCGGCTCCGGGATGAAGAACTGCGTCTTCGGACCGAGCGCCGCGAATGCCGAATTCGACAGCGCGATGGTGGCGCCGCCAACAAATGCTGCACACGTGAATGCGAGCGTCTTCATGGTTTCTTCCTTCTTTCGCTTTATCCCGCCAATGGTCCCCTGAGCGTCACGCATGCTGCCGACAATCTTTGTCTGGCACAAGACATTTCCGTCAACGCTCCGTTACGTTCTCGGACGTGAATCGAGCGGCGGGGCAGATGTGCCCGGCATGCCAAGGCGAAGCCGTTCTCATCGGGCACTTCGCCGAGTTTACATTGCTCAAACTCAACTCCAGATATTTGAGGCCTATCCCCGACGCCATCGATGCCGCCTCATGCGCTGCCGGCGAGAGCACGGACACCGAAGTGGCGATGCAGTTTGAACATGTTGTGCGGGAGCGCGATTACGCGAAACTCGTGGCGCACGTTGTCCAGACCCCCGGAGCAACTATGTATAGGGTGGCAGATCGACCCCGAGGTCGACCGTCTCTCCAAGACTGGCAAGCGCGGCGAGCCAGAATCGGGGAAGTGGCAGCGGAACGCCGTAGACGATGCGTGCGATACGCCTTCGGATATCTCGGTCGCCCCGGGCTACGACGTACAGGGCGCGCCAGTCGTCCATTTGTCCGCGGTCGAGGATCTGCGCCAGGGTTTCATCACTGCTGATGTCGAACCGGCTTCGGTTCCAAAGGGCCTGGGACCGGGCGAGCACGGCTATGGCCTCGGATTGGCACTTCGGCGAGTTCATGGTCGGGGCTCCAGCGCGATTCGAGCCACTACGGGCGCCCAGAATCGGCCCCGGGTAGCCACGTGCTGCCAAGACTTCCACGGTGCTGCGAGACCACGATACAGGAGCCAGGTCTTGATGCGTGCCATCTCGGCCAGGGTGGGGACGCGGAGACCTTCCCTTTCCTCGATCTCGAGGGGCTGCGTTCGTCTAAGTTGCCGGATGCCCGTCAGAATGCCGTCGAGGGTTCCCAAGATGAGAACAGGTCGCTGAAACCGCTCGGTGCGCCAACCCGCCGCGGCCTCCAGCGAGGCGAGGACGTCGTCGAATCGGTCTCGGAGGTCGGCAACGACGTGGTCACCGTCGGAACTGCGGCGGTGGTGCGCGTGCAGCGCGGCGGCCTTGCCGCCTTCCAGCACGGTGCCCAGGCACGAGGCGCTGGATGTGTCGCTCAGCGGCCAGCAGGCGCTCCCAGTCAGGCAGGTCGTTGAAGTCGGGCCTCCGCGCCAGCTTGGCACCTGCTTCTCGCCGGAGCCAAATTGGGATTGACGTGGCGCATGAGAGCCCGGGCCAAGCCCTCCCATGCGGGAGGGCCGGTCTGGATGCCGCGCAGCCCGGAGGCTGCTCGCGGCGCATTCAGGTCACGCCCTCGCGGTCGCCTTCGTCGTTCGGCGTGCCGGCTTGCTCTTGGCGGTGCCGTTCGGTCCGTCGATGGGCGTGCCCTTGGGCGCCCTGGGAAGCAAGTCCTCGGCGATCTGGGCGGCGCGATCGGTCTGCTCCCAGGAGAACTCGGAGCGCCCGAAGTGACCGTAGGACGCGGTCGCTTTGTACTGCGGTGCGAGCAGCTTCAGTTCAGAGATGAGGGCCTTGGGGCGCATGTCGAAGTGCTGGAGCACGTACTTTTCGAGGGCCTCGTCGGTAACCTTGCCAGTCCCGAACGTGTCCACCTTGACCCCTACCGGCTGCGCGACGCCGATCGCATAGGCGACTTGCACCTCGCACCGCTTGGCAATGCCCGACGCCACGATGTTCTTGGCGACGTACCGCGCGTAGTAGCAGGCGCTGCGGTCCACCTTGCTCGGATCCTTGCCGCTGAACGCGCCGCCGCCGTGACGGCCCATTCCGCCGTAGGTGTCGACGATAATCTTCCGGCCCGTCAGCCCACAATCGCCCTGCGGACCGCCAACGACGAATCGCCCCGTCGGATTGACATGGATCTTCGTGTTCTTGTCGATGAGATGCTTGGGAAGAGACTTCTGAATGACGAGCTCGATCATCGCCTCGCGGAGTTGCTTGTGCTTGACCTTCTCGTTGTGCTGAGTGCTGACGACGACGGCGTCGAGGCGAACGGGCTTGTCGTTCTCGTACTCAAGAGTGACCTGCGTCTTGCCGTCCGGGCGCAAGAAGTCGACGAGCTTCCTCTTTCGCACGGACGCGAGCTGGCGCGCGAGTGTGTGGGCATATTGGATCGGCGCCGGCATCAGCTCGGGCGTTTCGTCGGTGGCGTACCCAAACATCAACCCCTGATCGCCGGCGCCCTGCTCCTTGTGTAGGCCGTCGCCCTCGTTGACTCCCTGCGCGATGTCGGGACTCTGACGCTCAATCGCCGTGATGACCGCGCACGTGTTGGCATCGAATCCGATGGCGGAGTCGACGTATCCGATTTCCTTGACGGTCTGGCGGACTACCTGAGGGTAATCGATACGAGCCGTCGTCGTGATCTCTCCCGCGACGACGACCATTCCCGTCTTTGCGAGCGACTCACATGCGACACGCGCCGTAGGGTCCTGGGTCAGGATCGCATCCAAGATGGCGTCCGAGACTTGATCACACAATTTGTCCGGATGACCTTCGGTGACCGACTCGGAAGTGAAACGATAACGGGACATACGCTCTCCTTTGTTCGCCTAGACCATGGCTCGTGCGGCGCTCGTGCGGCGCTGGTGCGGCGCTGGTGCCAGCGCGAACGGGTAAACACGCACGCTCTAGTACGGCGAAGCGTCGAAATCTAGGTGTCTTCGAGGAAGGCCGCAGCCGGCGCAAGAGCCAGGATACCCTGGCCAATCCGCCCCATTGCCGCTAGAGCACGGGGCAGTTCATGGCTGTCTCGATAGCTCCTCCCGCATCCTTCGCCTCTCGCCACATCGGCCCCGACGAACAACAAGTCGCGCACATGCTCCGGGTGGTCGGGGAACCGTCGGTCTCCGCTCTCATCGACGCCACCATCCCGCGGGCCATTCGCCTGCGTCGTGAATTGAAGCTTCCGTCGCCCCAGACCGAGCACGAGCTCCTTCAGACTCTCGAATGCATCGCCGCGAAAAACGAGATTTGGCGGACGTACATCGGGATGGGATACGCCGACTGTGTCACGCCACCGGTCATCTTGAGGAACGTCCTCGAGAACCCGGCCTACTACACGCCCTACACGCCGTATCAGGCCGAGGTCTCCCAAGGTCGGCTCGAGGCACTGCTCAATTTTCAGACGCTCGTCAGCGATCTCACGGCCCTTCCGATCGCCAACGCCTCGCTTCTTGATGAGGCGACCGCTTGTGCCGAGGCCGTGCACATGATGCACGCGCTCCGCGGCGGAGAGTCGCGCCGGGCCGTCTTCGTGTCGCACTCGTGTCATCCACAGAACATCGAAGTGGTGCGAACGCGCGGACAGGCGCTCGGATTCGACGTTGTGGTCGGTGACCCGAACACGTTCGAGCCATCGCCGGTTTTTTTTGGTGTTCTTCTCCAGGTGCCCGCGAGCGACGGAGCTCTCGACGACGTCAGGCCGCTCGTCGAGCGAGGGCACGCCCAGGGCGCGCTCATCGCCATAGCCTGCGACCTGCTTGCGCTCACGCTGGTCACACCTCCCGGCGAGCTCGGGGCGGACATCGCCGTCGGAAGCGCCCAACGGTTCGGCGTTCCCATGGGATACGGAGGGCCTCACGCGGCTTTTTTTGCGTGCACGGAGGCCTGCGTGCGCAAGCTTCCGGGCCGGATCATCGGCGTGACGATTGACGTGCACGGCAACCGCGCTCTCCGGATGGCCCTTCAGACCCGCGAGCAGCACATTCGGCGCGAGCGCGCGACGAGCAACGTGTGCACAGCGCAGGCCCTGCTTGCCACCGTGGCGAGCATGTACGCGGTCTACCACGGTCCAGGGGGCCTACGGGCCATTGCGTCCCGCGTTCACGCGCTTGCGACGACGCTCGCCACCGGTCTGCGACGCCTCGGAATCCGCGTTGTGCACCAGCGATTCTTCGATACGCTCCGCGTCGAGGGGGATCCTGGCCAGACGGCGCGATGGCTCGCCGAAGCGCGAAGGC
>Ga0326728_10014579_pt1 | contig 16652 bp, 15 predicted proteins | sample MB3enrmetagenome_FD_207602 | JGI IMG/M metagenome (GOLD analysis project Ga0326728, IMG submission 207602) | Lab enriched peat soil microbial communities from McLean, Ithaca, NY, United States - MB31MN | ecosystem: Environmental > Terrestrial > Soil > Wetlands > Peat | place: USA: New York...
CGAAGACAGATATTATCAGTAATAAAACGAGTATGATTCGTAGTTTTTTCAAAGTTTAATCTCAAAAATTTTATAACTATTAATAATCCTTATATCTTGAGCATTTCCCATGCAGAATCAACAATATATGATGACATACTTTAAAAAATGTTCAGAAATTTTGAGAATAGCTCTGAAAACATGGTATTGTCGTCTACAAGCAGTACTTTTTGAGGTCTCCACATGCCGTTAGTTCAAATTTTGGTGCTATCTATATTAGGACTCACGCAATTGAACCTAAAAATCAATAGCATTAAACCTTTAATTGTCTAAAATGCAAACTTAAATAGCAATGTTTCTTGTACTTTATTTTGTGCATTAAATACGTAAGTCCCAATAAATATATTTCGACTATCTGAAGTTCCACTGCAAAAAATGGAAATCTCATAATTTGTAACTGTGTGTCTGTAAACTCAATTCTTCCATATCATATGAGAATACACTTGTTCTAGCATGTTAGTAGCCAGTAAATGCAAAAAATAGCAAGAAAAACATAGTTACTTAGTATCAAAATCTATTGATACTGTTTCTGGCTCTAATAAAAGTACACTGAAATAGAATTATAAAAATTCAGCTAATACAATTAAGTGAAATATTTTTAGAAACATTCATAAATTATACTCTCCAATAATTCTCACATGCCCGAAGAAAAGAAACGATCTGGAGTCAAAGTTTGTGGATGGCTTTCAGATGAAGTGTTCTCTAAGCTCATAGAAAAAGGGTACAAAAGTCACACTGTTATTGTTAGACATGGGGCTGAACTCATCATCGGCCAACCAATCTGGGAACATGGAGAATTGGAACAGGGAACAATTCGGGAAGCAAAAGAGAACACAAGGGAACAGATTGGAACCCCGGAGAACTCATAGAGAACGCTTGAGGACTCAGAGAACTTAGGGTACAAGTCAGAGAACAGCGAGAACACATTGAAACTTTGAAGATGCACAATGAAACTTTGAAGGCAGAACTTGAGAAGGCAGACCAGTATAAAAGAGGACCTCAAAGAAACTCATAAAATTTATATGATACAAGTTCAAACATTCATCAATCAAAAAGCTATAGAAACACTTAAAGCTAAAAAGCCCTTGTGGAAATTTTGGTAAATTAAGAATCTATGTATCTAGCTTCCAATAGAGGACTATATCAAGAAATAGCATGTAAAGATCACGACTATATATCATTTACCTATGTAAAAGTTATTAAGAGCAACTGCTTTAATGAATTAAAAACCATTGAAAGGTGTTTTAGCCCAAACCTTTTCCATAGTAGCATAATGTTAGTATGATATTCTCGCTCTTGTATCTCTTTTGTCAGATTTGATCAACAATCCCAACTCCATCTATGCATAACATTTTTTCGATAAAGAATAGTTCATCGATGAATATAAGGAATAATGTTTTCCTGAAGTCGACAAATTACAATATTCCGAAAAATGATTTTAATAAAAAGATTAGCAGTATCAATAAAGTAATCAAGAAAATTGCCAACCAAGCCCCTAAACTTAGCAATAATACGAAGAAAAGTAAGACCAAAAACAATATCATCAAAATAATATCCGTTATTAAAAACATTATCAATACCAGCAAATTAGTCTTTCTTGTTTATTTGGGGGGATCTTCAGTAAAAATAAATTTAGTTTATGTGGATGATATTTAAACAGTTAACTCATTTTGCTCTTCTTTAACCCTAGCAACCTTGACAACCATCCCAAAGTTATCTTTTTTATTCTCTGAAACTGCATTCATTTTTCTATATTCGCTTCTTCCGTAGTCTTCAAAAAAAGCGCCGTTCCGGTATCCAAATACACACCAAACAGTCTCCTATCTCTACTACCTCATTTAGGCTCTCAAGAAGCTTTAGAGCACATTAATCATATTTACATACTCAATTGTACCATTTACATTATTTGTTATACAATTGAGTAATGTACACTTAAACTATAATTTCTTGAAAAACAATAGAGTGCTTAGATTTGTACTCAGTGGTCGTATCAGATTTTAAACTTTTGATAATTCTAAGCCTTAAAGACTTTATCACCAGTTTATAGCTTTCCTGTTCATCTATCCAATGAGATTCTTTTAATATATGAAATTTTTTGCATATATTGAACATTCTATAAACTTTTTAATATCTTTTCACACAGTAATTTCCTAATTCAGTGAACATTTATATGACAATAATATATGTATTATTTGATAAATATCTAGCAATTTAATTATTAGAAGAATGAGTCATATATTTAACAAAAAAAATATGAAGTCTGAAATTTGTGCCCTGGATAATCATATAAAAGGACCAAGTTGAGCTTTCAATGCTTTAGATCCTCATGGATTTTATTTACAGTTAATTCCAATGGAATTCAATTTCAATCATGGCCAAAACCCAAATACATACTGATATCCTTTGGTGCTATCTAGTCTCTGGGTCGTTGATATCGTTTCATTTCCCAAAACAAGATGGTGAACCGTAACCACATCATTATTATATAAAAATATTTTTAACCTTCTTTCTATGCTTAATTTATTCAATTAAATAATCTCTTACCTTAGCAAATGCGTACAATTGGAAAGAAATCTGCGCGAGTTCTTAAGTATGTTTATCGATTTCTCACGGAGATCAAAATTAGACAAATGGCAAAATCCATTGTAAGAAAAAGAAAGCTTGAAATATTCTCATTCAAATATTAGATATATTTAAGGAGTATTTGCCTCGTCAAAACCCATATCTCTATTCTATATGATCGACTAAGATAACCAAATTTTCATTAACTAACAAGCTTTTAAGCCAAATTATCCCCTACGTGGAATCTCAGATATTAAGCAGCAGGATAACGAAATAAAAAAGTATTAAAAATTTTTAAAGGATGTTTTTTGGGGAATGTCTCCAATAACATTTCCATTACGGTAAATCAGGAACCGAAAATAACTATTATTTCCAAATGGATATTGGAAAAAGTAATCAAAAAAGCAGACAACAGAAATATAATGAACAAGAGACTGAAAATTTTCATATAAGTGGCATTAGGTGCTACTTAAAATGCAATGTTTTTATGTTATAAATTTTATATTATTTATTTTTTTATGAAAATGATTAAAAGACCGAAAAATGTTATAATTTACTTCATTTTATCATTTTCATGAGAAATAAATACATACACACAAAATCTTTTTATTGATCTCCATGAGAAATTGATACATATAAAAGGAATTATGATTATCAAACTATACGTATCTTTAATTGTATATATTTTCAGGATGCTGGTTTCCACTTTAATGATACAAACACAGTAGTGATCTGACGATCCCTACATATACATTTGAAGCACTTTATAATAAAAGGGTATTTAGATATATATTGGGTTTTTGAAATTGCGTTTTCTAAAAATGGATAAATATTTTTCAAGTAATCTTTACTATAAATATTGATTCCACTATTTTTATGAATTTATTTCCGTTTCCATTTAAATTATCGGCTATAAGACCAAAAATGATCTATCATTTTAGCTAAAATTCATACAATCGCACCACTTTTCATGCATATGTATCTGTGGTAAAACATGCTAAGTGAAGTGAAAAATACCATAATCATGAGGAATTATACAAAGGTAGAAAGCTTGAAGATCTATATTGTTCACCATAACTTGAGAACCTCACTCAAAATCTTTTTCATATTCATAGGTTTGCATAATACCAATATAAGCTTAAAAATGGATATTTTAAGATGGCTTTTTCTTTGATGTGGATAGTGCAATCTCATCAGGAATGATTGTTAATGAACTTATTCCGAACTCTCTTAAACATACATTTCCAGGTCGATATAAAGGGGAAAAGATATATTTTGGGCAAGGTTTTGGTAATATCCGATAATTCATTGTAATAAGGTACTTCAAAAATAGCAGGATACTTCTCTTTTAATTGTAGGAGGAATTTTTTGTCTAATTTTGCATTATGAAGTGTTTTCACTTTATAAAATTGGTTAAGTTATAAATGGTGAGCTCCTTCAAGTTTAGCTTCTTCAAGGTTCGCTTCTTTAATGTTAGCTCCTTGAAGTCTTTTCTCTCTAGAATATTCATAATCAATTAATTTGTTTTAAACTACAATAAAAGTTACCATTTTAGAAAGATATATTCTGTTCTCCAGGATTTGGTTTTTAAAATTGTATCGATTCTTCCTTGGGATTGTCTAATTAACTCATAGTTACAAGTTTTTCAATTCACTTTCACTGAAATATATACCATTTTGAAAATTTTTGCTTTCACATTTTTGGTTCTTCTATTTTTGTTTTAAAACTGAAAAAAGACATAGATTTTGTTACAAAATATGCGTTGGATAACTTAGTATAGAAAGATAGTAGAAATCAACAGAGCAAAAAGAAATTATGTCGAAATCCAATGCGTTTTCTTCATTTGATAAAGTGTTGATTTTTATTGTGAAGATTATAATAGCAAAACATATGGGAAAAATAACGAAGACGAAAGGTAAACAAGATACTTTGGAGTCCATCTCGAAAAACCTTTTTGTATTATCGAAACGAAAATTAAAACTATGAAGCAATCAATCGGTGCAAAGACACTCGCATTTCCGACACCAACTTGGGTTGTCGGGACTTATGACATGAATGGAAAGCCAAATGCCATGACTGTAGCATGGGCCGGAATTTGCTGTTCGACTCCTCCATGTATCAGCATATCTCTACGAAAAGCAACCTATAGCTATGCCGGTATCGTGGGAAACAAGGCATTTACTGTGAATATCCCCTCAGAAAAATATTTAAAGGAGGCCGATTTCTTCGGCATCGCAAGCGGAAGGGATGAAAATAAATTTGAGTTAACATGCCTTACCCCAATAAAAAGTAAGCTTGTCCCTGCTCCTTACGTAGGAGAGTTTCCCATTGTCATTGAATGTAAACTACTTCATACCATTGAAATTGGGCTTCACACCCTGTTTGTAGGAGAAATTATGGATATAAAGGCAGAAGAATCCATACTTGACGAAAGCGGAAACCCTGACATTGAGAAAATCAGACCGGTTGTATATGGGACAGGGAACAGAAGCTATTATGGTATCGGGTGTAATCTTGGAAAAGCTTTCTCAATCGGGAAGGAATGCTTAATTAAAAAGAACAATAAAATATAATACTTACTCAAAATAGCGAAGAGTCATTAAGAGTTAAACGGCTGAATTGATAAATCAAGCGCATTAAATTTTCAATTATCTAAAAAATGAATCTTATCACAATGTCTTGTTGTAAAGTGTAAATTCAAATTCTCAATTATAGAACATGGTCAAGATTTGACACAACCCTAAAATATCACCTTGTTGATTTGTGATTCAAAATAATCTACGATCAAGTATTATTTTTCAATTATATCAAGGTGAGAAATTCCTTATCAAAGTAAGGGTTGTATTACTGGAACGTAACCATATTGCTCGATGTTGGGCCTTTTCGATCATGGGGCGGCAGAATGAAGCTACATTGCAGCCGAGAACTTCTGATCCCCTTTTTCCTTTGGCATTATCAATATCTTTCAGACAGGGGAGCTTGAATCTGGCCGGTTTGAGGTCCTCGAAAATCAAATCGACGACTTTCCCCTGTTCATTGTAGATGAGCCGATCAGTTTAGAAGACATCTTGCACCATCTCAAACATATCGAGGTAATTGGTCTCACTCTCTCACAGAGGTTCATAAGCTTCATGAAGTTCTTCGGATTTGGTCTGCAATTACTCGTTTTGCGATATATTCTCTTGGATATCCTTTAATTGATCTGAAATTCCTTGAATTTCACCTGGAGATTCTCGTGTGCTTCCTGCAAAGATTCCTTGGCTCCTGCTTTGTTCATGGCACAGTTAGGAGTCCATCAACGTTCCCAAATCACGATTGTTTCCAGGGAAAACTTCAGTTACGTCTTTAGCTCAACTGGATAAGGCTTATTCTATCTCACCCACTCGTGGAGCTATCAGGTCTACTGACTCATGCCCCTTCACATTACATCTATTGCGCGTGAGGGCCTGAAGGTCAGCATCTTACATTATGATTATTTAAGAGAGCTTTAGGTGATCTACGAGAAGGTTTTCTATTCAGAGGTTTTTTCAAAGGGCAGGATACTTCTTTTTTAATGGTATGAGGGGCTCTTCATCTAATTTTGTATCATGAAGTGTTTTCATTTTTGAAAGCTGGAAAAGTGATAAATGCTGAGCTCCTTTAAGGTTAGTTCCTACAAGATAAGCCCCTTCAAGATAAGCTCCTTGAAGGTCTTTTTTCTCTGAAATATCCATGAACAATTATCGGCTTCGGACTAAAATAAGCATTACTATACCAGGAAGATAGCTTCTGTTCTTCATAATTTAGTTTTTAAAATTGTATCAATTTTAATGACTAAGAACAGAATGGATAGTAGGATAAACTATAACTAAATATAATATATATATAACAACTCTTAATCTTTACACATGTTGGTTCAAATTTTATATAGCTCTACTTTATGAAAACACACTCAACTTTATGGGGGAGAGCTAAGTGAAATTTCAGTATAATATATACATGACAAATAATTATAAAATATCTAAAACTATCAGTGATTTAGCCACTATTATTATCCTTTATATACGGCTGCTGCGCTATATTTGTGGGGTGATAAACATCCTTATGAATATCAAATCAATTCTAATTAGGACTATAGGGGCGTTGTAGTAAATGATGTATTGGCTCTGTAAAAATTCTATTATTAACTTATTTTTTAATAATTTTCATCATAACGAAAGTAGTTACACGAAAATATTCAGTTTCTGCAGTAGGGTATGCCACTAAAACTTTGATTTTGTGCATCAAGTGTGTAATTTCCACTAATATAATGATACACCTGTTTTACCGCGAAATCGATGCATCAATGAAGCGATAAAGGTACATATATCTAGTTTTAGGTAGAGGATGAAGTAAACCTCAATGTTATTACTGCTAGTAATTGTCAGAAAGCTTATTGAGGGTAGGGTGAACTCCTGCAATTTAATTTTGTTCAATATATCGAGATTTTGCTTCTTGGAGTGCATTGACTGCTGGTCCGAGATCTTTCCAACCAATAATCCTCACGTGCTTGTTCTCTAAATTTTTATAAGTTTAAAAGAAGTTAGTAATTTCCTTTAATAGATGAGGAGGAACCTGTTCAATTGTTTCAATATAATTCCATAATGGATCACTCTTTGGAACACAGAGTATTTTTTCATCCCTTCCCTTATCATCTTCCATGTCAAACAATGCGATAGGATGTACATCTATTACACACCCTGGAAATGTAGGTTCCCATGTTAAAACAAGAGCATCTATAGGATCGCCATCGAATGCGATAGTATCCGGGAAAAAAACCATAATCACAGGGATATACCATTGAAGAATAAAGCATTCTGTCGAATTTAATCACTTTCTTTTTTTTATCATACTCATATTTGTTTCGACTTCCTTTTGGAATTTCGATAATAACACTTTCTACTTGTCGTTCAGTCATATCACACTTCCTACTCATTTTTACTATTAACTAACTGCTTCGTAATGATTGTAACTACTGTCGTGACAATTCAATTATTTATATGTGATACTTAGACATTTTCTCATCAGCATTCTTCCTCATAAATTTCCAATATGGAATTTTTTTTACTTAACTATTTTCTGAAATTTATTATTTTAAAGAAAAGTTGGTATATTGTCAAAATCATTTATCCGATAAGCTTAAATATCATCTGCCGAGTTAAAAACTTGAATATTTATTTAGAATGTTAGAACGATAGGTATAAACAGAATAATAGAAGCAGTCCATATATATAAAAATGATAAACATCGGCTTTTTAGGCATTCATATGAAGTCTCGGTATTTTAGGTTCATTTTTCCAATCGAAAGTTGTAAACCTTTCGGAAGATTTTATAGGCTAAATCTCATGTTCTTTGTTGAACATTTAGGTTACTAGATTATTCTTCAGTGAAATCCTCAACTTAATAACTTATTAAAATTCATGATTTTACTAAAAATTAGGCGCACTGTTAGTGAAGACAGTGTACCGAAAGTTCTGCAAAATTTGATTGATTCTGTATTATTTTCATTCACTGCAAAAATTAGGAGCAGAGCCAATAGTTTTACTGATAAATTTATGTCTCTATTGTTCTTACAGATGCACATGTTTTAATGTAAACATCTGTATATTCTCCACGTCAACTTCACTTCAAATTTCATTTACCAGTATTCTCCAAACTCACAAACTTAAAAGTATAAAAATACTTACCTAATTGATTTTAAACAAACAGTAATCATAAAAGAAGCATCAGGGATAGAGAGCAAATTTTACAGAACTTTTGGTACAACGCCAAAATCGATTCATCATTGTTTTTGGTGGTTGTGTTCTACTTTACAATGTAGTTTTTCTTGGCTTGTATCTGAATTTAGCTCATTTTTTACTGAATAGTTGCCTTGAAATTTAAAATATTATTGTACTGATGGGGCTTTAAAAGTTAGGATAAGTTCTATAAAAAAGAACATCAAAATTATTATTATTAGTTAATAAATATAATCTAAAAGTAGAAATGTTTAATTTATAGCGCGAAGTATTAAAAGCCATGTGTAATTGTTTAGTTATTTTTCATAATTAATAGATAAAACAATATCAGGAGACTGAAAATGAAAAAAGTGATATATGATAACGCAAGTCGAATGTATACAATCCTAACGGTTTTAGGGATCATTGCACTGGCGATTTTAATGCTAGTGAGTATCGCAAGCGCTGCACAATTTGCAGATCAAATCAACTCACCGAATACTTCAATAAATTTGTACAATAAAGGAGTTTCTCTAAAAAATTTAGGTAAGTTTGATGAAGCAATAAAAGTATATGACAAAGCAATTGAAATTAACTCACAGTATTTTGAAGCTTGGAACGGAAAAGGACTTGCTCTAAGCAAATTAGGTAAGTTAGATGAAGCCATAAAGGCTTATGATAAAGCAATTGAAATTAACCCGCAGTATGCAGATGCTTGGTACAATAAAGGAAATACTCTATGCCAATTAGGCAAGTTCGATGAAGGTATAAAAGCATATGACAAAACTATTGAAATTAACCCACAGTATTCAAATGCTTGGTACAATAAAGGAAATGCTTTAGATGATTCAGGTAAGCATGAAGAAGCCATAAAAGCATTTGATAGAGCGCTTGAAATTAACCCAAAGTTTTTATATGCTTGGAACAATAAAGGAAAAGCTCTAAGCAACTTAGGCAGGTACGATGAAGCCATAAAAATATATGACCAAGCAATTAACATTAACTCACAGGATTCAAATGCCTGGTTCCAGAAAGGAGTTTCTCTAAGCAAATTAGGCAAGTTCGATGAAGCCATAAAAGCATACGACAAAGTAATTAATATTAACCCAAAGGATTCAAATGCTTGGTTCCAGAAGGGAGTTTCTCTAAGCAAATTAGGCCAGTTCGATGAAGCCATAAAAGCATACGACAAAGCAATTGAAATTAACCCGCAGTATTCGAATGCTTGGATCAATAAAGGTGCAGCTCTAGGAAAATCGGGCAAGTCAAATGAGGCCATTAAAGCGTATGACAAAGCAATTGAACTTAATCAGTAGGATTCATTACCATGGGATGGTACAGGAACTTTATCTATAATAGATTAAATAAATCCGATCTGTAGGTTGAATAGTTATATTAATTCTCATTTATTTTTATCCTTCGTTAGATAAATGTTGCAACTTTCTGGATCTTAACATAACACATATTTCAATAAAAAAGATGCATTTTCTGAATGCTCAGGCAAAAATGTCCTTTAATTTCTGTTAAAAAGTTAGAAAATACATAGTTTTTAATATCAAAAAAAACTTTGCATAAACTATATATTTTAAAAGCAATATTTTTAAACTATATTATTCTCATTATTCGAAGGATAGCTCAAGATACACAATCACATAAAAAATATCTTTTTTCCCTCAGCGTTTCGGCGACTCTGTGGGAGATAATATGGGCAGCTCTAAGAGACATGTCGGATTGAACAAGCAGGTTCATATCTACCTTGAGATCTTCTATGCTTCCACATGTCCGGATTTTATGACAGTTATTTATTCCATTGTGTGAGTTCAAAAGAAATCCGAATTAAATTTTTTATTTAGCGAGTTTAGTTTTTTTGCTGACGTTCGTGGGTATTGAAATCAAACATAAGTAAGGTTGCTTGGAGTGACATGTTTTAGAAATTTCAGTTAAAATTATTTGACTGGCAATAACCATTGACTATTACTGATTTTGTAATCGTAGAATTCTCTCTAAAGGGTGCAATCTTCAGGTACTCCGTCGAATTAAAGCAATTTATTAACTGTTCTTCGGTTTCGAACTCAATCAGGACTATTCTTTCAGGATTCCAGTTTCCAAACATTGGAATAATCTCTCCTCCCCGAACCAGATACCTGCCTCCATGTTTTTTTATGATTTCTGGAACTTTCTCGACGTATCTAGTATACAGTTCATTGTCCATGACTTTGATTTCGATTATCATATAAACCGGCATTTTTCCCTTCCATCTACTATCTTTCAAATAGGTACAATATCAAGCCCACTCTCTTATAACATATCCGATATGCGTACCTGCCGCAAATTCAGACACTAAACAAGTAATTGAGCTCTATTAGATATGCTTTACTTATAGCTTGAAAAATTATTTGTAATATAAATACAAAAGAAAAAAAAGGAGAAGATAGTAAATGGTATTATATTTTTAATATATATAGCCCATAGAATCCTTTTTTCTTAATATAAATTCAGAAGAAAAATGGGCGAAGAAAGGGATAATATAAACGCATATATATTTATATTAGTATATGTCTATCAATACTTACAATTAGATGTAAGCACAAAATAACTCTATTTATACCTATATTTTAATAATTATTTATTTTGTAGATTATAATTTTATTTGTATAGGATTTTCAAATTTAAGTCTCTCTACTTTTTCCATATCAAAAACTACCTAAAAAGGATACTGAACCAGCAGTTGAAGAAAATATACTCACTAAAATTTGTCAATTGGGTTTAGATTATGATGGGTGTAGATATTGTTTTATCCGGCGAAATTGTTAATAATACTGTTTTGATTCTGAAAAATTTTATACGGGATTATTTTTCGTTTTCAAACATTTCACGGAAAAGTTAATTTTATTCAGAAACTATTTTTTGTATAATTAATTTAAAATAACTACGGAGGTAATTACATATTGTAGCTTAAAGCGAACAGGTAGAAAGTAAGAGAGTGATAGATGCTCGGTAGGATGTTTGAGTAAACAGGGTACTAACAGATGTGGTATGCATTGCAAACAAATAGCTTTATGGTGTGCGCCAAGCAATGTATACAGGTGGTGTATTCGCATAATGGAAGACACAATATTTTTCTCTATTTAACCTGGTATTTTCATGCATCCAAACAGTTTAGCACATGATTTAACTTGAAATTAATCAACAATTAGCTTTCACAGAAGGTTTCGCTTTGCAGCTACATTTGTAACAAGAGATTCCGTCGAGCAGTGACCGTGGTTACAAGTTTGACATTGGAGCTGCCGTAACTGCTACAGCTATGACAAATATGGTGATGTACATGTGAATTACATGCACTTGCTGCTCCAACAGTTAATGATGCTACAAAAAAACCTGCTAGCAAAAAAAGAAAATGACTATTTTGTTAGTAGCCTTCCTCATAGCTTCATTGGCAGCTACAGCAGTAAGCGCAAGCCACAGTACAAGTAGCAAAGTAGCGTCAGTGACAGTGGTCAGAGGTGCTAGAGCCAGTCCTGGCGGCAGCTTCTACATTTTACCATCTTTTTCAATTTCGTATGCATCAGCCTATTATTATTCAGTAAATAATTTATTTATATTTAATTGGTCTCAAAATATACTAAATACATTTCTATACCCTACGAATCATACATCTGAAGCAGTGGGCATCCGTCATTATTTTGTGAAAAGAGATAACAGTTAGTCTTAAACTTGTGTATAAATAAGCAAACTAGACTGATAATTAATTTGCTTATTTAATAATCTATTAGACATGCGTTTTTCTATACTTTTAAGTTTGTGAGTTGTAGGAGTACTAGTGAATAAAATAGTAGTGTAGAGTTCACGCTGAGAATATACATATGGTTTATAGCAAAACATGCGCATCAATGAAAACGCTAAGATATATATTTTGTTAGTATAACAATCTATCTACATTTTGTTTTTTTAGTGAAAGAAAAGGATACATAATATCATATTTTATAGAACTTTTGGTACACTACCGTCAGGTGGGGAATCCGAAGAATTCCATGTTCATTTTGGAATTGAGTCTATCGCATTTAATCAAATTTTTTAAGTATCTTCTAGATTTTCAAATTTAAAATTTAAGAATCAGATCAAATGTCATATTACCTTTTTTTCTCCCAGCATAGCTCCAAGTACTGAACCGATGATGCCTATCACAGCTGTATGTGCTACAATAATCAGTGTTAATATAAACGTAGAGGCAGCTACAAAAGACCCAATGATGGGAGCACCTATAAACATTGATCCAAACATTCCTCCTAAAAGGATCCCAGGAATGACCATAAATATAGTCATTAGAACTCCAGTTTTAAGGCCTCCTTCAAAATCGCCTTCGGCATAGTAGCCAGCTAAAAAACCACCTAATAGAGGGGCTATAGCATTTACAGCTGGGGTGATATAAAAAATAACAGTACAAGCCACACCTATAAGTGCACCAGATAAGACTCTAGCCATTCATTTTACCCCAATGTTAACGTAAATACAAACTTCAATTATATCCTACATTTAATTTAAGTATTCTTAAATATTTGCGCACCCAAATCGACTCTGTTAAAAAATCTAGTGATTAACTCAAAATGAGAAATTACTCGATTTAGGGACCGACTCTAGTAGGAGACACAATTCCATAATCTAGTGATGTCTCATTTTATTCTTCCTTAAGACTACAATTTTCTGTGCTAACTATCTTAAATAAATTAGATGAAGCAATACGGGTATCTGAGAAAGCAATTGTAATCAACTTGCAAAATTCAAATACTTGAATCTATAAAGGGCTTGTTCTAAATAGATTAAATAAAATTGATGAAGCAATCAAAGCATATGATAAAGCAATCGAAATTAGCTGACCTAATTCAAAGACTTGACCTTATAAAGAATGGGCTCTATATTACACTATATGTGCTCGATATGATTCTTTTTTTGCCTGACTATCAACTCTGCAAAAGCTAAAGTGATTCCCAGAGAGTTTATTCCCTGATAAAATCTAATTTTTTTCTTGACTAACTTTATTCTTCTGCAAAAGTTGCATGTAGCTTGTCTTCTTCTTCCTTTGACAGGTTAGAAGCAATAAATTCGAACTTTGTTTGTTTCATAGCTTTACTACCTTATCTTCGATGGCGTCGGTAGTCATCAGAAACAAAGCTAAAGTTCCTTCAGTAACTTTGCTACGAATCTATTTGATGAAATCTTCATCAATTCCAATATGGGCATGGAACCGGAAAGTGCACCTATTGCAGCCCCAGCGACTAAGCCCAATAAAGGAATAAAAAATATCAGGCCAAATAACATGCCCCAAAAAGCACCACTCAGTGCACCTGCAACGGTTAAATCAGCCAAATGCTTTGTTTTTGGTTTCTTTTTTCCCACAGGCCAGGTGACTATAGCAGCATCGTTTAGTTTTATCAGTTGTTTCTTGCTTAAGTCTTTGATCACTTCAAGTGCTTTTCTGCACCTATAGCGGTTTCAAACTTCAAAACTGTTAAAGTTGCCATTACCGAAGCTCCTTTCATGCATTTACATTTATAAAGAATTTTCACAATCAAAGAATTAACTATTTAAGATCCAAAAGTAAGCAGAATCACTTTTTTCATCCAATTTAACGTTTTTTAGAATAGAACTACATATTTGCTATTTGGGATAAATAATATATTAAACTTCTAATTAAATTTTAAAAAATAAAAAAAAGAAATTAATTTGGATGATGAATGTGCTTCGATTAGCGTTCTTTGCGTTCGCGGTGTTCGTGATGTCCATCAAAGCCGCCACGTCCGCCGTAGCCGCCATATCCAAGACCATATCCACCGTAGCCAAGACCGTAGCCACTATAGCCGGGGTTAACTGGTACCGGGGCAAGTCCACTAACAGGTACTTTGACAACTTGTTGGGCATATGTATTGACAGGTATGTCGACAACTTTTTGGACAGTTGTTGTGACAGGTTCTTCGACAATTTGTTTGACAGTTGTTGTGACAGGTACGTTGACAACTTGGTCAGCATATGTTGTGACAGGTACGACAGGTACTGGAGCAGGTGCACAAATGGGTAGCCCACAAGCCAGCTTCTCCCCAGCCGCCGTAGCCGCCCCAGCCGTGTCTGTGTCAGCCGCCGCCACTGCCCCATGCACTAGCCACGGCTGTTAAAGATACAACAAAAAGGACTGCCAGCAAAACAGCTAGTCCCTTTCTCATTCTACTGGATGATTGTTTCAACATTTTATTTCACCAATTCTTTCAACATTTTATTGGAAACCTATCCACTTGTTTTTTGGTTTAATTTGATGCAATTTAATTTCTATTTTTAGTTTGTATAAATAAATCAATATTGTAATCAATACATCGACAATATAAATTTATTCATTAGTCTAAATAAATACAATATGTTTATAAGTTTATTTTAGATTTAGTTCTTTATCTATAATTATCTAAAAAAATAATATTTTTAGTACTTATGCAGGTACTCAAGGATTTTAGAAGAAAAACAATACGTCACAAGAAAAAATTTTAACCTATGGATAATTAGCGATAGGCAAACCTGGGTGTAAATATTTTTCGCAATAAATTTTCATCATTTTTTACCCCCACCAGACCAAAATTTTTGTTATTAAACTGGTTTTTTTGATTTAAAGCTTAAATAAATTCTTTTGATTTTCTAAAGCAGTATCAATTAGCATAAAAAAGCCATAATTATCGAAAAATCATCAAATAAATCATTACGGTCTACAAATCCACATAATCCGTCATGGTCTATGTAATAATTTCTATCACAATCTCAACCACGGTCACCAAAAGAATTTGCCAAATATGCGGACCAAAATTCCTTAGCTTCGAAGCCCACGGAAACAACTTTAGTATTTCTATGATCGATTTTGTGGGGGCTAGCAACTTCCATTACCATTGAATGAGAAGCTTACCTTGAGTCTATCAGTGATCTATCCATGTTTATTTTTAGTATAACGTTATCTGTTTGAAATGGTGGCCACAAATTGGATGGGAAAGCCTAGATATTAAGCGAGTTAATGCCTTTTTAGGATTGAAATATTGGAACTTTAATCAATCAAGTACTCAAAGCCAAGATGGACGAATTATGGGATTGAAGAAAAGTTTAATTTTTAAAAACATATAAGCCTAATATAGTAATAACAGTTTCAGGCAAAGAAAGTATTTTAAAACTCGGCTTTTTGGAAAATTATATTCTGTTATCTTGATATTTCAATGTGATATACTCAGTTAAACTAGAAAATAGCAGCATTAAGCATTTTAATTGTTTATATCTCAATAATTATGTAGAATTTACGGAATTTTATTTTATCATTCAATGTTGTCAGTTCAAATTAATTGTAAACCTTGAGTATCAGGAATTTTCGAAGAGCAAAAGCCATTAAAACAATGACTAAAGCATACTTATGTGCTGAAACAGAACACACAAAAATAATTATTCATAAGTTTAATCCATGTCGATTTCTCCATTGTTTTTCATATTCTGCAAGCTTTCAGGCTTGTTGACATATCAATTGACTAGAAACCTATAAATATATCGTCTCTTGTTATGTCATCGTTTGATATAGCCTCTTTCGAGATGTTGAGGCTCGAATTATGGAAAACAAAATGTGTACAGAGATCAGGCGGGTTTTTCTAAAGTATATAGTTCTGAAGATTATTAAGGATAAGCCTACACATGGCTATAATATAATCAAGATCATCAAGCTCCGCTCTAAAGGATGCTGGATCCCAAGTACAGGCTCGATTTACCCAATACTGGAGAGTCTAGAGTCAAACGGCTTAATCCAGAGCAAAGAGATGGAGGAGCGCCGCAGGAAGGTGTACTCAATAACCTATAAGGGAATAGTGGCTCTTGATCACATGACACAGAAGAGATTGGAGCTCCTGGATGAAATGTCCCAGATCATCAATATTATGACTGAAGGTAATGGCAGTAGTGATAGTAGTGGTGAGGTCGATAATATCCGGAGCCTGGATCAGCCGCCTGAAAAAGCACACAATGGTAATTCTCAGACTCTACAAACAGATGATAATAGAAGGTAACAGGTTGAGCGAAAACAGTAATATGACAGACAAAGTGATCGCTGGTAAATTAGGTAGAGGTGTTGAATACAAGTGGATTGCACTATTCAATGTGACCTTAGCAACTCTAATGGGGTCGACTGACAACAGCATTATTCTAATCGCGCTACCTGCGATATTCAAGGGTATACAGATTAATCCTATGGCCCCTGATGTATTCCAGTATCTGCTGTGGATTCTGATGGGTTATGGTCTGGTAACTGCAACG
>Ga0326728_10014580_pt1 | contig 16651 bp, 16 predicted proteins | sample MB3enrmetagenome_FD_207602 | JGI IMG/M metagenome (GOLD analysis project Ga0326728, IMG submission 207602) | Lab enriched peat soil microbial communities from McLean, Ithaca, NY, United States - MB31MN | ecosystem: Environmental > Terrestrial > Soil > Wetlands > Peat | place: USA: New York...
CTCCAGCGCTGCTACGTTTCCGGCCAGCGGTTGCAACTCATCGAGCGTATGCGCCTCGACCAGCGTAAAGACCCCGGCCCGGGTGCGTCGCAGGCTGCTGAGGTGCGCCCCGCATCCCAGAATCTGGCCCAGCTCATGGGCCACCGAGCGCACATAACCACCGGCGCTAATGGTCATTGTGAAGCTGGCTTCAGCGCCCTCAACCGCAGTGATTTCAAACGAAGTTATCTGGACTTTAGCCGCCTTGAGTTCCACCGGCTTGCCCTCGCGGGCCAGCGTGTAAGCAGGCTTGCCGGCAATCTTCTTTGCGGAGAACGGCGGCGGCATTTGCTCCATCTCGCCCTGAAAACGGCTGGCCGCCGCGCGCACCTGATCCAGCGTCAGCACGGGATGAGAGTCCGGCCCGGCAGGCTCCCCCTCGGCGTCGTAGGTGTCGGTTGCGAATCCAAAGCGGATCGTTCCGGTGTAGCTCTTCTCAGCCGAGGAGAAGTACTGCGCCAGGCGCGTAAATTTGCCCAGCAGCAGGGGCAGAACGCCTGTGGCCATGGGGTCCAGCGTGCCCAGGTGGCCGATGGAGCGTTCGCCGGTAATTCTACGCAGGATTCCCACTACGTCATGGCTGGTCATGCCGGCCGGTTTGTCGATCACCAGAAGCCCGTTCACTTCTTCACTTTAGCTGACCAGGCCTCTTGCTCACACCCCGCCCGAGTCGGGTTGCCGCAGCAGCGACAGGAACTCAAGGCGGGTCTCCTTTTGATGGAAGCAACCCACCATGGCGCTCGTCACAGTAGAGGAGTGCTGTTTCTCGATGCCGCGCATCATCATGCACAGGTGGCGCGCCTCGATGACCACGCCCACGCCCAGCGGCTGGATGGCATTCTGAATGGCGTCGGCAATCTGCCGTGTAAGCCGCTCCTGCACCTGCAGGCGCCGCGAAAAGACTTCGACTAGGCGGGGAATCTTGCTCAACCCAATGACTTTTCCCTTGGGGATATAGGCCACATGCGCCTTGCCGAAGAAGGGCAGCATGTGATGCTCGCAGAGCGAGAAGATCTCGATATCCTTGACGATGACCATCTCATCGTAATCCTCGTCAAAAAGCGCCCCGCGCAGAATTTCTGATGGATTCTCGCCGTAGCCTTTGGTCAGAAAGGCCATCGACTTTTCCACGCGATTGGGCGTGGCCAGCAAGCCCTGGCGGCTGGGATCCTCTCCCAAACGGCTCAGAATTTCGCGATACATTTCGGCAGTACTGAAAGCGCTCAAACCTTCATCTGCCTCAACTGGGCGATGAATCCGCTTATCCACTGCAATCGGCTGCGCCATTATTCACATCCTCTCGCCCAGGGGAATTGGGCATTGTTATTACTCGCTATCACATTCGAAGAAATTGTTTTCCGTCTCTTCAACTCTTACTCGCTCCAGCTTGCCTGCCGGAAGCGCATCCTTCAACAATGTAAAGACCACTCTACAGAGATTCTCCGTTGTCGGCACGCGATTCACAAACAATGGGTCCAGATTCAGATTGGCGTGATCGAATCGGTCTACGACGCAACGACGAACCACATCGTCGAGAGCCGCCATATTCACCACCATCCCGGTCTCCGCGTCCACCGCTCCCGCAACCAGCACTTCCAGCACATAATTGTGCCCGTGGCCGTGCGGATTGTTGCACTTGCCGTAAGTCGCCCGGTTCTCATCCGCTGAGAGCGCGTCCGTATGCAGCCGGTGGCTGGCGGAGATCGTATAACGACGGTCGAAATATGCCCTCATGCCTCGCCTCTGAATTCCGCAAAAATCTCCGGCGTCTCGTAGACACGAACCCGGCTCAATTGCGCTCCGCCGGCCGCGGTGATAGCCGGCTCAAGCCGCTTCCACGCTGCAATAGCCATGTTCTCCGTGGTTGGCATCGCCGCGGCAAACTCAGGAGCCTCCAGGTTCAGGTGGCGATGATCCCAGGCAGCGAGAACTTCGCGCTCCATCACGTCCTTGAGCCACGTCAGATTGACGACGAAGCCGGTGACCGGGTCCGGCTCGCCCGCCAACGTCACCTCCAGCGTGTAGTTGTGCCCGTGCCCGTTGCGATTGGCGCAGCGGCCGAAGACCTGCGCGTTCTGCTGCTCGGACCACGCCGGGTTCCAGTAGTAGTGCGAGGCGGAAAATGTGGTCCGCCGCGTCAGATAGATCATTTCGACCCCTCATAGAAACAGATTCCTGAGACCTGGTCAAGGCTTCATGCATTGAGCTTCTAACTGCATCAAGCCGCGTACTCCCGCCCCTTCCAGCTTACGCGCTTCAGAATGCGATACTGAATCCAACTGAGGTACAGCAGCGCAACAAAGAGCGGCAACCCCAGCGGCGACAGGGCGCAATTGATAAACGAGAAGTTGGATTTTGCCACCCTGCCATAGAAGCGGAAGAGATTGCGCACCCAAACCAGAGCCAGCACCCAGCCGGCAATCAGCCATTGCGCCGAATGCGCGAACAGGCGCGCGTTCCAGAACTCCACCGCCAGCAACGGCACCGCTGCCAGCAGCAGAACATCGATGACTCGCCAGACGGCCAGCGCAAATGAATTATCAAAGAGCAGCGCCAGGTTCTTGGTCCAGCCCTCGATCATTTCCGCTGTCGAGCCGTACATGCGCGTGGAGACGGCGTCCTCGGCATAACGGAAACGCAGGCCGACCTTGCGACGCTTGGCCAGGAAGGCCAGCTCCACGTCTTCCAAAATCGCTTCTGAGACTGCCGCGTGTCCGCCTAGACGCCTGTAGGCCTCCCGCTCAATCAGCAGAAACTGCCCGTTGGCCGCGGCGATGCGCTCTGCTGGGTCGGAGACACGGGCTGGAGGATAAGCCAGCGCCAACTCACAGAAGACCAGGGGCATCAGTGAACGCTGCCAGAGGCCGCTCACGATCTGCCGCGGCGAGTAGCTCAACATGCCCACCTTGTGCCGGGCGGCCTCGTGCAGCGCGCGGAGAAGATTGCCCGGCTCGTGGAGGGTATCCGCGTCGGTAAAGAGCAGCCAACGTCCGCGCGCTCGTTTGACAGCAGTCCAAATGGCGTTGTTCTTGCCGGTCCAGCCCTTCTCCAGCTTCCCTGCTTCCAGCACGGTGACCCCGGCAAAGCCGTGGGCGATTTCAGCGGTTCGATCGTTTGAGTGGTCGTCCACCACGATCAATTCCCAGTCGCGGCCCAGCTTGAAGAGCTCCTCGGACTGGTTGACCAGCGACTGAAGGCAGGCGGCAAGACAGTCTTCCTCATTGCGCGCGGGAATGATGACGGTCAGTTCCAGCAACTGGTCAGGCTCGGGTTGATCGAATACCGTTCTCTTGCTCACTGGCATCGCGGCCGGCGCATCGGAAAGCCCGAGCACTGGATTGAAGCCGCCCTCCGCGACGCTCAACTCTAACGTAGGACCATCTGGTTTGACTTGATTCTGCGTCATTCCAGATCCTCCGGCTTACCATTATTCCGTAAGATTTCGTCCAATTTGCTGTCGATAGCGTCCAATTTGTCCTCAAGTGTATCGAACGTAGTTGCGAATACTATCAAGACAATGCCTAAGAATAATTCCTTATCTGGGATACGCTTGAATCCAAAGAGGCTAAATCCAAAATCGACTGCATATAGAAGACCACCAACGATCAGCAATCGTTTCCAGAATCCATGCATAATCGCCACCATGCCTTTCGATGTGCTGGTTTTTTGGGCGATTGCTTCCAGCGACTTCAGATACTCTTCGCCGCCCAGTGCCTCGGCCACCACAGGTCGCATGTAGCGTATCACGGCATTGTCAATGGCGGTGGTCAGCCTGTTGCCGTTAATCCCTGTAATGCCGCGCTCGGCGGCATTCTTTCCCTCTGCTCCTATATGGCCTTCCAGTGCTAAATCAAAGGAGCCTGTCAATTTGCCCAGCGTGTCGTAACGCATCCATCCGGCATTGATTGCCTTTTGCAACTCCGGCGTCAGCTTGGCCTTGTCGATCAGGGCTGCCAACTCCTTCTGCTTATTGGCATAGACCGCCACCTCTTTTACGCCACCTTCTTCCGCCGCCATCTGCGCCGCATCCACCTCGTCCGTCAGCGCGCGGAATTGCACATTGATCTCTGGCGGCAACACCTTGTTCAGGTTGTCGTATAAGGCGGTGCGCACGCCGTTGTAGTCGCCATATTTGCCCAGTTCCTGTGCCACGTCGATCTTGGGAAAGTCTTCTCCCACCGCAGCGTTCACCGCCTCCAGCGGAGCCTTCCCAGCCGCGCGTGCCGTCTGAGCATACTCCTCTGTGCCTTTTGCCGACTTTCTGATGTTCTTTATTGCGCGTGTCCCTGTCATAGTTCCTTCAGTCACCCTTGGCTTAGATCAGTCAAATACCAGGCCTCATGCCCCAAGACGATTAGCCCTTTCGCTCGTATTATAGAGATGTGCGGCTCCCTCGGTTCCTATCTCTCAGCTTGCTTATGCCGTTGGCCTTCGCGTCCGGCTGCGACCGAGGCGCACATCCAGCCCAGACCGGCCAGTTAGCCCCGGACTTCTTCCTTTCTGACGGCTCGACCACGGTTCATCTGGCCGGCTACCGGGGCCGCGTAGTGCTGCTCAACTTTTGGGCTACCTGGTGCGCGCCCTGCGTCGAGGAGATCCCCTCGCTGCTGCAACTGCACCACGACCGGCCCGATTTGGCCATCCTGGCCGTCAGCATCGACGAAAACCCCGACGCCTACAGCCGCTTTCTTGTCCGCCATAACGTGGACCTGACCACGGTCCGCGACCCCGGCCAGAAAGCCGCACAGCTCTTTCACACCGAGGGCTGGCCGGAAACCTACATCATCGACAGAAAAGGCTTCATTCGCCGCAAAGTCGTCGGCCCCCAGGACTGGAATAGCCCTGAAATCCGCGCCTATCTGAAAAGCCTGTAGCGTCCGGATTTCGCCCTCTGAAATTGAGCCCATCTTGACCTTTCGTATAGTGTGCGCATACACTATACGTGTGATTAAAAGCTACCGTCACAAAGGCTTGCAGAAGTTCGCAGAGACGGGGTCGAGGGCGGGAATCAGACCAGAGCATGCGGCCAGACTGCGCATCTTGCTGACGGCTTTGGATGCAGCCGCTGTAGCAAGCGATATGAACTCGCCAGGGTACAACCTGCATCCGCTTCGCGGTAGCTTGAAGAACCACTGGTCTGTCCGGGTAAGCGGCAACTGGAGGATTACCTTCACCTTCGAGCATTCGGATGTGATTCTCGTCGATTACCTGGACTATCACTAAGGAGGATAGAAATGATCTTCAATCCCGCACATCCCGGCGAAGTGCTGCGCGACTACCTGGGCGAGATGAGAGTTTCTGACGCGGCCTCCCGGCTGGGCCTGACCCGCGCCCATCTGTCGCGCATCCTGAATGGACACGCAGGCATCACCGCCAACACGTCTTTGCGGCTATCAGCGGCCTTGGGCACCTCGCCGGATTTCTGGCTGAAGATGCAGATGAACCATGACCTCTGGCTGGAGCAGCAGAGGCCAGCAGCGTTTAAGGTGCTTCCGTTTCCACGCAGAGAAGTATGCGAGGCACAGTAAGGCATCACCTTGCTATCATTCCTTTATGACCACGGTAGAAATTCTTTTTCACTATGCCACGCCGCCTACGGAGGCTGAGACCCGCGCGCTGGCTAACACCCGCGAGGTCTACGGCATACGCCGCCTCACATTTGACAGCGCCGCCCGCACTTTACACGTAGAGTACGACGCCACCCGGCTCAACGCCGAGGCCGTAGCGAATCTGGTGCGTCAGACAGGACTCGAAATTGTCGCTGAACCACCCTTGATAGCCGCTTAGCAGCATCAGGCGTCCAAGCCCATTCCCTGAATATCGCAATTGCGCTGCCCCAGCAACCCTGATATTCTGTCTATGGTTTCGTTTGAAACCAACCGTGCGCGCCCGTAGCTCAGCTGGATAGAGCGACTGGCTACGAACCAGTAGGTCGGGAGTTCGAATCTCTCCGGGCGCACCATTTCATTCCTCGATTTGTGATTTTCCAAGACTTTCATCCATAGAGGAAAAATTCGCTGGGGGCCGCGACTACACTTATTCCCTCCCCTTATAAAAAGAGCGAAGCGCACACGCGCTTCGCTCTTTTTGCCTAAAACGTCTTAAACCTTAGTAGAGGTGGAAGTTAACCTCGACATTGATCATCACGGCAACGGGCGTCTTGCCGTCTTTCAAGGCCGGCTTGAATCTGTATTTACGGACTGCTTCGATAGCCTTTTCATCCAACCCCATGCCGAGCGCGCGCACCACTCGCGGATCCTGCGGGTAGCCCTGCGCATCGACCAGCACCGCAACCAGCACAACGCCTTGATATTTTGCGCGCCGCGCCTCGTCGGAAAACTCCGCTTCTACATTATTGATCGGGATGGGCGCGGAGACACGACCGCCCACATGCTCATATCCGCCGCCGATATTTCCGCCGTAACCATCCAGATATCCGCCTCCATGCCCATTTCCGACGCCTGTGCCCGTACCGTTTCCCCGCGAAGCCAGCGTTACATTGGGAGAGTTCGTTTGTCCGAAATTCGGCAGCCTCGCATTGTCGGGAATGACAATGTCTTTTTGCACGTCAATAGTGGGGTCCGGAGGCGCTTCCACCTTGGCTTCCAATTCCGGCGTTTTTGCGCGCGGGGGAATCCTGCCCTTGATGGCTTCCATTTTGTCCGGGCTCCCGCCGCCGCCGCCCGCGTCAATTTTCGCCTTGGGGGCCTTCCAATCCTGCAGCTCGATGGGCGTCGCGTTCATTTTCGGAGGAATGGCGTTGATGTAGGCCTTTACTCCCATCAAGAGGGCAAGCACCACAAGACTCCCATTGAAGGTGGCGGAGATTCCGAAGGCCCAGGGATTGCGCTTGACCGCCATCCGGTCCGGCACCGGGACCGGCGTCGAGGTCAACTCTAGCGGGGGCAACTTGGGCGGGAAGAAGACGTCGCGGATGCTCTCATAGAGATCGATCCAGAGGGGTGTGTCCTCGACAGGAACACCGAAGGCGAGGTCTAGTACGTTGCCGTCCGTGATGACTGCGGCATCCTTGGGTTCTTCAATTTGGTCGAGCAGGTTGTTGGCCATCGTTGCGTCTGGTTCTATTGCCTCTGGGCGCCTTATCTGCCGGCCGTACGGCGATATTCTCTTATCCAGATCCGTGCTTCCATTATGCTCGAAGCCGTCCGCTTGTGTCTCGAATGGAAGGGTCTCTTCGTCCATTCTCTCATATTCGGGCACGGTTAGAATTCCCATAAATAATAGACGTATTGGCCCCACGGTTGTTACTCATAAAAACTCGCCCAGCCATTTACACTAAAGAATGAATCAGATCTACAGATCCAGGGAGTGAAGATGTCCCCAATCCCGGAGTTGAAGGCGACTCTTACCCTACCGCAAACCGCCTTCCCCATGAAGGCTAACCTGCCGCAGAATGAACCGCTTCGGCTGGCCCGCTGGGCCTCGCTCGGGCTCTACGGCAAGCTGCGCAAAGCTGCCCTGGGGCGCCCCGCCTACCTTCTGCATGACGGTCCCCCCTACGCCAACGGTCCCATACACCTTGGCCATGCGCTCAACAAGGGACTGAAGGATTTTGTGGTCAAGTCGAAGACCATGGCCGGCTTCGACGCGCCCTACGTCCCCGGCTACGACTGCCACGGGCTTCCCATCGAGATCAAAGTGGACGAGCATTTGGGCAGGAAAAAGCTCGAGATGCCCGTGCCTGAGGTGCTCGAAGCCTGCCGCGCTTACGCGCAGAAATATATTGAACTGCAAACCTCGCAATTTGAGCGGATTGGCTGCATTGGCCGCTGGAATACGCCCTATAAGACCATGTCTCGCGACTACGAGGCCCACACCCTGGAGGCCTTTTATGGCTTCCTGGAAAAGGGTTTCGTCTATCGCGGCCTCAAGCCGGTTTACTGGTGCATTCACGACCGCACCGCTTTGGCCGAGGCTGAGGTCGAGTACGAGATGCACACCAGCCCCTCGGTCTACGTGCGCTATCGTCTGACCTCGAAGCCCGAAGCAATTAGTCCGGCGCTCAAAGGCAAGCAGGTTTCGACGATTATCTGGACCACCACTCCCTGGACCCTGCCCGCGTCGATGGCCGTGGCCTTCCATCCTGATTTTGACTATGTGGCGCTGGAAGTGAAGTCCTCGCAGGTTGAACCTAAAAATCTGGGTGCCCCAGGTCCGGGGTCCCCACGGATAGGTCTTCATCCGTGGGGTGGAGATCCCTCGCATTTGGGGACCTGGGATACCATGAATCCCGTTTACATCGTGGCCGCCGAATTGGCTCAAGCCGTCATCGCCGCCTGCAACCTTGGCGCAACCACGGAACTGGCCCGCTTCAAAGGCAGTGTGATGGAGCGCGCCACCTTCCAGCATCCGTTTCTGGAGCGCAGCATCCTGGGCGTGCTGGCCACTTATGTCACCGCCGACACAGGAACCGGCGCGGTGCACACGGCGCCCTCGCATGGCGCGGAAGATTTTTACACCGGTCTGCGCTACGGCCTTGATCAAACCTGCCGCGTCGACGCTGCCGGCCGCATTCAGATGGACTCCGAAGCCTGGCCGCTTGCCGCGCCTCCTGCCTTTGATGGGATGAAGGTGTGGGCTGCCAATCCCGTCATCGTGGCCATGATGGAGGAGCGTGGCGCGCTGCTGGCTTCGAGCGACCTGGAACACTCCTACCCGCACTGCTGGCGCTGTCACCATCCGGTCATCTTCCGCGCCACCGAGCAGTGGTTCATTGGTTTGGAGACGCCGGTCCAGAGAGCCGACAGCTCGGCGACCACATTTCGTCAACTGGCCATCGAGGAGATCGACAAGGTAATCTGGGACCCGGTCTGGGGCAAGGAACGCATCACCAACATGATCGCCACGCGCCCCGACTGGTGCATCAGCCGTCAGCGCATCTGGGGCGTGCCCATCGCCGTTTTTCTGTGCGAAGGCTGCCAGAAACCCATCCTGGACCCGGCGCTCAACCGCAAGATCGTGAAGTTGTTCGAGGAACACGGCGTTGAAGCATGGCACACCACCGATACGACAACGCTGCTGCCGGCCAATGCCACCTGCGCCCACTGCGGCGGGAAGGCCTTCCGCAAGGAGACCGATATTCTCGACGTCTGGTTTGACTCCGGCACAAGCTGGTATGCCGTTTGCGAATCTGACCCGGAGCTCAAAACCGCCTACACGTCCTTCCAAGAGAACAAAGGCACGAAGTGCTTATACCTTGAAGGCGGCGACCAGCACCGCGGCTGGTTCCACTCCTCGCTGCTGACCTCGGTGGCTCTGCGCGGGCGCGCACCCTACTCGCACGTAGTCACAGCCGGCTTCACTCTTGACGAGCAGGGCCGGGCAATGTCGAAGTCGCTGGGCAATGTCGTGAGCCCGTTGGATATAGCCAAGAGCATGGGCGGCGAGATTGTCCGCCTTTGGGTAGCCTCCATCGACTTTCGCGAGGACATGGCGGCCAGCGAAAATCTGATGCAGCGCTGCGCGGAAATTTACAAAAAGCTGCGCAACACCTTCCGCTTCCTGCTGGGAAATCTGAACGGCTTCGATCCAGTACGACACCGAGTTCCGGAGGCCGAGCTTCTTCCGCTCGACCGTTATATGCTGGCCCGCACCCGCGAGCTTACGGAGAATATCCTCGACTGGTACGAGCGCTTCGAGTTCCATCGCGTCTACCACGCGGTCAACGAATTCGCCATCGTGGACCTGAGCTCGTTCTATCTCGACGTGCTCAAGGACCGCATGTACACCTTCGCACCCACGAGCAAAGAGCGCCGCTCCGCGCAGACCGTGTTGTGGAAGATCACCGAAGCGCTCGTCCGCTTGGTCGCGCCCATCCTCAGCTTCACCGCCGATGAGGTTTGGGAGCATCTTCCGAAGGTTGAAGGCCGTGAGGCTTCCGTCCATCTGGCTCTGTTTCCCAAGCCGGAAGAGATTTATTCGGAACACCCTGCTGAATTGTTGAATGAGTGGAAGATTGTTTTTGTCATCCGAGACGAGGTGCTGAAGGGTCTCGAGGATTCGCGAAAAAAGAAGAAAATTGGAAAAGGTCTCGAAGCTGGAGTAGAGGTAATGGCAGGTACCAAATTGTACGTTGATCTGATCAGGTTTAGGGACTCCCTAAAGGAGTTGTTCAACGTCTCGGCAGTTCAGTTAACGCGAATCGATACAGAACCACTTCTCACGGAAGTTTGCCAAGGCATACAGCCATTGGACCTAAGATTCAGGATCAAGATAAGTTCAGCCTCCGGCCACAAATGCGCCCGCTGCTGGAACTTTATGCCTCAAGTCTCCAACTACGGCATCTGGCAGAACGTCTGCACCCGCTGCCAGAATGCGCTGAAGAAAATGAAGATCACACCGCCCGTGGAGGCTGCCAAGTGAAATTCACCGGCGGGTGCCCCCGATCCCTCGCTTTTGGGGACCGGGGATACAACGAATCCAATTGCACCGTTCTCAAGGAGAGCCAATGAAACTCGTAGCCCCCCGCCGTCTGCACTGGCTGCTCATCCTCTCCGCGATCATCATATTTTTTGATCGCCTAACCAAAACCTGGGTCGCGATGCGCATTCCCATGGGCGGCGCTATTCCGGTGATTCCGCGCGTTCTGCGCATCACTCACTGGACCAACGAGGGCGCGGCTTTTTCGCTCTTCGCCAACACCGCCTCGCCCAATGTAGTCCGTTGGGGATTGATCATCTTCTCCTCGCTGATGGCGCTGATCGTTCTCTTCCTCATGGTCCGCCTCGGCGACCGTTTCACCTTGACCACCGTCGGACTGGCGCTCATCTTTGCCGGCGCGCTGGGAAACGTACATGACCGCATCGCCTACGGATCGGTGGTGGACTTTATCGAGGTTCACATCTTCAGCTACCACTGGCCCGATTTCAACATCGCCGACTCGTCCGTCGTTACCGGCGCATGTCTTCTGCTGCTCGACTCGCTGCTGCCGAGAAAAAGGCCTGCCAGATAAGCTCGAAATTTCAAAATGGAACTTTTTGCACATGAGGCGCGTATCCTTTTCCGGCCGCATCGGTCTATAACACAACGGTTTTTTTCGTAAATTCCGGCCACTTGACGAGGACTGCATGAAAATTCATTTTTTCGCCCTTCCATTTCGCTTGATATTTGCCGTAATCGCTTCGCTCAGCTGCATTTTCCTGGCACAGGCAAACGCCCAGCGCCTGCCCCAAACCGTTCGCCCAGAGCACTACACGCTCACCCTCACTCCCGATCTCAAGGCCGCGACCTTTTCCGGCATCGAAACGATTGATGTAACGCTTGCTGAACCTACTGATCACATCACGCTGAACGCCGCCGAGATCGTCTTTGAAAGCGTGTCGGTAACCGCGGGCGGAAAAAAGCTGCCCGCCACAGTCGCTCTCGACAAGGACAAGCAGCAAGCCGCCTTCACCTTCGCGGAGAAGCTGCCCGCGGGCAAGGCGACGCTCTCCATCAGCTACACCGGCATTCTGAACAACGAGTTACGCGGCTTTTATCTCTCTAAAACCGCCAAGCGCAACTACGCCGTAACGCAGTTTGAAGCCACCGATGCGCGCCGCGCCTTTCCCTGCTTCGACGAACCGGCCTACAAAGCAACCTATGACATTTCGCTGGTCATCAATACAGGAGACACGGCCATCTCCAACGGTGAAATCATCGCCGATACCGCGGGCCCTGTTCCCGGCAAACACACGATCAGATTCGCCACCACGCCCAAAATGTCCACCTACCTGGTCGCCTTTCTGGTCGGCGACTTCCAGTGCGCGAAAGGCGAGTCCGATGGCGTGACCATTCGCTCCTGCTCCACTCCCGACAAGGTGGCGCTCACGCCCTACAGCGTCGATGTCGCCAAATTTGTGCTGCACTATTACAACACCTACTTCGGCATTCCCTACCCGCTCAAAAAACTCGATCTGATCGCCCTCCCCGACTTCGAAGCAGGCGCCATGGAAAACTTCGGCGCCATTACCTTTCGCGAGAACGCGCTGCTGCTTGACCCCCGAACTGCCTCCGTCGGCGCGTTGAAAGGAGTAGCTCAAACCATCGCCCACGAGATGGCCCATCAGTGGTTTGGCGACTTGGTGACCATGCAGTGGTGGGACAACATCTGGCTCAACGAGGGTTTTGCCACCTGGATGTCGAACAAGCCCGTGGCCGCCATGCACCCGGAGTGGAATGTTGACCAATCCATAGCTTCGGACGTCGACGGCGTTCTCAACCTCGACGCGCAGCCTACAACCCGCACCATCCGCGCCAAGGCCGATACGCCCGGCCAAATCACCCAAATGTTCGACGGCATCTCCTATGGCAAGGCCGCCGCAGTTCTGCTGACCGTTGAGAACTACCTGAGCGAGGATACTTTCCGACAGGGTGTGCACAATTACTTGGCCGCCCATCTCTATGGGAACGCAACCGCGGAGGATTTCTGGGGCGCGCAGACCGCGACCAGCCACAAGCCGGTGGACAAGATTATGGAAAGCCTGGTAGCCCAGCCGGGCGCGCCCATCGTCACCTTCGGCGAGCCGGCCAAGGGCCAGGTTGCTTTGAGTCAGAAGCGTTTCTATTTCAGCCCCAGCATTCAACCGGACCCTGCGCAAAAATGGACCATCCCGGTTTGCTTTAAGACTTCCGGCAACCAGAGCTGCGAGCTTCTCACTCCCTCCACGGATACGCTCAACTCGCCCGCTGGCGCCTTCTTCTTTGCCAATGCCGGCGGCAAGGGATACTATCGCAGTTCCTATCCGCCCAGCGTGTATGCGGCCCTGGTGAAGCAGGTGGAAACGTCACTCACGCCTGCCGAGCGCATCAGCCTGATCGGCGATGAGTGGGCGCAGTTACGCTCCAACAAGGCTCCCGTCGGGGCCTATCTCGATTTAGCCGCGGCAGTCAAGAACGACTCCAGCGCGGATGTAGTGAGTGAGACCGTGGGCGGCATCACCGCGATTTACATTCGCCTTGCACCCACGGCCGAAGAGCGCGCCGCGCTCGAGGCCTGGATTCGCTCCACCTATGCGCCGGTATATGCCAAGCTCGGTCCCCCTTCCGGAGCCGACTCGTCTAACACGCGCGAGTTGCGCGCACAACTGTTCTACCTCCTCGGCTACTACGGCAAAGACCCTGCCGTCATCGCGCAGGCGCGGGAGATTGCGGCCAAGTACCTGGCTGATCCCTCCTCCATCGATGCCACTCTCGGCCAGTCCGCGCTGTCCATCGCCGCTCGCAACGGTGACGCCGCTCTCTATGACCAACTGCAGAAAATCTATGAGAACTCGACCAATCCGGAGTTGCAAGAGAGCGCGCTGAACCTGCTCACCCAGTTTGATGACCCCGCGCTGGTGCGGCGTTCCCTCGATTACGCCGCCTCCGGCAAGGTCCGCAACCAGGACGCGATCCTACAGTTCGCCAGCGCCATGCAAATCGACAATAACCGCGATCAGGCCTGGAAGTACATCCAGGACAACTGGGAGAAGGTGCAGGCTCAGTTCACCACCGCGTTGGGTGCGGCGCTGGTTAGTTCCACCAGCGGCTTCTGCACATCAGAAAGCCACTCCAGCGTGGAACAGTTCTTCTCCACGCACAAAGTACCCTCTTCTGACGTGGCTCTCAGGCATGCTCTGGAAAGAATCGACGGCTGCATCGAATTCCGCAAGCTTCAGGAACCGAATCTGAAGCAGTGGCTGGCGGCGCAACCCAAGCCGTAGTTTTTTAGTTCCACAAAGGCTCCGTGCCCCATCCTTGCGCCTTGTTTCTCCACCCCGGCACACAGAGTTCGCGTGCTGGGGACCCCGGGCTGGCGCAAGGGTGGGATACCACGAACTCAGCTCACCGTTTTAATCCGGCCCATTCCGATTCGCTACTATAAGACTGATGCCAAAATTTGCTTCAGGCCAAACCCTCCTCATCGACGCCGACGATACGCTGTGGGAAAACAACGTCTACTTCGAACGCGCCATTGCCGCCTTCATCAGCTACCTGAATCACCACGAGTACACTCCCGCCGAGGTGCGCCAGGCGTTGAACGCCGCCGAGCATGAGACCATTCTCTCCCATGGTTACGGCCTGTCGAGCTTTACTCGCTCGCTGCTCTCCTGCTTTGAGCGGCTCAGCCCCGCGCCCATGAACGACGAAAAGCGCCAGCGTATTGAAGGCTTTGCCCGCTCCATTGCCGAGCAGGAGATCGAACTGCTCCCCGGCGTAGCGGAAACCCTGGCTGAGTTGTCCACGCGCCACCGGCTTATCCTCATGACCAAGGGCAACTACGCCGAGCAGGCCGACAAGCTGGACCGCTCCGGACTCGCCGGTTACTTTTCCGCCGTGGAGATTCCCGCCGAAAAGGACCCCGCGACTTATCGCGAAGTCCTTCATCGCCATGCGTTATCGCCGCACACCAGTTGGATGATCGGCAACAGTCCCAAAAGCGATATCAACCCCGCCCTTGATGCCGGCCTCAACGCCGTCTTCCTCTTCCACAAAGACACCTGGGTGCTGGAGCATGCCACGCTCGACCCCGCGCCTGAAGGTCAGCAGTTGATCGAGCTGGATTCTTTCGCGAAACTCTGTACTATTTTCTAACTTAATCAAGTGATTTAGTCGATTTAATTGGAAGATCCAGTTATATGCTTCATATCGGCCAGCACCTGTTCCGGCGTCCACTCATTGCCGGGATAAAAACGAACCACCTTGCCATCCGGGCCGATTAGCGTCGTTGAGAGCGTATGGGTAATCATCGTATCCGCAGTCTCTGTCATGCCCAGGTCGAAGAACTTCGCCATCTCGATGAGCACCGTCTTTTCCGGCACGGCTAACTCCCAATGGGCAAAGGCATTTTTTGAGTCATTGCCCATGTAAGTAACGCCATAGGCTCGTAGCCGCTCCGGCGTATCGTGCTCCGGATCAAAGCTGACCGAGAGCAGATGCGACCTCGCATAGAGCCCCGGATTGGCCGCCATCATCTTCTCCAGCACAGCAAAGTTGCGAGTTACCCTGGGGCAAAACTCAGGCGAGGGGCAGCGCGTGTAGATAAATGTAAGCACCAGCGCCTTGCCCCGGAACTGGCCGAGATGAATTGGCCTGCCATCCTGGTCGCGCATTTTGAAATCCGGCACAGCATCGCCCTTCGCAGGCGCATGATAGGAGACTGCGGGCTTGTAATCGGGCTTGGCCTGAGCCACAACAACAATGTGATCGAGCAGTATCTCCGCATCCTGATCTTGCGAAACTAGCACGTCAGCGGTAATCACGTCGCCCGGATGCAGTTCGCCCAGGATGCTCGCATCCTGTAGCTTGTAAGGCATGGTCATGGCCTCCATGAAACCTGGTATGGCCTCATGGTCCAGCATTACCTCGCCCTTGGCGGCATCGGTCGAGACCACCTTGCCGCGCAGATGGTAGACCTTTCTTTCAATCTCGCCGATCGGAACATTCTGACTGAAGCTTGGCTGCGCGGGCTGCTTCTGACCGGAGTGGCAACCGGCCACTACGATAAGAGTGAGCAAAGAGGAAGCAAAGAATCGACGCATCACAGAATCAGTGTACAGCTTCGTTTGAGATTTGTGGTTTCCCACCCTTTCGCCAGTTAAAAAGCGAATGGATAGGCCCCGGGAATTGTGTATAGACTCGGAGACAACGATTCAGAGAGTGCGCTTAAACAATGGCGTGGCGATGAGCAGCGTGCCGATGCCGAAGACGAAAAGGAAAAGCAGATCAAACTTGATGGCTTCAAAGCCGCCGTCTTTGAGGATGATGGATTTGAAGCCGTGGATGACATACGTGAAGGGATCGACGACAGCCAGGGCGCGGAGCCAGGCGGGAAAAGATGCGACCGGATACATGGCGCCGGAGGGGTAAAAAAGCAGTGTGTTGAGAACACCGAACATGGCGCGGGGCACAAGCGGATCATCGACGCGCACCATGAGCAGAAACATCATGCCGTTAAAGGCGATGGAGGTGACCAGAATCAGGCAGAAAAGTTCCAGCAGCACCAGGGGGTGAAAGATGATTCCCAGGCCGGCCATCAGCGAGCCGATGACGGAAAGCGAGATGCCGGCCAATGTGGCCTTGATGGCGCCGGCCAGATTCATGCCGAAGACCAACTCCAGCCTGGTGATGGGAGTGACAAGATAACCCTCGTGGACGCCGCGGGCCTTGTCGTCGATGTATAACATTCCGCCGCCGATCATGACCGAGATATACATGGCCAGGGCGATGGTGGCGGGCAGCAGAAACTTCATGTAATTCACATAAGGATATAGCTCGACAATTTCCAGGGCGATCTGGCTGGCGAGCCGCGGCTGGATGACGGGAGCAGTAAGTGCGGTAACCACCAACTGCATCTCGGCCTCGATGCTGCTGGAGGTGAACGGGTCAGTGTCATCAACGACCAAGCCGATGACGGGCGCCTCTTGCGCGGAGATTCGGCGCGAATATTGGGCGGGTATGACTACGGCGGCATCGATTTTGCCAGTGCGCACGTCTTCGCGGGCCTGCGCCTCGGAGGTGTATTCGACGGTAGTGAAGGTCTTGATGTTGACGGCAATGGAGTCGAAGGCCTCGCGAAGTTTGACGGCTTCAGGTCCATGGTCGTAGTCGACCACGGCGACGCGGCAGCCGA
>Ga0326728_10014582_pt1 | contig 16648 bp, 14 predicted proteins | sample MB3enrmetagenome_FD_207602 | JGI IMG/M metagenome (GOLD analysis project Ga0326728, IMG submission 207602) | Lab enriched peat soil microbial communities from McLean, Ithaca, NY, United States - MB31MN | ecosystem: Environmental > Terrestrial > Soil > Wetlands > Peat | place: USA: New York...
GTTGCGTGGTATAAACCAGGCAGTCAGCGTCGTTCAGAACCTTTGCCGTGGTGGAGCCGAGGAGCATTCTGCGGAACACTCCGGCGTGCGTGGGCATAACGATCATGTCGAAACCGCGCTCCCCCGCCACCCTGACGATCGCCGTCGCAGCATCTCCCTCCCATAACAATCGTGGACTATTTTCAGGCGGGAACTCGGACGTCAGAAATGCATCGAGCTTCTCTCTCGCCACGCTCCTGTGGTTCTTTTCAATTTCAGGGAACGGCCGCACACAGAGCTCAAAGCCGGACGCGGGAGCCTCCAGCACGTGGAGGAGTGTTACTCGGGCTGAGGCGATGGACGCGGTCCTCTTCACAAAGGGGGCCATGGCGACGCAGGATGGCGAGAAGTCCACCGGGAACAGGATATTTTGAATCGTCATCATATGTTCCGCCGATGCAATGGCGTTAATTGCATACTTTCAAATGTGCCCCGGCATTCGGCCCCTTTCCGTCCCAGGGAATCCCCGGTTGCGGGACCGCCGGTTTAGTACTTAGATGCCGGACATTACGAGAATGGCTCAATCATAACCTTGATAAATTAACGCCGTCCACAACCTTCGCCCGGCTCAGCCATCGCATAATTGCGTGCCTGGTGCTTAATGTGTTCATCGATGAATCCCCAAGGGCAAACCGAATTTATGGCCGGACCGCTGCCCCCCCTTTCTTTCTTCCCGTAATGGCGGTAGGCTGCCATGTTATGGCAAGCGGCCGACCGGAAAAAATCCGCCTGGACCGCCTCCTGGTGGAGCGGGGGCTGGTGGAGTCCCGCGAGAAGGCGCAGGGGCTCATCCTGGCGGGGCAAATTCTGGTGGACGAGCAGAAATTGGAGAAGTGCGGCGCGCTCATCCCGTCGTGGGCGGTGGTGCGCCTGCTGGGTCAAGCCTCCAAGTACGTGAGCCGCGGCGGGCTGAAGCTGGAGGGCGCGCTCGAACACTTTCGCCTTAATCCTGACTCCAAGGTATGCCTCGACATCGGCGCTTCCACTGGAGGCTTTAGCGATTGCCTGCTGCAACACGGCGCCGGCAAAGTCTTCGCCGTGGATGGGGGAACCAATCAGCTTGACTGGAAATTGCGCCGCGACCCGCGGGTGGTCGTCATGGAAAAGGCCAACGCGCGTTATCTCACCTTTGACCGGATCGGAACGCTCGCCGAGCTGGTTACCATCGATGTCTCCTTCATCTCCGCCACGCTGATCCTGCCCGCCCTTGTCACGTTGCTCGCTTCCCCCGCCGACCTGATCGTTCTGGTCAAACCGCAATTCGAGGTGGGCAAAGGGCTGGTGGGCAAGGGCGGCATTGTGCGCGACCCGGCGCAGCACCAGGAGGCCATTGCCAAAGTTTCGCGCAAACTCCTGGAACTTGGATTTAGCCATCTGGCGTCGATGGAAAGCCCCTTGCTGGGCGCCGAGGGAAACCACGAGTTCTTCCTCCATGCAGTTTGGAAAGGCAGTGGCTAGTGGTTAGTGGATAGTGGTTAGCGACTTGCCCTGACTCTAATGACTACCACCTGTTCACTGTCCACTAACCACTAGCCACTCGCCCCCAACCACTGTAGGATATGAATGAACATGCCCATTAAACGCGTTGGCATTATCTCCAAACCGAAAAAGACGGAAATCCGGGAGATTGTTCCGGGTTTGCTCGAATGGCTGGGCGAGCGCCACATCGAGGCGTTCATCGACAAGGAAACCGGGGCGATCATGGATACCCGGGAGCGCTGCCTGAGCCGCAACGCCATGCCCGCCCAGGTGGATTTGCTGATCGTGCTGGGCGGAGACGGCACGCTGCTGGCCACGGCGCGCGCGCTCAATCGCAAACCGGTTCCCATTCTGGCCGTGAACCTGGGTGGGCTGGGATTCCTCACGGAAATCACCCGCGAAGAGCTTATCCCCACCCTGGAATCGGTGGTGGCCGGGACCCACCAGACCGATCACCGCGTGCAGATTGAAGGGGAACTGATCCGGGCCGACGAGATCCTTACGCCCTTCCTGGCTTTGAACGACGTGGTGCTGAACAAAGGCGCCATTGCGCGCATTCTGGACTTTGAAGTGCGCGTGAACGGCGAGAAGGTTTCCACCTACAAGTCCGACGGCCTGATTGTGTCCACGCCTACCGGTTCCACGGCATATTCGCTGGCGGCGGGCGGCCCCATCGTTACCCCATCCGTGGAGGCTTTCCTGATCACCCCGATTTGCGCCCACACCCTTACCCATCGCCCCTTGGTGCTTCCCAACACCGTCAAGATTGACGTGACGGTAAAGAGCCTGCGCGAGGCCGCCTACTTGACCGTGGATGGCCAGGTGGGCATCGCCGCGCATAGCGAGGATGTAGTGCGAATCCGCAAGGCCGAATCCTACGTGGAACTGGTCCGGCCCCCCTCCACCCCGTACTTCGAGATCCTTCAGAAGAAGCTCAAATGGGGAGAGCGGTAGGCCCCCCGTCAGGCCATGATGTGCCAGGGCACATTAACCAGGATAATCTGCTGGCTTCCCTTGGCGAGCAGCAGCGCCTTGAGCAATTCCGCGCGCTGATTGTGCAGGAAGTAGTGATACCAGTGCCGCTCCACCAGCTCGGGAATCAGTACGGCGATCTGCCGGTCAGGGTTCGAGCGCTCGAGTTCCAGAATATATTCCAAGATGGGGGTGAGGACGAAGCGATAGGGTGACGGCAACTCGACCAGTTGCGGCACGGGGCGTCCCGCCTGTTTCACCGGCCCTTCGATGTAGCGTTCCCAGGCCTGGCAGAAAGACCCGTCGTCCTCTTCCCAATCGATGTGCAGAACCTGCACCTCGGAGGATAGAGTGAGGGCAAACCGCAGGCCTTTCTGGGCCACCCGGTTCCAGGAGAGAAGTGGCACTACCACCATCGGCGCCCGCAGGTTGGTTAAATCCAGGGGCGCAGGGTTTTCGACTTCGGCCTGAACCCGTCGGTAGTGTCTTTGGATGGCAGTCATCGTTAGCATCATGGCAGGAATGAGCAACGCGGTGACCCAGGCGCCGTCGATGAATTTGGCCACCGTTACTACGACGACGGTGGTGGCGGTGGCGGCAGCCCCCAGCCCATTGACGAACATGCTGCGCCCCGAGCCTTTGCCTTTGACTCGTCGCCAGTGCGCGACCATACCGGCCTGGGACAGCGTGAACGCCAGAAACGCCCCCACGGCAAAGAGCGGAATCAAGCGGTCCGTGACCCCGCCGAACAGGATCAGCAGGCCCGCGCACAACACCGCGAGCACCCAGATGCCCTGCGAGTACACCAGGCGCCTGCCGCGCGAAGCGAAGCCGTGGGGAAGATATCCGTCCTCAGCGACGGCGCGGCAGAGGCGCGGAAAGTCCGCAAAGGCGGTGTTGGCGGAGAGCGCCAGGACGAGCAGGATGGAGCCCATCGTTATGTAGTAAAAAATTCCTTGCCCGGCCACGGCGGCGGTGAGCATGGAAAGCACGCTCCGGTATCTTGCTGCTCCGGGGTCGGTGGCGGCGATGTGGTAGGCGCGCACCAGGTAGGCAATCCCTGCAAGCATTAAAATAAGCAGGGCGATGATCAAGGTCAGCGCGCGCTGAGCGGTTTTCACCACCGGCTCACGGAAAGCCTTGACGCCGTTGCTGACCGCCTCGACGCCGGTCATGGCCGTGCACCCGCTGGCAAAGGCCTTGAGCAAAAGCCAGGCGCTCACCGCGGCGGTGGGCAGAGCGACTGCCGGCGGTGCAACCACGGGAAGGGGATGCCCGCCGGCGGCAAAGGTCTTTACCGCTCCGATGATCAAAGTGATGAGCAGGGAACCGATAAATATGTAGGTGGGAATAATAAACACCGCGCCCGTCTCGCGAACGCCGCGCAGGTTGACCAGGGTGATAAGCAGCAGGATGACCAGGCAGATCAGCAGCGTGTGGGGCAGGAGCGACGGCGTCGCGGAAACCAGCGCTCCCACCCCCGCCGAGATTCCCACCGCCGCCGTCAGCACGTAGTCGATCATGAGGGCCGCGGCCGCCAGCAGTCCGGAGAATTCTCCCAGATTTTCGCGCGCCACGGTGTAAGAGCCACCCCCTCCCGGGTAGGCCTCAATGGTTTGGCGATAGGAGAAATAGACGATGGTCAGCAGAACGATGATGCTGCCGGTGATGGGCACAATGTAGGCAATTCCCGCCGCCCCCAGCACAATCATCAGCGTGAGAGCCGCCTCCGGCCCGTACGCGGCGGAACTGAGGGCGTCCAATCCAAAGACCGAGAGGCCTCCCACCGGCCCCAACTTTTCGCCGGCTTCCTCTGAAGTGCGCAGTGGTTTCCCGAAGAGCAGATCGTACACTTTCATTGCTTATCCCCTGGGAAGGAAGTTGTCGTGATTTTACTCCAGAAGATCTTGCCACAGAATGAACGTAACTTTGCGAGAATCCACCAGACGGTTGAATTTTTGTCCACCACGATCACTTTAACCCTTCATGACGGCGGGAAGTCCCGGAGGTTAATTGCTGACATGGGATTCAACCATTCATGTGGTACTGTTCGACGGCGGCTTCCAGCGCCCGCAGAAGCACCCCCGGGGGGCAAGGCTTGTTGAGGAAACGAAAGATGTTTCCGAGATTAATCGCTGAGGCGGCTGCCTCCAGATCCGCCTTGCCCGTGAGCAAGACGCGCACCGTCTCGGGTGCGACCTGCCGAATGAGATAAAGCAAGGTCACGCCATCCATTTCGGGCATCTTGAGGTCGGAGACCACCACCGCGTAGGGCCCCTGGGACATCACCAAGCGGATGGCCGCCTTGCCGCCCACGGCCGTGGTCACGTCGAAGCGTGGGCGCAACTGCCGTTGCAAAGCCTCGAGGATCAACTCCTCATCATCAACGATAAGAATCCGAGGCCGGTCGAGTTCAGGCACATCACACCTCCACCATCAAATCCGGAACCTCCGCCGCCAGGGCTCGCCATTCGGGGATCTTATCGAGGATGCCCAACCTGGCGAACTCCTCCTGGTAGTTATCCAACACGTAATCTGCCCGCTCACCGCCGGAGGATTTTTCCCGCTCATGGGCCAGGAGATTGGCGGCATAGACAACCGAGATGGCGTCAAAATTCTGATGGGGCACGCGATTGGGGCCGTGGTGAAGTGCCACCGCCTCCACCACCGTATAAGGTAGTCCCCACAACCCCAGAAGATAGGCGCCAATTTCCGCGTGGCTGAATCCGTTGTGGCGTTCTTCCACCTGGTGGACCGGGCAGTTCGCCTCCTGCGCCTCTGCCAGCATACTTTCGAAGTGCGCGGAAATCTTCCAGGCCAGGATCAGCTTGCCCACGTCGTGGAGCATTCCTGCCACCAGCGCAATGTCGGCAAGGTGCTTGGGTACGGGAAGGCGGGCGGCAATTTGCGCGGTAAGTTGTGCATGGTGCTGGAGCCTTTCCAGGGAAAAACCCGGCAGATCCTTTTGGGGTTTGAACGCCCGGAAGATCTCCACCGAAAGCACCAGGTTCTTGAGCGTATTGATGCCCAGGTAGCTGACCGCGCTCTGAATGCTGGTCATGGAGTGGGTAAGGCCGAAGAAGGCGGAATTCACCAATTGCAGGACCTTGGCCGAGATCCCCACATCCTGCTCGATGATTTTGGCGACGAGCTGAAGCGACGCGTCCGGGTCCGCCAGGGCCCGGGTGAGGGCTTCATAAGTGCGTGGGACCGAGGGCAGATCTCCCAGGGCGGTCACCGTGCGGCGGATCGATTCATCGCTCAGCAGGGCTTTCAGGTGGCAGGCGCGCTCGATGGCCACGCGCAGCATTTCCGCATCGCAGGGCTTGTCCAGAAACTGGTGGGCGACGGGAACCACCCGCAGGGCCGTGGAAAGTTCGGTGTGGCCGGAAAGCACGATGCGCACCACCTCGGGATGCGCCTCGCGCACGCGCCAGAGGAGGGTGGCTCCATCCATTCCCGGCATCCGCATGTCGGAGACTATGACATCAAAGGGAGAAGCCTCCATCAAGGCCAGCGCCGCTTCGCCCCCCGGCGCGAAGGCCATCTCCCAGTCATGGCGTTGGGAGCGCAGCATACGCCGCAGCCCCTCCAGGACGCAGGGTTCGTCGTCTACAAAAAGCACTCGTCTCATGGTAACTGTGTCTCCTGAACCTGTTCTATCGGCTGAAATGGCTCGGACCTTCGAGCATTCTGGCGTTTAAATGCCGAGGGGCGAGCGAAGGGGCTTCTTCTCCGTTATTTTCGGGCTTTTTGCCAGGGACATGGGAAATCTCCTGAGGGCAGGTGTCAGGTATCAGGTGCTAGGTATCAGGTTCGAAACTCGAAAATCGAAACTCGAAACTCGCGACCTTGCCACCGAATTTCGAGTTTCGATTTTCGAATTTCGCTCTTTACCGACACTCGATCCCTGACACCTGCCTTTGATATGGATTGCGCCGGCCCCTTGAATAGGCCGGCGGTCTTGCCGGCCGGCCAGAGGGTGCTGGCGTAGGCTCTAGTCTACAATAAACGATGCATTTGTCAAGTGTAAAACAAGAACATAGTCTACACAGGGTGACTCGGGGCAAAAAGTCAGGCAAGCTGCCGGGGTTATTTCGCCAAGGAAATCCCCTGCTCAAAGGAAAGAGACACGCGCTGTAGGGCCGAACGGCGTTCGGCCTTGGGAAGTGTAGCGGCGGGTTTACCCCGCCAACTTATACACCGCCTCTGCTTCCAAGCTCCACTGCCAGGTGTCCTCAAAAGCCGTGATCTGCGCGGCGGATTCCTCGCCGCTCTTCTCCTCAAAGAGCACGTTGTAGCTGGCGTTGGAGTTGAAGGGCGGGTCGAGGTAAATCAGGGCGCATTGTCCTGGAAAAGGACGGTCGAAGCGCGGCCTTCTGTGATATTCTCACGTTTCGGCTTATAGTCCCAAACCACGACAAATTAACGCAACCCCACCCACGCCTTGAAGGAGGCAGATATGCGAATGCTAGTCCACGTCAAGTTTCCGGTCGAGCCTTTTAACACCTACATGAAGGACGGCAGTGCCTCAGCCAAGATGATGCGCATCCTCGACGACCTGAAGCCGGAGGCAGCTTACTTTATGGAATACGATGGCTGCCGTAGCGGGATACTGATTGTCCACATGGAACACACGTGGCAGATTCCGTCAATTGCCGATCCGTGGTTTCTCACCTTCAACGCCCATATCGAGTTCCATCCGATTATGCTCCCCGAGGATTTGGCCAAGGCCGGCTTGGAGGCTCTCGGCAAGAAGTGGGCCTAGGAAAACCCCAGGTAAGGGTGGGCAGTAGGCAGGGAAGCGGGGCACGGCAGTCGTTCCGCCGGGCGAGCTCGACAATCGATCAGTCGCCCCTCAAAGCATTTTTGGGTCGCCGACAGTGGGCTCCGCTTCCCCCGCCACCGAAAGGCGCATTCTTGCGCGATGCGCGGTTGGCCCTTCCCGCCCATGATTTATTGGGCGTGGGCTCAACACCCACCATAATTCATCCCCGCTCGGCGGAGTAAGAAGACCCTGACCATGAGCGGCGGGCCGCGTTCGGGGTGTTTAGTATCTCAACGATCTTCGCCCCGTATTTTTGCACCCGCCAGTCACTGAATCCCGCGATTTTCTTAAGGTCGTCCAATGTCCTCGCGGGCATTCGCACCATCTCTTCCAGCCATTTGTTCTGCGCCACCATGTAAAGAGGGACGCCCTCCGACGCCGCCGCATCCGCCCGCCACTTCTTGAGGGCAATGATGGATCTCACCTGCTCGCCGCTCAGGGGAGCGCCGGAACCCATCGCGTGGTTGGACGGTGAGTGCTCGGAGCCCGCCGCTACCGAGGGGCTGGCGGCAGCCTGCCGCATGACTGGCGCTTCCCCCTCATAGAAGAAAAGGACCGACCAGACCGGACCTTCCTGCTGGTTGGCCAACGATGCGAAGATCCGCTTCACGTTGTTGGCATCCATGAAACCATCTATTTTCCGCTCGCAATCGAGTCCAGCTCCCGAATCCAGAGGAACCGTAAAAATCTTGCACCGCATAACGCCTCCTTATAACCGGATGAATCTGTCTTTCCATACCTATCATCGGCGGCGGAGGGGGGAAGGATGAGGGAATTCTCATGCGGGTAGTGTCTCAACTTGGCGCGGTGGCGGGGGAATTCGTCCCGATCTCTTCGGGACGGCCCCCTATGGCCCGTCCGCCACCGCCCTCAGCCCGTGCAACGGGGGGCGTCCTGTAGCCCACGGCGAGCCAGCCGTGGGAATGCCGGCACGCAAAGTAACCTCTTGAGCCCCGTAAGGGGCGACATCAGGTAAACGATCGCCCTGCTGTCGCCCGGGGGGCGGGGAATACCGGGGGGCGCGTTGACCCACGGCTGGCTCGCCGTGGGCTACAGGACCGCGCCCGCGGTGCGGGCTCCAAAGCCAATCGTCGGCTTATACGGGGCGACAGAAGTGTTTGCGCATTCCTTTGTAGCGGCGGTCTCCGACCGCCGTCGTCGATCGGAGATCGACGCTACAATTTATGGCGCACTGTATAATTTAACGCCGATGAGGGCGGGGCTTTAGGCCCGAAGGCGGCGGGGTTGAAGCCCCGCCCTTCCCAGGGCCTGAATAAAAGCGCTCAGGAATGCAACCCTGCCATAGTGCTCGAACGGGGGTAGCAGCGCAGTTTGGCGCAGAGGCGGCGGAACTTGTCCCGTTCATATCGGGACGCCGCCATAGGGCGAGGTAAACTCGCCGCTACAACGTAAAACTGCACCACCACCCGAAGGGGGTGGCCATGGAGGCGGGCGATGCGGATTGGCCCTCAACATGCTAGCCTCCTAGTTGAAGGGAGTGGCCTACGTGAAATCACCCAGCGGATCGGCGCGCGCGCAAGGCTCGGGACCGGGGAAACGGGTCGGGCGATCCTCGCAAGGGGGCGCAAAGGGTGGTTTTCTGGATGTAAATCAAGTGCAGATCGAAAAAAAAAGAAAACGTCGAAAATGAAGGGCGCTCCCAATAATGTATTGAAAACAAAGCGAAAAATGAGCGACATAATGGACTACCCCAATAAAGTATTGAAAGAAAGCGACTTAAATGAAATTAGCTATTAATTAATGAAAACAAATGAGATAGGACGATTTAAGGGCCTCAAAAAACGAACAAACCCGCAAAGTTGCTCACCACCCCAATAAATTGCTGAAAACAGGCAAGTTAAGAGTATAGCATTTCTTTGACCCCAATAAATATATGAAAATAAATAGCTTGTGCGTTACTCGGAATTGGGGATGGCGGGCTCGATGCGGGACCTGCGCCAAATTGCGGAAGTTCGCAACCTTCCGAGCGCCTTGGCTAATATCACTCACCAATGCAACCTGCCACTAGAATTATCCTCACCCGACCGCGGTTGTGCGGCAGAGGGCAGTCGCGCTACAATGGATTCAATGGGCGATCTGGTACAAATCGGTTTGCCGCAGACGGCGGTTCGCAAGCCCGAATGGCTGAAGGTGCGGATGCCCGCGGGCGAGAACTACTTTGACCTGAAGCGGCTGATGCGGGGACTGGGGCTGCACACGGTCTGCGAAAGCGCCCGCTGCCCGAATATCGGCGAGTGCTGGCACCATCGCACCGCGACCTTCATGATTCTGGGCGAACTCTGCACGCGGCGGTGCGGATTTTGCGCCGTGCCCAAGGGCAAGCCGGCGGGCGAGGTGGACCAGGCGGAACCGGTGCGCGTGGCGGAGGCTGCCGCCGGCATGGGATTGAAATACGTAGTGGTGACTTCGGTGGACCGCGACGACTTGGCGGATGGCGGCTCAACCATCTTTGCCCGGACCATTGAAGCGCTGCGCGAGCGGATTCCTTCCTGCCAGGTGGAAGTGCTGATCCCGGATTTCCGCGGCTCCGACGAGGCTCTGGAAATCGTGCTGCGCGCCCGCCCCGACATCTTGAATCACAACATTGAAACGGTACCCCGCCTCTATCCTGTGGCGCGGCGCGGCTCACGCTATGAGCGCTCACTGCGCTTGCTGCGGCACTCGCGCCAAATAGCTCCCACCATTCCCACCAAATCCGGGCTGATGGTGGGACTGGGCGAGACCTTTGATGAAACCTGCGCAACCCTCAAGGACCTGGCCGCGGCCGGCGTGGGCATCGTCACCATCGGCCAGTACCTGCGCCCCTCCGGCGAGCAGTTGCCCGTGGCGCGCTTCTACTCACCGGAAGAATTTGCCTCCCTCAAACAGTTCGGCGAGGCCGCCGGAATTCGCCACGTCGAATCCGGCCCGCTCGTCCGCAGCTCCTACCACGCGGAAGAATCGGTTCATCGGTTCATCGGATCATCGGGCCATTGAGGAATCGGGTGATCTGGCGATCGGGTGATCGGGTGAACAAATAATCCAATCGGTGGGCCGTTGAAGAACCTGCTCTGGGCGTCGCCGGTGAATCGACAGAACAGACGATCCCCTTGCGAGTTCGGAGCTTCGGTTGAGATGAGTCGGTGAATTGGGGAACGGTCCCTTGTTCTCCCGATCACCCGATCACCCGATCTGCCGATTATTTCACTGGAACTTCTCCTCGGGGTGCACCCGTTCGAGCGCCTGGGTGGCCGCTTTGTGGAGCGCCTGATCCAGTTCGGAATTCTTCCCCTTGGTTCTTTGATAAACCTCACGGTAGATCTCTTCGCCTTTTTGGGGGTTTCCCAGGCGGTAGTACAGGCTGCCGACGAGCATCGGCCAGAGGGGGTTGTGGGGAAATTCTTGTTGCAATTCACCGAAGATGCGCATGGACTTGTCGTACTGCTTTTCGCTCGCCCGCGAAAAATCCTTGGCCAGATAAAACTTCGCTTCCGGACTCCCCAATTCACCTTTGTCCGCGCAGAGCTGGAGCTGGCGCAGACCTTCGGTGCGGCTGCCGCCCGGGAGTCCGATGAAAATGCTCAGGAATTTGACGATGGAGGAGAGCGTATCAACAAAGTAGTTGTAAATGCCAATGCCCAGGTAAGCATCCGTGAGGCTGGGATCGAGTTGCAGCGCCTGAAGGAGCAGCGAGCGCATCTTCTTCCCGGCACGGGCGGTGGGCAGATCCCGATCGTGCAGGCCGTCCAGCCGGGCGCGCAAGGCATAGGCAAATCCTTCATAAAGGAGGTTGCGCGCCAGATCCTCATGCGCGTGAATGCGAACTTCGGCCTTGTGAATCGCCACCCGGTCGAGGTCCTCAAAGTGCGAGTCGTAGGGCGTGGCTTCCATGTTGGCGACATCGAAGACGTCAGGATCGACCAGATTGGCGGAATAGTAATAAATCTTCCACCACGTCACGTTGGCTTCCAGGACATAACCCAAAGGTGAGTCCGGGTCCTTCTGCTCGATCTGCTGGAAGACCGCGATGGCGCCGTCGAGATCGCCATCCATCATCATACTGATCCCGCGCCCGGCGTATTGACGGTCCTCGGCGTCGGAGGGGCCATGGGTGCCGGCCAGCGCGGGGCGGGCGGCTGCGAGGCCCGATGCCAGCACCAATGCCGCGAGCAGAAAAATTCCCATCATCAACCTGGGGTCTCGCATCAATTCCCTGCCAGAGAGCGAACTATTTTATACATTGTAACCCCAATGCCCAAGAAAATTTCGGTGGGGACAGTTGGATGTAGATTTGGCTTCGTGCCGCCCCCCCGCCGCGCCCGCGCACCTCTTCCGGCACACTTTTGCATTTCCCACTTTGGATTTTGACTTTTGCCTTGCCTTTTCAGCTCCGCGGTCCTTCCCCCCCCTTCCAATTTGGTTCGCTGCTTGCTTCAAAATTGCTCAGCGGGGGCAGCCTGGGGAAGTTTACTCACCGAGCTCACGTCCACGCATTTGGGGAGGCGCACAAACCATGAACAGCAGACGAAACTTCCTTAAATCCTCTGCCGGTCTGGCAGCAACCTGGGCGGCAGGCCCCCGGGCGGGAGCTTCGGCGCCGCCCGCCGCTGCGCTTCCCACGGTGCGCCTTGGCGACATGGAAATCAGCCGCCTGGTGATTGGCCAAAACCCGTTTTATGGGGGCTCGCACTTCACGCCCATCCTCGACCGCCTGATGGCCGAGTGGTTCACCCCCGAACAGGTCTGCCAGACTCTTTTGGAGTGCCAGCAGAACGGCATCAAAACCTATCAGTTTACGAGCCATGTGGAGAAAGTGCCGGCCACAGGAAGGTCGATCGCAGACCTGGAGCTGTTCCGCTCGAGGGGTGGAAAGATGAACTTGATCGTTCTGGATTACGCCGGGGCCCCGGCGGAAGAATCCCTCGAACTGTTGCGCCGCGTGGGAGGCAGGGCGATTTACCACCACGGGGAACGCACCGACGTTCTTTTCAGCTCCGGCCAGATGGACCAGGTGCAGGAATACACCAAGAAAATGCGCCAAGCCGGGGTTCTGGTGGGGATCGGAACGCATAAGCCGGAAGTGGTCGAATATGCTGAGGAGCGGGGTTGGGACGTGGATTTCTACATGCTGAGCGCCTACAATCGCACCCGCTCCCCGGAGGAGCTGCGCAAGCTGCTGGGCGGCCTGCCCGTGCCCGCCAATGAATTTTATCTTTCCACCGATCCCCCCCATGCCTACCAGGTGGCGCGACAGACTTCCAAGACCTGTTTTTTGTTCAAGATCCTTGCCGCCGGACGTAGCGCACGGTCGCCGGAACAGGTGGATGCGGCCTTTACGGAGGCTCTGACCAGCATCAAGCCGCAGGATTGCATCGTCGTGGGCATGTTTCCCCGCTTCCAAAACCAGGTGAGGGAAAACTGCGACCGCGTCCGCAAAATCCTGAACGCCAACGGCTGAAGGGGCGGAGTACCGTAGCATCAAAGCTTAAAGTCCTTCTGGGACCATAGAACGAACCGGGATATAGTCTCCAAGACAATCTTCTGCTAAGGAAGCTCAATGTGTCGGGGAGATTTCTAAAACATTGAAGACACTTGACGCCCGGACCCCTGAGGAGTGGCGGAAGTGGCTTGCCGACCATCACGGCTTGGAATCGGAGGTGTGGCTTGTCTTCCACAAGCGTCACACCGGGCAGGCATCGATTGACTTAGGTGATGCCATCGATGAAGCGCTCTGCTTCGGGTGGATCGACAGCCTGGTCAAGCGCCTCGATGACGCGCGTTATGCCCGCAAGTTCACGCCGCGCAAGCCGGACAGCAAGTGGTCCAGCTCCAATCGCCAGCGCTATGCGCAGCTTAAAGCCCGGGGCCGATTGATGCCGGCGGGAGTCGATCGCGCGCCCACCAAGAAAAGCGGTGATGCGCCCCGGCCGTCGCTGGCCAAGATTCCAACGTATATCCAGGAAGCGCTCAGGAATTGCCCGGCAGCCGCGACGAATTTCGAGAGCTTAGCGCCCTCCTACCGGCGGATGTACATCGCGTGGATTGATTCCGCCCGGCAACAGGAAACCAAATTGCGGCGGCTGGAGGAAGCCATCCGCCTGTTGACGGCGGGCAAGAAACTGGGACTGAAATGAGCGGGCGGACACCCTCTCGCCGCCCGGCAACTTCCTGCCACCACACCTCTCCGGCAAAGTGTGATTAAACAGCGTACCGCCCCGCGGTCCCGGCCCTCCGCTGACAGGCGGAGAAAGCTCTACTTGTCTTTGCGAATGGTCTTGAACTTTTCCTGAAGCTTCTTGGCTTCCGCCATCTGGTCCTTATCCGGCGCGTCCTGCAAGAGCGCCAGGGCCGCCTTCACAATGGCGTCGCCTTCGTCGCAAAGGGTGATGAGCTTCTGAGGGTCGCGCCCGTGGTGGCGGTCAAAGAGCACGGCGCCGTCGGACAGTTCCTTGGCAAGGAAAATTGCGAAGGGCGCGCCCTCCAGTTTGAGGGAACCGCCGGCCAGGGCCGTGCGAGCCTTCGCCCGGTCGCCCGATACCACATCGGCGAGGGCATCGTCGATGCCTTTGCGCAAAGCATCCGTCGCCGCGTTTTCCTGCTCGTCAGGTTCGATCCAGCCACCCTCTTCGACATGCGCGAATTGCTTTATATCGGAGGGGCCTTCGGTGGCGGGGTAGCTCGCCTCCAGGGTCAGTTCCTTGGCCATCTTCCCATCCGGGGCAAGCTGGTGCGCCGTTTCAGCCAGATTCAGCGCGGCCTTCTCGGCGGTCGCGAGATTGTCGTTATGTAAGCGCCGGTATTTGGCCTGGAACTGCGAGTTCTTGGATTTCTCAGACCCTTTACCGTAAGCCTCCGCGAGCGAACCCTCGGCTTTAAGTTCGCCCGTGAAGATCACGGCGCGCAGCACCCGCGCTCGCTCCGTATAATCTCCGGGCGGCGTGGCGCGCGCCAGCTTTCCAGTGAGTTCCAACGCTTTGTCCAGTTGGCCGCTTTTGAAAGCGTCTTTGGCGCGATCATAGGCACTGGCCTGCGCGGCAGGCTGTTTTAATGAGGGTCCGCAGCTTACCAGAATAATTCCGGCGGCAAGAATCAAACCCAGCAAAAGAAGATATGGGGAGAACCATCGGGAAGAAGAAGACATGATGTGACCTCCGGGGAGGGTGGCACTCCATGGGGATAGCATGGTCGCGGTGGGGCCGCTGCGATGCACCTGTGCCACGATGTTTGCCAAGACCTCTGCTCAGGCGCGAGGGCGGTTGAACTGAACAGCAAGCCTCAGCGAAATAGCGGCGCCACTATAAGTCAAGCCGGATGTGAATTCAAGTGCAAGCTTTGGAGGGCCAAAGTTTAGCGAACTACTATCCTCCACCCATGAGCAGGATGGGCCGATTCCCGCCTCCGAGTCGCAGTTCCTGAAGACTCCCTGGCTCGACCCTTACCGGGCCTTGATTTCAGTCCAGTATTGGTCGTAGAGAGAGATGGTTGGTCCGAGGTCGCGCATGAATTCGCAGTGGGCCAGGGAAGCGGGGTCGGGAAATACCGCGGGATTAGCGAGAAGCCACGGGTCAATTTCCTGGCGCTCATAGCGGCTGGGGGTGTTGAAGCCGGAATCGTTCACGAAGCGTGCCGCCACATCCGGGCGATGGGAGTAATTGATGAAATCCTCCGCCAGCCGGGGGTGGGGAGCGTGCCGGGGAATGCAGGTGTTGTCGACCCAAATCGTGGTTCCTTCCTTGGGAATCACATAGCGGATGCTGGGCTCATCGCGCATGACGAAGGTCATGTTGCCGTTGTAAGCCTGGGCCAGCCAGGCGTCGCCGGCGGCGAGGTCCAGCTCGAAGTTGGAGCTGTTATAGCCCTTCACCATGGGCTTCTGGCGCAGCAGCAGGTCGCGCGCCAGCCGGATCTGGCCGGGGTCGGTGGAATTCAGCGAATAGCCAAGTGTTTTCAGCGCCATGCCAAAAACTTCGCGCGTATCGTCGAGCAGCAGAATGTGCCCGGCAAAGCGCGGGTCAAACAGGGCGTTCCAGCTATCGACATTTTCTTTCACCAGGTCGGCGCGATAGGCGAGTCCGCTGGTCCCCCAGACGTAGGGGACGGAGTAATCATTCTGCGGGTCGAAAGGCAGGGCCAGGAAGCGCGGGTCGGTATTCGCCCAGGCATTGGGCAGGCGCTCCTTGTCAAGCCTCGAGAGCAATCCCTGCCGCACCAGAATCTCCACCATGTAATCGCTCGGCACTACCAGGTCGTAGTCCACGTTGCCGGCCTGCAACTTGGTCAGCAGGGCTTCATTCGAGTCATAGAGATCGTAGTTGACCTTGCAGTGATACTCGCTCTCAAAGCCGTGGACGACGCGTGGGGAGATATACGTTGACCAGGTGTAAATGTTGAGTTGCGGGGCCTGCCCGCCCGCCTGCCAGGTGCGCGCCACCACCGGCGTGACCATTAAGAGGAAAATCGCGCCCGCGCTGGCGAGCGCCGTGCGCAGCTTGATGGAGCCGCGTTCCAATCCCTGGGCCACCAGGACCAAGGGAATCGTGGCCACCAGAATGATCGTGGAGATGGAGTTGATTTCCGGGGTGATGCCGCGCTTCAGCCGCGAATAGATTTCCAGCGGCAGGGTGGTGGAACGAACGCCCGCCACAAACGAGGTGATGAGGTAGTCATCGAAGGACGTCGTGAAAACCAGCAGGGCGGCGGAAAGAATGGCCGGGGCGGCTATGGGCAGCGTGACGCGAAAAAAGGTGGTCCATTCGTTCGCGCCCAGATCCAGCGCGGCTTCCTGGAGGGAGCGGTCCATTCCTGCCAGGCGCGCTCCCACCACGATGATGACGTAGGAGATGCAGAACGTGATGTGGGCGATGACGATGGTCCACAAGCTCAATTTCAGCGTCAGCAGGCTGAAAAAGATGACGGTGGCGACGGCAATCACAATTTCCGGGATGACCAGGGGAAGATAGACCACGCCGTCGAGCAGGGCTTTCGCGCGCCGCTGCGGCCGGGCGAAGATGAGCGCCGACATGGTGCCAAACACCACGCAGGCCAGGGTGACCGCGGCGGCTACCAGCAGGCTGTTCTGGAGGGATTGGAAGATCTGCTCATCGCGCCAGAGGACGGCGTACCACTCACCCGTGAAGCCCATCCAGTGAGCGGAGAGGCGCGAGCGGTTGCAGGAATAAACCACCAGGACAAAGATGGGCGCGTAAAGGAAAAGGTAGACAGCGGCGGTGGCGAGGGCAAGCCCCCAGCCTCTGCGGCGCGCGCCTGCCATCAGAACATCTCCCCGGTGTGCTCGCTCTTGCGCAAACCCGCCGCCACCAGCGCCAGCAC
>Ga0326728_10014585_pt1 | contig 16646 bp, 18 predicted proteins | sample MB3enrmetagenome_FD_207602 | JGI IMG/M metagenome (GOLD analysis project Ga0326728, IMG submission 207602) | Lab enriched peat soil microbial communities from McLean, Ithaca, NY, United States - MB31MN | ecosystem: Environmental > Terrestrial > Soil > Wetlands > Peat | place: USA: New York...
AAAAATTCCGCGAGCTCGAGCGCCTGGGCCTGATGATGTACGGCCAAATGACGGCGGGGAGTTGGATTTACATTGGCACGCAAGGCATTCTCCAGGGCACCTTTGAAACCTTCGCCGCCGCGGCGCAAAAGCATTTCCGCAGCGACCTGGCCGGCAAACTGGTAGTCACCGGCGGCATGGGGGGCATGGGGGGAGCACAACCGCTGGCCGCCACCCTGAACGGCGCCGCCTTCCTCGGCATCGAAGTTGACCCGGAGCGCATCAAGCGCCGCATCCGCACGGGCTACTGCGATATCTGCGTCAATTCGCTGGATGAAGCGGTCCGCATCCTCAAAAATGCCGTGCGCCAAAAGCACGCGGTGTCGGTGGGATTGGTGGGCAACTGCGCGGATGTCATCCCGGAACTGGCGCGCCGCGGCATTGTCCCGGATCTGCTCACGGACCAGACCAGCGCGCACGATCCCCTGAATGGTTACGTCCCTTCCGGGCTGAGCCTGGAAGCGGCCGCCGAACTCCGCCGCCGGAATCCCGAGGATTACCTCAAGCGCTCGTACGAATCGATCGCGCGCCACGTGACGGGCATGTTGGAATTGCGGAAGCTCGGCGCGGCCACGTTCGATTACGGAAACAATATCCGCACCGTGGCGTTCGAGCGCGGGGGCGTGAAAGACGCCTACAATTTCCCCGGCTTCGTTCCCGCCTACATTCGGCCCTTGTTTTGTGAAGGCCGCGGGCCGTTCCGTTGGGCGGCGCTTTCCGGCGAGCCGTCGGATATCTATCGCACCGACGACCTGGTGTTGGAATTTTTCCCCGACAACGCCATCCTGAATCGTTGGATTCGCCTGGCGCGGAAGCATGTGAGGTTCCAGGGACTGCCCGCGCGCATCTGCTGGCTGGGTTACGGCGAGCGCGCGCGGTTCGGGGAGCGCATCAACGATCTGGTGGCAAGTGGCGAACTGAAGGCGCCCATCGTCATCGGGCGCGATCACCTGGACTGCGGCTCCGTGGCCTCGCCCTTCCGCGAAACCGAGAGCATGAAAGACGGCAGCGACGCCATCGCCGATTGGCCGGTGCTGAACGCGCTGCTCAATACCGCCTCGGGCGCCAGTTGGGTTTCGTTCCACCACGGCGGCGGCGTGGGAATCGGATACTCGTTGCACGCCGGGCAAGTCACCGTGGCGGATGGCACGCCGGAGATGGCGAAACGATTGAATCGCGTGCTGACCAACGATCCGGGAATCGGCGTGGCCCGCCACGTGGACGCGGGTTACGATGAAGCGGTCAGCTTTGCGGAGAAGGCGGGAGTGAGAATACCGAAAGTGATGAGTAACGAGTGAAGAGTGATGAGTGATGAGCAAACGCCCTGAGGAGTGACAAGCCGCCGAAAGACAAAAATCGCGACTCGAAATTCGAACCTCGCTCCGATTTTCGAGTTTCGAATTTCGGCTCTCGCTGGCTCGTCACTCTTCACTCTTCACTTTTCCTCAACTCTTCTTGGACGTCACCGCGAAGAACGAGCCATACTGTTGCTCAACTTTCCTGCTCTTGCATTTGGGACAAGCGACCCGCTTCTTATCGTGGTCGGCGATGGTCAAGGTCAGAGTGAATTTCTTCTTGCACTCTTTGCAGGCGTATTCGTAGCTGGGCATAAACAATAACCTCCGGAATGCATTGGAGCGGTATTATAGCGTACTGAGTGCGGAATTTGCGGGTTAAGTCGCTCGCCAAGCGAGCAGCGTTGATAGGGTGTAGGGGCGCTTCGCGAAGTGCCCTCCCCCGCAATCGCGCGCGATTGTTGATGAGGGCGGTTCGCGAACCGCCCCTACGAAACATTGGCGGCATGCCGCGCTGCCGCCGTTTACGGCCTACCATGCCACACGCTTCTCCAACCTCGCTCTTCTTCCGCAATGCCGCGCAACTTATCACCCTGGCGGGCCCGCCGGGTCCGCGGCGCGGTGCGGCGCTCGGCGAACTGGGAATTATCCCCCGGGGCAGCCTGTTGACCCAGGGAGAAACAATCCTGCGTGTCGGCCCCACGCGCTCGCTGGAGGGCCAGGCGTTGCGCCTTCGCGCTGAAGCCTTCGACTGTCGCGGGCGCGTGGTCATGCCCGGCTTCGTCGATTCGCACACGCATTTAATCTTTGCCGGCAGCCGGGTGAAGGATTATGAGCTGCGCTTGCGCGGCAAGACCTACGAGGAAATCGCGCGTGCCGGGGGCGGGATTCAATCCTCCGCACAGAAGATTCGGAAGGCCGGCGTTTTATTTCTGGCGCAGCTAGCGCGAAAGTTTCTCCACCAATTTGCCGCGCACGGCACCACAACTATCGAAGTCAAAAGCGGCTACGGGCTGGAGGTCTCGCAGGAGTTGAAAATCCTGCGTGCCATTCGAGCGCTGCAAGCGGACGCGGCCCTGGATTTGGTCCCCACGCTGCTTGCCGCCCATGCGCTCCCCGCGAGCTTTCGCGGGCGCGCCGCCCAATACCTGGAAGAGGTTGTACGCCGGCTGATTCCCGCGGTGGCGCAACAGGGGCTGGCGGAATTCATCGACTGCTTCTGCGACCGCGGCGCGTTCAGCGTGGAAGACTGCCGCCGCGTGTTTGACGCCGGCCGCCAGTTCGGCCTCGTGCCCCGGATTCACGCTGAGCAGCTTTCCCGCACCGGCGCCGCGCGCCTCGGCATCGAGTCGGGCGCCGCCTCCGCTGACCATCTCGACAAGCTCTCGGCTGCGGATATTCGCGCCCTGGCGAGCTCCAATGTGGTCGCCACGCTTTTGCCGGGAGCGAATTTCCATCTGGGATTGAAGCAGTATCCTCCCGCGCGCAAACTCATTGCCGCCGGAGCCGCGGTGGCTCTGGCCACGGATTTCAATCCCGGCACGAGCCCCACCCTGAACATGCAATTCATCATGTCTCTTGCCTGTACGCAGATGCGGATGACACCGGCGGAGGCCATCGCCGCCTCGACCATTAATGGCGCCTGCGCTCTCGGCCGCGCCGAATGCGTCGGTTCACTGGAAGCGGGCAAGCGGGCCGACCTTATTGTGATGGAGGTCGACGATTATCGCGAAATCCCTTATTACTTTGCGGTGAATCATTGTGTGACGACGGTGAAGCGAGGGGGGATTGTTTACTCGCGGTAGGGGCAGTGTAGATTCAAGATTCAAATTTCAAGATTCACCATTCAAGAGCAAAAGAACCGACTATTGCGCCGCAAACGTGAGAACTTTTATGTCGCTTCCTAAACCGTGGGTAGGGGGTTCGAATCGCTCCGGGCCTACCATTCTTCTCCTTTGATTTCAGATAGACAGACCGACTTCTGGCTCCATTCGGAAACCCCCAAAAGGCCCGACTGTAGCGAAATTGTAGTAAAGCGATGCGCAATTCCGACGTCAAAAGCGAATCTCAGATCGAAGATGGAAGCCCGAAAATCGAAAGGCGAAACTTGAGAGGCGAAGCGCGAGAATCCAAAATCGAGAATCCATAATCGCCCAATGAACCGATGAACCGATGCCTTTTGACAGGCGCTTGCCGCTGTGTGAAGATAGCGCGGGAGAATCCCCATGGAAAAGAATCGTCGTCTTCGAATCATTGTGGCATTGATTTTGTTCGTCCTGATTTTCCTGCCTCTCCTCACCAATGGCGTGAACATGCTCGTGGATTGGTTGTGGTTTAAGCAGGAAGGTTACCGCTTGATCTATCTCACCATCCTGAAAGCCCAGATTTACCTGAGTGGGTTCGCGGGCATGGGGTTCATTATTGTTACCGGATTAAATCTCGTCCTCGTTCACACCCTGGCGCATCGGCACGGGTTTCAGGTTTACAGCGAGCACGTTGAATTCGCACCCCTGGAACGGTTCGGCGCGCTTTTCCGTTGGTTGATCTGGGGGGGGGTGCTTTTTGCGGGCTTCGTGGTGAGCCAATGGGGTACGGGTCATTGGCTTACCTATTTGCGCGCCCGGCAGGTGCCGGTAATGGGGATGGCGGACCCGCTCTTCGGCCGTGACCTGGGCTTCTTTCTTTTTCAATTGCCCTACACGTGGTTTCTCTACCACTTGGCGCTTATTACTGTGATTTGCTGCCTGCTGAGCGCCACCTTCTTGTATCTGGTGGAGGGCGGCGTGTGGGTGGCGCCGCGCGGTCCGGTGGTAGCCCGAGCGGCTCGCGCGCACTTGATGACCTTAGGCGGCATTCTCTTCCTCCTGATTGCGTACCGCTTTCGGCTCGGGATGTACGATCTGCTTTATTCGCCGCGGGGAATGGTTTTCGGCGCAGGCTACACGGATGTTCACGCCACCCTGCCCGTTCTGTGGGCGCTGCTGGTGATCTCGGTTTTGACCGCCGCCGTTTTCTTCTTGCGCGCCGGCACGGCAGATCTCCGCACGCCGCTCTTCGGCATTGGCGCGCTGCTGGTGGTGGGAATTCTGGGCGGTTCAATTTACCCGGAGATCATGCAGCGGTTTGTGGTGGCCCCCAATGAGTTCGATAAAGAGCGGCCCTACATTGCCTACTCCATTGAATTCACTCGCAAGGCCTATGGGCTCGATCGCTTTGAGGAGCGCAACTTTTCGGCCGTGGAAGACTTGACGCTCGACGACATTCGCCAAAACGAGGCAACCTTCCGGAACGTCCGGCTGTGGGACCACAAGCCGCTGCTCACCACTTTTGCGCAATTGCAGGAAATCCGCACCTATTACGATTTCGTGCACATTGACAATGACCGCTACTGGATCAACGGGGTTTACCGCCAGGTCTCGCTTTCACCCCGGGAACTGAATCCGGCAAGCCTACCCGTGCGGAATTGGATCAATGAGTATCTGACTTATACCCACGGCTACGGATTATGCCTGGGGCCGGTGAATGAATTCACCAGTGAAGGGCTGCCGGTGCTCTTCATCAAAGACCTTCCCCCCGCTTCCAATGTTTCCTTGCAGGTGACCCGGCCGGAAATCTACTTTGGCGAGCTCGGCAGCGATTATTGTTTCGTCAAAACGCACACGCCGGAATTCGATTACCCCCGAGGCGACAAGGACGTATACACCAGCTACCAGGGCGCCGGAGGGATTCCGGTGGAGAGCTTTTGGCGGCGCCTTCTCTTCGCGCTGGATTTTGGGGAAAAGAACATCCTGTTCTCGACGGACATTCAACCCGACAGCCGCCTGATGATTTACCGTCAAGTCCTGGAGCGCGCCCAACACCTGACCCAGTTCATTCACTACGACCACGATCCCTACATGGTCATCGCCGACAACGGCGCGCTTTTCTGGATGCTCGACGGCTACACGCTCTCCACGCGATATCCCTACTCGGAACCCGCCCCCGATGGAGGGAATTATATCCGCAACTCCGTCAAGGCCACGATAAATGCCTATTCCGGCGAGGTGCGGTTTTATATTAGCGACCCGGAAGACCCCTTTATCCAGACCTATGCGCGCTTGTTTCCGGGAGTCTTCCATCCGCTTGCGGAAATGCCGAAGGATTTGCGCGCCCACATCCGCTATCCGGAGGATTTTTTCTCCATTCAGGCGAACCTGTACGCTTTGTTCCACATGACCGACCCGCAGGTGTTCTATAACAAGGAGGATTTGTGGCGCATCGCCCAGAGCGCGGCGGGAGGCCCCGGCGCGGCCATGACCCCCTACTACAACATCATGAAGCTGGCGGAAGTGGGCAAGCGCGAGGAGTTCATCCTCATGGCGCCGTTCACACCCGCGCGCAAAGACAACATGATTGCCTGGATGGCGGCGCGCTGCGACGATCCGAATTACGGCAAGGTTCTGGTGTTTACGTTTCCCAAAGAGAAGCTCATCTACGGTCCACAGCAAATTGAATCGCGCATCGATCAGGACCCGGGAATCTCGCAACAACTTACCCTGTGGGGACAGGGTGGCTCGAAAGTGATTCGCGGCACGCTGCTGGTGACTCCCGTGCTCAATTCCGTGCTCTACGTTGAGCCCCTTTATCTCGCCGCCGACACGAGCGGCGCTTTGCCGCAATTGCAGCGCGTGCTCGTGGCTTATTCGGACCACGTGGTGATGGAGTCGAGCTTGGACGCGGCCTTGACCAAGATTTTCGGCGGCACAGTGACCACCACGAAAGCGCGGCCTGCCACGACGCCCGGCCAGCCAGCACCCAGCCCCGTGACGGCGGGCGCCAAGACTGCCGCGGCCGCCCCGGACACCCAGGCGCTCATCCACGAGGCCAATCAGCACTACGAGCGCGCCTTGCAACTTCAGCGTCAGGGGGATTGGGCAGGGTATGGAGACGAAATCAAGAAGCTCGGCGAAGTGCTGAATAAGCTGGCGGCGAAACAGCACTGAAGCCGGACGGCGTACCCTGGGAGACATTGTTGCGTCGATCTCCGATCGACGTTCGGCGGTCGGAGACCGCCGCTGCAGGGCAATGCGCACGAAGTTGCGTCGCACTGTATAGACGTAGGGGCGGTTCGCGAACCGCCCCTACGGATGAATCGACAATTCGCACGAGAGGCGGATGAGAAAAGTTCTAGCCATCCCGCTGAAAGAAGTCCGCGAGCATTTCGCGCTGAACTCCCGGCAAGATGTGAAGATCGTGACGCCGGAAATCCTGGCGGCCGAATTAATCGCGAAACTCCAAGCCGCAGGCAGACTGCTGAAGCCCGAGCAACCCATGGCGGGTGTCGAATGGCGGCACGCCGTGAGCGACGCTCCCAATGCGCTGTGTGAATCACGCGAATTTGCCACCGGACTTGCCGATGAAACGTTAGGCCCCTTCTCGCTCTGCTTCGCCAACGAAAAAAGCCCGCAGGACGCTCACTATCACCCGCATCATCTGGAAATCTTCTTTTCCGAGCACCCGCTGGAAGCAGAATACCGCAATGACGCGAACACCCCCCTTGAGCGCGTGAGTCTCGCAAAGGGGGGGTGCTCATTTTCGCCGCCGGCGTTGTGCACCGCGCGCACCTGGGCGGCATGACGGCGGTGATTGAAATTCCCGCCGTGAAGGACGATAAGATCATTGCCAATCTTGAAGCCTAACGCAGCACGCCAATGCAGCAGGGCCGAGTACGAAAGGGGAAAGGCCAACACACATGGAGGGCCAAAAACTTGAACAACTTCGCGAGACCTATCGAAACTTGATGGATCAGGAACTGCTGTCTTTGGCTGCCGATGCCAAGTCCCTTACCGATGTCGCGCGCCATGTATTACAGGAAGAAATGGCGCGGCGAGGGCTGAACGAACTTGATGTGCCGGAGTTGACCAAGCACGCGCCAGAAGAATCCTCAGGAGTACTGCGCCGGGGTAATAAATCAGGGCTTCTCTTCATCCTCAAGAAACACGGTTGGGTTATCATACTTATTCTGTACGGGCTCTTCCGTGCATGTGCTCGATTCCATCTATTTCCGAACGGCTGGATGCTTACGGTATTCTGATTTTTGATTCTCCCATTAATGGTTATAGGTGCGATTCTGGAGTTGCTGCGAATCAGGAAAAAAGAACGCCGGCGAAAGCGTTTGGCAATAGCCTTCGGGCTTGACAAAGCGAAGGCAAAGCACGTGTAGCGCCGACCTGTTCTCTAGGTCCGCGGCTCGTCCCCAATGTGCAAGTAAAAGCCGCGGACGTAGAGAACAGATCGGCGATACTGTTGCCTACTTCCTTCGCGGCAGCACGCAGGCCTGAACGGCGCCCGAGGGATCAATGGCGTTGGAGCCCTCGTCGATGTGGCGAATGATGCCGTCTTTATCGATCACGAAAGTGACGCGGTTGGCAAAGAGGCGAGTGAAATTGAGGACACCGTAAGCCTTGGCCACTTGCTTGTCGGTGTCACTCAACAGCGGGAATGTCGCGCCGGTCTCGGCGGCAAACTTGCGGTTCCTGTCCTGGCTGTCAAGGCTGATCCCCAGCACTTGCGCGCCCGCGGCCTCGAACTTGGCGATATCACCCTGATACGCCTTAATCTCTCTCGCTCAACCCGGCGTGGAGGCGCGAATGTAAAAGGCCAGGATGACGGATTTCTTGCCGCGAAAATCCCCGAGCTTGACGACCTTGCCGTTATGGTCAGGCAGGGAAAAATCAGGGGCACGGTCACCGACCTTCAAAGTCGCAGATGTGCCAAACATGGGCATAAAGAGTATGCTCAGCCCGCTAATCACCGCGAGTTGTCTTGCCCTGCCCACAGGAGGAATATCATCAACGGAGCGCGCCCACGCGCCCGCCCGATTCGATGTTAATTCCCTTTCCGGTGTTCCAAGACGCTGCACGCCGCGTGGGCGTTGTTGGGATCCAGGGCCTCAGCTTCGCGGTCGATGTGCTGGATCACCCCGTCTTTGTCGATGACAAAGGTGGTGCGATGCGCCACGGGGAATTTATCATTCAGGATTCCGTATTTTGTCGTAATCTCGCGAGTGAAATCGCTTAGCAGGGGGAAGGTCACGCCGATCTGCTCGGCGTAAGCTTTGTTCGCGAATTGGCTGTCCACACTGACCCCCAGCACCACGGTTCCGGTCTGCTCGAATTTGGCGATATCAGCCTGATACGCCTTGAGCTCCTTGGTTCAACCTCCGGTGAAGGCGAGCACATAAAACGCCAGCACCACGTTCTTCTTCCCCAGAAACTGACTGAGCGAAACCTTGTTGCCGTTTTGATCAGGCAGAGTGAAGTCCGGCGCCTTGTCGCCGACTTTCAACGGCCCGGTCTGCGCCGCCAGCGAGCTCGCCAGCGCCAGCAACACCGCGCCCACCGTTACGCGAAGCCGAGTCTGCATGGAGTAGCCTCCTTCAAGGGTATCGTGGTCCCAAGCCCGATGGCGATTATACGCCTAAAGCCTGATTTCGGGAAATGGGTGTGCGGCCAAGGCCCTCCGAAACTGGGCCGAAATTCACCACCATTCATTCTTACGACTTATCTTTCTTCCACCCTACCTCGTGATAGAATCCCTCTACCATGGGTCTGCGCAATCGCCTGCGGAGTCTGTTTCGGCTTTTCCTCCTCTTCACGGTTTTGGTAGCCGTGGCGCTGCTCAGTGCCATCACCACCATCCGGCTCACCATTCATGGCCGGCAGGAGAACATGCCCAAGCTTGTGGGAATTTCCCTCGAGTCCGCTCAGCGCATCACGGCCGGGCTGGGCCTGGAGCTCAAAGTCGAAGACAAGATCTACAGCACGCAATACGCGGCGAATGAGATTGCGCAACAAATGCCGCCCCCCGGCACTCCCTTGAAGATGGGGCAGCACGTGCACGTGCTGGTTAGCCTGGGACCTCCGCAATTGACGGTACCCAGCCTGGTCGGAAATAGCGTGCGCGCGGCCAGGATCACTGCCATCCAGCGAGGACTGACGGTGGGAGACGTCGCCGTGCTCCCCTGGCCGGGCGACCCCGACCAGGTGGTGGCGCAAGATCCCCCTCCCGCCACGACGGAGGTGCGCACCCCGACGGTGAACCTGCTGATCTCCGGCGGCGAAGAACCTCCGGCTTACCTCTGCCCCCGGTTCATCGGTCAGCCCATCGCCGAAGTTCGCCGCCTTCTGGAGAAGAACGGGTTCAAGATCGGGGAAGTAACCCTGGTGTCCACCAACGGGAGCTCCCAAGGAATCATCCTCACACAATTCCCTCCCTCCGGAAGCAAAATCGGATCGGACGCGGTCTTCAGTTTCCAGGTCACGCAATAAAATGGACTACATGTCGTTCTTTTCCCTCGAATATGGGACTCTTGTCAATCCACTGCCTTTCAGATGTTGAATTCTGCGGCAATAGAACTGCAACAACAACCCCCGGAGGCAGGAGAAAACTGACGGAGAGTCATAAAGTACCCTTTCTCGGTCCAGAACATGCGCATTTTGCCCCAGTTTGACCCCCCAAACAGAACCCTATTGAACCCACGACGCAATGTGCAGTGGCCGCAAGGCTCAATCCATCAAAAGCGATACGAGCGACGCCGATTAGGACTTTATGTCGTATTTGGGCTTGTTCTGACCTTTCCAGTCACGGCCTCACTACTTGCCGCGGATGACTGCCTTTCCTGCCACGCGCCGGAGACCGGGATGGTGAATTCCAAGGGAAAAGCCATCACGGTAAACCCCGCCTCCCTGGCGCACAGCGTTCACAAAGACCTGAACTGTGTGGCCTGCCACGCCGGAGCCGCCAAAAGTGGGCACACAGCGAAAACGGCGTCGGCTTCCTGCCTGACCTGCCATGACGATGTGGCGATGAAGCTCAGCGCCAGCGCGCACGCGATGTTGGGTGACCCCAAGGACAGCTCGACTTGCATCGCCTGCCACGGAACGCATGACGTAGTGAAACCCGCCACACGCGGTCCCCAGTTCTGCGCCACCTGCCACTCGACGGAAGTGAGTCAATACAACTCGAGCATTCACGGCCGGGCGCACGCCAAAATGAACGGCGACGCGCCGACCTGCCAGAGTTGCCACGGCCCGGCGCACCAAGTAGTGGCCTCCAGCGACGCGAAATCGCCGGTGAACAAGGTGAACCTCCCCGACACCTGCGGCCATTGCCATTCCAATCCCGCGCTGGCGGCCAAGTACATGTTCGCGGTGGCCAAGCCCGTAGAAGCCTACGCGTCCAGCGTGCACGGTCGGGCCATCCAGCAAGGCAACTTGAACGCTGCGTCGTGCAACGACTGTCACGGCGTGCACGATATTCTTCCTTTGTCGGATCCTCAGTCGAAGATCTGGAAGCAGAACGTAGCTTCCACCTGTGGCAAGTGCCATGCGAATGTCCTGGAGGTATATCAGCAGAGTATTCACGGGCAGGCGGTGGCGGCGGGCGCCCTGGAGGCCGCCACCTGCACGGATTGCCACGGTGAGCACCGCATCCTGGCGCCCGGAAATCCCCAATCGACGGTTTCTCTGGCGAATGTTTCGCAGGTCACCTGCTCGCGCTGCCATGCCGACACCCAGTTGATGTCGAGTTACAACGTGCCGGCGTCGCGCGTCCCCACTTATGAAGACAGCTACCACGGCTTGGCTTCGCGCGAGGGCCAGCAGAGCGTGGCCAACTGCGCCAGTTGCCACGGGGTGCACGACATCTTTCCCTCCCGCGATCCGCGCTCGACCGTCAACAAGGCGAATTTGGCGAAGACCTGCGGGAAGTGCCACCCTGACGCCGGGCAGCGATTCACCATTGGCTCGGTGCATACGCTCCCCACCGCCACGGCCGGAGGACGGATATTGGATTTCGTGAAAGCCTTTTACCTGCTGGCCATCCCCGTGATTCTCGGATTTATGCTCTTGCACAACTTTCTGGATTGGTGGCGCAAGACGCGGCTCATGCTGGCGCAATACCGCGGGGGACACGGGGAAGTCCGCTTGACGCTGAACGAGCGCGCGCAACATGTGCTGCTGCTGGTAAGTTTCATTGTCCTGGTTATTACCGGCTTCGCGCTGAAGTATCCGCATTCCTTCTGGGCGGAGCCCATCGTGCGCTGGGAAAAAGACTTCCCCCTGCGCGGCTGGCTGCACCGGATCGCCGGGGTGGTGTTGATCGGGGCTTCGATTTACCACCTGATTTACCTGCTGACCAATCGCGCCGGGCGCCGCTGGGCAAAGGACATGCTTCCCAAGGTACGCGACGTGCGGGAAGCGGTGGGCACCGTGGGTTATAACCTGGGTTATCGTCATAATCCGCCGCGCTACGCGCGCTTTAACTACATGGAAAAAGCCGAATACTGGGCGCTGGTGTGGGGCACGGTCGTCATGGCCATCACCGGCATCCTGCTTTGGGCCCACGACTCGGTTTTGGCCTACCTCCCGCACGCCTTGGCCGTCCTGGAGGTGACCACGGCGGTCCACTTTTACGAGGCCATCCTGGCGACGTTCTCGATCCTGATTTGGCACTTCTATTTTGTGATCTTCGACCCCGACGTTTACCCCCTCAAGTGGACCGTGCTGACCGGCCGCGCGCCCGAGCATGAGGTAAGAGAAGAAGAGGAAGAAGCCGCGCCGCCAGCTCCGGAGGGGACGCAACCTCCCCGAGGCGATTCGGGCGGAACCCCTGATTCGCCCAACCTTCCGTCATCCGGACCCCGCGCCAAGGTAGCGGATGCCGACGCCTCACCGCCCCGCGTCAAGACCTCCAAGCCAAATTGATCGGCGCCCGACTACCCACTTATACCTGTATATACAATGTCCTTCGCAGAAAAGGGGGAACGGGAGTAGGATCAATTGGGTCGCAGCTTTAAAGGAGCCGCCTCATGAGCGAAATTGAGCAACTGGAGCAGAGAATCGAGAACCTCTTGCCGCAGGATCTTGCGAAATTTCGGGCTTGGTTTGGGGAGTTCGAGGCACGCGTCTGGGACCCTCAAATCGAGGCGGACGCCAAGGCGGGCAAGCTGGACGGCCTCATCACCGAAGCACTTGCCGACTACAAGACCGGGATGGCCCGCGAGCTCTGACTTAGGCCCGGCTATCGAAACAAATTGAGAAATCGGTCCAAGCTCGCGAGATGCTGGGAGGAGATGATGAGGATAGGAGTGCTGTGTCTGGTGGGGGCTCTCGCCCTGAACGCTTCGCTGTGGGCGCAAGAGACGAGGTTGGAGGACCTGCACTACAAAACCATTCTGCTCTTCACGCCGCATCCCGATGACGACGTTTTTGGCGCGGGCGGAACGATTGCTCTGCTGAATCGGAATCACAATCGCATCTATATGGTGATCTACACGAACGACGATAAAGGGTCGTACGATCCCGAAATGTCTTCTCAGCGCCTGGCGCGCATCCGCAAGCAGGAGCAGGAAGTATCGGAGGGCATGCTGGGCACGCCCAAGCAGAACATCTCGTGGATGGGCTACGACGACGGCATGCTGGAGTATGCGCCGCAGCCGAAACTGGTGGAGGAGGCCACCGCCATTATCCGCCGCCTCCGTCCTGACGTGCTGCTGAGCGTCGATCCCGGCGAGTGGTACGAGCGCTGGCACAAGACCGACCATCGCATGGCGGCGTTCAATACCATTGATGCCGTCCGCGCTGCCGAATTCTGGCTCTACTTCCCCAACCAGAAGCTCGAACTCGGGCTCGAACCTTACCAAGTGCCGCTGATGTATTTCTATTATCCCTCGCCGCAAGAAGCGAACACCTTCGTGAACATCGACAGCGTCGTCGACCTCAAGATTGATGCCGCGCTCGTACAGGTGAGCCAGTTCGAACCCGCCGTTCACAAGTACCGGCCCGATTGGGACCCGGCGGATCGCAAGAAGGCCGGGGATGAGTTGAAGAAACAGCAGACCAAGAGGGACGGCCACTACGTCGAAGCCTTCCGCCGGGCGACGGGATTCAATCAGTATTGATGGATGGTTATGCCGGGTGTTTGGCGTGGAATGAAGTGGGGGCACCCCTCGTGGGTGCCCAAAGGGGGCCGATTCGGCCCGGGCAGGGCAGGCACGAGGCCTGCCCCTACGTCGTGATCGCGATGCGCAAGGCGTAGGGGGACGGCTTGCCGCCCCCGGGTTCCGCATTCACCCTGCGGAACGCCGGGTAGGGCAAGCCCGGCATCTCGTCATAGCATTCACCTTTTCGGACGGCGCCTGAGGTTCTGTGATCCGGAGGTAGCCCCGGCCAATTCGTCTTGGGAATTGACCCTGGGTCCGTCGTCGAAGGAAAAGCCGTCAGGAGATTTCTGCAAAAGCATTTGGGATTCCCTACAATAGATTTGTGGAGTTCGAGTGGGACGCCAAGCAAGCCGCGAAGAATTTGCGGAAGCACAAGGTTTCATTCATTGAGGCCGCTACCGTGTTTGGCGATTTCCTCGGTACCACAGTCGCTGACCCCGCCCACTCCGCCAGCGAGCAGCGCTACATCACGGTGGGGATGTCGAGCTTGGGGCGGTTGCTGATGGTCGCTCACGCCGAACGGGGTGACCGGATCAGAATCATCAGCGCTCGAACCCTGGCCGCCAAAGAAAAAAGAGCTTATGAAAATACAGAAGAATAGGATGAACGACGAATTACGCCCCGAATATAATCTCGGCCAGTTGCTCAAGGGAGGCGTGCGCGGCAAGTACGCGAAGCGCTACCATGCAGGTACCAATCTCGTTCTCCTGGACCCCGATGTCCACAAGGCCTTCCGCACTGGAAGAGCCGTCAACGACGCCTTACGCTTGGTGATCGAGCTGCGCAAAGTGGGAAGCTCGAAGCATGCGTAGGGGCACTCCTCGTGGGGTGCCCTGAAGTCGGCCCTGCCGACGCCGAGGGCAGGCACGAGGCCTGCCCCTACGTCGTAATCGCGATGCGCAAGGCGTAGGGGGACGGCTTGCCGCCCCCTGGTTCCACATTCACCCTGCGGAACGCCGGGTAGTGCAAGCCCGGCATCTCGTCATAGCATTCACCAGTCCGGACGGCGCCTGAGGTTGTGTGACCCGGAGGTAGCCACGGCCAATTCGTCTTGGGAATTGGCCGTGGGTCCGTCATCGAAGGAAAAGCCCACGATCGCACAACCAGTGACCGGGGCCACGCCGCTTTGCACCTCCTCGATTTCGGCGAAGGCCGCGCCGCCTACTTTGACGACGAGGTTTAGGCTTGCGTGTAACTACAAAAAGAGCTACACGGAGGAATGAATCGGAAATGACTTACGAGTGGGACGAAGCGAAGAACCGGAAGAACGTCGCCAAGCATGGTCTCAGCTTCGAGGATGCCGAATCGGTGTTTTCCGGGCCTTGCGTCACGTTCCAAGATGACCGCTTCGACTACGGGGAAGAACGGCTCATCACTTTGGGCTTACTGGCCGGGCGTCTGGTGGTTATACCCATTCACCGCGCGATGAGGGAACGCGCATCATCTCCATGAGGAAGGGGAACCGGCGTGAACAAAAAATCTATCAAAAGCGACTTGGCACGGATTGACCGCATGCGGGATGCCGATATTGACTATTCGGATATTCCGCCGCTCGACAGGACGTTTCTCAAAAAGGCCACGACGGCTTGGCCCCCGGCGAAAAGGCAATTGACGATTCGCCTCGATGCGGACGTGCTCGATTGGTTCAAAGGTCAGGGCAAGGGCTACCAGACGCGCATTAACCGCATTCTGCGCGTGGTGATGGAGAGTCAGCCATCCCGCTAGGTCATCCATGGAACCATTGCACTTAAAGAGGATCCTTTGCGCCCTGTCGCTGACCTACCCGCTCCCGAAATGGCGTGAGGCTGTCGGAGGTTTTCGGAGGCAGCGCCGAAACCTGGCTTACGCAGCAGGCGCACTACGACCTTGCCCAGGTTCACGCCGACCGCATCAAGCTCAAGCGGCTGGAATTGACCGTGGGCCTGTCAGCGTAGCAAAAGCCCAGGGTAACGAGAGTGGTGACCGTGGCCCCGCTTATCAATGTTTGGCAGAGGGAGAAAAGGTGTCCCTTTAAGCCCCAAAGGGGCGACCTAACGAGGCCCAGGCTGAAGGCCCATAGGCGTTAACCTAAGGGAAACTGCCTTACCTGAAGCCACGGCAGTGGCGACATCCTGTAGCCCACGGCGAGCCAGCCGTGGGATGCTAATGGCATACGAACCTCGCGAGCCCCGTAGGGGCGGCATCCGGGATTTCCTACGGCAAATACCTTTCGCGCATCGTCCTCGACTCCCGGCCAACGGAGCCGGATGTCGCCCCCGACGGGGCTTATCCATGCTGGCGGTCGCGTACCGCCCCACGGCTGGCTCGCCGTGGGCTAAATGACGACGCCCGCTTTGCGGGCTTTAGGGCGCTTCCCACCCTTAGGTTAACGCTTATGGGCTGAAGGCCTGGGTCGGCGGCGTGGACCGGCCCAAAGGCGGGCGAATTCACCAATGTGGGCGGGAAGCCGCTGCTCCCGCTCTAGCGGCGGTGTCCCCAACGCAGACCCGCGGTCGGAGATCGCTGCCGCATTCCGGCAGGAAACCGACAAAATGAAACTCCGAAATTCCTCAAGAAACGGGGTGCTGTCCTAATTTCAGGTGTAGCGTCGGCTTCCAGCCCGCAAAGTGCCGCCAAAATGGCGGCGCTCCGGTCAAAGTAGGACAGCACCGGGCAACGAACTCTCTTCTGGCGCGCGATGCTCGGGAGTATACTGTCGGGCCGCGCCCTGTTCTCCAAGGTGCGTGCAAGAAGAGGGAAGCCGCTAATGTCCAAGTTCTTTATCAACCGCCCCATCGTCGCCATGGTGATTTCGATTTTAATGGTCATCGTGGGAGCGGTGGCCATGTTGACGCTGCCGATTTCTCAGTTTCCGGAAATTATTCCCCCCGAAATTCAGGTGCGCGCCGTCTACCCGGGAGCCGACGCCCGCACCATGATGGAGTCCGTCGCCACTCCCATCGAGAGCTTGATGAACGGCGTGGACTACATGAACTACATGTACTCCACCAACGACAATGCGGGCAACTCGGTGCTGACAGTGAATTTCGACGTCGCGACCAACCCCAACACCGACCAGATTCTGACTCAGCTTCGGGTTTCGCAGGCCACCCCGCAGTTGCCGGCGATGGTGAATACGACCGGGGTCATCGTGCAGAAGTCGCGCGCGGCCGCCATGATGGTCATCTCGTTTTATTCGCCGCACGCGACGTACGACCGGAACTTCCTGACCAATTACGCCTACATCAATTACGTGGATGAGCTTTCGCGGGTGCCGGGCGTGGGGCGCGTGCAGGTGTTCGGCGGCCAGTACGCGATGCGCATCTGGGTGAAACCGGATCGCCTGGCCA
>Ga0326728_10014586_pt1 | contig 16646 bp, 13 predicted proteins | sample MB3enrmetagenome_FD_207602 | JGI IMG/M metagenome (GOLD analysis project Ga0326728, IMG submission 207602) | Lab enriched peat soil microbial communities from McLean, Ithaca, NY, United States - MB31MN | ecosystem: Environmental > Terrestrial > Soil > Wetlands > Peat | place: USA: New York...
GGACCCGGCGATTGCGGCTGTCATCAGGGAAATCATGGATTGCGCGGGTCCCGTCACAGATCGTTCCGGCAAACCGGGCGCCGACCAGGAACGGGCGGACAAATTCTTCCAAGCCTGCGCTGCTTTCGACGGTTGGATGAGACAGGCGGAGGAGAACGCGGACTCCATTCTGCCCGCCGGCGCGAATACCGCTGCTGCCGCCGCCGCAGTCCAGGCGATCAAGCCCAAGGTGGATGATTATTTCGGGCGCTGCCGGGTGGCGGCGTTCGATCCGCGCGCCCTCGAAATGCTCAACCGCGCCAAGGAGGAATACGCGGAGATTGCCGCGCACGAACTGACCATTGACGCGAGCGAACTGGCGGCATTCCCACTCGCTCAGATCGCCCCCGGAAGGGCGTTGCCGCTCAAGACGGGTCTGAATCCGGCCCACGCCGCCGCCGTCGCCGCGCTGTTGACCGCCGCCGTGCAGCCGCTTATGGGCGACCGCCCGGAATTGACGGAGGCCGCCTGGGCTGCCTTGCAAGCGAAGCTGGCCCCCTACCAAACCTGGAAGGCCGCCCGGGCCGGCGGCGCGGTGGAAAAGCTCGGCGTGGCCCGCGTCCGGGCGCTGCTCGCCGGCAAGGCGCGCGAGAGCGTCAACGCCCTCATCGCCAGGGACAAGGCGCTGGAAGCGGAAGCCGCCAACGTGGCCAATGTGGAAAAGCTGTTGCGCTACGTCCGCGACCTCTTTCTCCTCTGCCGCAATTTCGTCAACTTCAGCGACCTCTACGTCGCGGGCGGCCCGGCCATTTTCCAGTGCGGCGCCCTTTACCTGGACCAGCGCGCCTGTTACCTATGTTTGACAGTGGAAGACGCCGGCCGGCACGCCGCCATGGCGGGGCTTTCCGGCGCGTATCTGGCTTATTGCGATTGCGCGCGCAAGGGCACGGGGGAAAAGCTCGGCATCGTCGCCGTCGTTTCGCAGGGGGACGACGAAAACCTGATGGTCGGGCGCAACGGCGTGTTCTACGACTGCAAAGGACGCGACTACGACGCCACGATCACAAGAATTGTCGCCAGCCCAATCAGCCTGCGGCAGGCGTTTTGGGCGCCCTACAAGAAGCTCGTCCGCTCCATCGAGGAATACATCGCCAAGCGCGCCGCCAGCGCGGACGCCAATGTGCAATCGCAGTTGGCGAACATCCCGGCCACGGGGCCGGCCGCCGGGACGCCGGCCAAGCCGTTTCTGGATCCGAGCGTGATCGCGCTGTTGAGCCTGGCGCTCGGAAGCGTGGCCGTGGGCGTGGGCGCGGTGCTGACTTTCCTCGGCAAGGTCCCGGTGGCGTTGCTGCCTCTCGTGGCGGCGGGCGTCGCGCTGATCGTCTCCGGGCCGTCGTTGCTGCTGGCCTTCATCAAGCTGCGGAAAAGGAATCTTGGCCCGATACTGGACGCCAATGGCTGGGCCATCAACGCCAAGGCTAAAATCAACGTGCCCTTCGGGGAAAGCCTGACCACCACCGCGAAACTGCCGCGCGGCTCCATCCTCAACTCCAACGACCGCTATGCCGAGAAACGGGCGCTTTGGCCCAAATTCGTCGGGATTGCGCTGTTGCTCCTCTGGATTTACTCGCTGCTGGATTACTCCGGGACCATTTACCGCGTGACCAAGAGCTGGGGTTGGGACCCGCCGGTAGGCTCGCCGCCGGCCAATTCCAGTGTCAACACGAACGCCCCGCCCAAATAATCCCGCGCGACTATGGCACAGATTCAGATTCCCGATGCGCTGAAGGCGGACATTCCGCAGACCCATTGGGGGAAAGTTCTGGCCGCCACGCCGGTCATCATGACGGTCATCGCCACCCTCCTGGCCGGCCTGGCCTCCAGCGAAATGACGCGCGCCCAATACGACCGCTCCCTGGCCGCCCAGCAGCAGAATAAGGCCACCGACGAATGGGGCTTTTTCCAAGCCAAGCGACTGCGCGGCGCGTTCCAGGTCAACACGCTTGATCTCCTGCAAGAAATCACCTTCGTCCCGCCCCTGGACAGCCAGTCCCTGGGAACGGCGGCGCAAAACGCCGGGCTTGCGCCCGAGGTCCGGTCCGCGTTGTCGGATCTGCTGGACTCCGCAGCCGGACGGGAGGCGCTTTCCGCCTTGCAGGCGGGCGAACTGCCGGTCCCGCCGCCCGCGGTCACGCTCGACGCGGCTATCAAGGCCGCCATCGCCGCCATCGAGGCCGGCCGCCCGGAAACGGAGATTGCGGCGCTGGCCGTCCAGGTCAAGCCGGACGCCATCGAAGCCGCCCTGGCCGCGGCGGCGGAGGAAGGGCGCAAATTCGACGAGGCCGCCAAACCTGTTAACGCGCTGATTGACCGCCTCAACGATTTGATCGCCCGCGCTGCCAGGTTGGGGCCGGAGCGGCAGGCGTTTGGCGCCGCCCGGCTGCGGTTTGCCGCCGCGCGCTACGAAGCGGAAGCGCGCCTGAACCAGACGGTAGGCTACCTTTATGAATTGCAGGTGCGCCAAAGCAACGTGTCCGCCGAGCACCACCACGCGCGCAGCCAGCGGTTTTTCTACGGAATGCTCGGGGCGCAGGCGGCGGTCATCATTGCGACGCTGGCCATGGCCTCGCGCCAGCGCAACCTTCTCTGGTCGCTGGCCGCGCTGGCGGGATTGTTGGCGGTAGCACTGGCCATCTACGTCTATTTCTGTTTTTGACGGGTGAGCCGTCAGTCTTGGGCGGCAGGGTGCGCACCCCGTGCGCGAGGCAGCGGCCAGAGGACCCTTCCGTCACCGACGCATTGTGATTATGAGGAAGCCAAACCGAAAAGCCATGCCTGGGGCGATACGCTTCCGGTTGCGCGTGGCGTGGCGCAATGAATTTGCCCTCGGACCGGGCAAGGCGGAGTTGCTGTCCCTTGTCGAGGAAACCGGCTCCATCAACCTGGCGGCCCAACGCATGGGCATGTCCTACATGCGCGCATGGTCGCTCATCCAGACGATGAACCGCTGTTTCAAAGAGCCGCTGCTTCTGGCCAAGCGCGGGGGACGGGGCGGCGGCGGGGCGAAATTGACGCCGGCGGGCCGCCGCGTTCTGGAGTTGTATCTGCAAATGGAGAAGGCCAGCCTGCGGGCAACCCAAACCGGCTGGCGGACTTTGCAAAAGTTATTGCGCGAGTGAAGGGCGGGTTGTCCAAACGCGGGCCGGGACTTTTTCATGTCCCATTTTTCCGCTCTAAAGTCTTGCGCATCGCGCAAGAGCGTTATATTCATGCAAATATAACGAAAACACATCATGACACCTATTGCATTTTGTCCCGCCCCGGATTCGTTGAGGCCATCCATCGCGTGCGGCTTGGCCGCGTTGCTGCTGCTCACAACCCTGTCGCCGGGCCGGGCGCAGAACGCCGGCCCGGAACCCGCGTCCGGGACCAATGTTTTTTCCCAGTGGTTTGCGCGGGTCACGAAAACCCAGGCCGAGCAGCCCCATTGGATTACGCCGCTGGTCACCGTCACGCCTCGTTTGGAAGAGGAGTATCGCTTCGACGAATCCTTCCAGTCCAGCGCCGGCGGGAATACGCTGACCAGTTATGGCGCGGGCAAAGGCCTGGAACTCATTCCCTGCGAAAACGTGGAGGTCATTCTGGGGGTTCCGGCCTGGCAATCCCACAACAAGGCGACGGTCCAGGACGGGTTTGCCGATGACAACTTCCTGCTGAAATACCGTTTGCTGTCCGCCAACGAGGACAGCGGCAACTATATCCTGACGGCCTTCCTGGGGGCCACGGTCCCGAGCGGAAGCGCGGCCAACACCTCCGGCCGATATACTTTCACCCCGGCCATCGCCGGCGGCAAAGGCTGGGGCCGTTTTGACGTTCAAAGCACTTTGGGCGTCTCGCTGCCCACGGACGACGGCACCGCGCCGAAAGGGCCGGGCACGCCCCTCGTGTTCAACACGGCGCTGCAATACAAGCTGGGGACTTCGGTCTGGCCGGAAGTCGAAGCCAATTACACCTACTGGGCCAACGGCGAGCACGAAGGCCGGGAGCAGCTCTTCCTCACCCCGGGACTGCTCTTTGGGCGCTTTTCCATCTGGGACCGGCTGGGAATGACGGTGGGCCTCGGCTATCAAGTCGCCGTCACCGCCAAGCCCCTTTCCTACAATAATTTTATATTGACAGTCAGATTCCCCTTTTGATCCCATCTCCGAGGCCGTGCCATGCCGCCCGCTGGACCGCCGGTTGTGGATGTGAGGCAATCGCCAGAGAGGATGACGCCGCGGTGGCGAAGAAATAAATCTCGGTTCCATTTCAAGCGGGGCGGGCGGGATTCCGGTCCAGCCGCGACAGGGTTTCCAGGCAGGTTTTTGCTTCGCGCGCCAGGGCTGCGCGGTCCGGGGCGCTCAAGCCGCGCGGGTCAAAACGATGGCAGTAGTGACGGCGCAATAATGCCTGCATCGGCTGGCGCAAATCCGCCAAGACGGGGTCGGACAGCGCGCCCGCCAGCCAGCCGGAAAGCGGTTCGCCGGGCTGGCGCGGCACGCCGCGCGCGGCCAGTTTGCGTTCGAGCAGGTAAAATTCGGAGTCCAGCCCCGGCCAGAAAATCGCGGCGGCGGAATCTCCAGCGCCGGACGGTTTCCGCCGTCTGCGTCCGCTCCGGAAGAGGATTTGGTAGAGCAGCAACGCCAGGAGGGGGATGAGCGCCCAAAGGATGTATTGGCGCAAATTGCTTTGTCCCCAGCGGACTTTTGCGATTTGAAACCGGAGCCACGACCAGAAGTCCGAAAACCACTGCATGGCCGGCGCGCGCTTGTTTTCCGCGGCGACCCAGGAAGCGGGGGTGGTGTCGAAGTCCTCCCAGACACGCTTGGGCGCGTTCCAAACCAGACACCAGGCGTGGGCGTCGCGTTCGCGCACGACAAAGCCGCGGCCGGAGGCCTCGTTGACGGCATACCCCACGGCGTACCGCGCGGGAATGCCGAGTTGGCGCAAGAGCAAAACTGTCGCGGTGGCAAAGTATTCGCAATGGCCGCTGCGGCTTTGCAAAAGAAAACGCGACAGGGCGGTCTCATTGGCGCCCGCCACTTTGTCCGGTCCCAGCCAGGTGCTGTAACTGAATTTGGTGTCAAAAAAATGCTGGACGGCCAGAAGTTTCTGTTCTTCAGTCGCGCCGGAAATCTTCATCTCCGCAATGACTTGGTCCAATGCCGGAACTTCGTTGTCCGGCACGGCCAAATCCAGACGATTGGTGGTGGCATCGGGCGGCGAATCAAAAGTCGCGCCGGGGCCGTAGTGCGCGTCGAAAATGACCAGACCCAGGCCGGCGGCGAGCACCGCGCCGGCATTGTTGGTTTTCAGCGGAAAGACCGGAAGATTTTCCAGACGGCCGGCGCCCGTCGGCAGCGGGAGCAATCCCTCCGGGCCGTACTCCCGCGAGCGGCCGCTCAGGTAGGAGGCGATGGTAACGAGCGCGGTGTTGGTTTTGCGGCGCAGCAGCGCCCAGGAGGACTCGTTGCCTGGCTCGTGCGGAACGGGCAAGAAATCGTTCCGGGTGACGCCGGAATACCAAATTTGCCCTTGCGTGTTCGCGCCATAAAGGCGGTAAGTGGCCTCGCGCAAATACCGCGGCGGCGGGCTGTCATTTTTGGGTTCGAGCCGGATGACGATGCGCGCGGACAATTTCAAATCTCCGATCCGGCCGATGGCGGTGGCGCTTTGGGAGGGGTCCGTCCCTTGCCGGAGAAGACCCGCCAGCCACCGCGTGCTGTACCCGGCGAGAACGCGCTGCAATTGGGCCATGCCGCGCTGGCCGGCAAAGCCAAGCCCAATGGCCGCCGCCAGCGCGCCAATCCAGACGGCGCTGCCAAATCGCCGGGAACGCAGCGGCCACAAGGCCCACGCCAGCAGAACGGCCACCCCCCAAAAATAGGATTGAGTCCCTTCGTTGGTGTGAATGCCGGCGGAAAACAAGCACACCATGAAATACGGATACGAGACATCCATGTGCGGTTGCGCCTCCACGCTCCCTTTCTGCCGCCGGCGGATGAGCCAGGAAATGGCCGCCAGCGGAACGGTTTGGCGTTCGCTGAACTTCTGCGCCGCGAGCAGCAGGACAAACATCATCGGCAGCCAGCGCAGAAAGGCGGTGGCGGAAGTGCCGGCGTAGCTCGTCGCCCCGACGCTGGCAGGATGCAACAGGCTGCTCCAGCCGCCGCCCTCCTGGTTGGTGCTGAAAACAAAGACCACCAGCGCCAGCGCCAGCAGCATGCAAAAATTCCAGATGCGGCGAAAATCCAGCTCCGTCAAATCCCAGCGCGCCTGAATGACCCGCGCGCTCTCCAGCACGAGGCCGGCCAGGGCGCCGGCCAGAACGAATCCCGATTGCCAGCCCCAGAACAGGAGCGCGGCCGGCAACAGGAAAGGCGGCGTTTTTGCGCGGCGGTCCGGAACGGTTGAGGCGGTGTCGGTCATTTCAATTGGGCCAGTTGCGGCTCGATTCGCCCGATTTCCAGGACGTGAAAATTCTCCGGCTCGTCGTGCAACGGGCCGGCGTCCGGCTTTTTTTCCCCCGGCCGCGCCAGGAGCAGCACGAGCACGGGAATGCCCAGCGCGCGCAATGTTTTGATAAAATGCCGGCGCGCGTCGTCCCAGCGGAGCAACACGCAGATGCAGCCGCTGACGGCGGCAATGTGGTTGAGCACGAGTTGATCCAGCGTGGCAAACGGTTTGTCGGCGCAGTTCTTGACCGAAGCCAGGATTTCCAGCATTTGATCCGCGTGCGCAAGTCCGCGGCCGGCGGTGAAGCAATAGGACTGGTTGCCGACGAAGAGCAGATCGAGGAGCGACTCCTGCGTCAGCACCGCGCAGGCGAACGAGGCGGCGACCGAGACGGCCTCCTCCAGGATTTCGCTGTTCGGCTCGTCGTCAAACGTGTCCAGCACCAGGGCATGCCGGACAAAGAATTCGTCCTCGAACTCCTTCACGATCGGTTTGCCGGCCTTGGCCCAGCTTCGCCAGTGAATGTGGCGCAGCGGATCGCCGCGGCGGTACTCGCGCAACGAGACGAACTCCTCGCTGCGCCCGACGTTGGCCGCGAGGGCCACGCCGCCTTGCTGATAGCGCAGCGCGCCCGGCAACGCGATGGGCGGAAGCGGATAACGCTTGGGCAAAATCAACACGGTGCGCGGCGCGGAAATCTTGATGAACGAACGGAACAATCCCAGCGGGTCGGGCCGCGCCAGGGTCAGCCCGGTGAAACGCAGGATCCCCCGGCGCAAGGGCAGGACTTCCACCTGGGCCTCGGCCTCGCCGCCCGCCGGCAGTGGCGGAACGTCCGCCGCCTTCCAACGCGCCATCCGGAACGGATTCTGCCGGCGGCGTTGCGCCAGGCGGAACAGGCGGACGCGCCTGCTTTCGGCCAGATTAAACGCCAGCCACTCCTGAAAAGCCGGGCGCGGATCGGCCAACTCTTCGAGCAAGGTCAAACCGGCCTGGGTTTGCGCCGTCTGATTGCTGATGCGCACGCGGTAGCGCAGCAGTTGGCCGGCCGTGCCGAACCGGGGCAGCGCGCGGGTCGCGGCAAAGGTGGCGCGAAAGAAAAAGCTGCCCGCCAGGGCCAGCAGCAGAAACGCCAGCAAGAGCGCGAACGCTTGATAGGTGACGGTGTTTTCGACATCCGAGCTGACGGCGCCGGCGACGAGGAACCCGCCCGCCACGCACAGCCCGGCCCGGGTGAACCGCCGGCGCGACCAATCCCACAGGCCGCCAAGGACGCGGTAAATCCAGTAAATCGGCTTGTAGAACAGGGTCATGTCAAGAATTAAGAATGTGGAATTTGGAATAGTGAAAGCTGTTTTCCCGGCCTCACCTCGCGGAATTCTATTTCTTCATTCACAATTCAACATTCTCAATTCTCAATTCTCTTTCTCACGCCGGCACGGGCAGTTTCTTGACGGCTTCCTCGACCACGCCGCGCGCCGTCACGCCCGAAAAGCGCGCCTGCGGCTCCAGCACCAGCCGGTGGGCGATGACCGGCACGGCGAGCGACTGAATCTGTTCCGGCGTGACGAAATCCGCGCCGTCAAACAAGGCCAGGGCCTGCGCGGTTTTCATCAGCGCGATGGAGGCGCGGGGACTGGCGCCGAGCTGCACCCCGCCCGCCGTGCGCGTCGCCGACACCAGGTCCACGGCGTAGCGTTTCAATTCGTCGCTGATGCGCACGTCCTCCACCGCGCGCTTGAGCGCGACCACGTCGGCGAGGGTGGCCACAGGTTTCAAGGCGTCGAGCGGGTGGTTGTGCTGCTGCGCCGTCAGGATGGCCACCTCCTCATCGGGCTGGACGTAGCCGAGCACGAATTGCATGGCAAAGCGGTCCATTTGCGCCTCGGGCAGCGGATAGGTTCCGCGAAACTCGACGGGATTTTGCGTGGCGATGACAAAAAACAAATCCGAAAGATTCCGCCGTTCGCCTTCGACGCTCACCTGCGCTTCGCCCATCGCTTCAAGCAACGCCGATTGCGTGCGGGGCGAGGCGCGGTTGATTTCGTCGGCCAGCAAAATGTTCGTGAACACCGGGCCTTCGTGAAAATGGAATTCCTGGTCGCGCTGGCTGAAGACCGAGACGCCGAGGATGTCCGACGGCAGCAAATCGGGGGTGAACTGGATGCGCTTGAACTGGGCGTCAATGGAGCGGGCCAGCGCCTTGGCCAGCGTGGTCTTGCCGGTGCCGGGAAAATCATCCAGCAGCACATGGCCGCCCCCGGCGAGGGCGGCGAGCAACTGGCGCGTCGGCCCGGCCTGCCCGCGCATGATTGTGGCGATGTTACCCGCGATCTTCCGGCAGGTATCCCGCGCGGCTTCAAGAGTAGGCGATGTCATGGCATGCTTTGGCAATTAGAACCACGCGGACAGGAAAAGGTTTCTTTCCATCGAACTTCGGTTTCTTTGGAGTGCGGCGGCTTGCCGCCGCTTTGCTCCCGGCGACTCGTGCCCGCCCCGAAAGCGGGAGCAAGCTCCCGCACTCCAAATTGAATGCGCTCATTGTTCCCTTTTCCGGCAAAATGGCGGCGGCTATTTGCGGCGGCGCTTGACGGCGAGTTGGGCGATGGAGTTGGCCAGGGCGGCGTGGACGGTGGCGGTTTCTTCGTCGTCAATGTGTTCGGCCAGGCGGGCTTCGGCGCGCCGCCGGGCTTCCTCGGCTTTGGCTTCGTCAATTTGATCGGCCGGGATCGCCATGTCGGTCAGGACGGCCACATGGTCGTTGGTGACTTCGACGAAGCCGTCGCCCACGGCCATGTAGATGTCATGGCCTTCCAGGCGGACGACGAGTTCGCCGGGAACAAGCTGGGTCATGAGGGGGACATGCTGGGGATAGACGCCCATCTCGCCTTCCACCGCGGGGAGCGTGACCATTTCGACATCGCCGGAAAAGGTGACGGCGTCGGGGGTGACGATGTCCAGTTTTAGGGTGGCAGGCATGGGGATCAGGCTTCGGCGCTTTCGTCTATGCCGCCCTTCATGTAGAAGTTCTGCTCGCCGGCGGCGTCGTGTTTGCCATCGAGGATTTCCTTGAAGCCGCGCACGGTTTCGGCCACGGGAACCTGCTTGCCGGGGCGGCCGGTGAAGACTTCGGCAACGGTGAAGGGCTGGCTGAGGAAGCGCTGGATTTTGCGCGCGCGGGCGACGGTGGTTTTGTCCTCGGGGGAAAGCTCGTCCAGGCCGAGGATGGCGATGATGTCCTGCAAATCCTTGTAGCGTTGCAGGACGCGCTGGACGCCGCGGGCCACGTCGTAATGTTCCTGGCCCACGATTTCCGGGGCGAGCGCGCGCGAGGTGGAAGCCAGCGGGTCCACGGCCGGGAAAATGCCCAATTCGGCAATGGACCGCTCCAGGACGATGGTGGCGTCCAGGTGGGCGAAAGTGGTGGCGGGGGCCGGATCGGTCAAATCGTCGGCCGGGACATAGACGGCCTGGAAGGAGGTGATGGAGCCTTTCTTGGTCGAGGTGATGCGTTCCTGCAAGTCGCCCATTTCGGCGGCGAGGGTGGGCTGGTAGCCGACGGCGCTGGGGGTGCGGCCCAGCAGGGCGGACACTTCGGAACCGGCCTGGGAGAAGCGGAAGATGTTGTCAATAAAGAGCAGCACGTCCTGGTTCTTCTCGTCGCGAAAGTATTCGGTGACAGCCAGGCCGGAAAGGGCCACGCGCAGGCGCGCGCCGGGCGGCTCGTTCATCTGGCCATAGACCAGGGCGATTTTGGATTTGTTCAGGTCTTGTTGGTTGATGACGCCGGCCTCGGACATTTCATGGTAGAGATCGTTGCCTTCGCGGGTGCGTTCGCCCACGCCGGCAAAGACGGAATAGCCGCCGTGCAGCTTGGCGATGTTGTTGATGAGTTCCATGATGACCACGGTCTTGCCGACGCCCGCGCCGCCGAAGGCGCCGACTTTGCCGCCCTTAAGAAAGGGGCAGATCAGGTCAATGACTTTGATGCCGGTGGTCAGGACCTGGGGCGAGGGGGATTGGTCCACCAGTGGCGGGGCGGGGCGATGGATGGGATAGCGTTTCTCGGTGACGACCGGGCCGCGTTCGTCCACCGGGTCGCCCACGACGTTGAAGATGCGGCCCATGATGGCGTCGCCGACGGGCATGGAAATGACGGCGCCGGTGTCGGTGACCTCGTAGCCGCGCTTGAGGCCCTCGGTCGAGCCCATGCAGACGGTGCGCACCCAGTTGTCGCCGAGGTGCTGCTCGACTTCGAGGGTTTGCCTGGTTTTGCCCTGGCCCGGCACGTCGAATTCGACGGTCAGGGCGTTGTAGATGCCAGGAAGGTCTCCCGGAAATTCAACATCCACGACGGGGCCGATGACTTGGACAATCTTGCCTTTGTTCATTTTACGCTTCAGTACGATGCCGCTGAAAGAGGGGTGACTTTATGGGGCGGGGCGGGTGGTGTCAAGGCTGGGATTGGGGGAATCTTGTGTGTGCGCCCAAAGGGTGGCCAAAGCAGCAGTTTTGAACGGGAGGGCACGGAGAGACCGGCGCGGTCAGCCGCAAACCGAAGGAGTTGAACCACGGATTCACACCGATAGACACGGATACGGAGCGCCTTTTTCCATCTGTGTCCATACCTGACCATCCTTGGTAAAATCTTCGGGAAACGGAGCGATCCTGACGGACTGCAAGACAGCAGGGCGGAGAACGGAATCCACGAGTTCAGGCGGGGCGAGCATCATGGGCTGCTGCCTCCGGCTATGGTTCGTTTGGCCTCATAGGCGTCCATTCGTTCGTAGGTGTGTTCCTGGGAGGTGAGCGAACATTTCGCCGGCTCATCCAGCCGTCCCAGCGTGTATGTGCCGCCACATGGACACTCCGGCAGAAGACCTTCGGGACCCCGCCCAACATAGGCTCGAAGATCATCCCATGTCGGAGGGGGGTCCTTGGTGGTCTTGTGATATTCCGACGCCCACTGTTCCTTCGCGCTTTCGAACAATTGCAGATTAAGCCAACAGGCGTGGCTCAGAGGCGGGTGCGAGCGCGTTTGCTGGGCAAAAGCTCTGTTCTTTAGGTAGGCTCGGACAGCGGGCAACCGGCACACCATTGCTCCAATTAAAACGGCGGCCACTACTGCGGTGAGGAGTGTCTGGAATAGCGGCTTCTTGCGCATTTCGAGTTGGCGCTTTGGCGCTGCCTTCATTGGATTCTGGCGGCGCTCATAGAGCGCCGCTACAGGGTTCGCGCTGGACGGGGGGGCCGTGGATGAGTTTTTCGACCGCGCCTTTGGTAGTCATGGAAGCGTCGCCTGGGGAAATATCTGGCAAAACTAAACCCAGCCGTTGGCCCGGATGATGGTGGCAATGACCTGCCTGCGCCGTTCCGGCGACACGGCGCCACGCTGGTTTTTCAAGTCCGCCTTTTTCACCATGAAGAACAGGTCGCAGCGGCAGAGGGTCGGCCAGTCCAATCCGTCGCTGGCGTCCAGTATAACCTCGTGGGGTTCCGCGGTCCGGGTGGCAGGTTTGGAAGCGCACATCAGCAGGCTGACCTCCGGCTTGTGCGCCACCCGGCCTGGATGGGAGATGATCACAGCCGGATGAGGCTCAGGCCAGCCAGGAGGCTGCCAATTGAAAATATCCCACGCTTTCATTCTTCAGGAATCGGCACCGGGAGGGCCGCGCAGTGCGCCGCGAGCGCGTCAAATTCCGGGTCCGGGATGGCAAAGCAGCGCCGGGATTCCGCCGGTGTGAGTGGTTTCAGGTTCCTGAGGGGATCGGGAGATAATCGCGTCACGAGGCCAGGCAGGCCGAGCCTCATGCTCTGCCGCATGGTATCGGCCACGGACAATCCCGTTGCTTGAGCCGCCTTGCGCAGATCTTTCAGCAGATCGGAGGGAACGGCCAAGGGATATGTGTTGGTCTTCATGGAAGAATCGTATATCGTGGTTGCGGAGAATTCAAGGAGTTTCGACGGAAACGCATCAATATCGGCGGCGCTCTGCCGAGCGCCGCTACAGGGGGTTAGCGCTGGACGCGGGCGCCGGCGCCTTGGATGAGTTTTTCGACTTCCTCCTTGGTGGCCATGGAGGTGTCGCCGGGGGTGGTCATGGCCAGGGCGCCGTGGGCCGCGCCGTAGTCCACCGCGGACTGGGCGTCGCCGGCGGTCATCAGGCCGTAGATCAGGCCGGAGGCGAAGCTGTCGCCGCCGCCGACGCGGTCCAGGATTTCCAGGTCGGGATATTTTCTGGACTCGAGGAATTGGCCGCCGGCCCAGCAGATGGCGGCCCAATCGTTGACGGTGGCGGTCTTGGCGGCGCGCAGGGTGGTGGCAACGACTTTGAAGTTGGGATAGGTCTGGACGGCTTGCTGGATCATCTTTTGGAAGGCGGCGGGATCAATGTGGAGGAGTTTTTCGTCGGCGCCTTCGACCTCGAAGCCTAGGCAGGCGGTGAAATCCTCCTCGTTGCCGATCATCACGTCCACGTATTGGGCGATTTCGCGGTTGACTTCCTGGGCGCGTTTTTTGCCGCCGATGCTTTTCCAAAGGCTGGGGCGGTAGTTGAGGTCGTAGGAAACGATGACGCCGTATTGGCGGGCTTTCTTGACAGCTTCGATGACCAGGGGCGGGGTGGTGTCGCTCAGGGCGGCAAAGATGCCGCCGGTGTGCAGCCAGCGCGCGCCGAGTTGGCCGAAGATGCGGTCCCAGTCGAAGTCGCCGGGCTTGAGCTGGCTGGCGGCGGAATGGCCGCGGTCGGGAATGCCCACCGCGCCGCGCACGCCGAAGCCGCGCTCAGTGAAGTTGAGGCCGTTGCGCACGGAGCGGCCCACGCCGTCAAAGGGCGCCCACTTGATGAATTCGGTGTCCACGCCGCCTTGCAAAATAAAATCCTCCAGCAGGCGGCCGACTTCATTTTCGGCGAAGGCGGTGGCGACGGCGGTCTTCAAGCCAAAGCAGCGCCGCAGGCCGCGCGCGACATTGTATTCGCCGCCGCCTTCCCAGACTTTGAATTCGCGCGCGCAGCGGATGCGGCCTTCGCCGGGGTCCAGGCGAAGCATGATCTCGCCCAGGGCGAGCAGGTCGTATTTGCAGGTGGATGGGTCGCGGAGTTGGACGGGGGCGGGGGTTTTCATGGGATGGAGTGGCGGGGTGATGGGGCTATGGAGTAATGGAGTAATGGAGTAATGGAGTGATGGGGTGTTGCGGCAGTAGTTTAGAGGCCAGTAGATGATGGAACGATCCGGGCGTATCTTGAAATGAAGTGGTGGTCAGCGAGATTCTCATGGAATGCATTGTAGGAAGTCAACAGGGGCGGAGTCAAGAACATTCAGAGCAGGCGCGAGGAAGCGCCACCGCAGAGGCGGCTGAGGACGGGGGCCTCTCAGTTTTGCAAAGCGCAATCTGAGCTTGGCATTGAAGGACGTGCAGGGTATCCTGCCGGCGATCCGTAAAGTCGAACCGGCAGCGATAGCCTTTCAAGACCCAGCGCTCGAGCAATGAAGACAACTTTTACCCAAATCGCCATCGCGCCGAATGCGTTCAAAGGCACCCTGACGGCGGCCGAAGCCGCCCGGTGCATGGAACGCGGATTGAAGAAAGCGCTGCCGGGCGCTTCGTTCGTCACGGTGCCGGTGGCAGATGGCGGGGAAGGCACCGCTCTGGCGGTCGTCCAAGCGACGGGGGGACGATGGGTGCGCTGTTGCGTGGCGGATCCCCTGGGCCGCAGGATTCAGGCGCAGTTCGGCCTTTCCGGCGATGGCCGGATGGCTGTATTCGAGATGGCCTCAGCCAGCGGACTGGTCTTGCTGAGGCCGCAGGAGCGAAATCCTCTGCTCACGACCACTCGCGGCACGGGCGAACTGGTCCGCGCGGCCCTGGACCGCCAGGTAACGCGGTTGCTGATTGGCATCGGCGGGAGCGCGACCAACGACGGCGGCATGGGGATGGCCCGCGCGCTGGGCGTGAGGTTCCTCGATGCGCGAGGGCGCGAACTGCCGGAAGGCGGCGGCTCGCTTGCCAGGCTGGCCCGGATTGACGCGAGCGGACTCGACCCTCGTTTGCAAAAGGTCAAAGTCGAGGTCGCGTGCGATGTGACCAATCCGCTCTTTGGCCCGCGTGGCGCCGCCAGGGTCTATGGTCCCCAGAAGGGCGCAACCCCGGCGATGGTCAAGCAACTGGATGCGGGATTGCGACGCCTGGCGGCCATCCTCAAAAGGGATCTGGGCAAGGACGTGGCGAGGTTGCCGGGGGCGGGCGCCGCCGGCGGGCTGGGCGCGGGTTTGGTGGCATTCCTCAACGGACAGATGCGCCCGGGCGTGGACATCGTCATGGATGCGGTGGATCTCACCGGCAAACTTGCCGGCTGCGATCTCGTCATCACCGGCGAGGGCTGCCTGGACGGACAGACAGTTTTCGGCAAAGCGCCGGCAGGCGTTGCCAAGGTGGCCAGGCAACTCGGCCTGCCGGTGATTGCGATTTGCGGTTCCCTGGGCGCGGATGCCGCGAAAGCCGCGGAGGCCGGCATTGACGCCTGCTTCTCCGCGCTGGAGGGGCCGATTCCAGAGTCGGAACTGGCCCAGCGCGCTGCCGGGATGCTGGAGCGCTGCGCGGAGCAGGTGGGACGGGTCCTGGCTTTGGGGCGTAGCCCTGCCGCGCCGCCTTGAGCGCCGAACGGATCAAACCCGCCCGGCGACCCGGCCGCGAGATCAACCAAGGCCGTGAAAAGCTTGCCTGCGGCGCGGGCCGCTGGAATTAGTATCCTCTCTTCTTGTCCACCACATTCACCAGCGGCAGCCCGCTCGAGTAACGCCGGACGTTGTCGGCCAAAAGCGCCATCAGACGGCCCCGGCGCTGCGGGGCGAAGCCTGCCGTGTGGCAAGTGATGATCAGGTTCGGGCAGTCCCAAAGCGGGCTGGTGCCCGGCAACGGCTCGGTCTTTGCCACATCCAGGCCGGCTCCCGCGATCCAGCCTTCTTTCAGCGCCTGCGCCAGCGCCGTCTCGTCCGTGAGGGCGCCCCGGGAAAGACCGAGGAAGTAGGCGGTCTTCTTCATCGAGCGGAAGACCTTCTCATTGAACATGTTGGCGGTTTCGGGGGTGTTCGGCGCGGCGCCCACCAGGACGTCCACTTGCGGAACCATCTCCATGAACCAGCCCGGCTCCCGCAGTGTGTCCACGAAGAAGGGCTTGGGCATGGGCTTGGCATCGGTCGCCAGGATCTTCATGTTGAACCCGTAGTGCATCCTCGAGGCGACAAACTGCCCAATGCCGCCCATGCCCACGATCCCCGCGGTCATGCCGTCAATCTCCACCAGGTTCCGCTCGGCGTTCCACGTCTTCTTCTGGAACTGCGGGAAGTAGTACTGGACCAGCCCGCGGGTCAAGGCCAGGAGCATGGAGATGGCGGTCTCCGAAATGGCCGGCGCAAACACGCGCGCCATGTTGGTCACCACCACATTGCTCTGTCTGAGTTCGGGGATCAGCAGCACGTCCACGCCCGCTTCGATGGCCTGAAGCCAGCGCAGATTCTTCGCCTTGGCGAACGTCTCGGCGCTGAGGGCTCCGAAGACGACGTCCACCTCGGGCAGCGCCCTGTTCATCTCGTCCGCGCTGGCCGGCACTATCATCTCCACGTTCTTCCCCTGCGACGTAATCTGCTTCACCTCTGCCGCAGTGTACTGCGGGGGCGGCACCACCGATTGGGCCACCGCCGCCAGGATCCGCACGCGATCTGGCGGCGGAATGAACTCCGCGATGGGGTCCCCAACCGCCGGAGTCGGGGCAACGGCGGCAAAAGTTGGGGTCGCGGCTGCCAAAACCGGCGCCGCCACGGCTGCGGCTGACAAAAACTGTCGGCGAGATATGGTAACATCACTCATGTTTGCTCCTTTTTCAGTTTTCATTTCTTTTCATTCAAACAAAAGACTAGCGCTGCTGGTATCCCGTAGTGGTGGCGCCTTTGCGGCCCTGCAACATCATGTAACCGGGACGGTTCGCCCAACTCGATGGCCCGGCGAGGATTTTGCCATGGGCCAAAACGGATTTGCGGACGATTTCTTCGCGCGCATTGTAGGTGGGGGAGCCATCGCGGTCGCCACCGAACCGGCCGAAATCGTTGCTCGCCACCATGACGGCATCAATGCCCTCGACCTGGTCGAGGATCCGGTCTATCAGGCCGGTGCCA
>Ga0326728_10014588_pt1 | contig 16644 bp, 15 predicted proteins | sample MB3enrmetagenome_FD_207602 | JGI IMG/M metagenome (GOLD analysis project Ga0326728, IMG submission 207602) | Lab enriched peat soil microbial communities from McLean, Ithaca, NY, United States - MB31MN | ecosystem: Environmental > Terrestrial > Soil > Wetlands > Peat | place: USA: New York...
CAGTCCTCGAACTCCCCCAGCAATGCTTGGGTTTGGCTCATGAGCCCCAAGCATACAGCACTTGCCACGAAAACTCAAATTCTTAGGTTAACGCTTATGCCCACAAGGGGTGCCCCTACGAGACGTGCAAATTGTTTGCTAAAAACATACGAAGAACCGCGGACCCCCAAAACGGGGGGGCGCGCTACGTTCTCTATCACGCTTGCCGCGCAACCTTCGATTTGGCGGGCGTGAAGGTCATGACGCCCTTTTTCATATCCGCATCAATCGTGAGCGAGTCACCTGGCGCCACTTCGCCGTCGAGCAGTTTCATGGCGAGGGGGTCCTGGATGAGCCGCTGGATGGCGCGCTTGAGCGGGCGTGCTCCGAACTGCGGATCGTACCCCTCGCGGAAGAGCAGTCCGTGCGCCTTCTCCGTCAGCGTGATCTCGATCTTGCGCTCTGCGAGCATACGGCGGAGGTTCTCAAGCTGGAGGTCGATGATCTTCTCAATCTCGGGTTTACCGAGGGCGTTGAAGATCACGACTTCATCGATGCGGTTCAGGAACTCCGGCCGGAAGTGCTGGAGAAGAGAGTCTTGAATCTTTTTCCTGAGTCCCTCGCTCAGCGCGCCGGCCTCGCTGACCGCACCTCCCGGCTTCGTGGTCATGCCGATGGCGCGATCCACGCCGTTCATGGCTTCATGGATAAAATGGCTGCCGATGTTCGAGGTCATGATGATGACCGTGTTCTTAAAATCCACCGTGCGGCCCTTGCCGTCCGTCAGGCGGCCGTCTTCGAGAATTTGCAGGAAGATGTTGAAGACCTCGGGATGCGCCTTTTCGATTTCGTCGAAGAGCAGAACGGCATAAGGCCGGCGCCGTACCAGTTCGGTCAACTGGCCGCCTTCCTCGTACCCCACATAGCCGGGCGGCGCGCCGATCAGCCGCGCTACGGCGTGCTTCTCCATGTATTCCGACATGTCGAGGCGCAACATGGCGCGCTCGTCGTCAAAAAGAAACTCAGCGAGGGCACGCGCCAATTCCGTCTTGCCCACTCCCGTGGGACCGAGGAACAAGAACGAGCCGATGGGGCGGTGGGGGTCGGCAAGGCCCGCCCGGCTGCGGCGCACGGCGTTCGCCACCAAACGCAGGCCGTCTTCCTGGCCCACCACGCGGAGGCGCAGACGTTCCTCCATCTTGACGAGTTTTGCCACTTCGCCTTCCAGCATCTTGGTGACGGGGATGTGGGTCCAGCGGGAGACCACCCGCGCCACATCTTCCTCGTCCACGACTTGCTTGAGCATGCGGCCTGTCTTGTCGATGCTCTCCAGCTTGGCGTTGGCGGCGGCGAGTTCTTTCTCCAGACTCACCAGCTTGCCATAGCGGATTTCCGCCGCTTTGTTCAGGTCGCCCTCGCGAGTGACGCGCGCTTCTTCGATCTTCGCCTGCTCAATGGTTTCCTTCAGCTTGCCAATATTCGCGATGACTTCCTTCTCCGATTTCCAGCGCAGCTTTAATTGGTGGGATTTCTCCTTGAGCCCGGCCAGCTCCTTTTCCAGCGCTTGCAAACGCTCGCGCGAAGGCGCGTCATCTTCCTTGCGCAGCGCCTGCCGCTCGATTTCAAGCTGCGTCACGCGGCGCTCAATCTGATCGATCTCGACCGGCATGGAATCGATCTCGATGCGCAGGCCGGAAGCGGCTTCATCAATCAGGTCGATGGCCTTGTCGGGCAGGAAGCGGTCCGAGATATAACGATTGGAAAGCACCGCGGCGGCGACGATAGCGGAATCCTTGATCGTGACCTTATGGTGAGTTTCGTAGCGCTCCTTCAGGCCGCGCAGAATGGCGATGGTGTCTTCCACCGACGGCTCGCCCACCTGGACGGGTTGGAAACGGCGCTCCAGCGCCGCGTCCTTCTCCACATATTTCTTGTATTCGTTGAGCGTGGTGGCGCCGATGCAACGCAAATCGCCGCGTGCCAGGGCAGGCTTGAGCATGTTGGACGCGTCAATCGAACCTTCCGCAGCTCCCGCACCCACCAGGGTGTGCAATTCGTCGATAAAGAGAATGATCTGGCCGCTGGCTTCTTCAATCTCCTTGAGCACGGCCTTCAAGCGGTCTTCAAACTCGCCGCGGTACTTCGAACCCGCCACCATCGCCCCCAGGTCCAGCGCCACAATACGCTTCGACTTAAGCGATTCCGGGACGTCGCCGGCCACGATGCGCTGCGCGATGCCTTCCACAATGGCCGTCTTGCCCACCCCGGGCTCGCCGATCAGCACGGGATTGTTCTTGGTGCGGCGCGAAAGCACCTGAATCACGCGGCGAACTTCCTCATCGCGGCCAATTACCGGGTCAAGCTTGCCGCGGCGGGCCAGTTCCGTCAGGTCGCGCGCGTACTTCTCCAGCGCCTCGTATTTGGCTTCGGGGTTCTGGTCGGTCACGCGTTGCGTGCCGCGCACTGCCACCAGCGCCTGCAAAATGGCGTCGTGCGTGACGCCCAAACGCTTCAGGATGCGCCCCGCCGGGTCGCTCGATTTCCTGGCGAGGGCCAACAGCAGGTGCTCGGTGGAAACGTATTCGTCCTTGAACTGCTCGGTTTCCTTGAACGACTGGTCGAACACTTCCTTCAAGGCCGGCGAGATAAACTGGTCCGTCGAGCCGCCCACTTTGGGAAGGGCTTCGATGAGCTTGGTGGCTTCCTGGCTCACCGCAGCGGAAGTGGTGCCCAAGCGCTGCAGAATTCCCGGGACAATGCCCTCGGGTTGCTGCACCAATGCGAGCAATAGGTGTACCGGCTCCATTTGCTGGTTGCCGTGACGGCCGGCAATCTCCTGCGTCGCCTGCAGAGCTTCCTGCGCCTTTACCGTAAATTTGTCAAATCGTGTTGCCATGTTGGAATCCTCTTGAGCTTTCAGCCATCAGCATGCAGCTTTCAGCGAAGACCCTTGCGGTTCCTTGGTATTAGCCGACGGCTGACCGCTGAAAGCTCTTTTTCAATTGTACCCAATTCGGGGAGACCGTGAGCGGCGTATATCGAACCCATCTACGCCGCAAGTCCGGTGAAACAAAAACCGCGCCGGAGACCACCGGAGCGTTCAGAACGCTCGCGGGCTCGCGACGCGGCGGAAAACCCGCCATGCGGGAGGGGCAGGGGGTCGGTCGCCGAGCCCCGCCCGCACGGAGGAGCCGTCTTAGTTCTTGCTGACGTTAATCTTGATCGTCTTCGGTTTCGCCTCTTCCTTCTTGGGCATCGTCAGCGTCAGAACGCCATCTTTGTAATTGGCCGAAACCTTGTCCGCATCGACGCTGTTGGGGAGCGAGAAGGTGCGCGTAAAGGTTCCGTAAGAACGCTCGACGCGATGGAAATTCTGCTCCTTCACTTCCTTTTCGAACTTGCGCTCACCCTTCAGGTAGAGGGTGTTGTCCTCAACGCGGATCTCCACGTCGTCGGGGTTGATACCGGGTACCTCTGCCTTCAGCACCAAACTGTCGCCGTTTTCGTAGATGTCCACGGGCGGCGCCCAAGTCCGGGTCGAAACCTCTCCCTCAGGAGAGAAGGCTTCGCGGAACAAGCGGTCAAACTCACGCTGTGTCGTCATCAAGTCTCGTAAGGGTTCCCATCGAACAATCGCCATGTTAGTGTGCCTCCATTTGTTGGACGTTCACTTACCTTAGTACATAGACATAATAAAATATGAGTGTAGCTATGTCAAGAATTATTTTGTGTTTATTTTCAATTACTTACAGTAAATAATAGGCATCGTATCGTTTGATAACTTGGACGTTGATCCCCCTTTTTGCGTTCTTCTTGGTCATGGCTGGAACCCTCCCGGATTTCTCGCTACCCTGTGGGACGGCTTCAGACCCTTTGCACAATCGTGGGGATTGAACCTCGTATGTGGCCATACTGAGCTTTGTGAAGCAAGCACTTCCCCGGTCGACTTGGGAGTCCCTCTGATTCAGGAGCCGCCGCACTTTCCGTTGTAACTTCGCCTCTGGCGCGGTAGACTATAGTCTCCTTAAATCGAGATACCCTTTTGGGAGTCCTTGGGGCCCGGGCTGGTGATCACCCCCCGAAACCCCATGGGGGGTGAAGTATTCCCCCTTTTCGAGGCACGTGACATGGAAGACGCATTAACCCAAAGCCCCACACCCACCGCGGTCGAGGCGGAGTCTCCTGCGGAACCGGCGGTGCCCGAGGGCGCATTGCTGCTGCCCTACGAGGAAGGTTGCAAGAAGGTCCGCGAATTGGCCTTGCGGCAACTCAACCGCTTCATTTCCTATGAAGCCAAGGTCTTAAAGGGTGACGATGCCGAGGCCATCCACGACATGCGCGTGGCCAGCCGAAGAATGCAGCAAGTCCTCGACCTGCTTTATTGCAAACCCCGCCCGCAGGAGTTGCGCCGGTTGCGCCGCCAGATTCGCCGCTGCCGCCAAGCCTTGGGGGACGTGCGGAATTGCGACGTTCTGCTGGAGATGGTGGGGCGTTCGCTGGGAAGGAAGCGCTCCGCGCGGCGCGAGGCTTGGACGGCAGTGCAACATTTTCTGTTGATGCACCGGTCCGAAAGTTTCCTGCGGGCCATGCGCAAATTCGGCAAGATCAACCTCGCCGTTTTTTACGTGAACTTGAAGGAATTCCTCCTTCATGACAAGGCGCACGATCACACTGCGCCGCATCACGCGCACGGCTCAGGTGCGCCGCATCCCACCTTTGCGAAGGACCTGACCGACGCGCTGGAATCCGCCTGGAGCAATTTCGAAGACCACGTCGCGCAATCGCATCGACATTCCCGTCCCGAAGTCATCCACGGGGCGCGCATTGCCACCAAGCGGCTCCGATATCTCCTGGAGGTTTTCCACGAGTTCGGGGTGGCCGGCAGCGCCGATGCCCTGGTGTGGCTCCGCCAACTTCAGAAGCATTTGGGGGATTGGCACGACCTGGAAGTTCTGGAGCAGATGATGATCGAAATGCTGGCGCGGCCGGAATTCCTGCGTGAACACCTGTCCCTGGCGATGGAAGTGGAAAAACTCATCTTGCGCAACCGGGAAAATAAAGTGGGGTTTGAAGAGAAGTATTCCCGGATGTCCCGGGAATCCGCAGAAATGCACCGATTGAAGGAGTGGGTTTCCTACCTCTTGGTGTCGCCCTCCGCCGCTTTCGCCAAAGCCTGAACCACGGGCGCGGCCTCCTCCGAGGTTGGAGCAGGGGGCTTGGCCGGTGAGGGCATTTCCAACACCTTCTTAGTCGCGGCCTCCGGAACCTCCCCCACCGGGGTGGGGACGGAAAAGAGCGGTTCGCGGGGTTCGCCGCTCAACACCCGCGCCACTCCCGCCCGCAGGTGCTCAAAAACCGTGCGCGCGTCGGCCGAGGCATCGATGACTTCAAAGTTGTATTCCTTCGCCAGGAGCTCGAATTCCGCCAGCAACTCGGCTTGATACTTCCGGAAGCTGTCGTACATATCCTCGCTGGGATGAATATCCATGCCGGATTCCCAATAATCGAACCCCCGTGAAAAGACCACGCGGGGGATCAGATCGTCCACACCAATGCGCAAATAAAAGGTGGCGTCCGGCTTGAGCGCAAATCCATAGACGTTCCGAATCCACCGGGCGTCAGCACCCCGCACGATGGCGCGCGCCATTAAGGAATAGATATAGCGGTCGGTGAGCACCACGAAACCCGCCCGCAGCGCCGGAACGATTTCATGTTCGAGGCGGTCGGCGAAATCCGTGGCATAAAACAAACTCAGGGTAATGCGCCCCAGGGTGTGCCCTTCTTTGGCTTGCTGGATGCCCTTGCCGGCAAGCTCCGAGCGCTTGATGGCGGTGTCCAAGACCGCCCGGCCCTGCTGCTCCAGCCACGGACGCAGCAGACGGATCTGGGTAGACCGGCCCACGCCGTCCGTCCCTTCAATCACAATCAGCTTGCCCGGCATCTCCGCCAGGTTCATGCCCGGCAGAGGGGCGGCATAAATCTCTCTCACGGCGCTACCCTCAATCTCTTTGCTTGGGCCAGTTTGGCCTTCACAATCTGGCGCATATAAGTCTGCTGCTCTTCGATGGGAAGAGTGGCATCCACCGTGGTCAAGTCGAACTCCGGAACCATTTTCTCGTACTCATCCAGAATCCGGCCCTGAAAGATGCCGAAACTCTCCTCCGGGTCCTCGCTTAAGCCCAGATCCAAGCCCGCCTCGTAAAACTTCACCCCACTGCGCCCGTCCAAAATACGCTTCATGGCAACGTCCAGAGGGACGCGGAAGTAGAATGCGGCGGTGGGTTTCACGGCGAAACTGTAAAGCTCGCGTACCCACTGCGGGTCCATCCCCCGCACCACGTCGCGCGCAAACGCCGTGAAAATGTAACGATCGCACAACACCACGGCGCCGGCCTTGAGCAAAGGCAGGATGTTGTGCTCCATGCGGTCGGCAAAGTCCGTGGCGTGAATCAGGGAGAAGGTTGCGGGGGTGAGCATCTGCTTCTTTTTGCCCCGCTTGGTGGTTTCGCGGACGAGCGGCGAAGAGTTCCACTCGCTGAAGACCACTCCGTAGCCCTCCGCTTGGAGCCACTGATGCAGAAGCATGAGCTGGGTGGATTTTCCTGAGCCGTCGATTCCCTCCACCACGAAAAGCTTGCCGGGAAAACGATGCTCGCCGTACCGTTTCATGAAGGTACTCCGGTGACTGAACCCGCAATTTAAATGGAGGGATAGTCTATCACATGCCCCCAGGGTACGGAAAGGAAGCCTCGGCAAAGAAGGCAGGTCACTTTTATGCTTTAAAACCGCCCCCAGTAATTTCCCCCTTGCAATCAGGTCCGCCCCCGACCAAAATGAAGCCCTCTTGACGATTCTGGGAATTTCCCACAACCTCAGCCAAACAGGTGCCTTATGAGTTTTCGATCTTGCCTTTTGTTAGTGTCGCTAGGGCTTCTGGCCAGCTTGGGGACGCTCGCGGCGCAGACCGCCCCGCCCCGGTTGATCGATGTGCACGTCCACCATAATGGCGATCCGGCGTTTTTGGAAAAGCTGGTCGCCAAGCTCGATTCTGTGGATGGACTCGCCCTCCTCCTCACGACTCCCAAGGATCTCGACGGGGTAAAAGGGTTCATCGCCCAGCATCCCAACCGTATCATGGGGATGGGGCAGATCCAGCTTGATGATCCCCTTGCTCCCGAACTCGTGGATCGATTCCACGCTGCGGGCTTCCGCGGGCTGGGCGAAATTCTGGGCCCCCTGAAGAACTACGACGACCGCAGCTACTGGCCCATCTACGAACGCGCGGAAAAGTATGGGATGATTCTCCTTTTCCACACTGGCATCCTCATGCGCGCCACCCCGGAGATTCCCTCGGACGTCAGCGTGGACCGCATGCGGCCTACGACACTCGACGCCATCGCCCGGCGCTTCCCCAAGCTTACCATCATCGGCGCGCATCTGGGGAATCCTGACTATGCCTGGGCTGCGGAAGTCACCCGTTGGAACCCCAACCTCTACTTTGACCTCTCGGGTTCCTCCCTCATCAAAAAGCAGGATGATCCGACGTTCTGGAAATCCATCTTCTGGTGGTCGGGAGTCGTAAGCCCGCACACTCCCGCCAACGCGCCCAATGCCTTTGAGCGCCTGGTTTTCGGCTCGGATGTCTTCAATGGAGAGCTGGAAGAGTTTGATCGGGAGCTTGAGCGCTACCACAAAATGCTCGATGCCTGCGGCGTGCCCAAGGCCTCGCAGGACATGATCTTTGCCGGCACGATGTGGAAAATTCTGAGCTCGCAGAAATAAGGGCCGCCCGCATGCGGGGACCATGGACCGTTGCGGAAAGGCCCGTCAGCGCGCCTTGCTGAGGCGCTGGATATCCTCTTGCACACTGGTCAAAGTTGGGTCCAGCCACAGGGCGTGGCGATAGGCCACCAGCGCCTCGCCGCTCCTTCCCATTTGGTCCAGGATGCGAGCGCGCAGGACCTCCTGATGCGAATCGGCATAGGTCCTCTCCGCCCGCAAGATTTCCTTCAAGGCTTCTGAGGAGCGGTTGCGGGAGTAGAGCACGCGGCTCAAACCGAAGTGTGCTCGCCCGTTCAAATCATTCAGATTGACGCTGCGCCGAAAGGCTTCTTCCGCACCCGTCAGGTCATTGTGGTCCTCCAAGTCCGAGGCGGTTTGGTACAGGCGCTCCGACGCCAGCACGCGAGTCTGCTGCCATAACAGCCCGCTGGCAGCCGCGAGGATCGCCAGGCTGCCCGCCAATTTCAAGGTGACCCGCCAGGGGCTGGGGGATGCAGGCGACGCTGGCAAAGGCGGGCCATCACTTCCCTTATCAGCCTCCGCCTCGCGCAGCAAAGTCGGAATTGTCAGGAATGTGAAAAGCAAGATATAGGTCGGCGGCACCGCAAACTGATAGTTGAAAAGCGAGTCCGTGAGAATGGCCGTCACGCCCCCCACGCTCGCGGCAATCGCGTAACGAGGCCAAGCGCCCACGGCTTCGCGCCTCACCGCCAGAGCCTCCCGCCCGTAACTCCACAGAATCCAAACAAATGCCCCGAACCCAAGCGATCCCGTTTCCAGAAGCAATTGCAGCGGATCGTTATGCAGAAGGCGATTATTGGTCCAGTAGCGAACGTACTCGGGGTGCGCGGAAAGGAACTTCGCCTGGAGCTCCAAGTACAAAAGTTGATAAGCGCCCCAACCTGAACCCAGCATCGGGTGCTGCCAGAAGATAGGCCAACTGAAGCGCCACAAATACACCCTACCAGAGATTTGCGCAGCTACGCGTTGCACCAGGGAGAGCGTAAGGATCGCCATCGGCAAGCACGCAGCAGGAGAGACAAACATCTTGATGCTTCCCGAAGGTGACCGAGCTTCCTGGTGTCGGAAATCGTCTTTGGCTAGGACGATCATCGCGGCGGCCGCCAGCCCGACCGCCAATCCCAGCCATGCTCCGCGCGAGCCTGTCTCCACGATGGCGGCCAGCATGATGAAGGTGAAACCCCACCAGAGTGCTTTGGCCCAGCGCGCTCTCGATGCTGCCGCCAATGCGAGTGCAGCGAAGATCGCTCCAATCAGGTAGCCGCCCACAAAGTTAGGGTTGCCGAAGGTTGAATACAGACGCATGCGCGCCACCATCGATCCCCAGTCCACCTGATACCCTCCCAGGAGCACGGGGTCAAACCCGAACCGCTGGAGCAGGGTGATCCCCGCCACCAACCCCCCGGCCAATCCTATCCACACAGCAATCCTGCGAACGGACGACGCTCCCAGGTCCCAGGAAGCCAGCAACAAAACCCAGGCAGGCCCGCATAGGGCGAACTCAACTTCTAACAGACTGAAGCGGGGAACCGGGCTCGCCAGGCAGGAAATCAGGGCTGCCACGCTGAACGCGAGCAGCGGCAATCCCAGACGTAATCGGGCCCGCATGAGCCTCGCCCTCCAAAGCAAGCCCAACATCCAAACTGTGAGGCCTACGATGATGAGGCATTTCGTAAGGAAGAATTTCGGTGTGGAAAACTGCTCGGCGAACCCCCGATAAAACGCCAGAGGCAGGACCAAGAGCAGTCCTGGCTCCCAAACCCAGCTCCTGATGCGGCCCCCGAGGCCTTGCGGAAACTTCATGTCACGCCATTAATGCGGCAACGCCTTACGAAGCGAATCGACAAGATCCCGCGCGTCGGAAGCGCGCAAGGATCCCGGGGCAAAATGATAGGTCTTGCCAGATGTCAGCGTGATGTGGAACGTGTCCGGAACAACAGAAGAAGTTTTAATCTCCTTGATTTCACTCATCGATATGTTGATGAGGGTTTGTCCATCCTCTTGATATTGAATTGTCCCGGACGATACCACCAGCGATCCCTTCACCTTGCCGTGAACCTTAAGGGCCTCCGCAGGACTTCCCAAATGGAAAGCATCATAACGCTGAGTGCCGGAAGAGTCCGGAGTGGGAGGCGATACCGGTGAGGGGGGGGTCGGAGGCGTGACGGCGCCCTTCGCCGCCACCTCAAAGGGGGCTTCCACCTCGCTATCGTCCGGATTAATCACATACAAACTTGCGACGCCCGGGGTGGCGTCGCCCGCAACCTTGATGTGCACGCTAAGCTCTGTGCTCGAAGGGGATGTGACACCGATTACTCGGATTGCCGGGTTGGCGAAGCTCACCTTGGCGCCTTGAACAAAATTCTTGCCGGTGATTTTCAAATCCACATCGAAACCCGGGCCCACGCGGGACGGCGCCACCGTCGTCACTTCCGGTCCGGGAGGAGTGGCAGGGGCAGCTGGAGCAGGAGGCGTTGCGGGTGCCGGGGGCGCGATGTGAACTGTCGGCGTGGCCGGGGTCGACGGCTTGACTTCCGGCGCGGGCGTAGCGGGAGCAGGAGGTGCGGCAGGCGCGGCAGGAGCCAGGGGCGCGACATGAACTGCCGGTGTGGCCGGGGCCGAAGGTTTAACCTCCGGCGCGGGCGTCGCCGGGGCGGCCGGCTTGGTTGGCTCCGAGTCATCTCCTGCCGGGGTAGTCGGAGCCTGTCCGGCCACGATCTTAAACGCCGTTTCCGCGGCGCGACTGGCCGGGTTGCTGACCAGCAGGCTCACTGTGCTGGGTTGCGCCGACGCGCTGATACTTAGTTGCGCTTCCAGTTGCGTGGCACTTACTCGCTTGGAGGACTCCACGTGGATGGCGGGCGAAATCGAAGAGACATAAGCGCCGGCAGAAAAATTGCTCCCCTGGATGACCACTTTCATGTGGGCGCCCGGCGCGGCTTGGCTGGGAGTGATTTGCTGAATCGTCGGCGTGGCGTCCGGTGGGATATCAGATTCCGCCTGCGGCGCAGCCACTGCGGAGAAGGATACCGCGACGCACATGGATAGCACGCCAAGCAATTGCCGACTCGACCACCAATTCCTTGCCAAGGTTAAATCGCCACTCATCATGGCAGACCGTCCTGTAGAAAGCGGGGATGGAGACCCAATCGCTCGAATCTTAAACTTCCCGATTGCGGGAAGTCAAGGCGGGCGCGTGGATGTTTCAAATCCCCATCAAATTGTCCCCCAGATCGAGGGTTCCGAATCCCGACTTGGTGAATGCCCCCGGGTCTTGTTATGATGGCACAGGTCAAATTATGTCATCGCCTCTCACCACGGCCCTGCAGGGAAAGCCACGCCCGCAATTGCAAGTGCGGGCGGCTGAAGAGCGCGACGCCCACGACATCGCCCGCATCTACCTTCAGGCGATTCAAGATCACTTGGCGACGTTCGAGAACTTTCTGGGCACTTCCGAGGAGCGCACGCGCTGGGTGATGGAACACTCCGGGAAGTACCCGCTGCTGGTGGCGGATTTGAACGGACGGGTTTTGGGATGGACGTCGATCAGCCCCTATCAAGTGCGGCCACGCATCGAGGGCATCGCCGAACTGCTCATTTACATCGACCGCGATTACCGGCGGCACGGCGTGGGCAGGGAACTGATGCGCGCCATTCAAATCGCGGCGCGTAAGGAAGGGCACTACAAATTGATCGGGAGATTTGTTGCTCACAATGACGCTGGCCGCACGCTTTGCCGCATGACCGGCTGGAGAGAAGTGGGCGTGCACGAGAAACACACGCTCCTGGAAGGCCGCTGGCACGACGTGGTTGTGGTCGAGTTCCTCATTACGGAAAATCTCAAGTAAATCATATTACGAAAGAGCCGCGTAATGCCCCGCTGTTCTTACGCGTTCTGACGGGTGCGGGTGAAGCGTGTCCATACGAGATAAACGGGAATTCCCAAAAGGACCAGTCCCAAACCGATGCCGGACTCTCTGGGGCTGCGGGCGAGCGCATTAATAATGATGATTAGCGCCGCGGTAGCAAAGGCCAGCGGCAATACGGGGTAGGCCCATACGTGGTAAGGCCGCACCAACTGCGGGCGCTTCCGGCGCAGAATAACCACCGCCAGTGCGGCTGCGGCGTAGAAAATCCAGCCGACGAAAATAACCCCAGTATAGAGTTGCTCAAAGGTGCCAAAGGCCGCCAGCACGATGGACCAAATTCCCTGAATCAGCAGGGCAACGTACGGGGTTTCAAAACGCGGGTGAATTCGTCCGACCGCGGGAAACATCACGCGATCGCGTGCCATGGCGAAGATGGCGCGCGCGCCACCCAGGATGTTGCCGTTGATCGCCCCGAAGATCGAGCAAAGGACCAATCCGGAAACGAACGCCGCGCCCTGCGGCCCCCAAAGAATTTCCATGGTTTTGGCCGCCACGCGCTGGTAGGCGTCCTGGGCCATTACGGGCAGAGACAGGACCCGCAGGTAGGCGAGGTTGGCGCTGAGAAAAACGAAAATGACGATGAGCGCGCCGACGAAGAAACTGCGCGGGAGTACCTTTGCGGGATCCTTCACTTCACCCGCCACGTGCGACAAGTGATGCCACCCGTGATAAGCCCACAGCACCCCAATCAGCGCCACACCGAATGAGCTCACCGTGGTGTGCAGGGGCACATATCCCGGCGCAGCCGCAATCGGCGTCATGTGGTGGGCAAACAGGGCGAAGCCCACGATGATGGCCAGGCCCGTCAACTTGGCCAGCGTAAAGAAGGTCTGCACCGCCGAGGCGCGCCGCACGCCCGCAATATTGACGAGCGTCAGCAACGCAATCACGGTGCTCGCCACCAGTTTTCGTTCCAGGGGGGTAAGAGGGAAAAAGGTGGAACCATAGATGCTAAAGGCCACCGCGAGGGTGGCGATGCCACCCGATTCAATCACCAGCAGCGCTGCCCAACCATAAAGAAAAGCGGCTAGCTTGCCGTAAGCATCGCGCAGATAGATGTAGACACCGCCCGCTTCCGGAGTCGCCGCGCCGAGTTCGGCGAGGGAAAGCGATCCGGCTAGCGCCAACGCTCCTCCCACCATCCAAACCAGGATGACGGTGGATACAGACCCCACCTGCAGCGCCACGTCGTGCGGCACCATGAAGATTCCCGATCCGATGATCGTACCCACAACGATGGCGATTGCACCGAGAGTCCCAATGGCGCGGGGGAGTTCGGAGGGCGCATGAGATTCTGCACCCGGAGCTGAAATGTTTAACGATGACGACCTTGGAGGTGTGGCCATAGAAGACTTTATACGCGAAATTCCAACCCACAGCCCTGAACCCGGCTTTTCCTTGACAAGCTATTAAATCCTATTAATAGCCATTCATAGAAGCTTATTTCGCGGGGTAGTGCACACCGTTGAATTCGCGCAACACCAGGCGGCCGCGGTGGCCGGCGCCGGAGTCATACGCGTACCAGGTGACGGAGCAGTTGGCGACGTCCTGGCCCGGGTCGCGGTCAATGGCGAGTAGCGTTTTTTCCGTCAGGCGCTCGAGCAGGCGGCGAAAGGTGAGCACCACGACGGAGTGGCACACCACCAGCACCGATTGCTGGCGACAGTCGCGCGCCAAGGTGCCGAGAAAGCTGTACACCCGCAGCGCCACATCGGGGTAGCTCTCGCCTCCGGGTGGACGATAGTAGTATTTTCCCTCGCGCTCTCGGCGGCGCCACTCGTCTGGATATTTACTGCGGATGCCCTGCCCGGTTAGTCCGTCGAGAATGCCGAATTCTTTTTCGCGGATGCGCTCTTCCAGGGTCAGGTCAACGGGGTAGGGAAATTGTTTCAAAAAGATGGTGGCGGTTTGGAGGGTTCGTTCGTAAGGTGAAACAAAGACGCGGTCGAACCGAAATTCCCGTCCCAGGTATTTCCCGGTTTCAAGGGATTGGCGCAAGCCGCGCGGGGTCAGCGCCACGTCCATGTCGCGGACGTCGCCGTGGTATTCCAAGTCCCCTTCTTGCTGCGCCTGCGCGCGGCGGACGTTGCGTAGCGATTCCCCATGGCGAACGATCACGAGGTGGTCCATCCACCTCTGCGGCGGCGTTGACACGCGGGCTTCTCCATTTCTTGTGCCGCGCGGAGCGGCCTTTACCAAATCAAAGTGGGTCATTATACTGAGGGGCTTTCGAGAAAACCAATCCCTTTCGAGGAGACAACATGCGCAAAGTGGTCCGTGCCTCCGACGCTCCCCAACCCAAAGGCGTTTATTCCCAGGCCATCGTTGCTGACGGATTTGTTTTTGTTGCCGGGCAGGCGTGCGTGAATCCCCAAACTAACGAATTCGAATTCGGCGACGTTCAAGCGGAAACCCGCCGGACGCTACAGAACATCCGCGCCATCCTGGAAGCGGCGGGGAGTTCGCTGAAGGATGTGGTGCGCGTGGGCGTATTTCTTGCCGACATGAAGGACTTTGCGGCGATGAATGAAGTTTACAAGCAGTTCTTTACGGAGGACCAGCCTGCCCGCACCACGGTGGGCGCGCAGCTAAACAAAATTAAAGTTGAAATTGACTGCATCGCGCGCGTCAGCAAGCGGCGCAGGAAGTAGAGTGAGGTGTAAATGCTTGCCCGAGAGCTTTCCACTCCGGCGTTAACGGTGGACCTTGATGTCCTCGAAAAGAATTTGCAGCGGGGAGCGGAATTGTGCCGCCGGCAAGGCGTGGGCCTGCGCCCGCACACGAAGACGCACAAGACGGTCGAGGTTTCGCGCGTCCAACTTGCGCACGGCGCTGTCGGCCTGACGGTGGCCAAAGTGGGGGAAGCGGAAGTGCTGGCCGGCGCCGGGCTCGACAACATCCTGGTGGCGTATCCCATCATGGGGGAGGAAAAACTCCGGCGGTTGGCCCGCCTGGCCCGCGGGCGCGGTCTGCTGATCTCGCTTGATTCGGAAACCGCGGCGCAGGAGCTTTCACGAGCCGCGGCCGCGCAAAATGCCACCATCGGCGTGCTGGTGGAATTTGACGCCGGCGCGCACCGCTGCGGGCTTGAACCCGGACCGCCGCTGGTGACCCTGGCGAAAGCCATTGCGAAGCTGCCGGGACTGAAGTTTCGCGGGCTGATGAGTTTCTTCGGCAACGTTTGGGGGACGCCGGAGCAACGCCGCGCGGAAGCCGAACACGTGGCGGAGCACGTGGCCCGAGGCCTCGAGGCTTTTCGCGCGGAGCGCATGCCGGTGGAAATCGTGTCCGGCGGTTCCACTCCCTCCGTGGAGTTTGCTCGCCTGATTCCCGGGCTCACGGAGATTCGTCCCGGCACGTATGTTTACAACGATTTGAATACCTACTATCAGGGCGCGTGCGGCCTGGAGGATTGCGCGGTGCGTGTGGTGACCACCGTGGTTTCCACCGCGGTGCCCGGCCGCGCCATCATTGATGCCGGCTCCAAGACGTTTTCTTCCGACTTGCTGAGTGCCGGGCCCAAAGCCGGTTACGGATACGTGGTGGAAGCGCCCGACGCGTCACTTATCAAGCTGAATGAAGAACATGGGCATCTGGACATCACGCAGTCGCGGCACAACTTCCGCGTCGGTGAAGTTGTGACGATCATCCCCAACCACGTTTGCTCCGCGGTGAACATGCATGACGAGATCCTGACATTGCGCCAGGGCGAGGCGGTGGGGTGCTGGAAAATTGCCGCCCGGGGAAAGGTACGGTAACCGTATGAACCTCGAACAATTCGGCAAATCTCTGGCGCAGGACGAGCCGCCTGGCGATTTGAGCAGTGCCCTCGCCGGCCTGTGGTGGGATGCCAAAGGCAATTGGAAGCAGGCTCATGAATTCGCCCAGCAGGACGAGGGTTCCGCAGGCTCCTGGGTTCACGCCTACTTACACCGCAAGGAGGGAGATTCCTCCAATGCCGCCTACTGGTATCGACGGGCTGCCAGGCCTCCATCGCAAATCCCGCTCGATCAGGAGTGGCTGCAGATCGCAGAGTCGCTGTTGAACGCTGCAGAGCCTCATTCGTAGATAAATTGACCTGATATTCGTGGCTTTCCGCGGTAAGATTAATTTCCTGGGTTATTGCAGTTCCCACAAACTATGACCGAAATTATTTCCAAGGAGTGGAAATGAACATGCCAATGACCATTCTGGGAATCGCCGGCAGTCTGCGCACGGCGTCACTCAATCGCGCTGCGCTGCGGGCGGCGCAACAACTGGTGCCGGAGGGGGTGAGCCTGGAGATCTTCGACCTTGATGGCATTCCGCCCTTCAATCAAGATGATGAAAAAAACCCGCCGGAGCGCGTGGTGCAGTTTAAGCAAAGCATCCGCGCCGCGGACGCCATCCTGATGGTTACCCCGGAATACAACTACTCGATTCCGGGGGTCCTTAAGAACGCCATCGACTGGGCTTCCCGGCCATACGGTGACAGCGCCTGGGAGGGGAAGCCGGTGGCGATTATGGGTGCTTCCGTCGGAGCGCAGGGGACATCGCGCGCGCAATACCATTTGCGGCAAGTATTTGTATTCCTCAATATGTATCCGCTCAACCGGCCGGAGGTTATGATCACCAACGCCACACGGCACTTTGACGAAGAGGGCAACCTCACGGATGAGGATACGAAGGCGCACATTCAGAAATTGTTGGCAGCTCTGGTGGCGTGGGTCAAACATCATGAGGGCGGACGGCGGGCGATGGCCGCGGGCGGGTAACTGGGGAGTGGCCGAGCCGCAAAGGAAAGTCAAAAGGCAAAACGCAAAAGTCAAAAGTGGGGAATGCCGCGCGGCCGCACAACAAATGCCGGTGGCATAGAACTGCGCGAGCGTAACCAGCGCATCTCGTAGGGGCACCCCTCGTGGGCATAAGCGTTAACCTAAGAGAATCGGATACC
>Ga0326728_10014589_pt1 | contig 16643 bp, 11 predicted proteins | sample MB3enrmetagenome_FD_207602 | JGI IMG/M metagenome (GOLD analysis project Ga0326728, IMG submission 207602) | Lab enriched peat soil microbial communities from McLean, Ithaca, NY, United States - MB31MN | ecosystem: Environmental > Terrestrial > Soil > Wetlands > Peat | place: USA: New York...
CCGGCTGTCCCGCTGCCGCAAACAGCAGAGTAACTTCCGTCCCGCCCAGCGTTCGTATCACGGCATCCGCCGCGCGCGCCGCCGCCATTGCAGAAATTCCCGTCATCGTCATCCCACTTTCTGCGCCACAAAGGGCGCCAGCAACTCCTGCACCGTTGCATCCAGCAGCGAATCGGAGAAGTACCAAATTTGCATTCCGTCCGGGACAACATTTTTCTTCACGTTCAGCGCCGGCGTAGCCTGCGCATTCTTTACCAATTGCGCGCACGCTATCTTGACCGGGTCGGGAAACGTATCAAACCCCGCCGTATACACAATTTCTATCTCGTTGAACGACCACCCCATCACATTCACCGGAAACGTGACTTCTCCCGTCTCCGCAAATACATCCAGATCCGCCACGTTAAAGTTCACCCACGTCCCCGGAATCCCAAATGCGAGCGCTACGTCCCACAAGTCCGCCTCGTACTCCATCTCGCCCCGCCGCGGCGTAGCATATCGAGCCTGTGCCGACACTATCGCCGATGTCGCCGGTGCCACCGGATTCAGCGGCAGATACGTAAGTTGCACCGGCCGTTGTCCGTTGTCCGTTCGCAACCGCTCCGTGTACTGATTGACCGCCAACGTGATCCTTCGGCAATGCGCATTGATGATTGCCGACGCCGCCGTCACCCATGCCAGACCGGTCGTTGTCTCCAGCCCGTACGCCTCATATTCCGATGGTTGCAAATAATTCATGATCGCTTTCCAGTTCTCGCCGGGTGCCCCACTCATCGCGCATTTTGCGATGAGTGGGATTACCCGAGCGTCCGATTACCGGTTCACCAGCACTTCGTAGTGCGCATAGTTCGCGCCCTTTACCACCACACCGCCAAACTTCACCACCACGCTTTGCGTGGTCAGCGCGCTTGGCAGTCCCAGTTTGAATACTCTCGGATTCGGGTCCGTCAGCCAGTGGTACTCGATCAAGTCCTCGGTCACGATGTATGCCGGCAGCACCGCATTGCCAGTTCCCGGTGTGCCCGTATAAGAAAGCGCCCACTCCGGAATCAGCGGTAACTCGCCCGCTTGCGTGCTCAAGGCCTTCACGGTCAGCCCGCCCGTGATCTGCACCGTCGAGAGCACAACGTTGAACTCCGCCTTCATCTCGCGGTCGATCAGGTCGAGCAGTACCGGACTCGCATAGATCGCCGTCGGCCGTGCGTCGTACGACGAACTCGAAACCATCTGCGCGATCGTGCTCTTCAGCCCATCCACGATGCTGGCCGTCGTTCCGATTGTGACCGTGTTGCCTCCCGCTTCAATCTGTCCGATGGCGCCGAAATACTGCTCCGTTACTGGAGTGCTCAGCGAGGTGTCGTTGCCGTTCCACAGCGCCACGTCGTGCGTGCGTAACAGCCCATCCACCGCATCGGCTAAGTCCTTCGCTTGCAGATACGCGAACTGGCTCTGTTGTGTCCCCACCTCCATATCGAACAGGTTGTAGTTGATCTGCGAGACCAGCGCCTTCAGCGGGACCGTGCGCTCCACTCGCGTCGGCGCTTGCAGCGTCGGCACAATGGTCCGCGGATCGACGAACGCCTGCGCTGCCGTCGGCGATGCAATCGCCGTCTCTTCAAAGAACCGCGATGGCTGCCCTGTCGCCGGCACCTGCTTCATCCGTTGCCCGAACACACCGCGCCGCCGCACAATGTCCGTGATCTCGGTTTGATACCGGTTGATTTCGATCGCGCCCGGCCCCAGAAAGTCCGCTGCTGCATGCAAATCCAGAAAATTCGCTTTCATCTCTTCTCCTCAATTAAGTTTGATTGCCGTTCTTGCCGGCATTGGTTTTAGTTCGTTTTCGTAAGCGAAGCGCAGAATCCCTCGGTTACTCGACTTAGGAAAGCGTGCCGAGGATGTTATTGGCAAGGGTGAGCTCTGGATCCGCCGTGTCGAGGTTGGCGGCGATGAGTCGCAGCGCTCGCTTCAAATCGGCTGCGGCCGCTGCGGCCGTACCCGCCATCCCGGCGAGGTCGATATTGTCGGTGGCGTGCGCTTTGGCGACGCTGGTTGCGGTGAAAGTGGATCCAGCCAGAGTGTGAAGATCGTTGATGAGCGCCGTGCTGTTGGCCATAATTGTATCTCCTGTTGGAAGTAATCGGTTGTGCGCGTCCAGCGCGCGCAAACAGTTTTGCGGCGGCCTTCTTCGCTCAAATAAGAAAAGACGCGATCTAACTCGCGTCCCTAATGACTAGCGACTAATAACCACCGGCGCCCTACTCAATCATTCCCGCCCGCGCCAACTCCGCCTTCACCGCGATCCGCTGTTCCACGCTCAACGACGCAAGCGTTTTATTCAGCATCCCCGGGTCCAGCCGTTCGCCTTCGATCTCGTTCTTTCCGATCAGCGCCGAAACTACCGGTGACAGCGTCTTCCGCACCATCCGCGACGCATGCGCTTTCAGATCTGCATTCGACTTCTCCAAATCCACCACGCGCTGCTGCAAGTCGGTTCCAGTTGCTTGCCCCTGGCGCCGCTCGGCTGTTTGTGTAACGCTCTCCTCGACCGCCGCCACAATCCGGTCCACTTTCGCATTCAGCATCTCCTGCTGTGCGTCCAGTTTCCCCAATACGCGGTCGAGCGTCTCCGTGGCTGCTGCTAGTCGTTCTGCCGCCGCCATCATCTGCTGCACCATCTCTTCGTTCATTCCTCTTACCTCCCTGATTTATTTCGTATCGTTTGTTTCGTAACGGGGTATCGCGTTAGCGATACCGTATAACCTCAATATCAATTGCCCATTTAGCGGCTGCCCCACTTATCCCAGCTCGATCCACGTCGAGCAATACGCCGCTTTATCTCGCCGCAGCACCGCTGCCCCCGTAAACGTCACCCGGTTCAGCACCCACACGCAGGCTGTGATGTCCTCCACCAGCGCATCCGCAATCTCATACGACATTCCAAGCCCCGCACGTGTAGCGCGCACATTCCCGCCCGCGCTCGTCGGCCCTGCGGAAACCGCTGCCCCCGCCCGCCCCGGTCTGCCAATCTCCGCCACGATCTCCGGAAAATCCCGCGCATACAAAAATCCGCCCACTTCAATCACACGCCCCACGATTTCAGCTCGCGTGATCACCCCAATCTTCCGCCGCGCGTCGTGTCGATCCAGTGCCGGCGAGTAATCCAGCCCCATTCCCATAAGCGACGGTATCGCCGCCTCCGCCGCCCCCCGTGTCAACAGCACTCGATGCCCTCGCGCCCCCGACGGCGACTTGTCCGACGCTACATCGACGATCGTCAATACTCCCCGAAACCCCGCCCGGTTGGGATGCCCATGCACCGCCGGTATCGCAATCGCCATCGACTCCAATGACAATCCCATCTCTTGTCTCCTCACTTCTAACGGCCTCGGAACAAATCAAACTTCGTTGCAATAACGAAGAGCGCAGCTTCACAGGATTTTCCCTGTGTTCCTCTGTGTCCCCTGTGGTTCAAGGTTTAGAGTCCCCATCCTCAATGCAATCAAATAATCTCGGCCAACCCCCGCGCCCGCCTCACCTCGTTGACCGTGACCACCCCGTTTTTCAGCAGGATTTCGTCGATCTGCGCCTGCTCCATCTCGTCTTGCGCATCGACGTCGGTGAATACAAACTCCAGGTCCGTCCATCCTAGCCTCTTCGCAATCGCATCCCGCGTCAGATACTCGGCCACCAGCCGCGCCGTCGGAACAATCGCCGACCGGAACCCCAAATCGCTCATCTCGCCGGCCGTCGACCGGTTCACGTCCTGCTCTAATCCTAAAAACTGCGCTGGCAGATCGAACGCATTCGCGATGATCCGCACCAGAAATTCCTGCCACGCCAGCCGCAGATCTGCGTCCGTCCCGGCCGCGAACCGCAGCACCTCCGGCTTCGACTCCGCCGCCAAAATCGGCACCCGCCCTGTTCCCTCGATCTCGTCCTGCCACCACCGGATCAGCCGCTCATGATGCGTCGGCGTCAGACCCTGTATCCACAGCGCATACTGCACCACCGAATTCGAAGCCAGCCGCCCCGCATACCGGTACGCGCTCAAGAACGCATTGATCGTTTCGAACGCCACCTCCAGCCGCCCCAGCCCGAACGGCGTGTGCGTCCGCGGATTCAGCCGTATGTAGCTCAACTCGTTATCGTTCAGCACGATCTGTCCGTCCGCGCCATACAACCCCGTCACCTGCGCATACCGCGGCGAGTCGGGACGCCCATCCCAATCCGTCATGATCCGGATCGTCGCCCCATCCACCGGCCACATCACCAATGGCAGCTTGTCGGCGGAATCCAGCGTCCACCCTTCCACCAAATCCAGTTCGATCGCCCCAAATCCCCCAACGATCACATCCTCCAGCACCTGCTCCACCAGCGAGCGGAACGAATCGTCTGGATTCGGGGCCTCAAAATTTTCTGTCAGCACTTGTATCCGCTGCGCACCATCCGGAATCTGCTCCAGCACCCGCCCTCGCCGCGGCTGTATACGCCATCGCATCCCCACAATCCGATCCTTAATTACGTTGATCGCCCGCCGAGCCACCGGAGTCTCCGCGAACCGCCGCAGATTCGCCGGCGTCGGCTTCGGCACCAGAGTGTGTTGTGTGGGCACTCCTGCCCGCGCGAAACTCGGCGACGAGAACGGGGCCAGGTTCGACCCCACTCCCACCGTCCGCCGCCCATCCCGCCCGGCAAACAAATTCATGGAAAACCAATCCCGCAATAACAAAGACACTTCTCCCGCCCGGCGCCCAGCGCCGCGCACTTTCTTAAGCATGTTCATGATCTCCTCATCTCGTGTGGAGACGGGGCTTTGCCCCGTCCAGCAGTGCGAAGCGCCGCAGCTTTTCCTGGCCCCAACAACTGCTGACTTTATTTTGTCGACTTTGTATTGAAGGGGCATGGCTTCAGCTATGCCGTTAGCACCCGCCACACCAGCGGCTTTAGTCGCTGAGTGCCATCCTCTGAAACCATCCCGTCTCACAAGCTAAGACTTAATCAGACAATTCCTAAGGCGCTTTCCCCTGTGTGCCTCTGTGTCCCTTTGGTTATGCTCCCCACAAACAAAAACGGCACAGCTTCCGCCATGCCGCGTTCCAACTTCTCACCTAATATCGCTTCGGTAGTCCGATTCCTAAAACCTCATGCCCCCAGCTCCCGCCGCACTTCGCCCGCGATCTCCGCCATCTCCCCCACCGCCCTCACCCGCACCGAATTCTGCTCCAGCATCCCAATCGCGAACCGCGTCCTCTCGTCCAGCAATGCCATTTCCTGGTCTACCACCGCCGTCAACGAAGCCTGCAGTTGCTCCTGCCGCATCCCCACTTCAACCCGCGAGTAACGATAAGCCAGAGCCAGTGCCTGATCCACATTCGCCGCCACCACCGGGGCCCCCATCAAGCCCGGTTTTGGCTTGATGGGGTGGAGCGATACCGCATGGAACATCTTCACCGCGTTCCCCACCCGGTATCCAAAATCGATCCGGAACGGATCCCCTTGTCCCGTATACTTCACCACGTCCAAATCTCTTTGCATCAGCTCCAACACCCCCGCCTCGGCAAACGCCTCTCTCATCGTGCTCACAATCGCCGCCCGCCCCGTCCGCTGCTGCGCTCGCTCACCTCGTCCCATCGGAACCAGATATATCGAACTCAGCACTTCCATCTCTTTTGCCGGGTCCTCCGTCAGTACCGCCTTCGTCGGCGCCACGTCCAGCATCGTCCCGAATCTCTCGTTCATCAGCTCCAACAGTTCTTCGCGCCGCCGCAAGCTTCCCAGTTTTCCTCGGATCTCGCGTTCTACCATCTCAAACCACTCCAACTCCACATCCGGAGCCACGCATTGCAGCATCCTCCAGTCGCGCGTAAACCGCACCTCGGCAAATCCGCCGTCGCTCTCCAGCAGCAACACTCCCACCGTAACGAAATCGTCCCGCAAAGCATGCGGCAAAAATCGCAGTAGATAAAGTTCGAGTTGTCTCTTATCAGCCATCAGCCATCAGCTCTCAGTCCAATCCCCTGTGTACCTCTGTGTCCCCCGTGGTTCAAGCTCTTCTCCGCGTTCTCGGCGAACTCCGCGGTTAGCAAGATGCTCCCTACGCCTCACTCCCCCACTCCGGAAACGGCCTCCGCGGCGACCCTCGAAACGCCAATATCAACTCCCGCACCATCGTCTTCCTCTCGATCAGCCGCTGCACCAGCCCCTCCAACTCATCCCATGACCCGCCATACCACGCCGGAGGTATCTCTCCCGCCACTCGCCAGATCGCATCTTCATCCAGCTTCTCAATTCGCGACAACCACGGCTCAAACGACTCCCACCCACTTACTCGCGCATAAACTTCATTCCTCGGATACACCCCGCGCAAAGGAAAATCCGTAAACGTCCACTCTCCCGCATTGAAGCAATACCCCTGATCGATGAACGACGCCGAGTACTTCTTCTCCCGCAGCTTACGCCAGAACGCCGCCTGCCGCCCATCCGCATTACACGTCCATTTGTCCAGCGCCAAAATTCCCGCAAACGTATCCAGGTTCCGCACCCGGTCCAGCATCTCCGGCGGCAGATAATCCAGCACCTGCCCTTCCACTGGACTCACCACATACCGCGACCCGAATTGCAGTCCCGACTCCACCTGAATAACTTGGCTCCCCAGCACAATCGTCAGTTCCGCCGTATGCTCGACCAGCCACCGCGGAACCTCCACCACCTCCGCCGTCGGCACTGGCAGTCCCACTCGTTCCGCCAACCGCGTCGCCAAAAATTCATTCGCCAGCACCCGCTCGTGCTGCGGATTGTTTCGAAACTTCACCACGTAGTAGTGCCCGTCATCGCAGCGCATCAAGTGCCCCTGCGCTCCGCCCCGCATCCTTCTTACGTGTTGTACTGCCGTAGTCGGCATAAACCTCGGCAGTTTTCCCCTGTGCTCCGCCCTGTCCCCTATGGTAAAGCTTTTGACCTTTGTCGTTCCCACTGAGGACTTCCGGCAGACCCAGTGCAACCGCCACAAGCACTTTACCCTTTGCCCAGCCCCCTGCCTGTGACCGCCGCCACATCCTAAATGTTCATTTTTTCGCCAGGATCTCTCATTCCACCACACGCTTCGTCAACCGCCCCGCCTCCGCCATCCGCACCATCCACGCTATCCCCATCGCTATCACGCAATCGTCATGCGTTCCCTGCGCCGCCCCCATAGTCCCGTCCGCGCGCCTCACAAACGTCCGGCACTCGTTCAGCAGCCGCTCGCTCCGGAACTTCCCCGGCGCCTCCATCAACACCGCTGCCAAATTCTCAATCATCGCCGGCTTGCTCACCGCCGACGTCAACCACCCTTCCTGCCCGTTCTGCTCATACACATTCGGATATTTATCTATCCGCAACCACGCCAGCACCCCAAACCCGTGATTGTTCCTTTCCACCGCCACCAGCGCCGTGTTGTATACCTTCCCCAGCTTCATCACCCTCTGCGCAAACTCCCGCGGCGGCCAATGTCCACGCATCTCCGCACACTGTGTCCCCAATCCTCGGTCGATCACTTCCGCGCACGAGTAATCGCCCTCCGACCCACCCCCCGCCGGATCCACTCCGATCACATACTCCCGTCCCTTCAGTGCCGGCAGCCATATCGTCAACCGCTCGTTGTCCCGCGCCTCCAACGGTTCCACTACTCCTCGCAGCGCCTCTTCCAACGCCGCTACGTCGAACACGCATTCTCCCGATGCCCGGAAACACGACACTGGGTCCTCGGCAAATTCCTGCACCGCAAGTCCCCGCAACGACGCCCATTGTTTCCGCCGCCAGGCGATCTGTTCTTTCTTCAACCCGTGCAGCTCCGCCAGTTCCGTCTCTTCTTCCGTCAGTGGCGCAAAATTCGCTCCCGGTTCCAGAACGTAGGCTGTTTCATACCACCAGGGAAAAAAGTGACGGGTATATCCCGTTTCCTCCGCCCGTTGCCACTCCTCGTAGAAAAGTCCACCCGCTCCGTTCGGCGTCGACTCCAGCACAATCCCGCCTCCCGGCACCACTGCCGACCGCAACGACGCCAGTGCCTCGTCGCCTTTTCGTCCCCAGCGCGAAACCTCCGAACAATGTAGGTTCTGGATCGTTCGCCCTCGCCCCGCATTCTCTTCCGCCGAAGCCAGACAGTACTCGCTGTCCAACCGCGGAAATACCAATTGCCGCGCATTTTTGTGCGATGTTCGCAGTTCCCCGTTCCGCGCCTCGTCCGGCAAGTTCTCCCAGAACCGCCGCACGATCCTAAATATGTCTTCCGCCGATTCCCGATCCTGCGTCACCTGCATGCTGAACGTCCCCGGCTGCGTAATCGTCTGCACGAAGAACCTCGCCGCAATGTACGTCGTGATCCCCACCTGACGTGCCTTCAGCACCACATTCTGATTCGTGCACCTCCAGGAATACTCCTCCTGCACCCGGTTCAATCTGAAACACGCCCGATTTTCCGTCTTCGTCCGGATCTTCAGATATTCTTCGATGAAACAATCCCGCCTCGTATCTTCCCGGCCTGGTCGTAGACCTTTCCTAACTTTATCCAGGTTCTTTCCCAACTCCTCCAAATACTCACGCGTCAATTCCTGCGTCACCACAGCCACCCCCTAACAGGCCGCGGAATAACTCCGATTCACCCTGGTCTTTGAAAGGCCACGACTTCAGTCGTGCCGTTATCCGATAGCTGATGGCTGATGGCCGATGGCTGACGGCTGATAGCTGACAGCTTTCCTCCCCTTCAATGCGTGGCGCTGAAATTCTCCGGCACATACGCGTACGCCCCCATCTCCCACCCCGATCCATACGAGTTCTGATTGATTCCCAGCAGGTCGTATTGATACTCCGTACCTAGATTCAAGCCTACGTCTCTCACCGGCGAATTCACCGTCGGCCGAAAATCCGCCTCCGCCCCACTCCCCGGACAAACGTAGTAACTCCCCGCCACATAACCCGTCGGCGCCACATCGTTCGGCTGGCACGACAAAAGAAAGTTCACCATCTGCGTGTTCGATTCCAGCGTCGCGCCCCCTTGCGCCAGCGCATCCAGAAAGTTCTCCACTTCATCCGGACGTAACTCGTTCACATGCCAGAAGTACCCAATCGGCCTTCCCCACAGCGCGTTCTTGAATACATCCTGGCTCACCAGGTTCCGCATCTGCTGATAACTGAGTCCTTGGTAGTTAGGCACCACTCCCTGGCTCAAAATATTGAATACGTCATAACCCTTCGCCAGTGTCGTGTCCGCACCGCCTTTGACCCAAGTCGAGCTCATCGATCCCGTGCCGCGCACACCCTTAAACCCAAGACTGTTGGCGATGCTTTCCGTCAGCGCATCCCCGTAAGTGCCGGGCATGACGTAGACCAGGTTGCTCAGGTCAAGCCCCGGAAGCCCCGAAAGGTTTTGCTTGAACCACGACAACGCCCAGGTCATCTCGTCGCTTTCCATGTTCGTTTCGTCGAACAGCACGCAGCCCGGCGTCGAGGGGACCGCCGTGCAACTCGCAGCCGCCGGCAGCGTGACCGGCAGTGTCATCGGGCCCAATACGCCCGGGCTCGAGAACGTGTCCGCCAGCGAATAGGCGTGCGCCCGTCCTTTCGCAAACTCACTGTTATACGCGGTCGCACCCACGGCGTAGCAATCCGGCTGTTCCTCCAGCGTGGCCACGATATTGGCGAGCGTGTCGATTTGTCCCGCCCCAGCCGTCCCCCCTGGTGCCACGGGTGTCAGGTCCCAGGAGTGATAGCACGTCGCATCGTACGGCGTCGTCGTCAGCGTAAGGTTCCCGCCCCCGCCGCTGTGCGTGATACTCATGTTGTTAGTGCCCGGCCCAACATAGGCCAGCAGAAACGCATCGCAGGGAATTGGCCCATTGACATCGTCGCAAGCTGTCGCTGAAGGCGGGTCCCAGTATTGGTGTGAGACTGAGTGCGTGTTGATGTCCCATCCCTCCTCGATCCAACCCTGCACCTCGCCGACAATAGACTGCGAGTAAGTCCCGTTCGTGACTACCGCAATCGAAAGCGGCGTCCCTTTTGCCGTCATCATCGGCAGCAGCCCGTTGACATAAGTGTCGCTGTACAGCACCAGCCCGGGATCGTCGAACGTCACCGTCGTATAAGCCGGCCACCGTTGCCACGTGCGGATCCACGGCGGCGTCTCGACCGCTATATTGTGCGTCCCCGCCGTCGGCCCCGGCGTTCCCGAAACATCCACCGCGATCGCCGTCGCCAGGTAGTTTCCATACAGATGGCAGTAGTCGTAACTCACCGCCCCCTGCACGTTGTCCACAATCCCGTACGTACGGTTCCCGTACGCGCGGCAGTTCTTGATCTCAAACGCGCACCTACCATTGCTGCATCCGTCGAAGTGGTAACCCACATAATTCATATTGGCATCGGTGTTAAAGAGATGGATGTCCACCGGTGTCCCTGTTGGTTGTACATAGAATCCCAATGGCACCGTGCTGTTTTCCACTTCACTGTTCGCGGCCATGTTTGCCAGCCAAAGATGGTCGCTCGCTCCCTGCACCTGCACTCCATAGGCGTCGAACCAGTCGATTTGTAGGTGTTGAATTTCCAGCCACGACACGTTATTCAAATTCAGCAGCGTCTCGCCGCTAAGCATAATGGGAGCAATCAAGTACAAATACGCCGCATTCGTCGCCGGATTTCCCTCCGCGCTGTATACATACAAAATGTAATTCGTCGCGTCGTACCAGAAGTCACGGTCCTGGCCAAGCGCCGCCTCACTCCCCTGTGCCGTTCCCCACACCGTCCCAAACCGTACATACTCTAACTGCGTAGGCGGTTGAGTCAGGCAATAGAACCCCCGTATCCCGCACTGCACCACATTCGCAAGTCCGCTGGTGGCCGAATACAGTGTTGCCGCCCAGACGTTCGTCCCGTTCACCTGGGTCCACCATTGCGACCCGATCGGCAAATAGCCCGTTAAGTGCGGCGGTTGGCCGTTGCCATAGCTGTCGATCTTGATGAGCGCGCCGCCCGTCGCCGGGTTCGTCCCGCTCGAGGGCGGTGTCAGCGTTTCATTCCACGCACAGTCTCGCAGCAGGTTGATCGTGTCCCCTGGCTGAAAGCTCGAGATACCAACCTGCAGCAAAGTGCGCCATGCCTGTTGTGGACTCGTTCCCGGATTTCCATTCGCCCCATAGTTGCAATCGACGTAGTAATTCGAGGCGCACGCCAGCGGCGCTCCCAGCAATAGAAGCAATACCACTCGTTTGATCATGGTGTCCTTGTCAGCCTGTGGTGCGAGGTCGGTTCGTTTCAGGGCATCGCTTTAGCAATGCCGGAAGTGCTGTATCATGCGTGCGCCTTTAGGCGCTAGATTTAGTGCGGATTCACCTTTGCTGCAACCTGCCCGCGTAGGGACAGCCGCCCCCGGCTGTCCAGTCCGAGCGTAGCTCGGCAGTTATCAGTGGCCACGGCAACTCTGGATTGCCATAGCGGTTCGTGTTTGACCGCCGCCCTCTTAGGATCAATACACAATCAGCGCCGGAATCGACGCACCCGAGCTTAGACTGTCGCCAGGCAGCGTCACCGTTGACGGCAGCACCGCCCCGCCCGTTGTAACGCTCACCGCAATATTTGCAGCCCAAGTCACGCCCGTGCCCGGCGTTCCCAGCAAAGCCGCGCACGTCGATGCGCAGTTACTCGTCAGCGCTATGTAGATCCGTCCAGCCGGTACCGTGATGTTCGAAGCATTCCATGTAATGTGCTTGATTCCCGTCGATGGCGCAAACGTCGTCCCCGCCGTCGATGCCGTCGTGGCTACCAGCGTGCCCGTTCCGCCAGAACTCCCCGTGTATAACCCCAGCGCGTAGTTATTGGTCGTGTCGTCCGCTGTTCCCACAACGTAAGCAACGTTGTTCGTAACGCATGGGTAAGGATTGTAGACGCCCCACAAGATGGCCTTATTCGTTCCCGAAAACGCATTTCCCGTCCCGCTCTGCGTCGGCACCGTGATCCACGAGCAGGCAGACGCGGGCAGTTGGGCCGTCGGCAGTGTCCCAGTCGTCAGGTCCGATGCCGACACCGTGACATTCGCCGATAGCGCGTGTCCATTGACCGTTGTACTCGTCGGCACGTATCCCGGTACGACAGGCGTCCCCGTAAACGTCGGCGACGCCAGTGGCGCTGCCCCCGTGACCTGCGCGACCGTGTAATCGCCGCTGGCCGCCACGACTGCCCCTGTGCGTCCAAAGACCGAAGTAACTGCGCTCCCGGGCATGCACGACGCCCCACTCGCTAACTGGCACCGGAATGTGTTGTCTGATCCAACACCCAGCGAGAAACCCATCCCGCTTGGCACCGTAACTGCCGTTCCCGTCCATTCCTGCCCCGACCACTGCGTCGGCCCTGTGCCCAACTGGTTGATGTTCCCCACAACATTCAGATTCCCGCTAAGAGTTACGTTGCTGGCAAATGTCTTTGATCCAGTAATCGTCTCCGTGCCTGCCAAGTGAACCACAGCAGAGTCTACCGCCGCCCCCGTTACTTGCGACACAGAATAGTCGCCGGCAACCGCCGTCACCGCACCGGTACGCCCGAACACAGAAGCGACATTACCGCCGCCACCACCCTGCGGCGGCTGTAAGCTCACCCGCATACCGTTCGTTTGTCCAGATACTGTATTAGTAACGTCCACATAGCCAATGAGCTGCGCCCCGGGTTGTGCCGTAGACCCAGTATCGTGACAATCGCCTGCTGTGCTCGTGCTCGCAATGACCGCATCTCCAGCGCTAGTAACATTGTCGAACACGCAGTAAGCGTAGCCATGCCAGGTAATCACCGCGTTGCCGCTTTTGCCCGCGCTGCCGGGAACTACCACCCCTATCACACCGTTGGTCGCTGACGTGCTCGCCAGCACCGCTTGTGAAGGATTGTTTGTGTTGAACACAGCTAATTGGTTCGCCACTGTGCCCGTTGACCCATCGTTCGGAATCTCGAAATCGTTCCGGCCATTGGTGGCCGTGTTAAACGATGTCTTCGCGAAGATACTCTGTGGCGCGTTCCCACTGTCGCTGCCCAGATTGAATTGATTGTCTTTCCAGGGTTTAAGATTACCCGTGGCATCGACCACCCATTTCAACCCACTCCCAATCCAGAACCCCAACCCAGGAGCCGACGCCGATGCCGCGTTCTCACTGCGCACTACAGCATAGTTATCCGTAGCATCAAAGCCCAACGACGTTCGCTGCCATGTCGTGGTATTCGAGTAACCGGAATACACGCGCAGGCTCTCCACATTGCTTCCATTGCGCTCCTCAAGATTGTCCACGGAGTCGCCGCCCGGATCCGAGTTAAACAGGTTGGTTAGCCCTAGCTGGACGACTTGCCCATTGTTCTCGATAACTCTTGGAGTGTGCGTAGCTGAATCGAACCAAAACACGCCCCAGTTAGGAATCCCGGCTGGTGGCGTCGTTTCGGCCAACTGGATCACATCCGGCGTCGTGCAATTCGCATTCCCATTCGCCGCAATACCCGTGGCAAACGACCCGCTGCACTGCGTCGGAACGTCCGCAAAGGCAAGAGCCGTCCCCGCTTGTCCGCTGATATTCGAACTCGTAAGCGCAACCTGCTCCGTTATGCCCCCTATGTTCACCACCGGTAACCCCGCCGCCGTATCCAGCCCTATGCCGCCAATTGCGGGAACGTAGCCACTCCCCTGCGGCAGTAACAAGTTCCCGCTCATCGTGACGTTGCTTGTAAACGTCTTCGCCCCAGTGATCGTCTCAGCGTTTGCTAAGTGAACGATTGCAGAATCAACGGCGGCTCCCGTAACCTGTGCTACCGAGTAATCGCCGCTGCTCGCTACCACCGCCCCCGTGCGCCCAAACACTGAGCTGACACTCCCACCACCGCCAGTTCCGCAAGCGCTTCCCGTCGACGCGATCACGCCCGACACAACATTAAGGCAGCCATTCGACAGTCCCGCGAGCGTAACACTCTGATCGAACTTCACCGCCACGTTGAACTCTTTCAGCGATGCGTTCAGCCTCTCTATCCAATTTGCGTGTACACCGTCGCCCGTCTGGCCGATGTAATTCGTAATTGAAACCGGCGCGCCAAACGCCAGCTGCCCCGCGATCAGCGCCGCTCCGGCGGTAACGTCCGTTCCAATCCAGGTGTCGGTCGCGCTCGCTGGCGGACGATATCCCCACGTTGATTGTGTCAGTGCGGGTTGGGAATCGATCAGCGTGATGATGTGATGCGGCGTTAACGTTGCAAACGCCGTGGAAGTGAAATTAAGTCTTCCTTTCGGCAGTATGCTGTTGTTCAAGCTTGTTTCATTGCCGTCCGATAGCATCGTGGCCGTCTGATTCGGAACGCTGTTATTAGGTGCTGTAATGCTTTCCAGACATGAGGTATAGCCTCCCGGCGAAGCGGCTCCATAACTCGAACACTGGGTCGCAATCTGAAGCGGATTTCCGTTCAGTCCCACTCCTACTACCCCCGCCTGTTCAACGTCTGCTCTAATGCTCTTGTTGACCGACACCTCTGAACCTGGCCAAAACACGAGGTTTCCGGCGTAGTCGGCTTGTTTAATCGTGTATGTGCCTGTAACTGACGATCCGTTGTCTGTATAAGTGCACACCAGGCTGCCAGAGCATACTGCCGATTGAGTTAGACCTTCCGCCACATATCCGCAGATGCCGCCCGATCCCCCAGGACAGCCTCCGGTATAGGGGTAGGCCGCCCCAATTCCAGCCGGCGTTGTCATGCGAATTACGTCGTAGGTAATGACATCGGTTCCGTTTGCCACCCTCGGCCAGCGGACCGGTATGGAATCGCTTCCGGTGGAACTCCAATTGAGGACCTGCATCGGAGAGGTTTGCGTCCCCGCTGTCGTGTCGTTGGCTACGATGAAGTAGGAATAAGCCGTAGTGCCAGTCCCCCCTGTCGCAAACCATCCCGAAGGCGCGCCACTCCCGGCAACTTGGATACTGGCGGCGCCGGTCGATTCTCCGGCAATCAAGCCAGCAACTCCAAGACCGGGAAACGGCGATCGCGGTTGCGATAGCGGGTTTTCGGCAGTGCCGCTCTCGGAATAGATGTTTTTCAGGTAGGCCCCCTGATAGCTTCCGGTCGAATTCGACGAATATACCTGCCATGGACCCGTCGCTTGTAGCACCGTGTTTTCGATATACAGCCCGTTGGAGTTGTAGTCCGTTACCCCATTCGAGGAATTTGCCGTAATGGTCGAGTCGCGCAGCGTGATGACCGGCGCAACCTGGTGCGACTGGTTTCCCGCCGAAAACAGAAACGACCCACTCCACGTTATGCTGCCGTTCAATGCGATCGCGTTGTTATTGAAATGATCGACCGTCGCGTTCTCATCGTCCCAAAAATCGAAAAAGTTATTGAATGCCCCGCTTTCTCCCACTAAGTCATAAGTAATGTCGATTAGATGCGAATTCATCGCATTGTCTAACACTGCTACATACGCCAAAGCCACCACGCCCGGACTGGCCTGCGTGGCGATGTCGCCGCCAGTGTGCGCGTACTGGAATGTCGTTGCGTTCGGCACCGCCGTGATCGTCGCATCGCCCCAATAGGCGTTGTTGTCCGTGAACAGGATCGTCACCATATCGCCAACTCGAAAGCCATGCGCGCTCGCCGTCATGATCGTCGCGACTTGCGACGTCCGTTGCGTTTGCGTGATCGCGACTCCGGCAAATGCTGCGTTGCCTGCCAGACTCACCGGCGTACGGAAGCTCAGGCCCGCGACCGTGTTGTTTCCAAAGTCGTTCGAATTCTTCAAGTCGCCAATCTGCAAGCACGCCCCCCGCCCAAGGCAGTTCAGCGATGTCCCATAGGCGCTTAGCACGGACTGGTTGGAATGCAGATAAATCGTTCCGTAAACGTTGTAAGTGCTCACCGAATGCGCTGGATAGCCGGGACCGTTCGCCGGGATCGTAACATTGCACTGGCTGTTCTTCCATGAGGTCGGGTCGACTCCGCAGCCCGCATTGAGCGTTTCTTGGATGCCCGAAGATGCCGATCCAACTGTGTATCCCGCCGCATAGGAATAGTACGGAGTGAAAGTTATCGTCCCCGATGCGGCCCCCGAAGTACATCCACCAGCTACTGTAACTACGTTGACCGCCTCGCTGTTTCCTCCGCCGGAAAGGAGTACCTCATATCCGGCTCCGCTCGTCGTATCGATGCCAACCGGACAGGGAGTTAGTGTGATGGTTGCCTGCGTCCCCCCAGTTAATGGGCTGGAGATCGTTTGCGTCCAGGTCAACGCCGTTGTCGCATAAGTTATCCCTGCCGGCGCACCCCCACCGCAAGATCCCCACGTCGAGTTGCCGGTTAAGCATGTGGCTGCGCTGGCCACCCCCGCTCCCAATTCCCCCGGCGGAACAGCTCCGTTCACCAAGTCCGCTTTTGCCAGCAGCCCGCTGTCTACATAGTGCCGGTCGGCAGCCTGGTTAGGTGCTGCTGGATCGGCGGGCAAAGTTAATGGCCCAGTCATGGTCCCGCCCGAGATCGAAACGTACGCTCCCGAGCCTACATTTCCCACCGCCGTATCCACATAACCCTTGTTCGCGCCGTCGTTCGCTCCGACCGGCGCTGGAAGCGATGGAGGCACCGTAAACTGCTTCGCGCCC
>Ga0326728_10014590_pt1 | contig 16642 bp, 15 predicted proteins | sample MB3enrmetagenome_FD_207602 | JGI IMG/M metagenome (GOLD analysis project Ga0326728, IMG submission 207602) | Lab enriched peat soil microbial communities from McLean, Ithaca, NY, United States - MB31MN | ecosystem: Environmental > Terrestrial > Soil > Wetlands > Peat | place: USA: New York...
CTGAAAAAGGTGAAAGCCAGGAGGAGGGAGGGGGGCCTGGCTTTCGGGGAATAGGGTTTTTAAGGAAACCAACTCTTGGCGATCCTAATTTCCATCTTTTGACCATTTAAAACAATCAGGTGGAATCGGTAATCGCCACTACTATAATACAGTATTTTTTTCGCTGGATACAATAAAATCTACATGAAATCGTAAAAATCTGAACTTTTTCGGGAGGCTCCCTGGCTGCATGAACCGGGATATCGAAAGCGCAATCAGAAGCCGTAAGCTCATTGCCGCACATCGCGGAGGAGGATCTCTTGCCCCCGAGAATACTCTCGCAGCGGCGCAGCGAGCTCTTGTCGCCGGTGCCGGCATGTGGGAGATCGATGTCAGGATGAGCAAAGACGGAGAACTCGTTTTGCTCCACGATCCGGACTTGAAGCGTACATCAGACGCACAGAGCAAATTCCCCGGCCGAAGTCCCTGGCTTGTTAGTGATTTTAAGCTCGAAGACCTCAAACGCCTGGATTTTGGCTCCTGGTTCGCGGAAGCCGATCCTTTCGGGCTGATTGCCGTAAATGAAATTCTGCCTGCGGACTTTGCCCTGTATGCGGGCGAGCAGATCGTGACCCTTGCGGAAGCAATCCTGTTCACTGTCTGCAACGATTGGCTGCTCAATATAGAGATCAAGGATTTGCCCGAGCGGCCCGGAGGCGAGTCTGCAGCGGAGAAACTGGTTTCCCTGATAAACTCGCTCGACGCCGCCGACAGGGTCCTCGTTTCGTCTTTCAACTATGAGCATCTCGCGCGCATCAGAAAATTAGACGGCAGCATAAGGACCGGGGTACTGACGAGCAGCTTTCAACCGGATCCGGCCGCACTGTTGTACGAACTGGGCGCCTTTACCTTTAATCCGGGGTTGAGAGCTTTTTGCCCATGGCAAATCCGCAGACTGAAGCAGAAGGGCTTCGGCGTGCTGGTATGGGTCATAAACAACCCCTGGCTGGCAAAAGCATACTTCGCGATGGGAGCGGACGGAATTTTTACCGATTTTCCGCAGAGGTTTTGACGGGATAAGCAGAGCAGGGCAGGGGAGAAAGATTTCGCGGATGAAAATGTGCGCCTTTGCAAAACCTGATAATCCTGGTACCATGTGAAAACTGATTTACAACCCCATAAAGAAGCATGCATGCCACAAGCCCGTCAAGAATTCCGAATCCTGATACTCGCAGCCCTTCCCCAGGAATATTCGCCCCTGAAAAGGCTTATTCCGTCATGGCGTCGGATTCAGAGGCGGCCTTTTGCAAAGTTCGCCGTCAACCTGCCCGGCAAGGAGGTCATCCTCGCTGAGTGCGGCATGGGACCAAAATCTGCCGGGAAAGTGCTTGAGGCCGAACTGGCAAGCTTCAATCCGGATCTTGTCATATTTTCAGGTTTTGCCGGAGGTCTTCATCCGGATCTGAAGGTCGGGATCGTCTGTTTTGTTACAAGCGCAGGCAGAGTGAATGCCGACGCTGTGTTCGATTTCAGTGTTCCCGATGCAATCGCTCATTTTCTTGCCCAAAATCATATCAGACCTGTCCTGGCGATTAGCGCCACAGCGCCCGGAGACAAGCGGGCGCTATCCGCCCTTGCCTGCGGTCAGCCGGCCGTCCTGGACATGGAAACTTCAATGATAGCCGAAGCAGCTTTGCATCACGGAATACCTTTCATTTGCTTCAGGGCGGTAAGCGATGCGGTTGGCGATGAGCTTGGGTTCAACCTGGGAGCCATTACCGATGGGAGAGGAAGGGTAAGGCTTGCCGGAGTGCTCGCTGCGGTAATAAGAAAGCCGTCGACGGTGAAAGCCTTTTACCTTTCGTGGCGCAGGTCCAGGCTTGCCGCTGGAAATCTTTGCAGGTCGATCGACGCTTTTCTGAAGGTTCCAGTCCCCGTTCTGGGGAGGTTGACATGCGAAATCCGGATTGAGCGGCGAACCCGCTGCTTTTGACTAAGGGGGCGAGACGTAAGCCTGCGCTTTTCGGGGAGAAACGCGCGAGATCTTGTTAAACGTCAGGACAAACACCGGCGCAAGCAGCGAGGCAAACAAGGCCAGATCTATCAATCCGAGAAGCATCATGCCAATAGAAAAAGTAATGGCGATGTTGAACAAGAGGACCGCAAAGTAAAGCGCCGGCCCGAGAAGCCTCATCCAGGACAAGCGGTTTGCAGCACGGTCAGGCGCTGAATCCGGTGAGAAAACGCGTTCCAGAACCTGCAAAGCCAGTATCAAGACGATCCCGACCAACAGCCACCCCCCGAAATTGCTCATCGGAATGCCGAAATATAACCCCTCATGCCGATATCCATAGATCCTGCCGAGAAACCACCTTTCTCCCTGAAGCGCGACCGGGTCGATGACTATGTCCAACAGCACGAACAGAAATGCCCCCAGGATCAATGTACGCGGTGACGACCTGATTTGAGGCGTTTCGAGTACGAGAAGGTTCCCTGAGCGAAGGCTGACCCGGCCAATCAGGAAAAGGGCCAGGGAATAGCTGCAGTAAGACAGGAAGACATAGGAAAGGGAATCCATGAATGGAACGCCGAATACCCATAACTCCCTTCCTGCGGTGCTTTGTATGTAGAAATAATCACCGTAAGGAAATCCCCAATGGATGGAACAGAATTCGGATAGCCATGCAAGCCAGTATCCGAGCGGGATAAAGACCAGAGTTTTTTTCCAGCCGATGTGGCGCCAGCCTGCCAAAAGGTATACGGCAAGAAAAGCAAATACGTAGGGGCGAAGCAGGATGGTCCCCCAGAAGAGTCTTAACGTCTCACCCATTCAGGTTCCACTTGAGCATTCGAAGGAGGTCCCTGAAACCCATCTGGCGTACTACGGTGGGTTCGAACCCGCAGTGGACCATGCATTGGGAGCACCTTGGATCGGCGCCCGATTCATAATGGTCCCAATCGGTTCGATGCATCAGTTCTGCAAACGTGCTGTAATGCGTATCGGTTATAAGGTAGCAGGGGGATTTCCAACCCCGGGGGTTACGAGTGGGGTTTCCCCACGGCGTACATTTGAGTGACCGCTTTCCTGCCACAAACTCCAGGTAGAGCGGATTGCTGATTATCGGGAAATCCCGCTCCCAGGCGCTTATCTCGCGGAATTTTCCAATTATGTCGTTTTTGCTTAAAAAAACGTCTCCGACAACTTCTTCGTAGCTGAAGCCGGGAGCGACAAGAATACCATCGACTCCGGCGTCCGTGAGTTGCCGGAAGAGCCTGGCAATATCGTCAACAGAGGAGTCGCGGTAAACGGTGGTGTTGGTGCTCACTCGAAAGCCCTTTGCTTTGGCGGCTCTTACGCCGGCAAGCGCCTTGCTGAAACCTCCCGGCTTCCCGATGATTGTGTCGTGAACCGATTCGGTGCCGTCGAAATGAACGTTCCAGGTAAAGCGCTGGTTAGGACTGAAAAGGTGCAGCGACTCCTCGAGCAGCAAACCGTTGGTGCAAAAATAGATATGCCTGCCTTGCGCGAGCACTTCCTTGACAAGCTGCGGCGCGGAAGAATAAAGCAGAGGCTCTCCACCGGTAATTGTGACTACGGGCGTATTTGCCTCGCTGATTGAACGAATGCAATCTTCGAAAGGCATCTCCTGGGACAAAGTGTCGTGATACTCGCGAATTCTTCCGCAGCCCGCGCAAGTCAGATTGCACCTGTGAGTCGGCTCCAGCATCAGTACAAGAGGGAATCGATCAACGCCGCGAATTTTTTTCCCGGCAAGATAAGCGGTCATGGAAACATAAAGACTAATTGGAAAACGCATCTAAACCTCTCTAACATATCCGTTTTGTCTGAACCATTGCACAGCATCGGATAAGGCCGTCTCAACCCCGGTCTGAGGCAACCCTAAATCCAGTATCGCCTTGGAAGAATCGAAGAACATGCGCTTTGCAGCCATCTTTACCCCTTCGTAGGGGATCGGCGGTTGACGCCCGGTTAAAAAGGAGAGGAAATGAAGGGATCCGGCAAGCCATAATATGGGGGTATAAGGGAGTCTGATCTTGGGGGCGGGGACCCCTGAGATCTCTTCCAGCATCGCGAAGATCTCTGCAAGTGTTAGATTTCGGTTGCCCAGAATATATTTTTCGCCGACTGCGCCTCTTTCGAAAGCCAATCTGTGCCCTTCGGCAACGTCACGCACATCCACAAGGTTAAGGCCGGTGTCAAGATAGGCCGGCATCTTTCTATTGAGGAAATCAACGATGATTTTGCCGGTCGGAGTCGGTTTGTGGTCTCCCGGGCCAACCGGCGTGCTCGGGTGGACAAAAACCAAAGGCAATCCCTTATCGAGGAATTTCTCAGCCTCCCTCTCGGCCATGAACTTCGATCTCTTGTAGTGTCCGACCATGTCATCCAGGCATACGGGCGTGTTTTCATCTGCCGGCGTTCCGTCCGGAATGTGTCCAAGCGCCCCGACAGTGCTCGTATACACCACACGCTTGACCCCGGTCTTCAGCGCGGCCTGCATTATGTTGACCGTGCCGGTTACATTGCTTTCGTAAATTTCACGCGGGTCTCGCGCCCATAGTCTGTAATCGGCCGCCACGTGGAAAACTGCCTCGACCCCCGACATGGCATCCATCACCTGGCCTGCATCCCGAATGTCGCCGGTCCGCCATGCTACGCCGGGCAGGTCCCCGTGTCTCGCCGAGTTCGCGCGGCAAAGCGCTCTAAGGCTCCAGCCCTTTCGAATCAGGGTCGCTGCAACGTGATGTCCAACGAACCCCGTTGCTCCGGTTATAAAAGCGACAGGCATTTCCTCACCAGTAAACGGGGGTCCCGGCTTTGGCCGCAATGGCGCAGTAAGCGTGATCCCGTGAAGAGCTGGACTGAGCTGGGAGAGTTTCCCGGTTGTTAAATCTCATGCTTCCTCTGTCCAAGCCTTTTCGATCCGCCTTCCTATAACAAAACGAAATGGAATTGAAAACTCAAAGATAGACGGTCGCCGCCCGGACGGACCGTCCGCTTGGGTCCGCTTTGTCATGTCAGCATGCAAACTGCAATTCGGGACTCTCGGGGATATAACCGCGCAATTCGTCCAAATTCGCTGTCTCCAGCCGATAGATGATACCTTCCCATCTATCTCTTATCCCTCCCTGTTCCAGGGGACGGTCGTCGAACAGTGAGCGGACATTGGGAGCGAGCGCGATTTCCCTGGTTTCCCGAAGTCTGTTACAAAGAGCGTCTGCGAATGCGGCTACTGAAGTCTTGATGATATCGGGCGGCGCACCGCTCTCCAGGGCCTTATCCAGATGCGCTCTGAAGCGTATCAGACACTGCGGAAGCATGCCAAGAAAGGGTGTCGTCCAATCGGTAAACGAGCCGGTAGTCTCTATCAGGATAAGCCGCGCCGGCAAGGACTCCGAGTCGAGCTGGATAACTTCATCGCCGTCGTCATAGAAAATCTTGCCGGTGCTCGGACTGGATCTGCCCAGCGCGAGCGAGAAAGCAGCGGTTTCGCCGAGCAGACCTGAGAGGCGTTTTATGAAATTCGGGTTTTTGTAACAGGAGAAAGGGATCTTGTCGGTGACAATGCCGGCGATATACTGCCGCTCGAAGAAGAACGCCGGGATCAGCCCCAACCCGGAAATCTGCTCGTCCAGTCTTATATCGCTGAATGAAAGTATGGGAAACCCGAGCACGGCAGCGGCGTGCAGTCTGTCTACGATATAGTTCCGGTACTTGACCGTTTCGGCAATGGCCTGATCCAGAGGGATGCCCATCATTATCCTGTGAAATACGTCCCATTTAATCAGACGGACGATGCGAATCGAATCCTTTTCGTCACGGGTCGTCGTCACCACCACATAGACTTCCCTTTTCTCTCCGGAAGTGTCTCTGCCGCTCTGCGACTGTTCTACGCGCCCGACATTGATTGAGAGCAGGTCATCGTACTTTTCCCAAAAGTGTGAAATCAGTCCCCGGACTCGAGGGTGCAACCCCGGATCGAACCTCAGGTCGTCGCAGACAATGGATGCGCCGGGCAGCCATTTGATGTTCAGATGAAATTCCGGGCTGAGGTCCAACGCACGTTCTTCCATCTCTTCTTCCTTGATATCGAAAAGACGGCAGAACATGGTCGTTCGCCACACAGGGTTGTGATAATCTTCCACCATAAGCTCCGGGCTTGCCAGTTCAGCGAAATAAGAGGCAAAACGACTAAACATCCTTTGCGCATCCTTCATGCCCTCAGAGCTTGGGTTGACTTCGAGCGTAGTGACAAGCTGTTCGAGACCCGTGGTGTCGATTCGAACGCCGGCAGGCAGAAAGAAGCTCAGTTCCCGGCTGCCCATGCTGTTTACGCGCTTGTGAAGGTGGATTATTTCTTTTAGCCTTGCGATAGCTTCGGTGCGGTCCTCCCGCAGCAACCGTTCTATACGGATAAATTCATCGCAGGTAAGGAACCTGCCGCCGGTGGGCGCATTGTAATAGACGGTAAGGCCGGTGCTAACCTGCACCTTGCTTGCCTGCACGTGCAGGCAAATCTCTTCGACCGACCTCGGGGTTGGAGACATTCGCCAGCATTCACCTCTGTGGCGCAATTGCCTCCTTATGTCCGGAATATGCAACCCCGTAAACTGAATTTGCTCCTTGGGAAAAAAAGACTGAAGGATCCGGTCAGCGGCAAAAGCGCGTTCCATATCGGCTGGGTCCGACCTGACGAGTATGAGCGAATCCCGGAAAACCAGCGATACTGCATCCTGGTAGACTTCGCTTTCAAGGTCATGGACCTTGCGACGGTCTTTTTCAGGGAACCTCATCTTCAAGAGTTCAAGCATAATGGAAACATGGGATGCATGAATACCCCTGACGCAGACTATGGTGCTGAATTTCGGGAAGACCGACGCAATCGGACTTAAGAGGTCACCTTTTTCATCAGTGGCGAAGAAATCGGGTCCGATGAAGGTTATCCTCATTTTTTCGCGCGGTGCGAGTAATCCCTCAAGTGTGATCTTTTCATGGAAGAAGGTCACCGTCTTTCCATCGCTCCCGGGGTGCAAAGTATTGTGAAAATCGTATCTTTTATATAGCACAAACTCTTGAAGCAAGGTATTTATCATGACTAAGAATTCCAATGTTTCCACAATGAACCCCGCCGATTGGAAAGGAGAAATCAAAATGCGCCAATTGAAGGTCTTTCCCGCTGTGGCGCTTGTGCTTGGAGCGCTTGCATTTTTCAGCGGGCCGGCCCTTGCCCGGGATTCTGTCAAGATAGGCGCCTACCTGCCGATGGCCGGCGGAGTTGCGGCCTATGGCCAAATGGAATGGAGGGGCATAGAAATCGCCAGATCGATGGAGCCGGAAGTTTTGGGCAAAAAGATCGAAGTAGTACGCGAGGATACGAAAAGCGATCCTATCGAGTCGTCCAATGCGGTCTCGCTGCTCGTAGAGATGAAAGTTGCGGGCATAATAGGTGAAGCCATCAGCGCAAATACCATGGCGGGCAATCCCATCTCCGAGAAAGCCCAAATCCCCAGTGTCAGTCCCACCTCGACGAATCCGCTCGTCACTCAGGGCAAAAAATACGCTTTTAGGGCTTGTTTTGTCGACCCGTTTCAGGGTGAAGTGGCAGCCAAGTTTGCACTGAACAACCTTAACGCAAAAACGGCCGCTTTGATTATCGACCATTCCCAGGATTACAGTGTGGGGCTTGGCAACTTTTTTGAAAAAGAGTTTGAAAAGCTCGGCGGCAAAATCGTTTCAAAGACTTACATTCAGACGGGAGATCAGGATTATTCCGCCCAGCTTTCTTCGATCCAGGCGAGTAAACCCGATATGATTTATGCCCCTGTTTATTATGCCGAGGATGCCCTGATGGCTAAACAGGCACGCGACCTGGGTATAAATACGCCAATAATGACGGGAGACGGCGCTCAGGCGGATCAGTTGATAGAAATAGGGGGCAAGGCCGTCGAGGGAGTGTACTTGACAGGCCATTTCCACAAGGACGCCGTGACTACGGAACGCGCTAAAAAATTCATGGAGCTCTACCAAGCCCAATATAAAGAGGATGTGAACGCTTTTGTAGCCCTTGGAGCGGACGCCTATTTCCTTCTTGTCGACGCAATAAGGAGAGCCGGTTCGACTGAAGGCCCCAAAGTTCGCGACGCGCTTGCCGATACCAGGGACTTCCAGGGAGTATCGGGATCTTCGACTATGGGACCTGATGGGAACCCGATAAAAAGCATGGTTATTAATAAGGTGGAAAATGGAAGATTTGTATATGTATCTACAGTGAATCCATGAGTTGAGCGAGGTTTTGGACTATGACGCGCCAGGTGAAGGAACTGATGACCGGACTCTCCGAAATCCCGGTTGTAGATGAGAATTCTACGCTTTTCGAGGCGCTGCTGGAAATTGGCGTCATCCATTCCAGGCATCCGGCCGGAGCGAGGTTGCCTGCGGCTCTGGTCCTCGATGGGGAAAGAAACGTAGCCGGTATTCTTGAATTCAGACATATGTTGAAGGCCCTGGAGCCCAGATACGCCGATTTTGTCGAATCCGCGGGCAAGGGCGGGTTTTCATTCGATCGGATAAGATCTGAGCTGCAAAAATACGGACTCTGGGGAGATGCCCTGGAAGGCTTGTGCCAAAAGGCGGGGGAGACGACGATAAAATCGCTCATGACCGTGCCTGAAGAAATTCAGATAGCGGATGCTGAAAGTTCCATCAACGAAGCCGTTTACCGGATGATAGTTTCCGGGCAGGATTATCTGTTTGTAAGAGACGGGCGCATGCTTATCGGCTTCATCAGCCTTTCCGATATAATGGGCCACATTTGCGACACGGTGAAGGCCTGTAGAATGTGAACGAGGCAAGTTGCCGTCCGAGGTAACTGCTTGCCTTCAATCATCTGTGATCACCATGATCCAATCTGACAGGCATTTTCTCCAGCTTCCGACCTCATCCGACATTTTGGTGAGGGTGGTCACCACATGTGACTTAACATATTGGAATCATTTCTTGAGAAATCAAAAACTTAACAAGGTGGCAAGCGGTGTGGACTTTCGCTGAGCCCGATCAGATAACGTTTTCGAAGAATTTATTACGTACAGTGATGACACGATACTGACTGGACCCTCTTGCGAAAGCACAGTTGCTGTGCTATCTCATAGGCGTAAGATATTTTGCGTTGGGAGATCAAAATGGCCAATCTCACGTTGAAAATCGATGACCAACTCCTGGACAAAGCACGCCGTCTGGCTCTGCGGAGGAATACATCCATCAATGCCATCGTGAGGGAGAAACTGGAGGAGTTAGTTTCAACCGATCTCAGTCGCGAGGCTGTTCTGAAGGGTATTGAGGCTTTCTTCACACGGAGCAAAGCGCGGATTGGGAAAAAGACCTGGAGTCGAGATGAGCTCCATGAAAGGTAAGATCTTTCTGGATACCAACATTTTTGTCTATTCCATAGACTCATCAGCCGAACAGAAGGAAAAGAGAAACATTGCACGGAAGCTCGTGAAGACTCATATCCGCGAAGAGTCCGGGGCAATAAGCATCCAGGTAGTTCAGGAATTCTTTCAGGTGGCGACCACGAAGATTCGGACGCCGATCTCGGTAGAAGATGCCCTTGAATTCATGCAATACATGGCCAGTCTCCAAATCGTCACCCCTGATTTCGACATGGTTGTGGCAGCAGCTCGAATATATCAGAAACATTCCATTTCTTTCCGGGATGCGCTGATCCTACAGGCGGCAAAGACTGCGGATTGTTTCCAGGTCCTTTCCGAAGATCTCCAAGACGGTTTTCGCCTTGACGATCTCACCGTAAGGAATCCCTTTCTATCATAGGACGGCTTCGCCACAGACTCTGCTTCAAGCGCAATGGCTCAACATTTCCGAATCATTTACGTTATGCTCTTGGCTGCTGCGTTAGGCTTGATTTTATGGGAGCGCAGAAAGGTGCATGCCTAAACACAAACCACTGAAATGAAATAAAAAGCAAATCGTAATTTGGGAGGGGCTCCCGGCCTCTCCGCATAAACCTTTTCTGCGGAGTATATCTTATAGTTCAAGGACCTCCGACTTGTGACGGTTTTTGTCCTTTACTGTGTCGGAATATACGCTTGTATCCTTGGTCTGCCGGACCGGTATACCGGACCCATCAATGAACATAGCTCCCTCATTGCGAAATGAAACCTCGCAATTCTTTACATTCCCGATTCATATGTGAGCTTCGCCACTCTGGCCGTGAACAGCTTCGGGCGCTTTTGTTCGATGAAGTTCGAGCTCCTCAGGAGTTATTGTCGGGTCAGAACATTGCTACTGCAAATCATCGAGTTTCGGGATCATTCCATCTTCCTCACAATTGGTTAGTATTGCATCTGCACCCCTATTTCCATGACTTTCGACGGCGGAATATTCAGATATGTGGATCCGCTCAGTGAGTTGCGGAGCATGAAAGTAAAGAGGAACCTTCGCCACCTTGGCATCGTCCTCTTGCGATCTCGCACCAGGCTTATACGTCCGAGGTAGTAGGTGACCTCATCGAGGTTGATGTTCAAACCGCCGGCCTTGACTTTGGACATTATCTGAGGAATATCCGGCGCTTCCATGAAACCATAGTTCGCGGTCACCTTGTAGACGCCATGCCCCAGGCCGCCAATCTCTATTCTTTTGGACTCGTCGATCACAGGCACGTCGGTGGTGAGTACGGAGAGTATCACCAGTGTTTCGTAAAGGGCGCCCGTCTGGTTGACATAGTGGATAAGCATGGGCGGCACTTCCCTGTGGAAAGTGGACAGAAACACCCCTGTGCCGGGCAGACGAATCAATTTCTCACTGGCCACCTTTTCCATGAACTTTTCTCTTGGTACGGTCATGGTCATCACTTTCACGCCCAGTCTTTTCCAGCCGTCCCACCAGGCGACCATTATGACCATAATCAGCAGAGCGATGCCCATGGGAAACCAGCCTCCATTGGTAAACTTCTGAAGGCAGGCGCTGAAGTAAGTGAAGTCCATGACCCAAAAGAGGAGGCAGAGCGGAAGGGCTTTAATGATCCCCCAGTGCCAGATCCACCTTAAGATGAAATAAAATACCACCGAAGTGATCAACATCGTCCCGGTGACCGCAATGCCATAGGCGTCAGCCAGAGCGTCCGAATTCTTGAAGTGCAGGGTCAAAACAATGGCCGCAGCCATCATCAGAAAATTTACGTCGGGGAGGTAGACCTGCCCTTGGGCCATGCCTGAGGTGTGCACCACCCGCATACGGGGCAGAAATCCCAGTTGAATTGCCTGCCGCGTGAGCGAGAATACCCCGGAGATGATGGCCTGCGAGGCGATTATGGTGGCGGCTGTGGCGAGCAGGACCGTCGGATAGAGCAAAACCTTGGGGACGAGACCGAAGAACGGTTCTCCGGCCATGCTCGGATTCAGCAGGATCAATGCACCCTGTCCAAAGTAATTCAATAGAAGAGCCGGAAGGGCCACCAGGTACCAGGAAATACGGATGGCTTTAACCCCGAAATGCCCCATGTCGGCGTAAAGAGCTTCACAGCCTGTTACACAAAGCACCACCACGCCCAGCAGAAAGAATGCTGTCAACCCGTTGTTGGAAAAGAACCTGAGGCCATAAACAGGATTGGCAGCTTCAAGGATGCCCGGCATGCGGGCTATGGCGACCGCTCCTGAGATGGCGATGACCGCAAACCACAAGATCATTACCGGCCCGAAGAATTTGCCGAGCCGCCCTGTTCCACGGCTTTGCGCCCAAAAAAGCAGGAGCAGGATGCAGCAGGTCATGGGGACCACAAAGGGTTTGGCGCTGGAGGTCGCTGTTTCCAGGCCCTCCAGGGCGGATAGAACGGAAATCACAGGGGTAATCAGGCCGTCTCCGTAAAGCAGAGCGGAACCGAAAAGACCGGCCAGGATTAACCCTCTGCCGAGGCCGGTCCCCATTTTCTTATGAAGCATGGCCAGCATGGCGAAGACCCCCCCTTCGCCGTTGTCATCTGCCTGGAGGATGAAGAGAGCGTACTTTACACTTACGACCAGCATAAGGGACCAGAAGATTAATGAGATCAGCCCCAAAACATTTTCCGGGGTGGGTGCGACCGACGAACGGCCGAGAAAGCAAACTTTCACGGCATAGAGCGGACTCGTGCCGATATCACCAAAGACGACTCCCAGTGCTGCGAAAACCAGTATGGAAGTTTTTTCTCTCGCTTGGCTCACGCTAAATACTCCTTAAAACCTGTAAGCCTGTCATCGCAATTTGTCATTGCGTTTGCGGAGTTCCTTCCCACCATACGGCAGAGACCTCCAGGCGCATTGCCTCAACAAGGGAATCAATGATCGCCTTTGATTCCGGCGTTGTTTGAAAACGTGGAAACCCGAGGACATGAATGATTAGACTCACGGCGTCATCAATACTAATCGACTTGAGATGAATGACCAGGTCATAGAAGGTGGCGTCCCAAGTGTCCGCCCCGTAAAGGTGCAACGCCCACTTGCGCCGTTCTTCATCATCTTTCGTTATGATCTCTCTGGCTCTACCCTCCGGAATCCCTGTCCTCTCGACCTCCTCGGCGACACGGGCATCCAGGTCGGCAACGATTCGCACCTTGAGAACATGGGGTACATCCCGCAGAAGGAAGTTTCCAAACAGGCCGTGATAAACCATGTTGTCCTTTTGTGCGTGTTTGAGCAGGGCCGCCCGGATGTAGGTTACGTACTTTTCCTTCTCCTTTGTAAAACGTTGCAGGATTCTGGGTGCATCCTCGATCGCGCGCACCAGCTTGAATTCAGGGATGTTGAATTCCTGAGAGGCTTCCAGGAGAATCTCCCGGGAAACGCACTCATAGCCGAGCTTTGCGGCCAGCTTTTCCGCAACTTCCCTGCCGCGGTGGTAGGAACCTCTGGAGATGGTGATTATCGCCATAATATCTCCTTGAAGTGTGACTATAACTGACTCCATGGCCGGGAATCATCCTAAAACGGCAGGATTCCGGCATTAAACGCCCCTATGTTCCTGAAAGTTGCTTTGTGATGATACCACAACCAGGACTTCTTAAACATAAATGGAGAGGATAGACACGGATAGGCGCTGGTGGCAAAGAGACAGGCTGCACTTCAATTCAAAAACAAAAAGCCCGAAACGGAAAGAGCCGTTTCGGGCTTGTGCGCAGGCGAAGGCTTCGATTTTCTTAATTATTTCACAAGATTTGAGACAGGTCCATCACAGTGCCCACCCAGGGATGCGCTTCCCATTTCCCGTCGTTGCAAATGAAACAATATACGTCCTTGCACGACTCCGACCCGTGCGGAAACATTATGTCCTCATCGGAACAACTGTTCTTTTGATCCTTTTCGGCCATCTCGACCTCCTGTGCTGGATTCAAACCTACTGATAAATAATTGGTAAGGATTGACGCCGTTGATGGCAAGTCGCCCTTAAACGGTGTCCGGAGCAGGATTTAGAGTATACGGTTCTTCGGATGTACGCTATAATCCGTCCAGCTCTGTTGCCGGCTGCTGCCGGATGACAGCGTTAAGCGATTTTCGACACATGACTGCCGTGAAAGGTATTGGTCGTGCCTAAAAGAGGAATGTTTTATCTGCTGATGCTGGTCCTTGCAGGCGCCGTGGGCGTTGCCTATTCCAACCATTTTTATAACGGCTTCCATTTTGACGACAGCCATGTCATCCAGGAAAACATCAGCATAAGAAGCATTGCAAATATCCCGAAGTTTTTTCTCGATGCGACCACCTTCAGTTCTCTTCCGGTCAACCAGAGTTACAGGCCGGTCGTTTCGGCCCTTTTTGCCCTCGATTACCGGGCGGGAAAAGGATCACCGTACTGGTTCCACATCTCTGCCTTCTTTCAGTATATGGTCCTGTGGGTGTTGCTCTTTTTGCTGTTCAGGAAGATTTTCGCCGGTTTTGACCCCAAGTGCGGAAAGGATGTCGTCGCGCTTCTCGGCTCCGGCTTCTATATTATTCATACGGCCAACGCCGAGACTGTAAACTATATCAGCGCCGGGTCCGACCTTCTTTCCACGCTGCTGATGGTTGCCGCGCTGGTCATTTACGCCGCTCGGCCCGCATGGCGCAAGTTCGGTCTCTATCTTCTGCCTGCAGCCATTGCCATGCTCACCAAGGAAGTTTCAGCCGTTTTCCCTCTTTTTCTTCTTATTTATATAATTCTTATAGAGAAAAAGATTCCCCTGGCGAGAGCCTTTAACGTTGAAAACAGGAAGGAATTACTCCGGGCGTTCGCGGCCATTCTTCCCGCCGCCGCAGTTTGCATCGGCCTTCTTATATTCTCTTTCAAGATGCTTCCGCGCAGCTTCACGCCAAGCGCGCTTTCGCGCTTCGAGTACTTCCTGACGCAGCCTTTTGCCCTGGTCCACTACTTCAACAGTTTTCTTCTGCCCTTTAACCTCTCAGCCGATACGGACTGGGGACCGATACAAAACATATTCGACGACCGGGTGCTTGTGGGAGCTGGTTTTATGGCGCTCATGGCATTTGCTGCGATCGCTGCCTCCCGAAACCCTCGCACCGTGCCGATCTCTTTCGGGATCTTGTGGTTTTTCATCGGCTGTGCTCCCACGTCGAGCGGCGTCGTTCCGCTCGCCGAAGTAATAAATGATCACAGAATGTTTCTTCCGTTTATCGGTCTTGCCGTCGCGGCGTCATGGGGCGTCGCGCTGCTGTTCGAGAGAGGTGAGTCGTTTTTTTTACGGGGCTTTTCTTTCAAAGCGGGCATTGTGGTGTTGGTTGCGGGCCTTTTCGCCGCCCATGGATATGGAACATTTCAGAGAAACAAAGTGTGGAAAGATGAGGAAAGTCTTTGGCACGACGTTGTCCTGAAGAGTCCGGGCAATGCGCGTGGAATGATGAACTACGGCCTTGCCCTGATGCAGAGAGGAGACATCCGGGGGGCTCTCGGCTACTTCGAAAAGGCGCTGCTGATTACTCCGGATTATGCCTACCTGCATATAAACACGGCCATCGCCGAGGATGCGTTGGGGAATACAACGGCCGCCGAAATCTGCTTCAAAAGGGCAATTGAGCGCAACCCGGCTTACTCCGGATGCTACTATTACTACGCCCGGTTCCTGGAAAGCCACGGCCGGCAGCCTGAAGCCGTGCCGCTCCTTATAAAGGCCGTGGCGTTGGCCCCCGGCTTTAGTGAATCGCGATACCTTCTAATGAAAATTTACGCCCGGCAAAATGACTGGAAATCTCTTAGACAGTTGGTTGAGGACACCTTGAGTCGATCACCCGAAGACGCTGTAGCCCTGTCCTACAGGGAGATGGCCCTCAATTGGCAAAACCCCCTGGCGTCTTGGGAAATTGCCGCATCAAACAATCCGAGCGCTGAAAACTACGTCTGGTTGAGCCTTGCTTACTATCGGAACGACCTTTTCGACAAGTGCATCGAGGCGGCGCAGCAAGCCCTCAGGTTCGACCCTAAATGCGCTGAGGCCTATAACAATATCTGTTCGGCCTACATTCAGCTGGGAGATAAATCCATGGCCGTTCAAGCGTGCAAGAGCGCCTTGGAAATCCATCCTGATTTCGAGCTGGCCAGGAATAATCTAAATGTGGCTCAAGGCTTGCCATGACAGCGTGCCGGGAAGCGTAAACCCGTCTTCGCGCGGGACATGCTGGAGCTGCCCTTGTCAAATGAACCTGAGATGGCGCAAACGATTCAAAATTCCAAGCCGGTGCTCTTGATTCCCGCCTATAAACCGGGCGCGATGCTGCCGTCCGTGATAAGGGAGGTGCTGGGTTCGGGTGCAGTGCAGAAGGTCATTGTCGTCGACGACGGCAGCGGAACAGAGGGAGAAGCCGTTTTCAGGGATGTCTTGGCTATCGAAGGAGTCGAGTTGATCAGGCATGAGCGGAACCTGGGGAAGGGGGCCGCCATCAAAAAAGGCCTTTTTGCAATCTCCGAGAATTACCCGGAATGTGCCGGTGTTGTGACGGCTGACGCCGACGGACAGCACACGCCGAAAGACATTATAAAAGTGGCTGAAGAGATGACGGAAAATCCCGGGACGCTTGTGCTCGGCGTAAGAGATGTTGCCCTGATGCCTCTCCGGAGCAAATTCGGCAATGTCCTTACCAGATACATTCTGCGTTTTCTCACCGGACACAGGTTAACCGATACTCAAACAGGACTGCGCGGTATCCCGATGGATCTCGTCCCTGCGCTCCTTAAGATTCGATCCATGGGGTATGCGTTTGAAATGGATATGATAGTCAACAGTTTGCAATCGGGCCGGAGAATAAAGGAAATCGGCATTGAAACCGTCTACGAGGATGGAAACAGGAGTTCTCACTTCAATCCCGTGCTCGATTCAATGCGGGTTTATTTCGTTTTCATCAGGTTTACGAGCGTGTCGCTCTTATCGGCCCTGATCGATAACATCATATTTTTGATTGCGTTTCACCAGACTGAAAACATACTGGCATCGCAGACAATCGGCAGGGTAATATCGGTCGCATTCAATTACTTCATGAACAAAAACGCAGTCTTTCACTCCAGGGCAACACCGGCGAGAACGTTACCGGGATATCTCCTCCTGGCGGCCACAATCCTGCTGGGCAGCAATGCGATTATCAGGGTCTCGGTTTCTTTGTGGCGCAT
>Ga0326728_10014591_pt1 | contig 16641 bp, 12 predicted proteins | sample MB3enrmetagenome_FD_207602 | JGI IMG/M metagenome (GOLD analysis project Ga0326728, IMG submission 207602) | Lab enriched peat soil microbial communities from McLean, Ithaca, NY, United States - MB31MN | ecosystem: Environmental > Terrestrial > Soil > Wetlands > Peat | place: USA: New York...
GGCCAATTGCCAGGTGGCGGTGAGCCTGCATCAGGCGGGAGCAGAAGAAAGTGCCATCCTGAACTGGCGGCTGTACTTGCCCGAAAGCTGGACGCAGGATCCCGAGCGGCGCGCCGCAGCCTGCATCCCCTCCGAAGTGAAGTTCCAGACGAAGTGGCAACTGGCGCTGGAATTGATCGACGAGGCGGGGGCGTGGGGTTTGCGGTGCGGGGTGGTGTTGGCGGACGCCGCCTACGGGGAAGTCACGGAATTTCGCCAGGGGCTGGAGACCCGCCAACTTCCGTATGCGCTGGGTATTCCTTCCACCGTGAGGGTGTGGACGAAACCGCCTCGCGTGCGGAGAGCGCGGGGGCGAAGACGTCGGCCGACGGTTTACCATTACGGCAAGCAGCGGCCGTGCGCGGTGCGGGAGGTGGCGGGCAAGGCCCCAGGGTGGAAGCAAGTGCGCTGGCGAGAAGGCACGAAAGGCTGGCTGGAGTCCCGTTTCCACGCTCGTCGCGTCCAGCCCGCGCACGGATTCGACGAAGGCGAGCCGCCCCACCCGGAGGTCTGGCTGCTGCTGGAATGGCCGCCCGGCGAGAAAGAGCCCACGAAATATTTTCTCTGCCACCTGCCGGAAAACTACACCCTGCGACGGCTGGTGCGCATCGTCAAAAGCCGCTGGAAGATCGAACAGGATTATCAGCAGCTCAAGGAGGAACTGGGACTGGATCACTACGAAGGCCGCAGTTGGACGGGCTGGCATCATCACGTCACCCTGGTCATGTTGGCGCATGCTTTCCTGACCTTGGAGATGTTGCGCAACAAAAAAAACTTCTGGGTGGACCCTGCCACAGACGCGCCGTGAGATCCAACGCCTGTTATTTACCCGGACCGGCGAGTGTGCGTACTGTGGCAGCATAATTCGCAAATGAAACCCTCCACCTTGACTCAACGGAGTAGTACTAGGTCCCCTAACCCTTGTCGTACAGCATGGAGGAACGCGTAGTACGGCAAATCCGCAAGGTACGTGTGATATCGTTGCGGCAAGATTATCCCTCAGCTGACGGACCACGTGGCGGCGTAAAGCCGCCGCTGCGCCAGACCGAACCGCCACCCTAGTCCAGCAATCGCACTGCGGCGTATCCATATCCGCGCAGATTGACCTTAACCTGCCCATTCGCGATGTGCAGTTCACGGAGGTTTCGTTCCAACAGGTCGGTCTGAATGGCTCGCCGAAAACCCCGAACGCGCAGGTTGAGTGGCCCAGACTCTCCCGCCACCTCCCAAATCCGCAAAACTGTACCGCCCAAGGCTGGGTCATCTGCCGGCTTCAGACAGGTTGAGATAGCACGCGACGAGTCAACAGTGATGCGGTGCACGGAATCCACCTGGGGCAGATTTCCAAGAACTGCCAGGAGGGGCGAACGAATGCCGCGGCTCCATGCAAAGGACTCAGACCCGCTGAAAGCAGCGGCGTGTCCTCGGAGTGAGTAGCGGAAACGAAAGTCCGTAGCTCCGTTTTGGTCCCGGATGGCCTCCTTATAGTCCTGATCATTGCCCAGGATTTCGAAAGTGATGGGGCCCAAGTCATTTCGCAAAGCGAAGGCCTCGAGGGGAGCAAGGGTTACACCCGGACCAGCCGGGAGTGAGACATCCACGAAATCCTGCATCGCTGATCGCCGGGTGTCAGCGCCTGGCAGCAAATCCCCCTCCGGCTGGGGACGGAAACGAATGACCGCCCCGGTATCCTCGACCCGTTCCACCGAGCCGGGGTGCGTCACCGGGAAAACCTGCGTCAAGCGTTGCTCCTGGGTCGTGACCGGTTTCTTGATGCGAGTATCAAAGTCCACGCGATCAAGGTCGGCATACACCGTGATGAAGGTTCTGATTTCGACGCCGTCTACACTACCCGTCATCCTGACTCTTGCCAGCACGGGTCCGGCTGCCACGACGTCTGACTTCCCTGCGGTGATAGTGTGCTCCTTCCCATCGGAAAAAATCACTTGGCCCACGGTGCGCCCCACACTGCCCACAACCAGCTCTGTTCCCGAAGGCTTGGAAACAAGACTGGCCACTCCTCCCGTCGTTGGGTCTAGCCTGAGCCGATAATAGGGACTCTCCAGTTCAAGCTCTGTCGCGCGGAGCCTAAGGGCCATGGCTGGCGTGTCTGGAGTCGACCGTAATTGGAACGTTTTAAGGCCAAATCCAGGCACCTTGGGTGAGACGAAGTAAAGCACAGGGTTCCCATCTTCTTCGACCAATTGTGACGGTAGCTCCGCACCATCCGAGAGCACGGTGTTCACCCCGGCGGGTGCTGCGATTCGAACTAAGTCAACGCGAGGAAAGCTCTGGCTGTTGAAGACAGTGATCCTTTGATCGTTGGCAAGAAGTCCCAGGCCCGTCCAGGCCTGCTGGGAGACGCTTTCGGCCAACCGGCCTAATTCTTCGCTCCATTGGCGTCGGAGGTCGGCATTGACGATCTTGTTGCCGTCGGAGGCCCCAGTCCAGGCGTGATCGGCCAGCATCGTCCAGTCCCACTCAGCCCGGAGGCGATCAGCCCGGGAGGCTGGGAGAACCTCAGGATGGCGGATCGCTCCCAGAGCGAGGAGGGTTTCCGCAGCCAAGTAAGATTGCTCGCCGACACGCAATGCGGCCGCATACTTCGCCAACGTCATCGGCCAGAGCTCCCAGGAGTGGCCGAATGAACCGCGGACGATGGGCATGAAAGGGTGGGCCTCCTCGGCTTCGTCCACCAGCTTACAGAACTGAGGGAACGTGGCATTGACCAGGGCCGGGTGATCGCCCGGGCGATTGTTGTACTCGATAATACCGCTCGCGAATTCCCCGGTTTGGGATGCGCTGGCAAGGGAAAGGTCGCTGTGAGTCCCGCTGGCCAACAGCACCCTTAAGGGATACACATTGCCGAGCTGTGCGTAGTGCGGAACCCATTCTTCCAGGATCCGCCCGGGCTGTTTTAGTAACGCGGCGCCCTGCGCGTAGCCCTCTTTCAAAGACGCCCACTTGTCCATGACCACTCGGATTCGGCTTCCGTCGGGCCCTTCCAACGTAAACAGAGGCGGGGATTGTAGGCCGGAGAAGGTCGAATCGACGTCCAGGAAAGGCACCACCAGCCAGCGGAAACCGCACCCCGCGAGGATAGGGGCGACACCCCAAGGAAGAGAGGGAAGTTCGATATGTTCGGCCACCTCCAAGGGGATCCCCCACTCTTTCTGTAACCTGCGAGCAGGATAAAAACAGCGGATCGCACTTTCCAGGCTTTGGAATCCCCACAGGGTGTTGTTTAAGAACGGCCCGACGTAGACTCTACCTTCCCTAATGCGGCGCAGGAGTTCCGCCTTACGTTCCGGGTACCGTTCGACGAAGCAAAGTGCCTGCTGAGTAACGGGCATATTGAAACAGTCGCGGCTCTCCGCCCTCTGGTTGTCCGTCTTGGTCATTTCTTCGAGGTGGGAAAGCACAAGGTTCGCTGCACTCTGACGGCTTTCCTCCTCATTAAGGACCCAAGTGTAATCGAAGCAGGTGTCGTTCGTAATATAGACGGTCCATTTGGAAGCTTCCCCAGCATCCTGACCCGCGGCAATCGGTGCGCAAGCGAACAGTAAACCGACAAGCAAGGTAATCAAGTGTGATTTCATTTTAGCGATCTCCCTATTGGCAGTTCATTCGGCAAAAGCGGCCTGTCCCGGCAACAATATAACCGAGGGCGCCGGAACGCCTCTGTCATACCTAGCATATCAGGGCCTGCGAGCCGAGCCCGGTTCGCCACGTCGCGGGGGTCTCTTACGGGACCACGGGCCAGCCCCCCCACCCCGCCAGGCATTAAAAGACCACCACCCGGACCCTGCTCACCCATGCGGCGACGTGGCAAACCGCGTCTCCGCTTTCGTTCAACTCATGAAGTCGAGAGCAGGGACACCGCAATGAGCGCACAAAGGACGCCGAGGCCTTCCAACCCGGTCACAGACTCATGAAGCACGAAAGGGGACAGCACCACGACGACTAATGGGTAGAGGGCACTTATGGGGGTCACGATTGAGGCTTTGCCGCCGTATTTCATCGCTGCGAACAGCCCCCAGGCGCCCAACATGCTGAGCAGTCCACTCAGCAGGCCATAAGCCAATGAATGGCGACAATAATGGAGCAACTGTTTGCCGGGATAAACAAAAGGTTCAAACAAAAGTAATCCAACCATCAGCCAGACGAGCGTGGATTCCGCTGAAATATAGTTCGTACTCAGTTTCTGGAAGATCCCGACGACCCCCCAAGCAACAAGTACGATCACAACAAACCAGAACCAAGGAGCAACGTGCATCGTAGGTCTTCCTATCCGAGAGAGAATATAATGAACGCCGCTGTGGCAAAACCCAAGCCCAAGATCTGCAGTCGTGTAAGCCGCTCCCGTAGGAAGATCACTGCTAGAATTACAGTAATCATAGGATATAAACCTGTTATGGTTGCAATTACCGACGCGTTTCCCCCGGCCCGAAAAGCGCCAAAGAACGCCATGCTGCCAGCCGCCGAAAGCAACCCCACCGCGAGACCGTAGAGAATCCCTTTCCGGCTCCTCTCGAGTTTGAACTGGATCCCGATGAGAACCGCCAAAACCACGGGAAGTCCGCCAATCGTAAAAAGGAACTGCATCGCGGGGGGGGGAATCTCAATTGAACCCAATTTTGAAAACAACGCCCAGGGCCCCCAACAGGCCAAACAGAATACCGTGCACCAGAACCACTTGGATCTAGCCGTATCCTTTAATGCCATTTTTGCCATGTCTGTCAAGATCCTCAACGATTATGAACAAACACCTTAGCCAATATCCCCGTTACCGCATCAAGTGCGGCCGTGCAGTGGACATACCAAATTGCAGCCTCCAGGGTGGCGCACGATAAAGTCGCCCGTGAAGGTCAAGAAATCGCTGGAACTGAGCGGCCCGCAGCGAGCGCTCATAGGGGTAGAGAATCAACAAATCACTGTCAACTCCTGTCAAGACAATGAGGTGGAAGCGCACAAGGTCCTCAAGAGACTCGGGAAACTTGGCCAACACTTCCCAGCCAAGCATGTGGGTAACCTCAAAGTGGGAGCTGCGCCTCCAATACTCAAGGATCTTCTCTGCCCGTTCTCCACATTGAGACCTCGCAAGTCGTAGGCAAAACTGCTGCCTGCACTCAGCGTGAGGACCGTCACCTAGGAATGGCCAACGTAAAGTATCCTGGCTTTCGCTGCATGGTTATCGCTCATTAGACCTCCGGTCGAACCTGCCGCGAGTCCTTCTCATACTCAGTCGACCGACAGTCTGAAGTAGCATATGATCCGCCGACGGTCAAACCAGCGCGTAAGCGAATGGGAAGATACCATCCGTGAGTCCACCCGCGGCTAGTTCGCCTCCGTCGATGACCAAAATCGAGCCGGTCACAAAGCGACTGGCATCCGAAGCGAGATATACCACAGTGCCCACGATCTCCGGCGGTTCTCCGATCCTACCCAGAGGGATCCTTGCGAAGATCGGTTTCATGTATTCCTCGTTGTCAAGCAGACCTTGGTTCATCGGAGTGCGAAAGAATCCCGGTGCAATGGCGTTGACCCTAATGCTGTATTTCGCCCATTCGGTCGCGAGCGTCCGCGTCAACTGCAGGATAGCGCCTTTGCTCGAAGTGTAGGCCACGGCTGTTGGATAGGCGATGAAAGATTCGACTGACGCAATGTTGATGATGCAACCTCCACCCTGGGGAATCATCTTTCGGGCGGCGGCTTGCGCACAGAGAAAGGTTCCTTTGGCATTGACGGCCATCACTTTCTCCCAACCCTCCTCGGTTTCCTTCTCTGCCGCGGCGCCGCCTGGCACGGCGGCGTTTGAAACCACGATGTCGATGCGGCCGAAGCGGCGGCAGGCCTCGTCGATAAGGGCGTCAACCCCTCGCTTCGAAGAAACGTCTGTTGGGACAAAAGCAATCGAGGTGCTGGCGAAAGCGTCCGTTTTGCGGATATCCGCCGCCACTACCTTGGCGCCGGCACCATCAAGTCCGGTGGCAATGGCGTTCCCAAGTCCACCTGCTGCGCCCGTCACCACCGCCACTTTGCCCGATATGTCGAAAAGTGCCGTCCCTTCGTTTCCCATGAACTTAATTCCTCCTCTTATAGATTTGCAGCCGGATCATCATTGACCCTGAAAGAACAACTGGTTACATAGAACATACGACCGAGTTTGTATGACCGCAAAGACTACGTATCGAAGCGTCAGCAATGAAACATCAGCGCTCGCCTCGCCATCCTCCGTGCGTTATGACATTAGAAGTTTCTCCAAGAGCGAGGCGCCCGCGGCAGCATCAACCTGGGTTCTCCGTACGGTCACGCAATCGGAAAGCGCTCCCGTCTCGCGGAAGCCTGAGCCGGTGATAACGGCTACAAGAGATTCGCCCTGTGACACCTTTTGCATCTGCAGGAGTTTCCTCGATGCCGCCAATGCTACAGCAGAGGAAGGCTCAGCATAGATTCCCTCGTTGGCTCCTAACCTCTGTTGGGCGTCCAGCGCCTCCGCGTCCGAGCACTGAATCACCAGACCGCCTGTGTCTAGCATAGCCGTGATCGCCTCCACGCCGTCAAGTGGCCACCTCATGGCGATTTTGTTCTGAATGGTCGGAGGTACTTCTCGTGGGGCCAGCGCCATGAGTTCCTGTTCGGATTGAATCTTCCGTGCCAGTCCGATTCCAAGAACGTCACACCCGGCGGGCACCACAGCCACCATGCGGGGCAGTCTCGAAACCAGGCCCTGACTCCGCAACTCTGAGAAAGCACGCCAAATGGCGGCAAGCGTAGCGCCGCCCCCCACCGGCACGACTATCCAGTCGGGTGGTCGCCCAAGCTGTTCGAAAATCTCAAACCCTATCGTCTTCGGCCCCTCAGACTCGTAAGGGTTAGCGCGCCGGTATGTGCAGGTCTCGTAAATACCCAAGCTCCGGCTCATTTGGTGCACCCAGTCCAACGCTTCCGCGGGCGGGCCCAAGTATTCGATTACCGGCGAGCCGTAAATCATCAAGGGTAACAATCGAAAATCAGGTGTTCCACGAGGCACGACCGTAATGCTCTTCAGACCCGCCTGAGCCGCGTATGCCGCTGAGGAGAGAGCAGTGCTGCCATCCGAGTACAGCATTACGGTTTTGTGTCCGAATTCTAAAGCCTTGGTCAGACCCACCGAAAGGAAACGGTCCTTGTGTGAACCTGTCGGGTTTAGAGTCTCGTTTTTAAAGAAGATTTCAAACCCGTCCCACGATCTGCTCCTCTGAAGTGGAGTATTACCCTCGTGAAGGCTGACGAACTTTGACCCCTCGCATACAGGCAAGAGGTGTCGGTACCTCCACATTGAATCGTGTGAGGCGTCCGGCCGGAAGTTCGTTTTGGAGTATCGAAAGAATAATGCATTCCTACATTCTGGGCACTCCACTTGTAGTGCACTTTCACTGCACTCCTTCTGGCAGTGTTCGCAATAGACGGCGTACATTAGTCCCCCTTGCAACTCGTGATTACAGAAGCCGCTAAAGAGACATCTCCTTTCGCCTCCGGCCTCGCCATCGCGATCTTCGCGTAGATATACATATCCGCCGGCCCCAATCATCCAGCACGCGGCTCGGCGCGCACGCTAGAACTTGAACCGAAGCGAGAACTGGATCTCGCGCGGAGCGTGGTTGGTGCTCAAGAGGGCTCCGAAGCTTGGATCTTCATACTCCATATCCGGATTTTGAAAATTCGGGGTATTCAGGATATTGAAGACTTCTGCCCGGAATTCGAGGGTCTCTCTTCCCTCGCTGAAAACAAAGTCCTTGTGGACCGTGAAGTCGACCCCTGTGAATCCCGGACCTTCCACGACGTTCCGCCCGGCGTTTCCAAATGCGCCTGGAGATGCGTAGGTGAAGGCTGCAGGATTAAAGAAACACTGGATCGACTGACGCCCGGTCGGACATCCGTAAGAAGCCTGGACGCCCTGTCCGTAAGAAAAGTCTTTGGGCTTGCCCACCAGATTTGGCCGGGCCGGATCAAAGTAGGCAGGCGCATTGGCCGGGTCGATGTAAGTTCCAGGTGTAAACCAGAAGCCGCTTTGCAGAGCGGTGATCCCACCAATTTGCCAGCCTCCGAGTGCGCGGTCCACGGCTCCGTGCCAGTGGGCCCCAAAAGCGCGCCCGTGTCCGAGGGGAAGATCGTAGAGCCAACTCGCCACGAACCGGTGGGTGACGTTGAAACCTGGATTGCCGTATTCTTCGCGTAAGTTCCGTGCGTTGCGATAGTCGTCGTTGTCTCCCGATCCCGTATTCGCAAACGACGTCGCTTGCGGAGTGTCGTCAAGAGCGTGAGACCAAGTGTAGCCCCCCAAAAACGTGAGGCCGTGGGAGTACCGCTTCTCAAGCTTCACTTGAAGCGCATTGTAGTTCGACATCGATCGCGTCTCATAGTACGCCAAGCTGCCCAAGTTCGGATAGGGTCTTCGGGATTGTATCGAAATGCTGGGATTAGCAGTTGGATAAGGCTGATTCACGTCCCATCCCCCCCACAAATGGGTACCGTGGGTTGCAGAATATGCTGCCTCCAGCGTCAAGGTAGGGGTTAGCTGGCGTTGGACGCTCAGGTTCCAGTTCACGGTATAGGGCGTACGCGGATAGGGGGTCTCAGGAAACAGCAGTGACAGTGACACGAGGCTCGGATTGGTGGCCCAATCGGCCGGAAAACCCGTGGCCATACTAGTGACCGGCACCACAACGGCGCCCGTTATCGGGTCAATTGGCCCGGTGGGGGGAGCATAAAGGCTAATATCTGTCTCCCAGGGCGGATTCAACGGCAGGGCATTAGCCACCGTTGTTTGGTCCAAGTTTATGTAAAACAGGCCGCCAGCCGCGCGAATCACGGTGTTCGGAGTCAAACGATAGGCCAACCCGACCCGCGGACCGAAGTTGCGATTGTCCACGTAATACGTACTGTTGCTGTTCGACCACTCCACCGGGAAGCTTGCAGGCAGTTGAGGTGGAATGTTCTTGCGGGAGGCGGGCATCACATAATCGCCGTTAGAAAGATCAATATTCGTAACCCGGTTGAACCGGTCGTGGTCGGTATTACCAAAGTCCCACCGAAATCCCAGGTTAATCGTCAGCTTTTCCGTAGCCTTCCAGTCGTCCTGTACAAACAGCGCTCCAACTTTACGTCCACCATCAGCGAAAATGGTATTGCTGAGTACGTCGGAGGTCGGAATACCGAACAGGAACTGCGCCAGTGGCGAGCCGACTGCGGCAGCCCCGCTGACTGAAGGAGCGTTAAGATCTGCGGTGAGAATACCGCTAAACCCGTACTCAGGGACGGAAGCCGTGGCCTCAAACTGCGAAAACCACCAACTGAACACATCGCCGCCGATCTTAAAGCTGTGCTTTCCACGAACAAGGCTTAGGGTATCGTAGAGCATCTGATTGCGGGCAGTGGTTAGAGTCGGAGTAAAGCCCGCCGCGCCGATCGGGGCTATCCCGGTGATGCTGATTTCGGGCGGCCCGCCCAGGATACCAGGTTCATACAGCACATTTTGAAAGCCCAGAGAGGCAGGGTTGAGTGACGGATCGATCAGCCGGCTCTGGAACCCGTTCCGGATATATCCGATGTGGAACTCATTGACCACCATCGGGGAAATGATGTGCGTGTCCTCCAAGCTCACCCGTTGCTGGCGATCCAGTGCCACAGTCCCTTGCCCGGCAGGCCCCGGGAAATCCGGAATACCACCGCGGGGCACATCACGGAAAGAGTACCGTCCTGCAATTCGATCGTGGCTTCCCCACTGATGGTCAATGTTGATATCGAACTGGTTGAAATCGTTGCGGAGCGAAGGACTCCATATGTAGTGATTGCCAGGCGAGTTGGGTGGAGGAACCAACGCCAGGGTGTTTGTGGCCGGCGTGACAATCTGAGAAGGGCTCAAAATGTTGCCCGGAATGGGCGTACGCACAAATCCAGTACTTCCATCGCCGCAAGTTACAGCTCGCGTCGAGTTGGGGTCGAAAATCTGGCCCGTATCATAGACAGCGCCTGTGCAAGGGTCAGTAAAACTCTGGCCCGTCAGTAGGTCCGAGAAATTCCCGCCAGCCTCAGTGGGACTTGGCAAGACCACATTCTGGGTGGTTCCCGCGCGCGTCCGGTACCCTTCATAATCCATGAAGAAGAAGGTCCGGTTATGACCGTCAAAAACGTGCGGGATAACAATCGGGCCGCCTAGACTCCCTCCGAACTGGTTCTGGACATAGGGAGGTATGCTGGGCGCGAAGAAATCGCGCGCGTTCAGCTTGGCATTGCGAAGAAACTCGTACAGGCTGCCGTGCGTCGTGTTCGTGCCGCTCTTGGTGACCACATTAATCACGCCTTCGCCCGTGCCAAACTCCGCTGAGTAGTTATTGGTCTGAACCTTGAACTCCTGGACAGCGTCAGGAGCAGGAGCGATGTTCCACATTCCGCCAGAATTCATGGAGCCCAGATAGTTGTGATTGCTCAGCCCGTCGAGTACGTAGATCTGCTGCTGCCCGATTTGACCGCCAATAGCCGGCATACTGTCAGGAGCCGAAATAACCCCTGGCTGGAGGGCTACGAGCTGATAGACATTACGGCCATTTAGCGGAAGTTCGTTGATTTCCTGGTTCCCCACCACTGCACCGAGCGAGGCATCATTGACCTGCAGAAGTTGTGTGTTACCAATGACCTCAATAGTCTGGGTCGACATCCCCAACTGGAGCGTGAAATCAACCTCCAGCCTTTGCTGAACCTGGAGCGTCAGATTTGTTTGGGTCTGGCTCTGAAACCCTTCCTTCCTAACTGTCACCCGGTAGATCCCCACAGGCAGCGGCGTGGCGAAAAAATCCCCGGCACTCCCAGTCACCAGTTGACGAGTGTAGCCGGTGCCCAGATCTTGCAAGGTGACTTGTGCATCAGGGACGGCTGCGTCTGTGGGATCGGTAACAATCCCGTAGATAGATCCTGTGTTCTGTTGGGCCGAAGTTGGCAGAACGGTGAAGAGCACTAGCGAAAACAGAAGGGCTAGCTTACGGTACCACCTAGGCATGACAACCACCTCCTAAAGAAGATGCCACGACTTCTTTACTTGTGATTCGGCCTAACTTAACCATAGGCGACCAGCCCATGTCAAGAGAAATAGTTCAAATAATCAAAAAAAAATTCATATTTTGATGTTGCAATGCTTAAGGCATTTGAGGTACATTACCTCACTGGTCGCGAGATGAGTTGTTAGACTTGGTTAGGACTGTTGGCTGGCCGGATCTCTGTACAGCGCCGCTGCAAGCTGAATGGACGAAAGTCGTTCTTACTTATTGATGTAGAAGATCTTAACCGAGCAATAGAACTAGAAGATCTCAGCCTGGTCCCAGAAACGAGATTCACCCAAAGACTCCCGCAATGGCCGGACCGGCAGGCGGGACACGCATAAGAAAGGCGGTTTAACTCAAAAATGAAATCAGTTCAAGATATGAAACCAGCTCCAGTTGGGGTTTTAACCAAGGTTCTGCGAATCTTTGATCTGTTGCGCAGTGAGCAAGCAGGGTTGGCCCTAAAGCAGATTGCCGACCAGACCGGAATCAACAAAACCACAGCCTATCGGTTCCTCACTCACTTGGAGCGCGAGGGTTACGTGAGCCGTGACGATTCCGGCCACTACATGCTCGTCGTGGACTTGCATCGCGTGCTTCCGCATTCCCGAACTTATTCAAGGCTGCGCGACTTGAGTCGGCCAACGTTACGGAAGCTTCTGGCGGCCACCGGTGAGACGGTGAATCTCGGCGTTCTGGATGAAGGAACGATCCTCTACCTTGATGTAATCGAGAGTCCCCATGAATTCCGCATGGTCGGTAAGATCGGAATGCGGCACGCGCTTCATTGTACGGCAATGGGCAAATCGATTGCGGCATTCCTTTCAGACGAAGAACTCCAAGCGGGGTTTTCCGCAATCCGGTTCCAACCCCACACGCCCCATACCATCACGAACATGGTGGCATTCCGCAAAGAGCTGGAAACAATACGGCAGCATGGATTCGCGTTGGACAACGAGGAAAACATGCTAGGCGCGCGCTGTGTGGGAGCGCCGGTGCTGGACTCTTGCCATCAAGCCGTGGCTGCGATAAGCATCGCGGGACCAGCCACGAGGATCAGAGAGGATAAGATCTCTACCTTCGCCGAAGCCGTTAAAGAGGCAGCACGTGAAATCGCACTCCGTCTCGGCTATCTCAGCGCTGGGAATGAGGGAGTTCAAACGTCGTCTGTTCTCTCACATTCGAGGCCTACGTGGAGTTGACCCCTCTACCAGAGGAATGAGTCAATCGTAGCGGGGGACGGCTGATGGGTCGGTGGCCATGAAGCGACTCCGGGCACATATGTCCGCTCAAACCTTAAGGCAAAGGGCATCCCTAGTGTTGCCCGGGCAGGACAGTGGAGCAGTGGCTGGGTACATGAGAGGTTCGCTTGACATTATGCGTGTAAGGGCAGAACGCGAGTGGATCAGAGCAGCATTTCCGATCCAACTTCACGAGTTGGCCGTCGCGATTCTTCTTCTCCTGGCTTATTTTCTCCCGGCCGCAGCCTCAAGTTCAGGGGATATTGACTATTCAAGGATCGAGCACGCTATTGAGCAGCGCGATTTCAGGGCGGCTCAGCGAGAGTTGGAGAGACGTTTGGAGAGTGACCCGCAAGATTCTCGCGCGCATATGCTCCTCGGAATCGTATACGACGAAGAGAACGAGCCCAAAAGCGCTACTGCCCAGTTTCGGATTTCGATCAGACTGCGACCGAAGGACCCAACCCCGCACGTTAACCTCGGAAAGAGCAATGCGTTCCACGGTGACCTCAAAGGCGCAGCCGCGGAGTTCCGTACCGCTCTTGCACTTGATCCGCGTAATACTACAGCGCGCGAGAACCTGGGCTTGTTATTTTTGGGCGAGAGGAAGTATGACGAGGCGCTCGCCGTGTTTCAGAAGGTGGTTGCGCTCGATCCTGGGGACGTTGTTTCCTGGGCGAATTTGTTCAAGACCCAGCTCGCCCTTAAGAAAATTCCTGAAGCTCGCGCGAGTGCGAAGCGTGTAATCGAGCTGAGCCCAGCATCATCCGATCTCCCCGGCGAGTTGGGAGCGATGCAGGCGGCTGCCGGCGATTACACGGGCGCCATCGAGAGCCTTGAGAAAGCGAGGGCGTCGAAATCCCCCTCCTACAACGCCCTCTACGACCTCGGCCTTGCTTACTTCAAGGCAGGCAGGCTGAACAGCGCCATCACCACATTGGAATCTCTGCGGCATGACCGCGCCGTGGCAGAAGTCGAGGATCTATTGGGAGAGGTTTATGAAGAGAACAGACAATTCCTCGATGCTGTCAAGTGTTACCAAAGGGCGGCGGAACTGGAGCCAGGCAATCGGGATTACCGGTTCGATTTCCTATACGAGCTCATGAAACACCACAGCTTTGGGGCTGCGACCCCCGTGGCGGAATCTGCCGTGCGCGACTTCCCCGATTCACTCCGGTTTCACTTAGCACTGGCGGGCTCGTACTTTGGCCAAGGGCGTTTCACTGACTCAACTGTAGCCTACCTGGAAACAGCCAGAAAGTTCCGGGAGGCTGAACTGCCGCTCTATCTATTGGCGATTGCATCGGAAACAACGGGCCAGAAGACTGAGGAAACGATGGCTCTTGTCTCGGCTTACGGAAAGTCACATTCGGAGCAGTTCTGGCCATACTATTACTTGGGCAAGGAAGCTCTCCGGACGGCAGTCAAGAGCGGAGGCACCGACGGGTTACCACGCGCTGAGGAATTATTGAAAATGAGTATCGTGCGTAACCCGAGCCATGCCGAGTCACATTACACTCTTGGAAATCTGTTCGTCCGACTACAGAGGTGGGCAGAGGCCATAGAAGAGTATCAAACAGCCACGAAACTGAAGCCCGATCTCACGGAGGCGCACTATCATCTGTGCCAAGCATATCGTCGCACGGGTCACCTCAAAGAAGCAGAGTACGAGGCGGAGGTCACGGACAGGCTTAATCAATTCGAGGCACAGAAAGTACGAGAGGGGGCGCAGGTCGATGTATTCATTTATAAGCTTCGAGAATAAGCTTCGCTAATTAGAAGGTGGATCAGGATGACGCATAGGGAACGGATTATGGCGGCGGTTCATCATAAGGAGGCGGACCGTGTTCCGGTCGACTTAGGATCGACCAGCACAACCACGTTGACGGCCGGGGCGCACGAGCGGCTGAGGGGATATCTCGGCCTCCCCTGCGACACTCCGCCAGAGGTGTTCCTCTATCGTGCATCGATTGTCATTCCAGACGCAGCTATCCTTCGCCGATTCGACGTTGACGCGCGTCCTTTGCTTCTTGGCGGGCCTTTTGGCCGGCCTGATCGCACACTTGCGGAAGATGCCTTCGTCGACGAATGGGATGTAACCTGGACGCGGCACGGTGACAGCAATTTTATCTACTCGGACGGCCCATTCTACCATCTTAACGAACCGAGCCTTCAAGACCTTGCGAAATATGCTTGGCCTGATCCTGACGATCCGGGCCGCTACGAGGGACTTCGAAAGCGAGCTGCGGCGCTCCATGAGAAAACTGATTACGCGGTGATCTTGAGCCTCGGTCTGGGCCCGATACACCAGTCCCAGTTCGTCCGAGGCTTCGGAAAGTGGCTTGAAGATCTACTGGTTTATCCCGCCTTCGCCGAAGCTCTCATGGAGCGGATTGTTGATGTCTGGATTCAAATCGCTGCCAAGGCTCTGGACGAAGCCTGTGACTACGTCGATTTGGTGATGTTTGGCGACGATGTGGGTATTCAGGGATCTCCAATGGTCCGACCGGAACTGTACCGCTGTATGATCAAACCCCAGCACAGGCGAATGGTCGGCGCGGTCAAGCAGTATAACAAGCCGGTTATGATGCACAGTTGCGGCTCGGTTTATCGCCTCATCCCTGACCTAATCGATGTTGGGATCGACGCTCTAAATCCTATCCAGGTTTCGGCCGCCCAAATGGACACTAAGCGGCTGAAACAGGAATTCGGACGAGATTTGACTTTCTGGGGGGGAATTGACACTCATCAGGTGCTTCCGAGAGGGACGCCGAAAGACGTAAGAGATGAAGTGAAACACCGTATCGAGGATCTTGGTAGCGGGGGCGGTTTCGTACTTTGCGCAGTTCATAATATTCAGCCGGAGGTTCCGCCTGAAAACGTTGTAGCGATGTACGACGCCGCCCGTGAATATTTCCGTTAAGCAAAAGAGCAACAGCCGAGGTGTTCTTAATGCAGCTGCCGGGCATTCATATAAATAGAACACATGAGAGGACCCGCGCTGCTCTCAACCGTTCATGGAGCTGAGATGACCCAACTCCCTATGTTGAAGGCCAAGTGGTTTTGGTATTCCGTGCTCTGTTTAGTCTGTTAGGTGCCGTGGGTCTTGTTCGCAAAGTTGGGCTCAGTCGAGATTCCGTCAGCGGGCATGCAATTCCTGTTTACGCTCGGCGGAGTCCCCGTCGCCCTTGCTCTGCTAATTGACCGTCGCTTTCACCTTGAGAAAAGCGGAAGAGGCATCTTCTACGGTCTCATGGTAGGCATCCTCTCCGCTATCGGGACGTTAGCGCTGTTTGTAGCATATAGGGCAGGAGGGAGCGCTTCGGTCATCACTACAGCGACATCGCTATATCCTATGGTCACCGTAATCCTAGCAGTCGCAATTCTGCGTGAGCGCTTGACTATAGTGCAGATCGTCGGCCTCGGCTTTGCCACTGCTGCATTTGTCATCTTCTCTCTATAGGGACCGGACAAGAACATGCACCTTCCTCCTTGGATGTTGCCAGCAGCGTTTGTGCTCCTTGCCCGGGGTATCGTCGGGATATTTCAGAAGCTGTCGACGAATTACATCTCGGCGGAATCCACGCTTGTCTGGTTGATCGTAGGCTTTCTTTTGTTTGAACCGTTCGTGTATCCCGGACATGACCTTTTTCAGTACTCCGGGCGTAACGTGTTATGGGATCTGTTGAGCGGGTTATTCAGCAATTTAGGAGCTTTGGCGCTCTTCGCCGCCTTCAAGAATGGGGGCAAGGCTTCTATAGTCTGTCCAATGACCGCCCTTTACCCCTTGGGCGTGGTTCTCCTCGCGCCACTCGTATTACACGAGACAATTACGCGACTGCAAGGTGTGGGGGATCTTCTGCGCTCTGACAGCGGTCGTGCTGCTCTCTACGTGAGGCATCTTGGTTCGGGAAAACGAGTCCAACGAGTCTCTGTCTAAGGGCCATCTGGTGAGGAGCCCAACCCTAACAACTTCTCGAAGGACAATTTGCCGCGGCTATTGGCTCCCGGGCCGGTAACTGGTAGATGTCGAACATCCAGTTTGTCTGGCGCAGGCTATTTTGAGGAAGGCAGTGTTGGATATGAGAAACTCCGTGATGACGAGACTGCTCGGCGTTCCGACAATCCTCTCATTCGTTATTTCGGCGGGTGCATTGTTGCTGGCGGCTCAGGCCAGCGAAAAGCGGCAGGTGGCGTTTCCGACGGAAATCGATGTCCCTACTAATAATCCTTATACGGGCTGGGGCATCTGGGCCGGTTCGTACGGTTTTGGCAATGATGAG
>Ga0326728_10014592_pt1 | contig 16641 bp, 10 predicted proteins | sample MB3enrmetagenome_FD_207602 | JGI IMG/M metagenome (GOLD analysis project Ga0326728, IMG submission 207602) | Lab enriched peat soil microbial communities from McLean, Ithaca, NY, United States - MB31MN | ecosystem: Environmental > Terrestrial > Soil > Wetlands > Peat | place: USA: New York...
GCTCCCGCGGTGAAGTTCGTATCGGCTCCACTGGCGGCGGTGAGCGTGCCCAGTGCGGTGCTCGTGAGGGTCCACGCGTATGTGATCCCGTTGGTCGGGCAGGTGGAACTGCACGTTGGAGTGGCCGTAAAGGGCTGCTTGGTGCTTGCGACGACCGTGGGCGAGGTCGGGAGCAACGACACTGAGTTCAGAGTGAGTGCCGTGACCGTGATTACGGTATGCGCCCCTTTGGTTGTCGCGCCAAGTGTCACGTTGACGTATAGTCCAACGGTCCCCACAGTGGTTCCCGCAGTGAAGGTCGTGGTGGTGCTAGCGGCTGGGCTGATGGTTCCCAGTGCCGTGCTGGTGAGTGCCCACGCGTAGGTGAGGTTGCCCGGGCAGGAGGGGCTGCAAGTTGCGGTCACCGAGAATGGTGTGGCGCTACTTGTAGCCACTGACTTGTTTGTCGGGGACATGGTCACCGAGGACAACACGGTGGTAGTCGAGACCGTGATTATGGCATGAGACGTCACCGTGGTCGTACTGAGAGTCGCGTTGACGAAGAGGCCAACGGTCCCTGCCGTGGTTCCTGCGGTGAAGGTCGTTGTGGCGCCGCTGGCTGGGCTGATTGTGCCCAGTGTAGTGCTCGTGAGCGCCCACGCATACGTGATGGTGCCAGGGCAGGTGGAACTGCATGTCGGGGTGGCCGTGAAGAGCTGCTTGCCACCTGGACCTACAGTTTGCGAGGCCGGGGACACTGCCACTGAGTTAAGGGTGATGGTTCCGACGGTGACTGTAATGGAGACGACGTTGCTCGACGCACCATCAGCGGGCTTCTTTGAATCCGTTGCGGTGACCTGAGCGCCGAATGTTCCGGGTGCTTCGAAAGTATGTTGGTACGTAGTGGAGGTCGTTGTTATCGGGGCCCACGATCCATCGCCAAAGTAGTATTGGTATGTGATCGGAGCGGATCCACCAGTTGGGGTCGAAGTGAAGGTGACCGCTGTCCCGACAGAGATGCTAGTGGCACTGGCGGTCAGGGAAACAGTGAACGGGGTCGTTCCAACACTTATCTGTATGAATGCGGACCCGGTGGAGTTCCCTGAACTGTCGTAGACCTCGACATTGGCCGCATAGGCACCGTCCGTGGCATAGGCGTGGGTCGTGCTCGACGAGATGGTGGTGGTCGCGTTACCATCGCCGAAGTTGAAGCAGTACCTTGTGATCTTCCCAGTTCCCCCGCTCGCTGTGGCGGTGAAGGTCACGGAAGCCTTTGCTGCAGGCGTGGTCGTGCTGGCGGCCAGTGACGCGGTCAATCCAGTTTGCGTGACCGGGAAGCCACCGCTCGCTATCGCAGGAATCGCGGCAGTGGCTATTGGTGTACCGATACCAGTGATCGGGTTCCAACCCGGGTTTGGTGGGTAACCGTTGCCGGTGCCAGTGCTGACATCATGGAAGGTGGTGTTGTATGCAGTGGAACGCAATATCGAGTATAGAACAGGGTTGATCAGACCGATATCTCCCCCGTGAATCTGGTCGGCTACCACTGCGAGCCCGGCCCACTGAGGGGCACCATCTGAAGTTCCGTAGTATCCGGCCCAGGCGCCCTCGGAGTACGTGGCGAGCGCAGTGCCCACGGTTATCCCTACGTCAGGGACGCCGCGGAGCCCCTTGTTCTTCACGCCATAGCCATGCTGGAACCATGGCTGAGGTGTTGGAGCCCATCCTCCACCCGCTCCTCCGGAGTTATCGCAGCTGGTACCGGAGAGGTTTCCACTCCACACCTTTTCGCTGCCATAGTTGCCACCACTGAGTGTGAGAACGGTGCCACCGATACCGGTAGAGTCCTCGTCAGAAGCGGGGTAATCGGTCGCTGTAACGAGGGTGCCATCGGCTGCCCCACAGTCTCCGCTTGCTACAAAGACGGTGATGCCCTCTGCAACTGCGGCTTGAATAATCGGGTGCAGGATGGCATAGCTTCCGTCAGTGGAAGCATTGCACTCGAACGTGCATCCGTTTGAATAGTCGTTGACTGGATACCCTAGGTCGGGTTCGCCCCAGGACAATGTGATCGCATTGACCGTATCTCCCGCCACCAGCGAATCAACTGCCTCGTAGAGCCCATTCCCAGAGTCTGGCGAGAAAGTCATCTCCGTGGTTGCCCCAGGTGCCATAACGTGTGACCATTCCATGTCCAGGTCTTCTTCTCCTCCCCATTGTGAGGTGCCGCTGGAGTTGTACGTGGTTGAGGGCACAGGATAGTTGAAGACTGGTGTGACAGCGGCAAGGCCACAGCCACTGTTGAAAGTCTTGAAATCGCTCGCGAGGGTCGTTTGTGGGTCGGCCGAGTCATAAGCGTCTACGGTAGAGTACTTGTATCCCGTCCCAGTGTCTCCTGAGGGGAGAGAACTCACGAGGTAAGCTGATCTTATTTGCGTGGGAGTATCGCCACCAGAACATGCCAGGGGAATGTTGCCGCCTGCACTGATAGATGGCGCCTTCTGTATGTCAGCCGGCTTGTTGAACAATGCATTGGTGAAACCGTAGGCTGCGCTTATCCCGAGGGACATGGGGACCTGCGGAGCTGAGGTCGGCCCGTAGTAGGTGGCCCCATTCGGGAACTTATAATCGGCAAAGGTCGTATGGAACGCGGCCCCCATCTGACTCGGGCTTCCAGTCACTCCCAGAACCAACCGGTTTGAGCTAGGTTCCACGTGCAACCCGAAACCTTCGAAATAGCTTTCCAACTGGAGGTAAGACGCCGCGCTTGGAGAATAGGTTGAGTCGAATTGCTCAGGCGTGATGAATTGACGGAACTGCGATGAACCAGGAGAGGAGATCGACTGGATGAAGCTACTCAGTTGCTGCGCGTTCTGTAGTGGAAGGGAAACCCCCACTCTCAGCTGCTCACCCTGGGGCAATGGACCTACATTCGATGTCTGGGGGAAGATCGCCCCCATGGCAGCATAGACTGTCTGCATGCCACCAGAAATGTCCTTCTCCATGTCTTCCGCAAAGGGTGATCCCAGTGGTGACAACACCATGACACTCGCAAAAACGATCGCCAAAATAGCCGCTACAAAGACTCTCGACTTGCCCATGGGGAACCTCTTAGCTGTACGGGGTTCAAGAGTATTTAGTAGTGTCGTACCAGCGCACGCCACGGCGCCGCAAGTCCATGCATAGCAATGAAACGGTCTGTGCTCTCTGGACATCGATTTTGAACCTCGGCATCTCACCATCCATCCTACGTTCGAGCGGGGCCATCTTAATCTAATGATGCGTTATGGGCAAGGCGTGAGGAGAGAGCGTCAGGGCGCTCCCAGTGGGCAGTGACGATCGATTACGGGTGGGTAACCCTTGGAGTCGTCATTCTGGCCTATGCAGTGGCGGTCTACCTCCTTTACGCGAAAGGATGGATCGGGAAGGACAAGCCCCTGACACTGCTCGGTCCCGCGCTCATGATTAAGACTGAACGGGGACGCGACATGCTGGAACGAGTCGCATACTCTGCCAAGAGGTTCTGGAACTGGTTCGGGGACGCCGGGATCGTTCTCGCCATAGTCGCCATGGCGGGAATGGCGCTGCTCCTGATATGGGAGGCCGTGAAGGTCCTGAGCATACCTGCCTCCGCAGCCCCCAGTCCGAGCGAGGCGCTCGCCCTGCCGGGGATCAACCCGTTCATCCCAGTGGGCTACGGGATAGTCGCTCTGGTCGTGGCTGTCGTCCTGCACGAGCTCTGTCACGGGATACTTGCAAGGGCGAACGACGTGAAAGTAAGGAGCCTCGGCATACTCTGGCTCGTGATCCCCATAGGGGCCTTCGTGGAACAGGACGAGGAAGAGATGACCAAGGCGCCTGCCCGCAAGCGCGACAGGATCGCCGCGGCCGGGGTCATGGCCAACTTCGTCCTCGCGATAGTATTCTTCATCATCCTGTCGGCGATCTTCACCACATCCATTCAACCCAAGGCAGACGGGGTAGGGGTCTATTCCGTTCTGTCCGGATCACCGGCGCAGAACGCGACCATCGCCGCGGGGGACATCATCACCATGGTCAACGGAAGTGCCACGCCTAACGCCGTCACGCTGAGAGACGCTCTCTCGAATTGCCATCCAAATGAGACCGTTACCGTGGCGTGGTATAGCCAGCAGGTGAGCGCCGTGGTGCACGCTAACGTGACCTTTGCTCCCGCCTCGGCCTTCGTCCCTGGCCTCACGGGCAATGCCTCACGCGCAGCCTTCCTGGGGATTGAAGAGTATGCGATCCCTCCCCAGGCCTTCATTTCCCTGCTTCAGAACCCATTTGGCGGAGCAGCGTCACAATCGGGCATCAACGTCGCGGGAGGGCTGGCAAGCCCGATCCTCTTCCTTGCGCTCCCGTTCGTGAGCATGGAGCCAATGCAGGGCACGGCATCTCAGTTCTTCACCGTGAGCGGCCCGCTCACGTTCCTCACAGCAGGTGGAGTCTGGATACTGGCGAACATGGTCTACTGGCTCGTGTGGATGAACCTGCTCCTCGGGCTGTGCAACGCGTTGCCAGCCGTGCCGTTTGATGGTGGTTTCCTGTTCACAGACGCCGCAACGAAGGTGATGCGCAAGCTCAAGTCCTCGTGGTCGGATGCAAGGCTTGAAGGGTTCGTTAACCGATTGGCTATCGCGACTACGCTCTTCATCTTCTTCCTGATAATATGGCAGTTCGTGGGACCCCGTCTATAGAGCTTTCCCGCCTCGCCTCGAGGTACCCCTTCCTGCCGGGCGCAGAAGATGTGATGGCATCGGTAGTCCCCAGCCTGAGAGAGATCGTGGAGGGCCCTCTGTATGCTGAAGCTCGGGAGATAGCAAGGGTGGGCGTAAAACGGGCCGCAGAGGAACCTTCGTCCCCAGCTCCCCAGCCGGCCCAGGAGGTCAGCAGCGCGGAGACCGCTTTCCTTTCCTTCCAGTACGCGCGCATACTTCTCGCCATGCCTCACCTTCCCCAGGCACTGGTACGTCGCTGGTGCCTTTATCAGGCAAAGTCAGCGTGGAGGGAGTTCGGCCGCCCAGATGCTGAAGTCACTGAGCTAGTGGAGATAGCCGAACTGCTCGGCATGAGAGGCCGCGTGGTGGAGGGGCCGGGCCGAGACAGGATAGCGTTCTCCGTCCCCTCATACGTCCACATGGCCACTCCCGTCCGTGAGGTGGACTTCCGCCTGGCACGACAGGAGGTCCAGAACGGAGAGGTCATGGTCATGCGGGACCGTGCAGCCCGCCTGCTCCAGGAGGCAGTCCGACTGCATCTCATGAGCCTGCCTCCCATCCACCTTCAGCCCGCTGTAGTGGAGCTTGTCTCTGCGCGCGAAGGAGACTTCCTCCAGGAGGTAGCGCGATTGACCCCATCTGGGAGCTCTCTGCTGGCCGGCGGGTTCGATCCCTTGCTCTTCCCACCCTGCATCAAGGAGATGCAGGCCATGATGAGCCGTGGAGAGAACCTCTCGCACTTTGGGCGGTTCACTCTTGCCGCCTATCTCAATAGGGTGGGAGCCAGTAGTGAGTACATAGTGGACAGTTTTCGTGGAGCACCCGATTTCGACGAGGAGATAACTCGTTACCAGGTAGAGCATGTGACGGCGCATGACGAGAACAAGGGCTACACCCCGCCGGAATGTGCCACGATCCGGACGAATGGGCTTTGTTTCATGGAACGCGACGAGCTCCGGCCGAGCCTTTGCGCGGACCCGAATCTGCGGCACCCACTAAACTACTACTATACTAGGAAGAAGGGAAAGGGCTCTGCGACTCATGCAGCTTCCCCAGCAATCAGCAAGGGGACGCCCAAGCAATAGTGTCGCTGGCAGAATCATGCCAGAGCCTGCAATGATACTACTGGAGCTTGCGCCACGTTGCGATGGCCCTGTAGATCGCGGTCGCCTGTCCCGCGACCACGAAGTAGATCAGGATGATGTCGAGCGGGCCGAAGGTCCAGCCCCATAAATGGCCCCAGAGCGGGAAGAGGAGCGCCCCTTTGGCGAAGAGATTCCAGGCTGTGACAGCGAACATGAATAACGCTCCAAGAGTGAGCAGCACGATCCGGTCCGCCCTTCCTAGAAATCCACCGTATAGCCGTTCTCCAGTGATCGCTTGGGCTTGGGTCCCCATGTAGCTGGTGAGCAGAAGACTCACGAGCGCTAGAAGTCCAAGGAAAGGGTCGGCCCACGAGCTTAGTGCAACTCCCACCAGCAGGATGGTGTCGGCATAACGGTCCAGCACGTGGTCCAGGAAATCTCCCCTCCGGCTGGCCAGTCCCCTCTTCCTTGCCACATAGCCGTCAAGGGCGTCGAAGACCCCACCTACGAAGATCATTGCGGCGATGTCGAAGAAGACGAACGGTACCCAAGGTGAAGGATACGGGATGAAGCGAAGAACGACCAGGAGTACCGCGGCAGTGACCGATAGGCTGAACGAAGTCCAGCTCATCGTGTTGGGAGTCCACCGCAGGAAGAGCCCGGCCAACCTTTCCAACCCAGGGCTTGCCTCCTTGCGGTAGCGTTCCAGCATCAGTTTCCTCTGCGGTAGGTCAGGTTAGCGCGATCGAGCTTCCTGCCCTTCCTGTTACCACCAGGTAGTGGATCATCATCAGCCAGCCAGTCCACATTCCCATTGAATGGCGGTGAAGTGGAGAGAGAAGACTCGCTGCCCGCAAGGACCCGAAGTATCCAACGTGCGGTGTCCACTGGAGTCTCACTGGTAGTATCGTGCTCGTACACAGGTGCCTTGCGTTCCAGGGCCTCGAAGAGCACGACGTCCACGAGCTCAGCCTCCACATTCTCTCGTATATCCTTTTCCAGGTCTCCGCGGGTCTCAAGCCTCCTCGCGAGTTCGCGGGGATTGCAGCGCAGAAGCAAAGTAGCGTCCACAGGGAGCAAGTGGGACAGATGACCCACCACGATGAATGGTCTCGGCGAGGGAAGCAGCCGCTTGAAGGCCGCCGAGAGGCTTGGCAGATCCACTTCGACCGGTGACAGGAGCCTTTCCCACCTCGTCCCCCCGGGTTCGTAATGACCGTGGCCGAGCCTTAGGGCCAGCTCACTGACCTCCATCACAGTAAACGAGCGCACTCGCGAGGCCCTGCTCTTTTGGAGGCGTAGCTTGAATCCTTCCCGGGAGACAATGTCGAGGAGTGCCCTGGCCGCAGAACTCTTTCCAGTGCCGGGAGTGCCCGTCAGAGCGAGGGTCGGGTACGGAGCGTTCACCTTTTTCATGCGTTTCGTGTTCCTCCGGTCACAGTGCTACTGCAAGGGAATACTTTTATATGCTTCTCCCTATGGACTTGCCTAACCCTACTTGATAAACCGATAGGTGAAGGGCAATGAGTAAAATGGAGACATTTGGGTATGACTTGAGCCACAGACGAATCACATGGTTAGCCGCAAGCATGGGAATATTGGTCGCCCTGCTGATGATACTTAGCAGCGTTGCCGGTGTTGCTATTGCGAACGGCGGACTCGCGACTCACACACCGAGCGCACCAACGTCCAAAGCTGCAGCAGCGACTCCCGCGGGCGTTACGGCCAGCACCAGCAGCCCGAAGGTCACGCCACTTGCGCAGCAAAGGGAAGAGAGCGTACAACAGTATCTCAAGGAGAACCCCGGAATGTCGAAGTACACATTCCTGCCCACCTCTCCTAGTCTCGTAAGGTCTCCATCCCAGATCACAACTGGTGAGCCACTTTGTTTCTCGTTGATAACTGGCTGTTCCACACCTGCCCCGATGGGACTCGCGGACTACGGTGCAACAAACACCAGCACGAAACTGGTTCCCTACTCTTACAACACCTCGAGCTTCGAGGCAACGGTAACAGTCAACAGCGTAACTCCATTCGATGTGCTGACTGGCCCAGTGAACTACGATCTGCAACTCAACACGGTGTTGAAGAACGTAACACTTGGCAACTCAGTCCTCAATGCAACCACGACCGGCAAACACCCGGGCTTCCAGGGTCCCGATGCGTTCTGGACCCAGAACGTTCCTGACTACGACTTTGCTACCCACTCGCTCTTGTTCGTTGACAACATATGGAACTTCAGTGACCCCGCCGCGTCCCTCCAGTCCGGTACAAACACCCTGCAAGGCCAGGGAGTGGTGACAGCCGGCGGCTACTACTATGACTACTACCCGACGGTAGGCGGATCACTTGCATCTGGAACGGGGGTTCCTACACCTATCCTGATTACTCCACCATACACACTACAACTCTTCAACAACGCTTCAACCGCACCTGCCAGCTGGTCCCCATATGGAGCGATATCCACAAACACATCATTCGGGTTCCAACTGACAACGCCCGCCAACAACCCGTTCGAGTACCCGCTGTCCAACGGGACATACGTGACCACGAATGACCTGTTCGTGACCTACGACAAGATCACGTTCAACTCCACTAGCACAGCGAGTTCAATCCCCACCCCCGGTTACATGGTCACCGGACACTCGCTAACCCCCACAGGCTACATCCCGTACGACGCTGAGATAATGATCGGCGGAGGCGGTGGTGGATGCGACATCACGATCTGGAACATCAATGCAACAATGCAGCTCCAGTACATGTCTGGAACAACATACCAGAACATCAAGTCCGCATGGGATGTTGGATCAGAGACCGGAGAAACATCGGAAGGGGTCAGCGAATGGTGGACCACACCAGGCGTTGTGAATCTCGGCCCAGGTCCCTCCATAATCTACCCTCTCTGGGGTGCATATGGGACGACAACGACTGCGGGTGACTGGAAGGTCCCGATGACCCTCAAGCCGTCCAACGCCTTCGTCTTCCTGCAGGTTGGTCCCACGTACAACTCAGTCTACTCAGCATGGGCACCTACCCCCTGGAGCGGCAACACAATCACGTACAACCTGGCACCACTGGGCTATGTCGGATCAGTGATGCTCAGCAACTACGACCCTGTAACTTTCGCGATCACTGCGGCCGGTCCCCAGGCGATCACACTAACAGCTGACGCATCTCAGGGTGTATACACTCCACTCTACGCATTCAACAACGCACAGCTCGCGAACATCTCTACGAGCGGAGCTGGAACTTCGGCTAATCCCTACTTGCTCGACACCCAGGCATCTGGGCTTTCGATCAATGACTCCTTCCAGGAGTTCAATGATTATCTGTTCCCAGTCTTCCCGGGAATCTTGCTCGCGGGAACAACTGCCTACGTGGACTTCAACAACTCGTACGCGGGCACGGGAAGCTTCCTCATCAACTACCAGGACCCGGTCGCCACTCTCCTAGAGATGTACTACTACCTCCCAGGATCTAACTACCTCCCGATCTACACGTACGACGCCTCTCACGTATCGATACTGGAGAGCCAGATTAGCGGATGGTTCTACGCGGCGCCAGGCGGCTTCGGTTTCGCTGTGGCCAGCGTACTGATGTGGAACACGACCGACTCACTTGTCGCGAACAACTACTTCGCAGACATGGGCTGGTCCCTTGAAGCATACAACAACCCAGGAGTAATTGCCAACAACTACTTCTGGGGCAACGTCTTCGCTACCGACACCACATATCTGGGGAGCGTCTTCAACTCGCCCCTGGACGTGGGCCTTGAGCTCGGTGAATCCGGAGACACGGTCTACAACAACTACTTCGACACCGCAGTCCCGGCAATCAACGGGAACTACGACATCTGGTCTGGTGCCAAAGTATCCTACCTGAACGCATGGAATGTCATGTACACTCCGTGCACGATGGTTACCGTGGCGGGTGTTACGTCATGCGTGACCCCAGTCACATGGATCAACGGTTACCCTCTGACCAGCAACATCATCGGCGAGATGTTCATAATGGTTGACTGGGTAGGCGGAAACTACTGGTCCAACTTCCCGTGCAACGCCGCGGGTGCTCTGGGCAGCGTGCCATACACGGACTACGGCCTGATACTCAGCGGCGGAGACTACCTGCCGCTCTGCGGATACGGCACCCCAGTTGTGTTCATGGAGACCGGACTGCCTGCAACAGCGTTGAGCTGGACAGTGACCTTCAACGGTGCTACAGAGTCGGTGGCCCAGGACTACGCTGTGTTCGAGGTAGCAGCTGGAGGAGCCTACAATTACAACGTAGCTATGTCCGGAGGCTATACCCCAACACCGATGAGTGGAAGCATAGCGGTCATGGGCGAGGTCACACAGGACATCAGCTTCGCAGCTGGGCAAGTCCCGAGTGTGACGATAGTCTACCCGACCTCTGGCTATGTGTTCACCGGAATCACGAACTTCACCGTATCGTGGACGGTGACCGGAATCCCAGCGAGCGAGTATCAGTACCTGCAAGCGGTAGTGACGATGTATAGCAAGTACGATTCCAGCGCATCGCCATGGGCCTACTTCACCGGAACGAACACTTCGGCCTTGACGACGGGTATCAACTCGATACAGATCACCCGTGCTGGATTGAGCCTGCCCTCTGCAGCGAAGACCATGGGTGACCTGCCGTACGCCCCATACATCCTCGAAGTGACGGTGTACAATCTCAACTACACAGCTTTCGGCGGGAACACCATAGCCCAAAGCCCAGTGCCAACGACCATATACCGGGCATACGCTGACATATCGTCCCCAACTACCGGGGCACAACTCTACGCCGGTATCCCCTTCGCCATCTCCTCGAGCTTCGACTGGGCGAGCTGGTACTCTGCAACCAACGCTACGCTAGTGATCACCAACACCAACACATCGCTGGTAGTCGACCAGCTCACTGTGAAGCTGGGCGAGGGTGCAACTGGCACTTGGACCGCAAGCGTTGCCCTGCCGGTTGGGAACTACATGATCAGTGTTTCGTTCGCCACGTTCGGAGCACATCCGTACTACGTGAACGCGACCTCAGTCACAGTATCGGTGGCTGGCACGATCACACCGATCGTGTATGTGAACGCGACCATGACCCAGTACAAGAACATCACCCTTGGACCGATCCAGATCGTGGGCGCCATCCTGATCGTGGTCGGCCTGGCGGTCGGTTTCCTGATCGGCTACATGCTGATGAGGAGCACCAAGCAGAAGGTACCACCAGCAAAGGCATGGGACAGCAGCCCGCCTCCGGCGACACCACCAGCGGGGAACCCCTGAGAGGATAGGCAGAGAGAACAAGACAACACAAGCCCGGGGGGACCTTCGGGTCCCCCCTCAACTCCTTCCTTTTTTGTAGATTTTCTAAGAGATAGGCGTGCTTTTCTGTGAGCGGTCCACCTTAGGATAGGGGATCCACCCGGGAGATCCCAACTAAGAGTGGCGGCAGGAAACTTCAGTAGCCGAGCTTCTCGTACGTGCCGTAGGCGGAGGACAGGTTCCTCTCCTCCTTCCTTCCACAGCGCGTGCAGACGAGCCCCTTCTCCATCTTGGTGAGAAGTCCATGGCAGTCCTGACATCTGGCGGAGACGACCCCCAGTTCAGCGCCTTGGGTCGACAATCGCACTGCAGGGTGTCCTTGGAGGACCTTTGCCTTCACTATGTCGCCCACAGAGAACTCTCGGTTCAGTCTCTCCACGTATGAGTCCTTTGCCTTTGAGATGTGAACTGTCCCCTCAGGGTAACCAGGCACTATGCGCCCGCTGGCAGCGTCACAGAGAACGGTCGTGACCAGCATGGCCATCTTGATCTCCTCGACCCTGGCGTAGACGACCTCTCCCTCGGACAGGTGCGGGATCTCGTGGATGGCCTTGACCATCACCGTCTTTGCCTTCGCGTCCACATGCCTGTAGCCCATGAGCGCGGCATAGATCTCTCCCTTGTACTCGTATGTCCCTCTCCCAGGAGCGAGCTCCTCCGCTGTCCCGAGATACTCCCCTGGCAAGACCAACTTCATCTCTGCATCTTCTTGCATGTTCCTTCCCGGCGTAGAATCCATCGATCCACCGTCACTCTTCCCATCCTTTGCACATGGTGCTTGAAGGTGTGGGGGAAGGGCCAGACGGACCTTGAGTGATCCTCTACCTTTACGTCGCGGGTGAGTGCACATCTCTCTATAAACGTTTGCGACCCGGGGGCGGCGAAGAAATAGAGCCCACCACCTTCGAGAAGTATCGCGAGGGCAGCCTCAAGGAAGGGCCTCTCCGCCCCCTTCCTCTGGACACCGAAGGGTGGATTCATCAGCACGGTCTCAGCCTCGAGCGGAGGCATCCTTGTCACGTCAGAGGCCAACCATTTGATCCGTGCAACGAGGAAGCCTGCCCTCTTCATTTCCCTCAGGTTCTCGCGGGCCACTGCGAGCGCTTTGCGGTCCCAGTCCACACCGGTAACGCTTCGAGCCCCCAGCAGAGCTGCCCCTATGGCCAGTCTCCCTGGCCCGCACCCAAGGTCCACAACTCTCTTCCCCACGATATCCCCGCGCATCGCGGCCTCCCAGAGCAGATCGCTGGCCCTTTCGGGGGGGGTGGGAACCTGCTCCAGACCAGGGTCCGGGTCATTGAACCCCTTCAGCAGCGAGAGCCGATAGGAGATGTCACTTCGCCGCCGGGGGCTCTCCAGTTTTACCATGCGGGGAGCCGGATTTGAACCGGCGAACGCTCTTTTAGCGACGGGATAACTTCGTGCTCTTCTTCCCTGGACACTCTTAAGTCCCGCGCCGTTTCCGGGCTTGGCTATCCCCGCGCAGGTGCACTGCCCCTGCCTTGGGGAGGTGGGGAAGAGGCTGGTGGCTGTGCCGGGGTCTTCTTCATCGAGACGCGCTTCGGGAAGTACTTCAGTAGGAGAACATCGTTGATCGCTCCGACCCAGCGGAACGGGACGTTCACGCTCATGGAATCCTCCACCAGGAGCTGGTTCGTCTCGGAGATGAAGATGCCATCGACCCTGGCATTCTCTACATCGACCACAAGGTTCGAAACTTCTCCAAGGAGGCGTGCATCGTTCGTGTAGACCTGCCGTCCGATAAGCTCTGTCAATTCCACTAACATACAAGCCTCCCCTACAGGGGGCGACCCTTTAAGGTTTTTCGTCAGGCCCTCGAACCTTCCTTACCTGAGTCTGGAAGAGACGCATGACCTCTTCCACGGTGGTACAGTCATCGGAACTCTTGTCGTCCCGGAGCCTTCCCGTGTAGCGAGGGAATCGAAGGGCGAGGCCGAATCCCTGCTTCACCTTGTCCCGAGCCGCGGAGTGTACCGGGGAAAGGGAGAGCTCGGCGCCACGCAGTTCGAGGACCACAGTAGGTTCAACCCACACATCTGGGGAGAGTGTTGTTTCAACGGTGACGCGCCGCTCTTCAGGGGTGATCACCTTGAGGCGTTTGGTCAGGTCGGCCAGCGCTGCTTCGTCAAAACCGGTGCCAACCTTGCACAGGGACGGATACGTATCCTTATCCTTGTCGTAAACAGCCATCAAGAAAGCGCCGTACCACCCGGTCCTCTTCCCCCTCCCTCTGAAGGCTCCAACTATGACGGCATCGATAGTATCGGCGAGCTCCTGCGTGTACTCTCGCTTGTATTTTATCCACCAGAACCCGCGGGCCCCAGCCTGATAGATGGACTGTGAGGAAAGGGACTTTGCGACCACGCCCTCGCATCCATCGGAGAGCGCCTTCTCGAAGAAGATCTCGGCTTCCTGAGGGGAATTCACGATGGACTGAGTCGCCAGCTCGACCCTCTCCCCGACCGTCAGTGTCTCCTCGAGGAGCTTCCTGCGTTCAACGTACGGAAGCCCCAGGCAGGGACGGTCTCCCACTAGCAGCACATCGAAGAGACAGAGCTTGACCGGTACCTCCTGAGCCATTCTCACGAGGTCATACTTTCGCCCTCTCCTCCGAGAGATCTCCTGGAATGACCTGAGCTCCCCGGTGACAGGATCAAAGGGTACGCATTCACCGTCGACTATCACCGGACGCGCCTTGAAGGCGTTTGCCAAGGCCCCCACGATCTCGGGGAACTGCTGGCTGACATCCTCAAGGCGGCGGGAGAAAAGGTGGATCCGTCCCTCTGCAGGAATGTGGGCCTGCATCCGGAGGCCATCGTACTTGTATTCCAGTGCGGCCTTACCCTCCATCCGCACGAGAACATCGCTCAACGTGGCTTCCCTTTCCGCGAGCATCGACCTCACGGGCTTGCCCAGGCTCACGGTCACGTGATTGAGCGAGGATAATCCTCCCTTCGCGAGGAGGTTACCGATATCCCCGAGGTCGGGGGCAACGTTGAAGACCCATTCTATCTTCACTCTGGCTGCCTTCACATCGTCCTTTCCATAGACCTCAGCAAGGGCATCAAGAATGGTCATCTCCTTCACGCCGAGCCGGAGCTTGCCCAAGAGAAAGCGCACGAGGTGCTTCCCCTCCATAGGCGCAGCCCTCCCGAGCAGCGCGGCCACGGCCATCGTCTTTGCGTCCTGTGAACCACCCCCAGCCATCCCCCCCACAGCCAAGAGGGAGTCGTAGACCTCTACGATCGTGAGCGGCTGCCCAATCCTCTCGGACGTTCGCTGAGAGAGCAGTTCGAATGCGGTGACGCCGAGGTCTCCGGAGGATGCGGTCAGCTCCTTGACCTTGCTCTCGTCAACTGCAGTAACAAGTGAGATGGCCTTGATAGCGAGGGCCTCGCCCATGCCCAGCTCGATCCCTTCATACTCCGGGCGCAGGAGGCCTTGGAGCATGTAGAGAGCAGGTGCCACCTCCTCAGAGGAAAGCCCTGCAAGGAGCGCCGCCACCTGGGTCCTTATCTCCAATCGCTTCGACGTTGAGGAGATATGCTCGCAAGCTTCGGCAAAATCCGAGTATTTCATCGAGACCCCCTAAGCCCTATGTGTGCTTGGGTGAAGGGGCACTGCGCCTCTGAAGGGCTGCCCTTAACGCCTGGAGGTTCTCCTGAGGGGTCTTGCCGTTCCCGTACACTGAGTTGCCGCAAACGAAGAAGTCTGCGCCCGCTTCGGCAGCCATCACCACTGTCTCGTCATTGATCCCACCGTCTACTGACAGTGTGATGTTCCTTCCAGAACGATCGATCAGTTCCCTGGCCTCTGAGATGCGGGAAAGCATCCCCGGGATGAACTTCTGGCCGGAGAAGCCTGGCTCTACCGACATGACGATCAGCTCGTCCACTTTCGGGAGCAGTTCCACTACCCTTGAAAAGGGGGTGCTGGGCGAAATCGCGACCCCCGCCTTAACCTTCAACTTGCGGGTTTCCTCCAGAAGACTTGAGAAATCCCCATTGCTCTCCACGTGCCATACGAGCACATCTCCACCAGCCTTCGCGAAGGCCGTAAGGTAGCGACCAGGATCTGAGACCATGAGGTGAACATCCAGGGGGAGCGAGGTCCTTGCCCGAACGGACTTCACTACGGCAGGGCCGAAAGAGATGTTGGGCACAAAATGCCCGTCCATGATGTCCAGATGGAGAGAATCGGCCCCCCCTTCTTCAGCGGCACTGATGTCGTGGGCCAGGTTGCCAAAATCGGCGCTCAGGAGGGACGGGGCCAGTTTTGGACGTGGTTGCAGCGTCATTGGCACACCCAGAGGTACCAAAACACATAAAACTCCCTGGGTCTCCCACTGCTACCGAGCGAACAGCCCTGTCTCAGACTATATATACTTCCTGATTGGTTGGGGGTCCAATCCCTTTCGAGAGGAAAAAATGGCAGCTAGTAACCCGCCGTCAAGTCCACAGATAACGCCAACCGCACCAGCGCCTGCATCACCACCCTCAGACGAGTTCCTCGCCCCAAAGAAGTCGGGCGGGGGCGGAATGAGTGCCACGATGGGAGCGATCATCTTGGTAATCATAATGGTGGTCGGTGGAGTAGGAGCATTCTTCGCCGTAGGAGCGATGTCCGGCAGCCAATCCGGGCAATCGACGACCGTAGCATATCACTGCACGGTTCCTGGGCTGAATATAAATTGCAACAAGAATGTAGCAGATCACGACGCAGCCGTATTCGCGCCCTTGTTTTCCACTGAACCTAACACCCCCGTAGATTTTGTGGCATCGATTCCTTCCGGAACAATTGCATCAACAACCTTCTTGTTTGGTGATGGCACTACAATGACCACAACCTCTCATGCGGCAACGGTGTCCCACGCATACAATGGTCCAGGTCTTTACTACATCTATGCCGAGGTCACCGACACTAACGGCGTAGTACACGACAACCTCAACGCTCTTCCAACCATGAGCGTCGCCCCCTCCTATGTCCTGCTCCAGTCCGGCACTGCTGCCGGTGTGGGCGGCTACGTCACGAGTGGTACCACACAAGCCACGGACGGAGCCTCGATCGGGCTGCAGGGCAACGTGACCAGCTATCCTGACCAGCTCGGATGGACGGTCACCTCAGTATCATTTGTCTCCCTGAATCCCACGGCCATTACACTCAGCGCATCGACGTTCCCCAACACGACCGCGATCGCGACAACAACAGCCAAGGTTGCCTCCAACGCATCGAATGGGGTCTATACGGTCGCATTCTCCACAGTGTCTACCGGTCCTTCCGGTGCAGTTGTGTTCAGCAACTACACGTTCTCGATCACGGTCGGTGGAAAAGCCATCGTACACACGCCTCTTGTAGATCCTCACCCTGGCACCATGGATGTATACTACTATTACCCGGGCGGTTCCGTAACTGAGGACCCTGCGGTAGCCTATGACACGGTCAGTGCCGAGCCCCTTTACAACATATACCAGACACTGATCGCCTACA
>Ga0326728_10014593_pt1 | contig 16641 bp, 13 predicted proteins | sample MB3enrmetagenome_FD_207602 | JGI IMG/M metagenome (GOLD analysis project Ga0326728, IMG submission 207602) | Lab enriched peat soil microbial communities from McLean, Ithaca, NY, United States - MB31MN | ecosystem: Environmental > Terrestrial > Soil > Wetlands > Peat | place: USA: New York...
ATCCCGCCGTCTTCAGCCGCGATGAAGAGGGGCGCTGGCTCGTCGGCTTTCCCGACTTTCCCGCCGCCCACACGGATGGCGCGGACGCCATCGAAGCCATGGAAGAAGCCATCGATTGCCTGGGCAGCAGCATCGCCTTCGCCATGGCCGACAAGGCGGACGTACCCAAGCCGTCGCGCACGAAACGTGGGCAGAAGATGGTCCCTGTGCCCCTCTGGATCGTGGCAAAGCTAGCTCTCTATTGGGCGATACGGGAACTCGGCATGACCCAATCGGAATTGGCGCGCCGTCTCGGGGTGCGGGAGACGGTTGTGCGGCGGATGCTGGACCCGAACCACGACACACGGCCGGAGAAGATTCAGGCGGCACTCGAGGCGCTCGGGAAGCGGGTGGTCATGGCATGCGACGATGCCGCGTGAACCTTGGCTCCGATCAAACCGTGCACTCCGCGCATGCTCATGCTATACTCACCATATGAGTAAGCGTCTCCAGGTCTTGCTCCCCGATCCAGAAATGTCCGACATCCAACGCTTGGCCAAACGCGAACACCTGACAGTTGGCGAATGGGTCCGGCGCACGCTCCGGGACGCGCGCGCGCTCCGGCCGGCGACCGACCCCGAAACGAAGCTGAAGGCGGTTCGGCGCGCCGCTCAATACTCGTTCCCCACCGCCGGCATCGAGCAGATGCTGAGCGAAATCGAGCGAGGCTACCAGGGTTGATCTTCGTCGATTCCAATATCCCGATGTACCTGATTGGAGCGGCCCATCCGCACAAATCCGAGGCACAGGTCATCCTGGAACGCCTGATCGCCGCCGGACAGCGTCTCGTCACTGACGCCGAAGTCTTGCAGGAGATTCTCCACCGTTACACGGCTATCGAAAGGCGCGAGGCCATCGGCCCGGCACTCAAGGCGACGCTGGACATCGTCGATGAAGTGCTCCCCATCGAGAAAGCCGAGGTTCTGCGTGCCGGCGAGATCGCCCAGAATCGTGCGCTGATATCGGCTCGCGACGCCGTGCATATTGCGGTCATGGAGCGCCACGGCGTTCGGTCGATTCTGAGCTTCGACGGCGATTTCGACCGCTGGCCGGGCCTTCAACGAATTCACCGGATCTGAGCGGCACTCATCGCGCCGCCTGACCCCCTACAGCTTCTTGAACAGCTTGTCGAACGCGCTGCGGGCGTCCTCGGGATTGCGCGGGGCCGGATCGCCGTTGCCGCCGGCGCCAAATGGGGGCGGCGGCGTGGGCGCGGCCGTGCCGTCGCGGGCCACCGTCACGCGCGCCGTGAACTGCGCGCAATCGTTGGCCTTGTCCTTCACGGCGATGCGCACCGGGATGGGCTTCAGGCACTGGAACCGCGTGGATGGCTCGAAATGGGAACACTGCTTGCAGCAGTGCAACTCGGCGTTGCACTTGGGGCAGTTGCCGGTAAAGGCAACCCCCGGTGGCAGGGCCGTGCTGCAATTGAAACAACGCGCCGCCGCCACGTGCTGCACCAGCCGCGGCAGCCGCGGGCCGGTGACGTCGATGGGCGGCCGCGGACCTAACGGTTTCGGCCGGTCCTCCCGAAAGGCATTGGAGTCGCGGTCCGAATCCATGTACCCGGGCTGTCTGTACTTGCGATCGCTATCCATTGGGGAAACACTCCGTAACGTTGCGGGACCGAGGAAAATCGTTTTTCGATACTTGCGACTGCCGCCAGCCGGTTGCGCCTGGGAGTTTGAGATACCGATCGGTGCCCACCTCGGCCGTGTCACGGCGCCGTAACACGGCAACTCTTGTGGGATTACCAGAGGGGCTCCGCGGGACCGCCATGGCGCCGACACGCAGGTTCGGCGCCCGCCCAAGGCTTCAAATACCTATGTACCACGGATCGGGTACCATTTGCACGCACAATCTTACGGAGTTGGCGGCGTAATTCGTCATAGCCAGTACTGCCAGGCCCCCGTGAACACCACATATGCCGAAAGCGCCCCATTGGTGACGGCATGCGCCAGGATGCAGTCCGCCAGGCTGCGCGTCCGCAGCATCCACCAGTTGTAGACGATGCCCGCCGCCAGGCCCACCTCCCAGTACGAGCCGTGTTCGGAGGCGAACAGCAGCGCCACCCCCCAGAACGCCAGCGGCGTGAAGGTTCCCAACGCCACCTTGGTGAAGTCCGGCATAATCAGCCAGCGCATCAGCCAGCCGCGCCAGAACAGCTCCTCGACGATCGGAACCAGCAGCGTCGAACCCAGCGCGCGGGACGCCAGGAACCGGAATCCGGCCCGGTCCCCAGCCGCCAGAGTGCTCGCCGCCGTTCCCATAAGCGAGTTCTCGAACAGCCAGTGGTGCCGGTATCCGAACAGGGCGTCCGGCGCGATCCAGATCGCGAAGACCGCCATTCCGATGGCGATGCTGCCCGCCGGCCGGAGCGGGCGAAGTGAAGGAAACGGCCGCGTGAACAGCGCCAGCGCCGCCACCGCCGCCAGGCACCGCAACGGGTACAGGTGTTGCGAGTGGGAGACCGATTTCTCGATGGCCATGAACCCCACGAACGCCGCGAAGGGCGCGACGTATGCCAGCGTGGCGCGCCGCAAATCGGTCATGGCTTCATCACCGCCACATAACCCAGATTCCGGTAGAGCTGATTGTGGTCGAGCCCGAAACCCACCACGAACCGGTCGGGGATTTCGAAGCACCGGTAGTCCACCGGAACCTGCACGATGCGGCGCGAGGTCCGGTCCAGAAACGTGCACACCGCCAGCGAATTCGGCGCCCGGCCGGAGAGCGTCTGCAACAGGTAGCGCAGCGTGAAACCGGTGTCCACGATGTCCTCCACCAGCAGGATATCCTCGCCCTCGATTGGCTCGTCCAGGTCCTTGGCGATGCGCACCACGCCCGGGGAGCCGCTCTTGTTCGAAAAACTCGAGATACCCAGGAAATCCACCTTCACCGGGACCTCGATATGACGGGCCAGCGCGGTGAGGAAAAAGACGGAGCCCTTGAGCACGCCCACCAGCTTCAGAACGCGGCCCGCGTAGTGGCTCGATATCTCGGCGGCCACCTCGCGGATGCGCCGGTCGATCTGCTCCTCGGTGAGGAGCACGCGCTCCAGGCCGGGAATCGTGGCGCTCATACCTCCACCGGCCGGTCCGCCAGACCGTACTTGAAGATCAGGTTCTCAAAATCTTTCTGGTAGAACACCTGGATGTTGAGCTTGGGATACAGCTCGCGCAGGAGCCGCACTTTGCGGTTCTTCTTGGTGACGTGCGACTGTTTCATGGTGGTCAGCTCCAGGTACAAATCGAATTCCGGCAGGTAGTAATCCGGCGTGAAGCTCTCCAGCACCCGTCCGTCGGCGTCGTATTGAACGGGAAAACTGCGCGGTTCGTATTCCCAGGCGATGCGGTAAAAATCCAGCAGGTTGGCGAACATCTCCTCGCTCGGGTTGGCGAAGATCTTCTTGCGCAGCGTGATCTTGGCCGGCGGAACGACGCCGTAGCGGGCCAGCTTGAGGCGCACCTGGAACTGCAGTTGCGTTTCCGCCGCCGGCGAGAGATAGCCACGCTCCTTGAGCCCCGCCGATTCGACCGCGGCCGCAATCAGATCCGCGATCTGTTCGGTGCCCAGCAGCTCGGTGTTGATCACCACGTCGAAGAGATCCGCCGTGGGGCGGGTCTTCCCGAACTTGGCCTTCCGGTCGCTGCGTTCGGCGGCCTCCAGATCGAGCAGCGTCCGCCGCGCCGCCGCCCGCTCCAGGCGCAGGTCCAACATAAGGTTGCCGATGCGCAGGTTCTCCGGCGCCACCACGTGTACCCGCAGCATTCCCGGGAAGTGGCGGGCCTGCACCTCGCCCCCTATCGCGCAATAGACCAGGTGGTGCTCGGTGGCGAGGCGCGCCAGGACGGAAGTCACCAGGCTGGGAAAAGCCTTGTCCGGCAATTGCGCCCCCGCTCCGAATTCCTCCTCCATCGAAGCGCGGATGCGCGCTTGCGTGAGCAGCTCGAATCCCAGCCGTTGCGCCGTGACGCGGGCCACCTCTTCGTAACGGCAACCCGGATGTCCCGAAACCGCGATCAGCGCCATGTCACCCGCTGTTGCGCCATTACGCCGCCGCGGCCACGCGCTCCGAGCGCACCACGGTCCGCGTCAGCAGGGCATACAGCCCGAAGAACGCCGCCGAGTACATCAGGTCCGCGAGCAGCGTGTTCCGGAAGAAGGGAATCGCCGCCACGAAGCAGGCCGCCAGGCCCGCGAAGTTGTGCGCGTACATGGCCTGCGCCGGGTTCACCCAGACGGCGAAATTCGTCAGCAGGAAGAACTGCACGCTGCCGATGGCGGCAACCCCTCCGATCCACGCCGGCTTCTCCGTGCCCCGCAGCTTGCTGCCCATCCAAACGTTGATCAGGAAACTGGCATATACGAACGGCGTTGCGAACGAGTAGCCGTGGAGGAACGGATCGGTGACCGCCATCAACGCCACCGGCAGCAGGTACGCCCGCCATCCCCGCAGGCGCGCGCCCGCAAACAGGCTCACCGCGCCCACCGGCGCGAAATTCAGGTTCTGCGTCAAGCGCCCCAGCACACCCAGCAATACCAGACCGGCGGCCAAGGGCCGCGTGGATGTCTTTTGCATTCCGTCTCTCCTTTAAATCCTCAATCCCAATTATCCCCCACTCCGTCCCGTGGCGGACTGGTTCGGATCCCACAACGTCTCCGGCTCTCCCCGTAGGTGGCTCGCCCAGCGGCTCCACACGAACAGAGCGTCGCTCAGCCGGTTCAGGTACTGGACGGCTTCGGGCGGCACGCTCTCCATCCGCCCCAGCGCCACGGTAACGCGTTCCGCCCGCCGGCACACCGTCCGCGCCACGTGCAGCGCCGCTTCGAGCCGGTTGCCGCCGGGCAGCACGAACGACCCCAGCGGCGGCAGTTCCCCGTTCATCCTGTCCATCTCCGCTTCCAATTGCGCCACCTCGGCCCCGGTAACGCGCGCCTGCCTGGGGTGAACATCCTCCGGCAGGGTCGCCAGCATCGACCCCAGGTTGAACAGCTCGTGCTGTACCCGCAGCAGAAACGCGTCCAGCTCGCGCATCTGCGCCCCCATGCCGCGCACAGCGGCGCGCGCCGCTCCCAGGCTGGCGTTCAGTTCATCCACGGTTCCGCAGGCTTCCATGCGGGGCGCGTCCTTGGGAACCCGCTGCCCCCCGGCCAGCGCCGTCTCGCCGCCATCTCCCCGCCGCGTGTACACGCCATCGATTCCCAGCCTCGGAGGTTCGAACGGCGGTTCCTTCATAGCGCTTCCTTCCCTTTGCGCGCCGGTCTTCTGTGGGGCAGGCTGGCAGCCTGCGGCCGAGTTGTACTCGGCCCAATGCCGGCTTTGCGCGTACGCCAACAGGCGGGTTGCGAACCCGCCGCAGGCCGCAAGCCCGCCCCACACTCCATCTTACTTCCCTCTCCCCAACGACCACTTCAAACCCGCCACGAAATTCAGCCGCGGCGAGGGATACCCGAAGACTTCCTCGTAATGCTCGTTCAGCGCGTTCCGCAGGTTCCCGTACGCCGTCACGCCATGGCCCAGCGCGTAATTCGCATGGATCCCCAAGTTGGCATATCCGCCGTCCCAGAACAGCCCGCCCGCGGCGCCCAGCGTCGGCTCTTCGAAGAGCGCCCGCCCGCGGAAATATCCGGTCAGGTCCAGGCTGGCGCGGCCCTTCGTGACGGTGGCCACCAGCGAGCCCGAGTTCTTCGCCCGCCGCGTCAACGGCTGCCCCACCTGGTAGCCGTTGGGCGCAGCTCCCTCCGACCCGTCCAGCGACAGGATGCGCGTCCGCAGCAGCGTGTACGACCCCGTCACGAACAGCCACCGCCCGGGCCGCAGCCGCGCCGAAAACTCCCCGCCCTGCGCCCGCGAATTGGCCAGGTTCTCGGTCGTATAGTGGCCCAGTGCCGCGAGCGACCCGCCCAGACCCACGATCAGGTCGTAGTAGCGGTTGTAGAAATACGTGGCGCCGAGCGACAGCCTGCCGCCCAGCAAGCGCTGCTCCACCCCCGCGTCCAGGCTGCGCGTCCGTTCCGGTTTGAGCTGCGGGTTGGTGGTGTACGCCAGCTCGAATCCCGTGGGCGGCCGCATGCCGGTGCCCCACGATCCGTGCAGCCGCGTGGACCCGAACGCCGCGCCCTCCGCCCGGCGCGCCACCCAGGCTCCCGCCAGCTTGGGATTGGCCCGCGCAACGGTGGTGGCCGGGAATAGCGGGTGCGAGTAACCGTCGGCGGGGATGGCCGCCGTCTGAATCCACTCGCCGCGCACGCCCGCGTTCAGGAACAGCCGCCCGCCGAGAGCCCAGCGGTTCTCCAGGTACACCGCCGTCTCGTCGCGCGGCATGGGGAAGATGTTGAAATCGGCGTCGGTGAAGTAGGTGTTCCGGTCGTCTTCGTGCGCCCGGCTGAATCCCACCGCCAGGGTGTCGTTTTGCGAAACGCTGACGATGGTCCGCGCCTCGCCCTGCGCCCGCGTCTCCTGGTCGAAACTGAAGCCGTACGGGCTGGCGTACCCCATGTTCTCGAGGAAGAACGAGCCGGTCAGCTCCTCGCGCACCCGGTTGCTCAGGTCGATTTCGTAGCGTCCGCCGTAGCTGCCGGAGTCGTTCTTGCCGCGGCTGACGAGGTCGATGCCGATGAAATCGTGCAGCGGATCGCTCCCGTACGGCCCCGGCTCGCCCACGTCGTTCCAATCGAAAAGCCCGTCGAGGCGCAGGCTCTGCCGCCCGAACTGCCGTCCCACGTTGAGCAGCAGGTATTCGTTGTGATAGTCGCTGTTGGCCACCGGACCCGCGTCGTCGCTGCGCCCCGCCGAGGCCACCACACCCCAGCCGCCCACGGTTCCCGATCCGGTGACGCCGTATCGGCGTTCGGAATTGCTGCCGCCCTCCGCTAGCACCTCGAGCGACGGCGTGGCGCCGGCCTGGCGCGTCACGTAATCGATGGCGCCGCTATTGCCGTACGACCCGTAGACCGCCGATTGCGGCCCGCTGATCGCCTCCACGCGGTCCAGCGCCTCCGCCGGCAGGTGCGCGAAATCGAAGTACCCGCCGAACCAGTTCACCGGCACGCCGTCGATTTCCACTAGGTTGAAATTGGAATTGCCGCCGCGCAGGAACAAGCTGGTGGCCCCGCCCGGCGGGCCCGACTGGCTGATCTGGAAGCCCGGCAGGTAGCGCAGCAGATCGGCGGCGTACGATTCGTTCCGCCGGCGGATTTCGTCGTTCGAAATCAGGTTCACCGTTCCGCCCTGTTCGCTCGCCGCCGCATCGATGCCGGAGCCCACCACCCGCACCGAATCCACCACCGGCGCCAGGTCCAGTTTCACCGCCACCGGTTGCGCGGCGTCGTTGGCGGGCAACTCCACCGTGCGAAAGCCGGGGGCCGCGATCACCAGTTTCGCGTCCGGGAACGCACCATCGGGGCTTTTCAGTTCGAAGGTTCCGTTAGCGGCGGACACGGTCTGGGATTCCACTCCCAGGCGGTCCACCAGGGACACCTGGACGCCCGAAACCGGCGCGCCCGTGGGGTCCGTCACCGTTCCCTTGATGGATGCGCCGTGGGCGGTGAACGCCAGGCACGCGAGAATAACCCTCGAACAGGCCGGCAGACCTGATTTATGCATAGCAGGCCCCTCCTTAGAGGGCCGGTTTATGCCGAGTCCGCCGGCCGGTCTCCTGACTTGCGCATCGTCGAGCCGCTCGGCCTTCCCGCTCCGTCACCGGAACAGTGGCGTCTTCGACCGGTTCTCCGCGCTTACAGTGGCTGGACCGTGCTGGATTTTCACCAGCTTCCCGAACACCAGCGAAACTTTCGGATCATTTCGAGTGTACACTAAGTCGAAAGCCAGGTCCAAAGCGATGTGGAGAACAGCCGGTGTCTGTTTGCGAATCGTATTCACTCTGGTCATCTTCGGACTGCTCCTAACGGTTAGCGGAGCCGACGTCAAGCCCGACCGGAAGAAGTCCCGGACCGCCTATCAGAAAGGCCTTCAGGCCGATGCAGCGGGAAGCCGCGACGAAGCCATCGCGGCCTATACCGAGGCCATTCAAGCCGACGCTTCCAATGCCGCCGCATGGCGCAACCGCGGCGGCGATTTTCTGGCCGCGGGAGACAGGGCCAGGGCCGGCGTCGATCTCGATCAGGCCATCAAACTGCAACCGGGCGATGCCCAGTCCTGGTTCGCGCGCGCCGAGTTCTTCCGCGCCACCGATCAGCCCCTCCGCGCCATCCAGGACTACACCAGCGCCATTTCTCTCAAGCTGGAACGTACGGAGGTTTACAACGGCCTGGGTTTCGCCCGGTTGGCGGCGTCGGATTACCCGGCGGCCGAACTGGCCTTCGGCGAGGCCATCCGGCTGCGGCTCGATAACCCCGAGCCCTACCGCGGCCGCGCCATGGCTCGCGCCGCCATGCAGCACTACCGCGACGCTGTCGCCGATTTCGCGATCGCGCTCGAATACCAGCCCCTCGCTGCGGATCTCTATGTGGAACGCGCGCTCAGCTATGCCGGACTGGGCGACTACGCGCACGCCGCGCAGGACCTGGACGCCGCGCTAAAGACCAAGCCCGGCGACATCCGCGCTCTGCGCACCCGCGGCGCCGTCAAGGAGCGGCTCGGCGACAGCGCCGGCGCCCTTGCCGATTACACCGAGGCCATGCGCCTGGACCCCGCCGACGTCCGCCTGCGCCTCGCCCGCGCCTCCGTCTACGCGCGTCAGGAAAAGTATCCGGAAGCTCTGGCGGACCGCGAGGAGGCGGTGCGCATGGCGCCCCGAAGCGCCGAAGCCTACGTGGCGCGCGGCGGATCGTACCACCAGCTCGGGCAGCACCAGAAGGGTATCGAGGATCGCACCACCGCCATCAACCTGGACCCCAACTACGCCCCCGCCTGGCTGGCGCGCGGCGAGGCCTATTTCCTCCTGGGCAGGTACGACGAGGCCCTCGCCGACCTGAAGCACGCCCAGTTGCTGAATCCCACCGATCCCGAAGCGCGCGAGATGGCCGCCCAGGCTCAGCGCAAGGTGGATGAGGTGATTCGGCAGGAGCTGGACAAGGAAGCGCGGCCCGACACGAAGGTGTTGGTGCTCCCTGGCGAGTCCGGGGCGAACCCCGGCAGCGTGTCCGCGACGCCGGGAACCGCGCCGCAGGAGGTCCCCGAGCCCGCTCCAGCCAAGCCGGCCGCCGAGCCAGCGCCCACGCCCGCGCCGGTGCCCCCGCCGGCGGTCCCCGAGCCCGCTCCAGCCAAGCCGACCGCCGAGCCAGCGCCCGCTCCGCCGCCCCCGCCGGCGGTCCCCGAGCCGGCGCCAGCCAAGCCAACCGCCGAGCCAGCGCCCGCTCCGCCGCCCCCGCCGGCGGTCCCCGAGCCGGCGCCAGCCAAGCCAACCGCCGAGCCTGCGCCCGCTCCGCCGCCCCCGCCGGCGGTCCCCGAGCCGGCGCCAGCCAAGCCAACCGCCGAGCCTGCGCCCGCTCCGCCGCCTCCGCCGGCGGTCCCCGAGCCCGCGCCAGCCAAGCCAACCGCCGAGCCAGTGCCTACGCCGCCGCCCCCGCCGGCGGTTCCCGAGCCCGCTCCAGCCATGCCGGCCGCCGAGCCAGTTCCCGCTCCGCCGCCCCCGCCGGCGGTTCCCGAGCCCGCTCCAGCCAAGCCAACCGCAGAGCCTGCGCCCGCTCCGCCGCCTCCGCCGGCGGTCCCCGAGCCGGCGCCAGCCAAGCCAGCAGCCGAGCCAGTGCCAGCTCCGCCGCCCCCGCCGGCGGTTTCCGAGCCCGCTCCAGCCATGCCGGCCGCCGAGCCTGTGCCCGCTCCGCCGCCCCCGCCGGCGGTTCCCGAGCCCGCTCCAGCCAAGCCAGCAGCCGAGCCAATGCCCCCGCCGGAAGCCACGCCGCCGATGACTCCGGCTGAAGCCCCGAAGCCAACCGCGGAGCCAGTGCCCGCGCCCGCGCCGGAGGCACCGCCGCCGATGACCCCAGCCGAAGCGCCGAAGCAGCCGGTTCCCGAGCCCGCTCCAGCTAAGCCAACCGCCGAGCCCGCGCCCGCTCCGCCGCCGGTCCCCGAGCCCGCGCCAGCCAAGCCGGCCGCCGAGCCCGTGCCCGCGCCGGAAGCCACGCCGCCGATGATTCCGCCTGAAGCCCCGAAGCCAACTGCGGAGCCGGTGCCCGTGCCGCCACCGGAAGCCACCCCGCCCATGGCTCCCGCTGAAACCCCGAAGCCCGCCGCGGAACCGGTGCCCGCGCCCCCGCCGGAGGCCACGCCGCCGATGACTCCAGCCGAAGCCCCGAAGCAGGCGGTTCCAGAGGCCGCTCCGGCAACTCCGACTATCGATACCGCGATCGTGGTGCAGGAACCCGCGCCGACGCCGGCCTCGCCTGAGCTACCCAAACCGGCGCCAGCCAAACCCTCGGCAGAGAGTCTTGCGGCCAGGCGGGCGGCAGCCGCCAAGTTATACGCCGAGGGCCGCCAGTTGATCGAGACCGGGAGGCTGCCCGAAGCCATCGGCGCCCTGACGGACGCCATCGCGCTCGATCCGTCGCTTTCCCGTGCCTTCAACTCACGCGGCTACGCCCGCTTGCTCTCGAAGAGTTACACTCTGGCCGTCTCCGATTTCACCGAAGCCATTCGCCTGAACCCGCTGTATGGCAATGCCTACCACAACCGCGCCATCGCGCGCCGCCACTCCGGCGACCAGGTTGGCGCCGGCGAGGACGAAGCCGAGGCCGCCCGCCTGAGCAAGATCGGCAAGTAGGCATCGCCATCGGAGCGCGATCCCCGGCGGGAATTCCGCCTGGTTCCGATTGCCGAGGCGGAAATGAACAGGGCCAGGGGTGGATTCCAGAGGGGGGCGTTCCGAGGGAGTTCGTCCTCCAGCATCGCGCTGGCCGGCGTTCGCGCTTCGCCGCGCTCAGAACCGCGTCACTTCGCTGAACCGGAAGTCGCGCACCAACATCCCCGGCGCCACCATGTCGAAGGTCTCCTCGCCGGAGGCGCGCACCGGTGCCGAAAGCGCCTCGACGTTCGAAAGCAGTTCCATCAAGCCCTGATTGAAGCGGAAATTGCGCACTCCGGCGGTTACCGCGCCGTCTTCCACCAGGAAGGTGCCGTCGCGCGTCATGCCGGTGAAGACTTTCTCGTACGGGTCCACTTCGCGGATGTACCACAGACGAGTCACCAGAATCGCGCGTTCGGCCGACGCCACCATCTTCTCCACCGTGGACTCCCCGCCCGCGATCACGATGTTCACCGGCGCTTCCCCGAACTCGTTGGGCAGCGGGAAGCCGTGGCCCGTCGGTTGCACGCCATCCAGCGCGGCGGCCGCGCGGCTGTAGGCGATCTCGCGGACCACGCCGCCCTCGACCAGCGTCAGCGGACGGCGCGGCACGCCCTCGCCATCGAACGCCGCGCCGGATTGCAGGGGATGGAGCGCGTCGTCGTGGATACTGATGTTCCCGCCGAAGATCCGCTTTCCGATGCGGTCGTTGAGAAAGCTGCGGCCATCGCGCACCGCGGTGGCGCTGAAGTCGGAGAACATCTGGCCCACGAGGTCCAGCACCGCGGCCGGTTCCAGGATCGCGGTGTAACGTCCGGGCGCCAGTTCGCGCGGGGCGCGCGAGAGCGTGGCCTTGCGCGCGGCGGATCGGGCAAGCGCCACCGGGTCCAGGGCGCTCGAATCGCAGGCGCTGGCCTTGGCCCAGCCGGAGCTGTCGGCGGCCATGGCGGTGATGGAGAACCGCGCCATGGTCTCGCGGTGATACGCCGCCACGCCGCGCGAATTCCGCAACGAAAACGCCGTTTCGCCGGTGGAGTAGATTCCCGCCGCGGTCTGCCCCGCCGCCTCCACCACGCGGATTGCCTCGGAGACGGCGCGCGCCCGCTCGCCGGGCGCGATCCGGGCGGTGGATTCGAACCACCGCGCGGGTCGCTCGTAACCGGCCGGTTCGGCGAGCGGCGGCAGGCCGGGATCGGGCTCGCTCGAGCGCGCCAGCGCCACGGCCTGGGCCACCACCTCGCGGATGGCCTCGCGATCCGTGCGGTTGGTGGAGGCGCGCGCGGTGCGGCCGTCCACCAGCGCCCGCACCGAAAGGTGTCTGGCCCGCTCCGCCACGTTCTGATGAATGGCGTTGTTGGCGAAGCGCGTGAGCGCCTCGTTGTGGGATGCCTCGATGACCTCGACTTCCGTCACGCCGAGCGCGCGGGCGGCGCCGCACACGGAATCGAAAACCGCGTCATCCGCCATACGCGCTCCCGATCCTGACTTTGCGGAACCGCGCCGGGCTGGCGCCGTGGCCGGTGCCCATCACCTGCTCGGGCTGGCCCTTGCCGCAATTTGGAACGCCCCACAGCGTCCAGTGCTCCGGCCCGGCGATGGCCGAGCAGGCGTTCCAGAATTCCGTGGTGATGCCGCTGTAGCTGGGGTTCTTCAACATGCGGACGCGCTTGCCGCCGCGGATCTCCCACCCGATCTCGCAGCCGAACTGGAAGTTGTGCCGCTTGTCGTCGATCGACCAGCTCCGGTTGGTTTCCATGTAGATGCCGTCGCCCATGCCGAAAACCTCGTCGAGCGATTGCCGGCCGGGCAGCAGGCTTACGTTGGTCATGCGGATGAGCGGCAGCCGCGCCCAGCCATCGGCGCGCATGCAGCCGTTCGAGCGCGCCTGGCCGATGGCTCCGGCGGTCTCGCGCGAGGTCATGTAGCCGGTGAACCGCCCGGCGCGGATGATATCGGTGGATTGCGCCGGCACGCCTTCGTCGTCGTAGGCGAAGGTTCCCAGCCCTGGCCCGTGCTCGATCCGCGCGTCGCACACCACGTTTACCAGATCCGAGCCGTAGCGCAGGCGGCCGAGCTGGTCGAGCGTGAGGAAGCTCATGCCGGCGTAGTTGGCCTCGCTGCCCAGCACCCGGTCCAGTTCGATGGGGTGGCCGATGGACTCGTGGATCTGCAGGCCGAGCTGCGAGCTGTCGAGGATCAGATCCCGCTCGCCCTCGGGACACTGATCGGCGGAGTGCAGCGCGACGGCCTCCTCGGCGATGCGCGGCGCGTGCGCCGGCAGGTCGAGTTCCTCCACCAGCTCGTAGCCCTTGAGCTGATACTGGCCGCCGAACGAGTTGGGGTAGGAACGCTTCTGTATGTCGCCGTCCCGGTAGCAGGTGGCGGCGAAACCGGCGCCCGAGGTCACCCGCGTCTGGTCGATCAGGCTGCCGATGGTGGAAGCGAAAACCTGGCGGTGGCGCGTGAACTGCATCGATCCCTCGGCGAGCGTGACGGCGGGGTTGCGGCGCAGTTCGGCGTCCACTCCCAGCAGCACGCCCAGGTTGCGGTCCACGGAGATCGAGAACGGATCGATGCGGCAGGGCGAGGCCCACACCGCCTGGTGGGCGCTTTCCGGGGCCAGCGCGACATCCCGCTTCTTGGCGGTAGAGCTGGCGCGGGCGATCTCGCGGGCCAACGCCGCGGCACTCCCGATGCCGTCGCGCGTCAGGTCGTCCGTGGCGGCGAATCCCCAGCACCCCGACGCCAGCACGCGAATGCCTACGCCCATGGATTCGGAACTGGAGACGTGGCCGGCCTTGCCGTTCTTGGTGGTCACCTCCCGCTCGCGCGTTTCGATGGCGCGCACGTCGGCGTAATCCACCTGGGGGCCGGCGGCGGCGTCGAGGGCGAGGAGAGCGGCGTCCTTCATCGCGGTGTGATCAGGCCGCCGAGCTTGTCCTGCTCGCCACAGGCGGCGCGCGGAAAGCGCGTGGAGTAGGCTTCGGGGTACTTCAGGCCGGAGCCGGTGTTGAACAGCACCACGCGGAGCGCGGGTTTGAGGAAGCCCGAGGCCAGCAGCTTTTCCGCGGCGGCCACGCAGGCCGCGCCTTCCGGAGCGGCGAAGATCCCCTCCTCGGACGCCAGTTGGATGCCGGCCTCGAGCATCTCGTCGTCGGTCACCGCGACGGCCGTGCCGCCGCTCGCGCGCACCGCCTCGAGCACCAGAAAATCGCCCAAGGACTTGGGGACGCGCAGGCCCGCGGCAATCGTGTGAGCGTCCTCGAAGCAGCGGCTGCGCGGCTGACCCTCCTCGAAGGCGCGCACGATGGGCGCGCAACCCGCCGCCTGCACCGCGATCATCCTGGGGCGCTTGCCGCCGATCCAACCGAGCCGTTCCATTTCCTGGAACGCTTTCCACATGCCAATCAGCCCCGCGCCTCCGCCGGTGGGGCAGACGATGGCGTCGGGAATCTCCCAATCCATCTGTTCGGCGACTTCATAGCCCATCGTCTTGTTGCCTTCGATGCGGTAGGGCTCCTGAAGCGCACCGAGGTCGAACCAGCCTTCCTCGGGCGCCCGCGCGGCGACGATGTCGCCACAGTCGCCGGCGAGGCCGTCCACCAGGGTCACATCGGCGCCGCACGCCTTGCATCCCAGGTAACTCGCCTGCGGCGCGTCGCGCGGCATGAAAACGTGCGCCTCGATGCCGGCGGCGGCGGCATAGGCGGCCAGGGCGCCGGCTGAATTGCCGGCCGAGGAAACGGCCACCTTGCGGATGCCCAGCTCCGCGCACATGGAGACGGCGCAGGCATGACCGCGGGCCTTGAAGGAGCCGGTGGGGTTCATGCCCTCGTCCTTGACCCACAACGACTCGGCGCCGATGCGCGCACCCAGCCGCCCCGCGCGGATGAGCGGCGTCCAGCCTTCGCCGAGCGAGACGACGTATTCCCCGAGCGGCGGCAGGACGGGAGCGTAGCGCCACATGTTGGCGGGCCCGCGCCCCACGTCGCGCCGCAGCCAGCGGTGGCGGGTGGTTTCCAGATCGTAGCGGGCCAGAAGCGGCCCGCCGCAGGCGCACAGGCCGGCCGCCCCGGCCGCCTCGAACTTCACGGAACACAAGCTGCATTCCAGGTACTTCGATTTCGGCATGAAACCTAGAGTCTAGCAGCCTGCGAAGGGAGCGATGGCGCACCCCTTCGCATTCCCGAGGAACTCCCGAGTCTCCCAGCTATGCGGTGCTCTGGCCGCGAGATTCGGAGCCTTTGCGGGCCGCGCGGGACCCCCGATGGGTGCCCCGCGCGCGGTTCTGTCCAAAACCGCGAGCGTGAGCGAGCGGCCCGGAATGGCACCGAATCTCGCGGCCGGAGTCCTAGTTGCCCCCGCCTTGCGCCACCTGAGCCTCAACCCTGGCGGCGTCGGTTTCTTGCGCCGCAAGCTGGACGGCCGCGTTCGGGGCGGGATCCGCGTTCCCATCCGCCACCAGACGGGCGCCGGCGGCCGGACCGTTGGGCAGGCCCTTGGCCTGATTGTTGGCCATCATCTTGAGTCCCGAATCGATCTGTTCCCGGAACTGGTTGTGCATGTCCTGCAGGTCCACAAGCTGGACGGCCGCCGCCGAGTCGGCGGCGCAGTCTCCCGGCTTGGCGCTTACCACGTCCACGGCAACGCCGCCATCGGAAGCAACGGTCTTACTTCTTCTTTCGATAACGTCCCCGGGGGTCAGCGAGCAAGCCTGCCCATCCGTGGTGGTGACGTCGAGATGCGCCGAGACCACGAAGAACCTCTGTGTGAGCGCCGGCGGCACCTGCTCGCTGGCGGGCTGTTGGGGAACCGGCGGCGCGGGCTGGAGCGCGGCCGCCTTCTCCGCTTCAATCTGCTGCCTGACCTCGTCGGCGATCAACTGCTTCATCTCCGGCGTCAGCGCGGCGGCGCCCGCCTGCGCGTCGGCTGGGGGCGGCGGCGGGGGTTGATTCGCATTGCCTGCCAACTGGGCCTCGTAAGCCAGTCTCAAGTTCTCCGCCAGCAGGTAGTCCGTCAACCAAAGATCCGGCGAACGGTAAACCGGATATGGGTTGAAGTAGCCCGCATAGAAGCCGAACCACGGCGCCGATACGCCGAACCCGAACCATGAATAGCGCACCGGCACAACCCAGGGAGTAACCGCCCATCCGTAGAAACCGGGGCCGTAGTAGACACCGGGTACGTAGTGGTAGTAAGCGAAGCCGTGGAAGCTGTACGAACGGTAGACGTGCACGTAGGTCGCTCCGCCGACCACGTACGTCCGCGAAATGTAGCCCGGGCGCACGGTGCGTTCCACGAAGCCGCCGCGCGGCCCGTAGCTGACCACGCGGGCGCCGAAACGGCCGGATTCCACCACCCTCGCGCCGCCCGGTCCGTGGCTGATCATCATCCTGCTACCGCCCGGGCCGCGGGGAACCTCGATGCGGCTCACCTGGCCGCGGGAGTTGGTCATGACCGTCCGGCCATCCGCCCCGCGGAATTCCGTACGCCCGCCCGGCAAGGCCCTCGACTGCTCACCCGGGTGGCCCCTGTAAGGCGTGGAATTGGCGCCAAAGCGGGTTCCACTGCCGGTCGAAGGGGTTCCGCCAAAGTGGGTTCCACTACCGCTGGAAGGGGTGACGCTGCCGCGGGTTCCACTGCCAGTCGAGGGGGTTCCGCCAAAGTGGGTCCCACTACCGGTGGGAGGGGTGACGCTGCCGCGGGTTCCGCTGCCGGTCGAGGGGGTTCCGCCAAAGTGGGTCCCACTACCGGTGGAAGGGGTGACGCTGCCGCGGGTTCCACTGCCGGTCGAGGGGGTGACGCTGCCGCGGGTTCCACTGCTGGTCGAAGGGGTGACGCTGCCGCGAGTTCCACT
>Ga0326728_10014594_pt1 | contig 16639 bp, 23 predicted proteins | sample MB3enrmetagenome_FD_207602 | JGI IMG/M metagenome (GOLD analysis project Ga0326728, IMG submission 207602) | Lab enriched peat soil microbial communities from McLean, Ithaca, NY, United States - MB31MN | ecosystem: Environmental > Terrestrial > Soil > Wetlands > Peat | place: USA: New York...
GTCGCGCACAACGTGAGGTGCTCCCAGCTCCTGAGCAGCATGAGGATACACTTCCTAGAGGCGCACGACACGTCCGAGGCGAGGAAAAAGAGACTGGATGATGCCGGCTTCACCACGGACCTGGACAGGATAAGGGCCGCGTTCCCGACGACCAAGCTAGAGAACCTGCCGCGCAGGATGATGCGCTCCGACTTCGCGGTCGTGATGGTCGCCGTGAAAAAGAACTGCGGAGGGAAACGGGTAATGCCATGACGCTCACCGGGCAGGATGTCAAGAGCAAAAACCAGCTCGCAACGCTGGACGCATGGCTCAAGACGATCAGCGCCGACCTCACCATGGAGGCAGGCAGCCTGTTCCGCATCGCGTTCCAGCACCTGCCCAACTGGGGCGTCCAGGTCACCGACGCAAACAGGGAGTGGATAAAAAGGAGGTCCGGGAGGAGCTATTTCAACGAATGGGAGAGCGGCGACGAGAAGACCAACCAGGCGATAGAAACCGCGACCAAGTCCGTGGTCCCATTCGGGAACCAGGACCTCAACAGATTCGTGGCCGCGGCCGCAGCCGGCATAATGGCCTCGATGCTCGAGCAGGGGATTGAGTTCAGCAGGCGCAGGCCGTTCCGGATATGCGATGTGGGAACCGGAACCGGCGACACCGTCATAGCGCTGCTTGATCGGCTCAACAGCGACCGGCGCATGCAGAAGCTCGCGTCCTGCTGCACATTCGACCTTCTCGACACCTCGACACAGCGCCTGGAGGAGGCCGAGAGGAGCCTCAGGCGGCACGTGCTCGCGCCCAGGAGCGACTGCTACACGCTGGTGCGTTCCGACCTGTGCAGGCACATGTCCCGCCTCAAAGAGTCCGAATTCGACATGGTGCTGTCCAACGCCGTGTTCCACCACATGTCGTTCCCGGATTACCTAACGCACATCAGCAACAGCCTGGCCGAAGGTGGGGTGATGATCACGGGCGACTGGTTCACCACCCTGTTCGAGAGCCCGGCATACGCGGTCTCCGTGCTCCATGAGCTCGGCGCGAAGCCGGATAAAGTGGAGCTGTTCGAGAGCGTCTTCGGGATAGACGGGGACAAAAAAGCCGAATGGGACGCCAGGCTCACGTTTGAACAAAGGAAAGCGAATGAGAAGGTGCTCAAGTACATAGGCGCGCTCGCGAAGGAGACCAAGGGGTTCGAGAAGGGGTCGCGGCTCTACTTCCTCGAGGCATTCGAATCGCTCGGTGACCGGCTCGAGAAGATGGAGGGTGCCGGCTTGGTCACGGACCTCGATGAATTGCGCGCCAACTACAGCGGTTTCCTCAAGCTGGACCGCTCGGTCAGGCGCGTGTTCCCGGGCATGGACCTGGCATGCGTCATCGCCGCCGCGAAACGGAAGCCAGGGCAAACACGCCCTGCGCAAGCGGGTCATGCCTGATCCTGCTGAAACCGGCCTGGCCGAGGCGCCCCGCGACTTCCTCGCTTATCTTCCTGCCTTTTCCTTCCCCCACCGAGCCGACGTAATGGAAGAGCCTGCCGCCGTCCTTTAGCACGCGCCGCAGCTCCTTGTAGAACTCGAGGGAGTAGAGCTCGCCTGCCTTGGAGAACCTGGGCGGGTCGTGGATGACCGCGTCGAACGAGGATGAGGGGAACTCCCTTATCCTCTGCGAGATGTCGCCCAGCATGGCCTCTATCTTGCCGCTTTTGAAGAGCTCCGCGCTCCAGGGGCTCCATTCCGCGAGCGTGAAGACCGCCTGGCTGATCTCGCAGGTGACGACCGTCCCGGCGGCGTGCGACGCGGCCATGGCGGTGTACCCCAGGCCCATGCAGGTGTCCAGCACGCGCTCCTTTGGTTTCAACCCGAGCTTGCGCACCACCATCTTGGAGTAATCCAACGGAGTCTTGAAGTCCTTCACCAGGTGCATGCGGACGCCGTCTATCTCCAGGATGGGGACATCGTTGAAGAGACGCAGCCTGTAGAACCCGTTGTCGAAGAGCGCGAGCTTGAAGGTGTCCGGGCCCTTCTTCGCGTAGATGAATCGGTCGTCGGAGAAGTATTCGGTGCCGTCCGGGAGCCGCTTGAGAAGCCGCATGCCATCAGAGCTCTATGGTGTCGAAGCCCGCGAGCTCGCGCAGCGGCTTGGGCACCACGACGGTCCTCCTGTCCTCCTGGAAGTTCTCGAGTATCGCGACCAGCGTGCGCCCGACCGCGAGCCCTGAGCCATTGAGCGTGTGCACGAACTCCAGGGAGCCGTCCTGCTTCCTGTATTTTATGTTCGCACGCCTGGCCTGGAAATCCGTGCAATTCGAGCAGGAGGATATCTCGCGGTAGCAGTCCTGGCTCGGGAGCCAGACCTCGATGTCGTAGGTCTTGGCGCTGGAGAACCCCATGTCCCCGGTGCACAGCTCTATGACGCGGTAGGGGAGCCCGAGCAGCTGGAGTATGCGCTCCGCGTCCTTGGTCATGAACTCGAGCTCCGCGAAGGAGCGCTCCGGATGCGCGAGCTTCACGAGCTCCACCTTGTCGAATTGGTGCTGGCGGATGAGCCCGCGGATGTCCTTGCCGTATGCGCCCGCCTCCCTGCGGAAGCATGGCGTGTACGCGGTGAGCTTCACCGGGAGCTTGGCCTCGTCGATGACCTCGCCAGCGTGGATGTTCGTGAGCGGGACCTCGGCGGTCGGGACGAGCCAGAGGTCCTCGCCCTCCACCTTGTACTGGTCGAACGCGAACTTCGGGAGCTGGCCTGTGTTCGTGATCGTCTTCGTGTTCACCATGTAGGGAGGCACGAACTCGGTGTAACCATTGGAGGTCTGCACGTTGAGCATGAAGTTTATGAGGGCGCGCTCGAGCCGCGCGACCGGGCCTTTGAGCACCGTGAACCTGTGCCCGGCTAATTTGACTCCGCGCTCGAAGTCTATGAGCCCGCTCTTCTCGCCGAACGCATGATGGTCCAGCACGTCGGTGCTGCGCTTGCGCGGCTCTCCGTGCTTCCTGACCTCCGGGTTGTCCTTCTCGTTGAGGCCGACAGGGACGGACTTGTCCGGGATGTTCGGGAGCGTGAGCATGAGGCCTTCGATCTCCTTCTCTAGCACGAGCGTCTCTTCGGTTATCTCCTTCACGCGCCCGCTTATCGCTCCTGAGCGCTTTATCGCGGAGTCCGCGCCCTTGCCGGCTTTTTTAGCGTTTATTATCTCGTTGTTGAGCTTGTTCCTCTCCGCGCGCAGGTCCTCCTCCTCCTTCTTGCGGCTGCGCCAGGTCGAGTCCAGGGATATGACGTTGGAGAGCACGGTGAGGGCTTCCTGGGGGTAGTTCCGGTCTTTCAGCATCTTTCTCACTTGTTCCGGGTCCTCCCGTATCAGATGGATGGATATCATGGACAGGGTAATAGGTGGAAAAGGTTAAAATGGTTGAGAGGAATAGGGAAGCGGGTGTTTTATTGGGGATCACCGGCAGCATAGCATCGAGCGGACACGGTAAAACGGAGCATCGGGAGAGCGAAGAGGGACGCCGCCGGCAGGGGATGACGGAACGCAAGAGGGGCGAGGCCGGCATATTTAGGGAGAAAGAGCAGGCGAAACGATACCTTGACCTCGTAGGGGTGATCGTGGTCGCCCTGGACAGGGACGGGAAGGTGCTCCTCGTCAACAGGAAAGGATGCGAACTGCTCGGGTACACGGAGCGCGAGATCGTAGGCAAGGACTGGTTCCGGAGATTCGTCCCCAGACGGATCAGGAAGGAGGTGCTCCGGGGGTTCGTGAAGATAAGGTCCGGGAAGATGGACGGGATGGGGCACTTCGAGAACCCGGTGATCGCACGCGGAGGCAGGGAGCGGCTGATCTCCTGGCACAACACCAGCGTGATGCGGGGCGAAAGGTTCCTCTACTCGCTCAGCAGCGGCGAGGACGTGACGGAAAGGAGGGAAGCCGAACGCCAGCTGCGGGAGAGCGAGACGCGTTTCAGGAGAGTGTTTGAGCACAGCCCCGTGGGCATGCTCCTCTCGGGCCCGGATTTCAGGTTCGCCAGGGTGAATCCTGCGGCCTGCAGGATGCTGCGCTATCGCGAGAATGAGCTCAGGAAGATGACCTTCAAGGACATCACCCATCCCGAAGACCTGACCAAGGATGTGGTCCAGATAAACCGCTTGACGAGGGGGGAGATAGAGCTTTATAAGACCGAGAAGAGGTACGTGAAGAAAGGCGGCGCCATAGTCTGGGCGTCCGTGAACGTGTCCACGATACGCGATGACGAGGGCAGACTGAGGTATTATCTAGCCCTCATCGACGACATCACGGAGGACAAGGCGATAGAGGACGACCTGATCGAGTCCCAGAACCGCATGCGCCAGCTCCTCGAGTTCCTTCCGGACCCGACGTTCGCTCTGGACCTGGACGGCAGGATAACCCTGTGGAACAATGCCATTGCCGAGCTCACCGGCATGGGCGCAAAGAGCATGCTCGGTAAAAGCAGCAGCAGGATAGGCATGTATCTCTACGGGCAGATGAGGCCCATAGTGGCCGATCTCCTGCTCCATCCGGCCAAGGACGGGAGCAGGTTCTACGACTCCCTCGAGAAGGCCGGCGACACTCTGGTCGCGAGGAATTTCGCGCCGGGCTTGAAACGCGGGAAGCCGGGATACATCTGGGTGATAGCGAAACCGATCCACGACGCCCGGGGTATGATGGTCGGCGCCATAGAGAGCATCCGCGACATCACGGTGGAGAAGCGCAACGAGATGGAGCTCATACGGGAGAAGGAGAAGGTCGAGGCGCTCTCCCAGGCAAGGGACCGCTTCATAGCGGACATCACGCACGAGCTCAAGACCCCGCTCAGCGTGATACTGCTACACCTGGACATGGCACGGCGGGACGTGCGCGGCAGCGATGCGGACGCGGTGCGGTCCTATGACATGATGTGGAGGAACGCGCAGCGCCTGAGCCGCTCCATAGAGCAGATAATGCAGGTGACCAACCTGGAAGCGGTATCCGTGCGCCAGGAGAGGGTCGTACTGGGCGAGCTCGTGGCGGGCGTGGTCGAGGAGTACCTCCCGCTGATACGTTCCAAGCGGCTCATGCTGGAGGTCGGCGGGCCGAGGCTGTCGCTGCGCTGCGACCCCCGTCTCCTCGCCATAGTGGTCAGCAATTTCCTGAGCAACGCCGTGAAATTCACCGAGAAGGGGAAGATAAGGGTGCGGTGGGCCGAGGAGGACGGCTCCATTGCCATAACGGTATCTGACACCGGGGTGGGCATCCTGCCGCAGAATCGCGCCAAGGTCTTCAGCAAGTTCTTCAAGGAGAACCCGGACGCGCCGGGCTCTGGCATCGGCCTGGCGCTCTCAGGCGAGATAGCCAGGAAGATGGGCGGCAGGATAGAGTACCATGCCGAGGATGGGAGGGGCAGCGCATTCAGGATCGTGATTCCTAAATCGGGTGTGACATATGAGAAGGATATTGATAATAGAGGATGAGCCGGACGTCGCGGAGAGCATAAAGATGTTCCTGAAGAAGGAGGGCTACGAGGCCGAGTACACGCTGGACGCAATGGACGGCCTGGACAGGCTCGGTGGATTCGACCTGCTCCTGCTGGACCTGATAATGCCGAAAGTGTCGGGCCGGGCCGTGCTCAAGGAGATCAGGAAGAGGAGGATAAGGATCCCGCTGATAGTGCTCAGCGCGGTCGGCCTCCCGATAGTGATAGGCGAGGAGCTCAGGAGGGATTACCCCGGGCTGATATTCATACAGAAGACGCAGCTGTATTCCGAGCTCATCCCTGCGATAAAATCCGTGCTGAAATGATTCATTTGAGCAGCGCCTGGAACGCGGAGACCGCCTCTCCGAGCCTGTCGTTGTGGTTGTAGATCACGACCGCGGGCGCGCCGCTGAACGCGGAATAGGCCGCGAGGTAGGAGCGGTTCAGGGAGTCGTGGAGGCTGATGTCGTCCACGTCGCGCTTCCTCGTCTGGTCGTTCTCGCGCCTGGATCTGAGCTCCTCCACGTCCGCCGTGACGTAGACCAGGGCCTCCACCTTCCAGAGCTTGAGGAATTCGAACGGGAGCCCCGGGTAATACCCAGACGGCGTTGCAACGGAGCAGTGCGTGTCGAGGATGACTTTGCCCGGCATCCTGGCGAGGGCCTCCGCCACGAGCTTCTGGGCCTTCTTCTGCTTCTCTATCGGGAGCCTGCGCATCTCGTCCCGGTCCTTCACGCCGAACTCCTTCCTCTCGATCTCGAGCATGAGGTCCCCGTAGTTGACGACCTTGTACTCTCCCTTGAGGGCCTTGAGGACCGTGGTCTTGCCCGCGCCCGGAACTCCCAAAGCGATTATCATTTGATCACGACGTGCCGATTATCTTGCTTATCGAGGGGTACATCTCGAACGCCCGCATCTGCTCCAGCTGCTCGTACATCCTGTAGTATATGCCGACGGAAAGCAGTATGCCGGTTCCGGTCCCCAGCGCGCCCGTGAGGTCCGCCACGCTCGCGAGCAGGCCGACCGAGAATGAGCCGAGCACCGTTAGCGGGAGTATGTGCTTGTTCAATATCGTCTCCAGCATCCTCGGGTCGCGCCTGAATCCCGGTATCTGGAGCCCGGACGAGGAAAGCTGCTCGGCAACGGATTTGGCGTCCATGTTCGCGGTCTCGACCCAGAAGAGGCCGAACAGCACGGAGGTGAGCGACAGGAACAGCGCGTAGGTTATGGCATGGACCCACTCGGGTATGCCGTATATCGGGGTCACGCCGTTGGTTATGAAGTTCCAGTTGGCTATCGTCCCGCCGGTCTGGGAGATCGGCGTGATGAAGTACAATATCCCGTCGCGGAGCATGTTGTTGGAGTCCACGAAGCCGATGAAGGGCAGATTGGCGTGCACCAGGGCCGCGCCCGCGAATAGCTGTATGTTGAGCAGCAGCGCGGACGCGAATATCACCGGGATGTTGGACACGTAGAAATATTTCAGCGGCAGCTTCGGCACCATGCCGCGCACCCGCTCGAACGCGATCGGGATCTCGACCTTTATGCTCTCGGCGAAGACCACCGCGAGGAACACGACCACGGTGAAGAAGAAGGGCAGCATTGCGATGACCGCGTTGGGGAGCCCCTCGGCGCCGCCTCCGACCACGCTGCTTATCACACCGTTCGTGCCGACTATGAGGCCGAAGAAGCCCGACACTATGGTGAGCGAGACTCCAGCCGCGATGAACAGGCTGATGCCCGAGCCTATGCCGTACTTGGTGACGATCTCGTCCAGGTAGAGTATGAACACGGAGCCCATGCCGATCTGGAGTATGACCAGCAGCTGTATGGACGCCAGCGGTAGCCCGGCCACCTGCGTGATGGCGGTCCTTCCGCCCAATACGAATATGGCCGCCTCGCCGAAGGCGAGCAGTATGGCGAGTATCTTCTGGACCTCTAGGAATTTCTGCTTGTCGTCCTTGTTCTTGAGGTCCATGTTGATGATGCCGGCCCCGACGAAGAGCTGGAGGAATATCGAAGCGAGCACGATCGGCCCTATGCCCGCGGTCAGCAGGGTCCCGATGTTCGCCGCCGTGATGGTCTGGAGGAAATCGATGCCCGCGGTGCTGCGTATCACTCCGAAGCATCCGATGTTGTACATGATGAAGAACAGGATCAGGGCCGTACCGGTCCAGATTATCCTCTCCTTCGTGCTCGGAGGCTGCGCAGGCGCCTTGACCTCGGGAAGCACCTGGGCTGCAGAGTGAAGTATGTCCATTACTCCCATGGGGAACCTCTTTGAAGCTGATGCTTATATACCTTGCGCCTATGACGCCGCGGGCTTCTGCTCCCCGAGCTTCTCGATGGTGCCGCCTGCCTGCTTGAGCTTCTCCTCCACGTTCTTGCTCCAGCTGAGCGCCTTTATGTGCAGCGGGACGGTGACCTTCCCGGTCGAGAGGATCTTCCCCACGAACTCGAAATAGAACTTGCCGCCCTTCTTCTGGAGCCTGTTGGTGATCGCCTGCTGGTTTATGTCGTAGAGGTGGAACACCGGGATGTCCTTGCCGGTGGGGTTGACGAATCCGAGCTTGCCGAAATATCCTGGCGAGTATTTGACCGCCCACGTGGACTTGTGCTTGCACATGCCGGCATTGCCCCTGCCGCCCCTGTTGCCGCTTCCCCTCTTGTTCTTCACGTCCCCCGAGCCGAAGCGCCTCCTGCCCAGGTATCCGGATTTCTGCTTGCTTTTCCTTCTGGCTGTCATATGGATCACGACTTCACATCATCTTCTTTATGAATATGTCCATGTCGTCCCTCGCGCCGAGCGCGCCCGAGGGCCATGGCTGCTTTATGTCCTTGACCCCTTTTCTCGGCGGGCTCAGCCGGAAGACGACGCCTTTCGGTTCCTTGGCACCGTCCCCGCGCTTGGCCAGAAGCGCGGCGAGCGTCGCGTCGCTTATCTTGCCGAAGGTCACGTAGTCCTTTATGACGTTGAGCATGCCCATGGTCTGGGGCGAGGGCTCCATGACCACGCAGTGGTTGGGCCTCTCCAGCCTGAGGAGCTCGAGCGTCCTTTTCGTATCGGGCTTCAGGTTGTGCCTGCCCCTTATCCGTATTATCGCCATCCTGTCGGTCATACTGCCTCACTCCCCGGCATCGGCTTGAGCATGTTCAGGTTGTCCAGAGCATGCATCGTCGCCATGGCCATGTTGTAGACGTTGCGGCCGCCGCTCATGGCGCTCCACACGTCCTGCACGCCCGCCATGGTGAGCACCTTGCGCACCACCGCGTTGCCTGCAAGGCCCAGCCCCCTCGGAGCCGGCCTCAGCGTTATTATCGTGCTGCCCTCCTTGCCCGCGATCTTGCTGGGCACCGAGTGCCTGTTCGAGCACCTGCACTCCCACGAGCCGCAGCCCATGGAGATCGCGATCATGTTCTTCTTGGCCTCGCGCACGGCGTATTCCATCGCGGGCTTGACCTCCTCGGACTTGCCCACGCCGACGCCGACGTGCCCCTTCCGGTCGCCGACCACCATGACGACGCGGAACTTGCTCCGCTTGCCCGAGTCCGTGACCCTCTGCGTCATCTTTATCTGCAGCGTCTCCGCGTCCAGCTCGGACAGGAGCGAGTCCACTATCTCTGGCTCGAGTATGGGGCGGCCCATCTCCATTATCTGCTCTAGCGTGGTTATCTCCCCGGACTTCACCATCTTCCCGACCACGCTCCTGGGCTCCCAGGCCCCGATGTCGGATTTCTTGAGTTTCTCAGCCATAGTATCATCCCAGTATCATGCGCTTCGCGTTCCCGAACGCCTCCTTCATCGCATCCGGCGGGTTCTGCAGCTTCTGCATGGGCACCATGTCCTCCTGGAAGCTGGTGCTAAGGCCCGCGTCAATCGCGCCTTTGAGCGCCGCGAACACGATGTTGCCCTTGGACGCCGTGTAGGCGCCGGTGTCGAGCACGAACTCCTTCACGCCCTTCTTGGCGGCCTCCTTGCCCGCGTACAGGCCGGTGAGGTATGCGCTCCAGGCGTTCCTCTTGGCGGGGAACTTGAACAGCTTGGACAGCTTCGGCCCGTCCACGGTGAGCAGCGTCCTGTCCCCGGCGGGATCGAAGCTGATGAACTGCACCGTCACGTACTTGTTGCTGCGGCGCACCACCATCCGGACCTTTCCGGATTTGACGAGGGCCAGCCTCTTCCTGTAATTAGTCCTGCCCTCGCGCCTCCTCCTGAAACCCACCCTGTAGATGGGGCTTTTAGCTGTGGTCATGACCTATCCGCCTCCTTTGGCATCGCCGCCGGTTTCGCGGCCGCGGGCTTTGCCGCCCTGGCCGGCGCCACCGGTTTCTGCCCTGCCGGCTTCGCCTCCTGCTTCATGGGCTTGGCCTTGGGGACCCATTCCTTCTTCTTAGGCTCGTATTCCTGCTTCGTGAGCCCGTTGTCCTTCAGGTATGCGAGGAAGGCCCGCTTGCTCCTGAAGAGGCCGGACTTTATCCTCATGTACAGTATGCGCTTGTGCTTCGGCTCGAATGCGTTCTCCGCGAGGAGCTGCTTGAGGAACGCCCTCTGGGACCTGACCTTCTCCATCCAGACGGCCTTGCCGCCTGCCCTGGTCTTGGCCGTGCCCTTCCTGCTTCCCGTGCTCCTGCGCCTGCGGCGTTCCTTCTTCCGCCTGCCTTGGATTGGCGCCTTCGTGATTATGCCCTTGTGTATCAGTTCCCTGACATCGGAGCGCGTCATGGCCTTCTCCGCCTCCTTGACGCCTTCCGGGCTTATCCTGACTTTACGCTCGCCGACGTCGAGTATGTCCGCGGCGAGCCGCCTTATCGTGTCCATGCTCATATGCTACCACCTTTCATCTGCGGGGCCGGAGGCTCGGTGCTCATGGGCTTGGGGATCTTCTGTGCCGCGGCGATCGCCTTCTCTTCGGCTTTCCTGGCCTCGGACCTCTTCTCCGCGGCCTTCGCCTCGGGTCTCGCCTCCCCTTTCTTCGCTTCCCTCTTCGGCTCTTTCTTCTCCTTGGGAACGACCTTCCTCGGATTAAGGACCACCAGTCCCGCGGCGCGCGCGGCCTTCTCTATCTCGAGCGCCTTCCTCGCGGCCACCTGGCCTGCGATGCGCACGACGCGGCCCGTGACGGCCTTGAGCTGACCGGGGTTGTAGACGAGTATCTCCGGCATCCCCAGCGGGTGCATCCCGCGGACCGCCGGCGCGTTCTTGTAGCCGACGCGCGGCGACTTGCCGGCCCACCTGCACTTCCTCCTCTTCTTGTTGCCAGTGCCCCTCGGCTTCCTCCAGCGGCTCTTGATGCCGGTCATGAAGCCCAGGTTCGGGACGTTGAAGTTCGGTTTATTCTTCTTTTTGACCATTCAAAACACCTTTCATAATCATCCGCCGAAATATTTGGTTATCAATAACGCGGCTACGCCGAGCACGAGAACGTCTATGACGACCGCCCCGACGGCCCTCCATTGGTCCAGCTTGACATGCACCGCGCGCACCGTGATATAGGTGAGGAAGAGCAGGTACAGCATGGCCAGCAGCGCGAGCGGCACTGCGACGCACGCCAGGGGCCCGATCCCGAGTATTATTGCCAGGCTGTATATCACGGATATGGACACGCCTATGATCGAGGTCGTGTAGAGCTGGTTCTCCAGCTTCCCCTCGCCGCCTAGCGCCCTGCACACGTAGAAGAGGAATATGTTGAACACGTAGAAGCTCGCCAGCGTGACGAGGAAGTTGACGATGAGCGACACCGGCGCGACGGATTCCATCATCTTCTGCTGGAGCGCCGGGACCTCAGCCGGGACCACGACGCCCGTGCCGCTGAACATGGCGTTCAGCATGCTCGAGTACAGGTAGAAGGACACGAGCAGCGTGATTACCCCGAACAGGCCGATCAGCACCGCGTTCAGGAACGTGATTTTGGCGTCGGCCCTCTTGGCCTCCGTGGCTATGGCTGACCTGAACGTGGAGGGGTGGATGACATCCACGTACCTTTTCAGGATATCCATAACGTCCATATTCGCCATACCTCTATGCTGACTCTATCTCGTAGATCCCGTCCTGGAACACGCGGTCGTCCTTCTCCTTTATGCGCATGGCCGTCCTGAGGTTCGCCATGCTCTGGCCGATCGCCTCCTTGTCCGAGCCGGTCAGCGTGGCCGACTGGCCCTTGGCGACCAGCTTGGTGTCCCCTATCAACCGGCTCCTGCGGTTCATCTTCTCGCCCTGGAAGTTCTTTATGATGACGTCCTGGCCCTTGACCTCGAGCGAGATCGGGAAGTGCGCGTAGATGAGCTTGAGCTCCTTCTTGTACCCCTCGGTCACTCCCTTGGCCATCGCCGCGAGCAGGCTCTCCGTGGTGTTGACGTGCATCTTGTCGCCTTCGATTTTTATCTCGTTCCCCGAGACGCTTATTGCGACCAGCGGGCTGAACGTCCTCTCCACCGTGCCCTTGGGCCCTTTCACGCTGACCTTGTTTCCGGACAGCTGCACCGATACTCCTTGTGGCATCGCGATCATGTGAACACCTAGTATATGTACGCCAGGAGCCTTCCCCCCAGCTTCTGCTCGTCGGCATCACTGTTCGTCATTATGCCCTGGGGCGTGGACACTATGAGCAGCCCCACCCCGACTCCGGGGATGAACTGCTGCTCCCACCTGGCCCAGTCGGTCCGCTTCACCGCGGTGCGCGGCTTGACCACGCCGCAGTTGTTTATCCTCCCGTCAAGGGCGACGTCGAAGACGCCACCCCTGCCGTCCTCAACGAACGTGAATTCCTTGAGGTAGCGGTGCTTCTTGAGCAGGCCGAGCACGTCCTTGACGAGCTTCGTGGCCTTTACCGTGCAGCGTTCCTGCCCCACCATCTCGTGGGTCTTGAGCGTATTCAGAGCGTCAGCAAGATGATCAACCATGCATATCACCTACCGTATTTCCTGAAGCCGAGCGCCTCTGCCATCTCCCTGAAGCATCTCCTGCACACCTGGAGCCCGTACTTGCGTATCAGGCCGCGGGAGTTGCCGCAGTTCCGGCACACGCGTCTTCCTTTTCCCTTGTATTTCTCATCCATTTCGAGCTTCATCGAATCACTCCACCTTGACGTTGAGAACGGAGCGGGCGAAGTCCATTGCCTGCTCTTTTGTTATCCTGTGCTTGGCGCCTATGACGGCCGGCATTATCTTCCTGTAGGCCACGCGCCTGCCGCGCCTCGCGAGCGTGACCGCGACGTCGAAGCCGAACATGCCCATCGCAGGGTCGTACTTCGCGCCGGGGAAGTCGATGTATTCCGCGACCCCGAAGGCGAAGTTCCCGGTCTTGTCGAAGTTGTGCGAGGAGAGCGTGCGCCTCCTGGCAGAGAGCGCCTTCTCGAGGAACTCGCGGGCCACGGCATTGCGCAGAGTGACCTTCGCGCCGATGGGCAGCCCCTTCCTGAGCTTGAACACCGGCTCCCTCCTCTTCGCCAGCGTCTCCACCGGCGTCCTCGCGGTGAGCCTCTTTATCAGCTCCTTCGCGAAATCCAGCCGCTCGCCGGGCGAGCCCACGCCGATGTTGACCGTGACCTTGTCTATGAGTATCTCCTGCATCTTGTTGTCCGTCATTGCGACACCCCGAATTTAGAGTCCACAACGAAGAGGTACTTCGCGACCGTGATGAACTCGTCCTTGTCAGCTCCGGTCACCTTCGCCTCGGAAGGCCTGCGCGCCTTCCTCTCCATCAGTTCGTTGAGCGTGACTATGCTGCCGGCGTGCTTGCCCTCCCTGACCAGGCACCTGGCGCCGGGCTCAAGCTTGAGGTGCTCGAGTATCTTCGGCTTCGGCAGGCTGACGATGACGCTGTCGCCGCAGCGCACCTTGTTGTCGCCGAGCATGTTCCTGCCGTCGTGGAACGTGAGGGTTATCTTCGCGCCTGGAGCGACGTGCTTGCGCACCACGTGCATTATCTTCCTGCCCGAGTCCTCCTTGGTTGTCTCGATCGCCTTGAGCCTGCCCTTCCAGTCCACCACGATGCGGTAGTACTTGCCCGCCTTGGGCAATGCGACCGCGTCCATGATGCCGACCGGGAAGTCCTCGGCGGTCCTCACCGTGCCGTCTATCTCCACCATCCTCCCTCGGAGTATGGTCCTGGCCTCCTTCGCGTTCATGGCCACCTGGAGCATGTCCCGCAGCAGCACCGAGAGCGGCACCGCGCCCTTCATCTGGTGCGGCCCGCATGCGGTCCGGGTTATGAACTTGGACGCTTTCTTGTCTATTATCGGTATCGCTTTCGGTTTGGCAATCCTCTTCATGTGCTTCTTTTCGCCTTTCTTCGCCATTCACATCACCTCTTGGCCGTAACAGGGACGGCCGGAGCCGTGGATGCAACGGGTTTCGGTTCAGCCCTCGCCTGGGGTTTCGGCTCTGCTTCGGTTTTCGGTTCGGCCCTGGGTTCGGTCTTCGATTCCGGCTTCGGCTCGACCTTTTTCTCCTCTTTCTTCACGAACGCTTCCTCTGCGAATGCCTCCTTCCTCTCCTTGGTCTGCTCGAGCCCGACCAGGAGGAGGTTGGACGGCTGGAGCGCCTTGGGCACTTCCCTGCCCTTCGCGTTCCTGAGCACCAGCCCCTCGCAATAGACCTTCATGCTCAGGTGGCTCACCCTCACGACCTTCGCGGTCTTGCCCCTGTCCGGGCCGCGCATTATCCTGACCCTGTCGCCCTCGCGCAGCAGCAGCGAGCGCCTCTTCCTCTTCAGCTTCGCGCGCAGCTCCTTGGAGAGGTGGACGTGCATCCTCTTCGTCTTCTCGTGGAGCCTCGCTTTGTAGTAGTTCTTCCTTTCGGTGTCGGATTTCATCTGTTTCACCTTATACTATGCCTGCGGATATGGCCGATACCTTCGGGAACCTCTCGAAGATCTCCCTCGCGACCACTCCCTTGACCTCCGTCCCCACGGGCAGGCCGTCGTCGGTAACGAGCACCGCGGCGTTGTCCTCGAACGAGAGGCGCATGCCGTTGGGCCTGCGGTACTCCTTCTTCTGCCTGATTATGAGCGCCTTCACGACCTTCTTCACCATGTCGGGGTTCCCCTTCTTCACCGAAGCGATGACCACCTGGCCCACTCCGGCGCAGACGAACCTGCTCCGCACGCTTTTGGCGCCGACCACTCCGAAGATCTCGATCACTTTCGCGCCGCTGTTGTCGTGGCACATCAGCTTGGTGCCGGGGATCAGCGGTTTCGTGACGTTTGCTGCCAGACCTTTCATAAGAATCACTTCTCCTTCTTCACGACTTCAAGCACGGTCCAGGCCTTGGTCTTGCTTATTTTCCTGGTCTCGCCCAGGACCACCATGTCTCCCAGCGATATCTTCATGCATGCGGGGAGGTGCGCGGTTATGTGCGAGCGCTCCTTCGCGCGCCTCTGGTACTTCTGGAAGAACCTGGTGCTGTCCCGCTCGATTATCGCGGTGTTCCTCGCCTTTGTGCTCACGACCCTGCCCGTGAGCCTTCCGCCCCTGACCTTGAGGCCCCCGTGTATGTAGCATTTCTTGTCCGTACAAACTTCTGGCATGATACAACCTCTGGCATAGCCCTGCCTGATGCAAGGCGTCTCTTGACTTCCGGGAGCGCGACTCTTGGATTCGGAAGGCGAGTCGTGCCCCTTCTTTCACGGCGTGGGAATCTTCCCCGAACCGGGAAAGGTGTTCGCACGCCTGGCTCCAACGTAGAGCCTGAGCGTAATTGCAGGACTTCATATGAGAAGTAAGGTTTTTAAATCAGCGCAGGCGGGACCGGCCTCAGAGGACGAGCCTTCCTGCGGCGCGGTAAAGCGTCCCTTCGCCCCGATTCGGAGGCTTTGGCATGTCATCGAGCAGGACATCCCGCTGCGAAGCGAGCACGTTCTTTCTATCCGCGATCCGGACCATGAGCCTGTAGAACCGGAATCCGGTTCCAACAGGCTCCTGCTCTTTCCCGTACCTGCATTTCCCCATCAGGGTCCCGTATGCTTCCCGCAGCTTCAACGCCGCCTCATCCAGATGCCCTGCCGAGGCGCATCTTTCAATGGCCCGCTCCAAAGTCTGGGTGGCCTTGTCCCGGACGGTTTTATTCTCATGATAAAGCGCGTTCGCGAGCGCGGACAGTGCGGCGTCGCGGTTCTTCTCGCTGGCAACCGCCCGCATGAGGGTCGCCTGGACGTTCCCCCTGACGCTCGTATTGCCGAGATTGACGGTGTCGTCGGAGAGCAGTTTCACGAGCGCGCTCATCGCGGCCGCTATATCGACCCCCAGATCGGCGGCGTCGCCCAGGCGGTGGGCATTGTCGCCCCGGACAGTGGGGTCCTGGTCGGAAAGCGCGGCAGCCATCCGTGCGATCCTTTTTTCAGGATAGTCCAGAGGACTCTGCACCCATTTGGCGAAGCGAATCAGAAGATTGGCCCCGCCCATGAGAGCCTTTGTCTGCATCGTCCGTATCCAGTCTCCGATGCGCTCCCGGATGCTCTCCGTCTCGTCAGCCATTCCTGACCCTCCTTATCTCCTGGTAGACTCCGCCCTTCTTCGGCGGCTTTGGTATGTCATCGAGCAGGATGTCGTGCTGCGGAGCGAGCTCGTCCCTTCTTTTGGCTCTTTCGATAATGTATTTAGATAATACGAATGCGATTCCCGAAACTTCCCATCCCCTCAGGTATCGTTGTTTCTTCCTCAAAGCGTCATATTCTTCCCGAAGCTTTGTTTCCATAAGGTTAACTTGTTCGGCTGAGGTGCATCTTCCAATGACATCTGTCAGAGAATCGACAACGTTCTCCCGAAGTTGCTCATCCTTGTCGGAGAGGGCTTTCGCTAGAGCAGGCAGCGCAACGGTTACGTACACATCATTGACAACGGCATGCCCCAGAGCCAATGCAGCCATCCAACGAGGCATTTGAACCGCGTCAGAGAGCGCTTTCACCAGAGCAGGTACGGCAACGGTTATATCCGTTCCTTTATCAGCAGCCGTCGCCAGAATCCGGGCAACGTCCGCCCTGGCCGCATCTTTACGGGACAGAGCTTCCACGAGTGAGGATAATGTGGCATCGCGGCTTTTTTCATTGGAAGCAGCAAGAATCAAAGCTTCGAAAGCATCATGCCGGACCTCTATCTCCTTGTCAGAAAGCGCTTTCACCAGCGCGGGTATCGTAACTGTCGTGTCCGTTCCATGATCAGCGGCATCCTTCAAAATCCTCGCAG
>Ga0326728_10014595_pt1 | contig 16638 bp, 15 predicted proteins | sample MB3enrmetagenome_FD_207602 | JGI IMG/M metagenome (GOLD analysis project Ga0326728, IMG submission 207602) | Lab enriched peat soil microbial communities from McLean, Ithaca, NY, United States - MB31MN | ecosystem: Environmental > Terrestrial > Soil > Wetlands > Peat | place: USA: New York...
ATGACCTCCAAGGAAAAACCGAGTATCAACCTGTATGAACCCCGAACTGTATCATGTGAAGGGTTCAGAATCGACAATGCTGCCGGTGTAGCAATAGAAAACTGTCTCAACGAAGGGGTTCACCCCATTACCTTGGCTCATCTCTCGCACCATAGTTTAGGAAGTGCGCCATTCTCAATGGGTTGAAGGCCTTGAAACAGCCCACAGCGAAATCGGGCCAATGTGTTTCTTTGGGTCTGGTGGCGGAACGGAAATGGGACCCTCGAAAGCTGCCGTCGGCGGGCAGTGATCAGTTGCCCGTCCTCAGCCAGGATGCCGGCATTCGCCCAGCCCGTCAGGAAGCAATGCCGGCTTTCCATGGAGAAGATGTCGCCAGGCTGTGAGCGAGACCTGGCGGCCCTGACAACGGACAACTGAAAACCGACCCAGCGACCTGCCTTAGAAGCCGTAGGAGACGCCGAAGGCGAAACGGGCTCGGGCCTGAAGGTCGACTCCTGGGGCAATTCGACCCGCTGCCTGGAGTACGCCGAAGTCGATGTTGAGCTTGTGCTTGGGCAAAGGCACAATGCGGGCCGCGTAGTCGACCGAGGTGGGAATATCGAACGACGGAGTGCCGCCCACGTCGATTCGCTGGGGCTGCTGTGCCACCTCGGAGGCCATAATGATGGTGCTTTTGCCCGGCCCCGTGAAGACAAAGCCCAGAGCGCCAAAGGCCCGCGCCTCTAAGTTGGGCGCGTTGCCGCCCAGGCCGCACAGCGAGGAGTTGGTGCCCCGCACGCCGGCGTTCAGCACCAGCGGAACCTTCTTTGTCTGGGTAACGATTTTGGTCGCCACCAGGTAGATGTCGCCATTGGTGGTGTTTTTTGCTTCTATCTCCCCGCCTACATTGCGGACGTTGGTGCGCACGATGCCGCCGATGGACAAGGCCGGAACCCAGGGGTTCTTGCCGTGGTTTTCGTCCAGGATGTTGGCCTCGCCGTGGAAGATGTTGAAGCCTTCGGTCCACAGCGGGCTCAAGCCGGTCGTATCGCCCAGGGCGTGAATCTCGCGCGTGTACCCGGCTTCAAGACGCTTGGCGAAGCCCTCAGTGACGAAGACGGTGCTGAAGGTGCCGATCACCGGCCCGCCGGCAAGCAGGTGGTAGGCGACCACGGGGCGACCGGCGCCATAGGCCGGGGATGCGGCGGTGGAGGCCAGGGGGGTGACGAAGACTCCCGTAGGGCCTTCATAGCCCAGGCTCTGTGCCTGGACTGTGTGCGTGGCAAAAGGAAAGGCGAAAAGCAGGAGGAACGTTGCCCACCGGCTCATGAACACTGGCGAATGGAAAGAAGGTGCAAGAACGCGCATAGAGGCTTTCTCCTGAGTGGAAACGGGTTTGGAAACAGGGAGGAACAATGCGACGGAACAACCCCGCTGTTAGAGAAACGCGCAAGGAATGGCTTGTGCTTCCGCATGCGCAGGCGGCACAAGAGCCAATCCCATCGGAATTGCTGAGGCAGAGTGGGTTTTCAGTCGCGGAGAGAGGCTGTTGCTAGCGGCAACAGGGACAACAGACGTGATGCCTGGCGGCATGGAGCGACTGACTCATGTAAATGAGTATACGCAAGTTCGCCGTGATGTCCAAGGCGGCTTTCGTGCGCGGGGCGGATGCCGGTCAAGAGCACCCGCTAACATCTACTTTCCAGCCTGCGGCCGTTTGCGCAGTGCGTTCCCCATTGGAGCTCTTGCGAGGAAGAATCTCACGCGCTGCTAGGAGCTAGCGGCTACAAGCTGCCTTGAGCCTCGCCCGGCTGAGCTTGACGCCATCCAGGCGGCCGAGCAGGGTGACGGCGATGCGCTCGGGGTCGAAGAGCCGCTGGGCCATGGCTTGCACCTGGGCCGCTTCCACCTCGTCGATGCGGGCGATGACTTCATCCACGGTAAAAAAGTTGTGGAAGTACATCTCCTGGCGGGCCAGGTTGGCCATGCGCGAGTTCGAGCTCTCCAGGCCCAGCAGGATATTGCCCTTGAGCTGGTCCTTGGCGCGGGTCAGTTCTTCGTGGGTGAGCGGGGTTTCCTTCAGCTTGCGGAACTCGGCCAGGATCAGGTCCACCACCTCCAGCGCCTTGCCCGCTGAGGTTCCGGCATAGACCAGCAGGGTTCCGGTGTCGCGGTAGGGGCTCAGTTCGGAGTAGATGGAGTAGGCCATTCCGCGCTCCTCGCGAATGGTCTGGAACAGCCGCGAACTCATGCCGCCGCCTAGAACCGTATTCAGGATCAGCGTGACGTAACGGTTGTCATCGGTGATGGGCGGGGCGGGAACGCCGAGGCAGATCTGCACCTGCTCGAGCGACTTCTTGTTGCGCAGCACGATGCGGGCGCTCGCCGCCGGCGCGGCAAGCTCGTGCAGCGTCTCGCCGCCGGCCAGCCCGCTGAACTTGGCTGCCGCCTCCTCGGCAAACCGGTCGTGGTCCAGGTTGCCGGCTGCGGAGAAGACGATGTTGCCGCCGTGAAAGCGGTCGCCGTGATAGGCAAAAAGCTTCTCCCGGTCGAGCCCGGTAACCGTCTTCGAGGTGCCCAGGATCGGCCAGCCCAGCGGATGGTCCTTCCAGAAGCTCTGCGTGAACAGCTCGTGAACCAGCACGTCCGGATTGTCCTCGTCGATCTTGATCTCCTCCAGAATCACGCCCCGCTCGCGCTCGATGTCGGCCGCGGCGAAGATGGGGTTGAGCACCAGGTCGGTCAGCACGTCCAGGGCAATCGGCACGTGCTCGGCCAGCGACTTGACGTTGAAGCAGATGGTCTCCTTGCCGGTAAAGGCGTCCAGGTTGCCGCCGATCGAATCCATCTCGCGGGCGATGTGCTGGGCGCTGCGGGAGCGGGTGCCTTTGAAGAGCATGTGCTCCACAAAGTGGGAGATGCCGTTAGTTTCGGCGGGCTCGCAGCGGGAGCCGGACTTGATCCATACGCCCATAGCCACCGAACGCAGGTAGTCCATGCGCTCGGTCAGCACGATCAGGCCGTTCGGCAATACGGTGCGGCGAAGGTTTCGCTCGGTGGTCATGGTCATCGATTCAAGCTCGATTGTAGGGCAATTGGGCTCAACCGGCACGCAGCCGTAGGCAATGCAGCTTGCAAACGGGACTGGACGAAACTGAACAAGACTGAACGAGGGCCGGGATTCGATCGAGCGCGGTCGGGCGGGCTGCATGTTGGGACGAAATGCTCTATTCTGAGCCCAGCCGTGAGCGGGGAATCCAGCCAACTCGTTCGTATAGACGCTCCTGATCTCTCGGGCGGGAGCCAGGCCGCCCTGAATGGTAGCATGAGGCCGCTCTTCGGATTGGATGCGGAGGCTCTGGCGGCGCTGATGGTGGGTGCAGGCGAACCGTCCTGGCGCGGCCGGCAGTTGGCTGAAGCGCTGTATCGTCAACGGCTTGCGGACCTGAATGAGATCACGACGCTGCCCAAGACGCTGCGCCAGCGACTGGCTGCCGAGGGCTGGCAGGTGGGCCGGCCGCGGATTGCGTACGTCTTCCGGTCGGTGGACGGGACTGAGCGCTATCTGGTCGAGGGCCAAAGCGTCGACGGTCTGACGGTCGCTAGGGTGGTGGAAACCGTCTGGATGCCCGAGGGTGATGACGGCGAAGTCGGAGATGGAACCGATAGCGACGGAAACGATTTGGAAACGCATGACGGGGAGAGAGAAGGCGGATCAGCGAAAAGGTGGGACCGCGCCACCGTCTGCGTCTCCAGCCAGGTAGGTTGCGCGGTCAACTGCCGGTTCTGCCTGACGGCCAAGCTCGGCCTCCAGCGCAATCTCAGCGCGGGCGAGATTGCCGGCCAGGTGCTGGCTGTCTTCGAGCGCCACGGCGTCGAAGTGGGCCGCGACCGCGTGAACCTGGTCTTCATGGGCATGGGCGAGCCCTTTCTCAACTACGACAGCTTCATGGGAGCGGTGCGTCTGCTGGTTCGCGATGTGGGCCTCAGCCCGCGGCGGATGACCGTCTCCACCTCCGGCATCGTGCCCGGCATCGAGCGCTTTGCCCAGGAGCCGGCGGAGTTGCGCCCCAAGCTGGCCATCAGCCTGAATGCGCCCAACGACCGCATCCGCAGCGAGATCATGCCCATCAACCGCAAGTGGCCCATCCAGGCGGTGATGGACGCGGTCCGCAAAGTCCGGCTTCGCCCCCGCGAGCGGATTACGTTTGAATATGTCCTGCTGGGCGGCGTGACCGACCGGCCCGAGCACGCTGTCGAGGTGGCCCGCCTTCTGCGCCGGACGGGCTTGCCCATCAAGGTCAACCTCATTGCCTGGAATCCCGGTCCCGGCATCGACTGCACGACGCCGCAGCCGGAGGCGATCGAGGCATTTTGCTCCACGCTGGCCGCCGAGGGCATCCCCGCCTACGTCCGCAAGCCCCGCGGCCGCGACATCTACGCCGCCTGCGGGCAGTTGAAGCGGACGGTGGAGGGGTGATAACTCCTACATCTCAAAACCGATATGTTCGGTGACCCGCAACTGACTGAATCATCGTATGCTGATCGCCTGCAAGCGAAGTACCACTTCAGCAAACGCCTCCGGTCTTGCCTCCCCTTGCTGCCCGGCGTGCAACGCCAGCTCACTTGGAAAACCTGAAGCCCATGTCCTGCGCCACGAGGAAATCGACATGCGGAGGCTGTGCTCCCAGCAGGCGCAGCAAGGTCGCCACCTGGCCGCGATGGTAACTCTGGTGGTTGAGGAGATGGTAAATCATCTGCCAGAGCGGATAGCTCCACTCCTCTCCCTGAGTATTCGTATAAGTCAGATGGCTCGCCAGCGCCTTTTCATCCAAACCAGCCAAATACTCGCGGAAATCGCGCTCGACCGCGGCCCACTGTTCCGCAACAGACTCCAGCGTTGGAAAGAGGTGGACGGGAAGCAGGGCTTTGGGAGATTTCCCTCTCCAGCGTTCCAGCCAGAAACGCTCAACGGCTACCATGTGCGCGAACGTGTCGCGCAGCGACGGAAAGCTGCCTCCAACGGTTCGCAGGAATTGCTCCGGGCTCAGGGATGCGCACGCCTGGAGCTGGCGGTCGCGCGCCCAATAGTTATGGTTCACAGCTTCGAGAATCTTCGGAAACAGCTCCACATTACCTCCAGTGCAGCAGCGTCCTGGAAATCGCCTTCCGGTGAAGCTGCCTGGTTAGCCGATGCTACTCGGATTCCGGCTGACCGGCTGGTCGAAAACCAACACAAGTCCCTGAGCCGGGAGGCGTGGTGCCAGGTATCGCTCCTGAACCACCACGCAATCGACCACTTCCAACACCGCCTCCTCGATCCTCCACAGGCAGGCGACAATCTCCGGAGGTTCTTCGCTTGCGGATTGCATGCGCGCCGCATCCCATCCTCCCGGCGGGAAGAGCCGGAGAGAATGGGATGCGCGGCGTTCGTTTCAAACCGTTGGATCGCAGGGATGGACAGCTACTTGTCGGCCGGCATGGGCATCGGCTGCACGCTGCCGCAGTCGGGGCCTTTGTAAACGGAGGTGGAGACAACTGTCCACTCGACCGGCACTGAGTTCGGGACGCCCTGCCTCTGGCCGGCCTGCATGGTTCCGACAAAGTGCACCTTGCCCTTGGCGACGTTGCCGTCTGTCCATGAGGACTCCATCTCCCCGTGGCCACTCATTCTTCCCGTGCAAGCCATCTCGGCGCTCATGCCGGTGGGCTTCAGCACGACGTTGGTGATCTGGCAGTCGCGGTTCTGCGACACCGGAGCGCCGTACTTATCGATCATGGCCTGGGTGAGGCAGACCTGCACGGTGTGCGGTGCGCCCATGGCCGCGATGGCGGATGCGGGCATTCCGGGGGGGAAGGGAGACTGCTGGTACGTCATGGTGCTGGTCATCTCCCAGAGGCCGGGCTTTCTAACGGCTTGCGCCAAAGCGACAATCGCCAAGGCGAACAGGCAACAGCTCAAAGTGATCCAAACTGGGGTCTTGCGCATATTTCCTCCTGTTTGATTGCGCAGCGCAGACTCCTGGCCGCGCCGCTTTACTTTACTTCAATGCGCGCGGTGCGGGGAAGAGAATTCTGTCAGCCTCGCCGGGGAGGCGCGGTGCGTCCCAGCGCAAACAGGGCCCTGGCCACGGGGCCGGCGGCGTGGCGGACCACGTTCTCTTCGCTGGCGAAGTCGCCGGCTATGACGCGCACGCCGAGTGCTTCTATGCGTTCGATGTCGGGAGTGACGGGCGCGGCGCCCTCGGCCGCATAGCGGGCCAGCGTTTGGGGCGAAATGGGCGCGGTGTTGACCAGCGCATAGTCGAAGATGGAGGCGCGGGTGTGCTCATAGATGCGCTCGATGTGCTCGGAGACGGTCAGGTTCAGGCTCTCGTTGGCCTGCGACATCAGGTTGCAGATGTAGACGCGCACGCCGCGGGCGCTGGCCAGCGCCGAGGGAATGCCCTTCACCAGCAGGTTGGTGATCAGCGATGTGTAGAGCGACCCCGGTCCCACAGTGATGAGGTCGGCGCGTTCGATGGCTTCCAGAGTCTCCGGAAGCGGCGCAACATCCGCTGGGTCGAGCATCAGTTCCGCGATGCGGCGGCGGCTGGCGGTGATCCTGGTCTCGCCGCGCACCTCGGAGCCGTTGTCCATCCGGGCAACCAGGGTGGTGTTGGCGGTAGTGACCGGATAGATGCGGCCGCTGGTGGCCAGAATCTTCGCCGCCAATTGAATCGCTTGGCCAAAGTCGCCAGTAATCTCAGTGAGCGCGGCGACAAACAGGTTGCCGCAGCTGTGCCCTTTGAGCGCGCCGCCGCCCCGAAAGCGATGAGCGAAGAGCTGGGCCAGCAGATCTTCTTCCTCGCTGAGGGCTAACATGCAATTGCGCAGGTCGCCCGGAGGCAGCATGTTGAAGCCCCTGCGCAGGCGGCCTGAGGAGCCTCCGTCGTCGGTGACGGTGACCACGGCAGCCAGGTCGGCGATCATGCCCGGCGCGGCGAACGGCTGGTTGGATGCCGTCACGTGCCGGCGCAGCCCGCGCAGCAGCGTGGACAGACCGGTGCCGCCACCGATAGCCACCACGCGCAGGGGACGGACTGCCGAGGATTCTTCGTTGGCTGCATCGAGCCGCATGAACGAATGCAGGGTGGAAGCCATGGTTGAGGGCCTACAGGCCAATTCCGATCATACAGCGTTGCACTCCCCTCTAATTGAACTGGAAACACCCATCCCCGCCGCTTTGGCCCGATCATGGAATGCAAGCCGGATTCGCGGCCTGATAACCCGGCGCCGCGCCGGTTGCGGCGGTTGTTTAAACTAAGCGGTGGTGAGGCCGCGTCCCTCATGAACAGCGGGCCTCGGAATGGAGTTCCCCTTGGCAGAGACAATTTACGATGTGGCGATTGTTGGCGGCGGGCCGGCAGGGTACACAGCGGCCATTCGCGGCGCGGAGTACGGGCTGAAAGTCGCATTGATCGAAGAGGCCGGCCGGCTGGGCGGCACCTGCCTGCACGTGGGCTGCATCCCCACCAAGGCGCTGCTCTTCAACGCCGAGATCTGGGAGCACCTGAGTCATGCGACCGAGTTCGGGATTGCCGGGATAGGGACGCCGAATCTCGACTGGGCCGCGGTGCAGAGGCGCAAAAACGCCATCGTCGCCAAGCACACCAAAGGCCTGGACTTCCTGATGAAGAAGCACAAGATCGCCAGGATCGACGGGCACGGACGGCTGACGGGACCGGCGCGTGACGGGGTGCATACGGTCGAAGTGGCCGCAGCGGCTGGCGAAACGAGCCAGGTGAAGGCCAAGAAGGTGATCCTGGCGACGGGGTCTGAAGCCAAGATGCTGCCTGGGCTGGAGGCGGACAGCCGCATCCTGACCAATATCGAGATTCTGGCCATCGGCCAGGTTCCCAAGTCGCTGGTGGTGATTGGAGCGGGCGCGGTGGGCGTGGAGTTTGCCTCCATCTTCCGTAGCTTTGGGACGGAAGTTACGATTGTGGAGTTTCTGCCGTGCGTGGTTCCCGTGGAAGACGAAGAAGTTTCAAAGGAGCTGACGCGGCTATTCAAGAAGCGCGGCATCGACGTGAACACCGGCGCAAGAGTGGAGAAGGTGGAAAAGACCGAAGGCGGCGTGAAGGTGACCTTTACCGACTCGAACGGCAAGACCCAGTCAAAGGAGGCCGAAAAGGTCCTGGTGGCCGTGGGGCGCGCGGGGCGGACGGATAACATCGGCGCGGAGAAGACCCGCATCGAGCTGGAACGCGGACTTATCAAGGTGAACGAGGCGCAGGAGACGGCGGAGCCGGGAGTCTTTGCCATCGGCGACATTGTGGCCGGGCTGCCGCAACTGGCTCATGTGGGCGCGATGAGCGGCATGGTAGCCGCGGCAAAGATTGCCGGAAGGAAGTTCCGGCCGGTGCGCCGCGACCGCATTCCGGCCTGCACCTACTGCGAGCCGCAGATCGGGTCGGTCGGCTTCACCGAGGCCCAGGCGAAGGAAAAGGGCTACGACGTGAAGGTGGGCAAGTTCCCATTCGCGGGCAACTCGAAGGCGACGATCCTGGGCAGCCACGACGGCTTCGTCAAGATCGTCACCGACGCAAAGTACGGCGAAATTCTCGGCATGCACATCCTGGGGCCGCAGGCCACGGAGCTGATCGCCGAGGCGGTTGCGGCGCTGGAGCTGGAGGGCACGGTCGAGGAGCTGATGTTCACCATCCACGCGCATCCCACGCTGGCCGAGTCGCTGCTGGACGCGTATGGAGCGGTGGAGGGAATGGCGATCAACGCGTGAGGGCACGCGCTGGTGAGACTTGAGGAGATTTGCGCTTGGCAAGGTTGCACTCTGAAGGCAATTCGCCTCTCACGGCTAAATCGCTGAGAGCAACTGTAGTGCTGCGCGTTCTAGGATTTTCCCTCGCCGATGGGCAGCGCCCTGATAGTGCGCTGCGGGGCAACCTGCGATTGCGCAAGAGCCTTTATGGCAGGTCAAGCGCGATCTTCAAAGCAGCTTCAATACTCGCCAACTCAGCGCGATTTAGTTTTCCCAGCAAAGATTTCAGCCGGCTAGTGCTGATTGCCCGAACCTGCTCGCAAACAGCAACTGAGTCCATGGTTAGCCCCGCCGCTCCCGCCTTGAATCGGACATGACTAGGATACGTCCTTGGCTTGTTAGCCGCGTCGGTAAATGGAACGATTACCACGACCGGACTGCTCCGATTTATGGCATCTCTGCTGACAACAACGACAGGGCGAATGCCGTCTTGCTCCGATCCTTCGGTTGGATAGAGATTCGCTCGAAAAACATCTCCGCGTTCAATCGGCAATTGCAAGGGCAGACTCCTCTTCGGTCAGGTGATCTTCACCCAACCGTAAAGCATCCCAATCGCTGGTTTCAAACTCCTCCGCAAGAAGACTTGCCTCCTTTTGATAACTGGCGTCCTCCGCCATCCTCGCGAATGCAGCGTCGATCTGGCGACGCCGACACAGCTTTACATACGCCTGTATCGCCGTCACGAAGAAATCGTTGAGACTGACGGACCTCGTGGTGTTCCTCTTTTCACAATCGACGAAACGCTTGGCCTGATCGTAAACGGGGCGAGGGAGGCGCACGGTGGTTGCCCGCGTTTCGCGGCTGGCAATTACGGGGGCCATGATTCTTCTCCTTTTGGAGTGAAAAGGCCAAAATCGGCCACAGTGGTACCAGGTTTAGACGCAGAATGACAACAAAAGGCGCTTCCGAATCCGCATCTTGCCAAGAATCATAATGCGCACCGAAACCGGCATCTCTCTTTGATTTGTAGATTAGGCTCAGGAGAACACACTGTCAAGAGCAAACTCCAGCGCATTCGATCTTCCGCGAACCGCTACTCCGCCCGCACCAGCCGGCGCTGCAACGCCTCCAGCGTCTGCCCCTTGGTCTCGGGATAGACGAACAGCACCACCAGGAACTGCACCACCGTCATCGCCGCGAAGAACACAAACGGCGTCTCGGTGTTCAGCGAATGCACCACCACCGGAAACTCGAGAGCGATGGCCGCGTTCATGATCCAGTGGCTGGCATTGCCCACGCCCTGTCCCTTGGAGCGCACCGAGTTGGGAAAGACCTCGCCGATGTAGACCCAGATCACCGCTCCCTGGGAGAGCGCAAAGAAGGCGATATAGGTGACCAGAACCCACACCAGCGCGCCGGGATGAGAATGCGTCCTGAAGAGCCACGCCACTCCGGCCAGGCAGCTTGCGGTGCCCGCCGCGCCCACCAGCAGCAGCGTCTTGCGGCCCAGCTTGTCGATCATGCTCATGCCCACGATGGTAAAGAGCAGGTTGGTGGCGCCGATGGCGATGGCCTGCTGATCGCCGGAGATCTGGCTGAAACCCGCCAAGGTGAAGATGCTGTTCAGGTAGTAGAGGATGGCGTTGATCCCGGCCAATTGGTTGAAGGCGCCGATGGAGATGGCCAGAAACAGCGGATAGCGGTACTTCCAGCGGAAGACCGGCTCGTGCGCCGTTGCATGCTCCTGGGCCAGCGCGGCGCGGATGTCGTCCAGCTCCGCCCGCGGGTCCGGCTCGCCCATCTGCTTCAATACTGCCAGCGCATCGTCGAAGCGGTTGTGCGCGGCGCACCAGCGCGGGCTGCGCGGAATGCCGAAGAGCAGCGCCAGGAAGCCGACGGCCGGCAGCGCGGCTACGCCCACCTGCCAGCGCCACTCCGCCGCGCCCAGGCGCAGGGTGCGAATCCCGTAGTTGGAGACGTAGGCCACCAGAATGCCCAGCACCACGTTGAACTGGAAGGTTCCCACCAGCCGCCCGCGCCACTTGGCCGGAGAAAGCTCCGCAATGTACACCGGTCCCAGCACGCTCGACGCGCCGATTCCCAGCCCGCCCACGAACCGGAAGACCATGAACGCGGGCCAATTCCAGGCCAGCCCGCACCCGATGGCCGAGACCACATAGAGGACGGCGGTCATACGCAGGGCTTCGCGCCCGCCCAGCCTCTGCCCAACCACTCCGGCGCCCAGCGATCCCACCACCGTGCCTACCAACCCGATGGCCACCGTCTCGCCCATCTGCCGCGCGCTCAATCCATACAGCCGCACCAGCGCGTCGATGGCCCCGGAGATGACGACGGTATCGAATCCGAAGAGCAGCCCGCCCAAAGCTCCGGTCAGGGTCGCCTTCATCAGATGAAAGTTGGGTCGCATGGTCTTGAGTATCTCAAGCTCCAAATCATCCTACAGACTGGCTCCGCAACCGGCAAACCGGAGCCGCCACGTGCTTCCTCGCCTCATTCCATCTAGTCCCGCTTGTCCCCAACTGAACCCCACCTCACTCCACGGAGACAGAATCTCTCACGCGGTGCTACTCAACATACGCTCCCGCGCAGTATGATCGTTCATCTGCCGCCCCGGAACGCGCAACGAGATAGAGCGGCTCGCCGCGCGGGCTTGTGCTGGTACAAGGAGCTTCCCGATGACTCATAAGATGCCCATAAGTTTGGCTAGTTGTGCTGCCGCATCCGTGGCCCTGCTTTGCCTTTCGTGCCTGGCCGCGGGCCTGGGAGCGCAGACCCAGAACGCCCCGGCTGCGCAGACCGGGAGCGCTCCGGTTCCGCAGTGGAAGACCTATAGCTATCCTACGGATGGATTCAGCGCCATCTTTCCATTCGAGCCCGGCATGCAGAAGAAGAACGTTCCCACCGATAAGGGCACATTTGAATTGCGCGCCTATTTGACGGAGGATTCTCCTTCGGCGCTCTTCGTCGGCGTTTGCGACTACGGCTCCGCGGTTGCGGACAAGACGGCGGATCAGGTGCTGGATGGCGCCCAACAGGGGGCTATCGGAAACGTCAGCGCCCACCTCGTCAGCTCGAAAAAGATTACCCTCGGCGTCTACCCCGGCCGCGAGTTCGAGGCGGAGAACGACACTATGCATTTCTCCGCGCGCATCTATCTGATAGGCTCCACACTCTACCAGACCCTGGTCGCTTGGCCCCTCGGGCAGCCGTACACCGGCACAACGCGCTTCCTCGACTCGTTCCAGTTGATCGCGCGGACCCAAAACTGAGTCTGTTCAGCCGTCCGCGCGCGCGGCCCCCGGCATCACCGCCAAAATCCGGCAGCGGTGCTTGCCAGCCGCGCTCCAGGCCAGCGCCATCTCGCTCTCCATGTAGGCGCAATCGCCCGCCTCCAGCACCTCGTGCATTCCGCCCGCGTCCAACTGCAGCCGTCCTTCCAGCACATATACCAGCCCGCTCTTCTCGCGGAATGGCTCCGTACCGGACGATACGCCGCCCGCTGGAAACTCGATCATCTGCGCCACCAGCCGGGGCCCCCGGCGACTGGTCTCCGTCGCTGGGGTGGCCAGCCGGGCTCCATCTCCCGCCGCGTTCAACGGAGTAACCTTGACGGCCTCCGGGCCGCGCCCATCGCCCTGCAAGTGGGCCTTGCGCGTGATCGAGAGGGTATGCTGCGCCGGCTCCGCGAAAAAGTAACTCATCCCCACGCCATAAACCCGGCTGATGGTGGCCAGCGTCGGCAGCGTCGGTATCATCCGGTCGGTTTCCAGCTTGGAAAGCAGCGCCGTCGAAAGGCCGGTCTCGGCTGCCAGCCGGGAAAGCGTGAGCCTTTTCTGCGTGCGCAACGAGCGCAGCTTCAGCCCTATGCAATAGGGCTCCAGGGACCACTGAGCGTAGGAAACAGTCTTGACCATCGAAAACTCCCTTGGGGTTCTGCTTGCAGACCCTCCCTCAGTTTGCCAGCCGCCGGCCTTCCCGCTCCTGACAAATCTTTGAAGTTTTTCTCCAGAATCCGAATCACAATGCGCTGTCTATCTCATTTGAGGCCTATCGAAGTGAGTTATGCGCAATCAGCCAGCCGCGGAGTGGATGGGAGTGAAGCGCCTTTCGCTTCTTCTATGTTTGGACGAGCAATGGAGGCTGTCCTGACCCCTGATCCCTGGCTCCTAGTCCCTAGTCCCTCGCTCTCCGCATCAGTCGAATACCACGGTCTTGTTCCCGTAGCAGAGAATCCGCCGGTCCAGATGCCAGCGCACCGCGCGGGACAAAACGACGCGCTCCAGATCCCGCCCCCGCGCCACCAGGTCTTCCACCTGATCGCGATGCGAGATGCGCGCCACGTCCTGCTCGATGATCGGCCCATCGTCGAGCACATCGGTCACATAGTGGCTGGTGGCTCCGATCAGCTTGACCCCGCGCGCGTGCGCCGCGTGGTAGGGCCTGGCGCCGGTAAACGCGGGCAGAAACGAGTGATGCACGTTGATGATCGCCGCCGGGTAGCGGGCGACGAAAGCGGGCGAGAGAACCTGCATGTAGCGCGCCAGCACCACCAGCTCGATCTCCTTCTCTTCCAGCAGCTCAAGCTGCCGCACCTCGGCCTGGGCGCGCGTGGCCGCCGCGGCCGGCACAAACTCGAAGGGAATCCCGTAAAACCCCGCCAGCCGCTCCACATCGCGATGATTGGAAACGATCAATGGAATCTCGCAGAGCAGCTCGCCGGTGCGCCAGCGGTGCAGCAGATCGGCCATGCAGTGCAGATATTGCGAGCAGAAGAGCGCCACCTTGGGCAGCCGACCGCTCGCGGCCAGTTGCCAGCGCATCCCCAGCTCCGCGGCCAGAGGCGCGAAGGCCGCGCGGAATCCCTCCAGATCGAAGCGGCCAGAGTTAGCCGCCTGGCCGGATTCCGGCTCGGGTGGGCTGTCGTCCGAGCCGTTCAGCGCCCACTCGACGCGCATGAAGAACAGCCCCAGATCGTGATCCTGATGCTGGTCGGCGTGCAGAATGTTGGCGCCCCGCTCGTAGAGCAGCGTGGCCACGCGAGCCACCAGACCCTTGCGGTCCGGGCAATCGATGAGCAGTACGGCGGTATCTTTCATCTTGCATTCAGCTTAAACCAGGACTGGCCGTCCGGGCGGACGCCTTCGGCGCGGAGTACGGACGGTTTCGGCTTCCCACCCTTCGCCAGAAAAGAGCCGAAGGATGGGCCACCCTCATTCACGGCTCGTCAAGGGTGGGGCACCCGGCCGAATACTTAGGCTCCTGCGGTGCCATCGGTTCCCGCAGCCTCCGCTTTCTTCTTGAACTCGGCAAGGGCCAATGGCATAAACTCATTCACCTTGAGATTGACGTAGAGGTCGATAACGACTATCGCTTTAGCCACCTCGTCGACTGTAATGGGCCGAACCGTTGGCCTGTTCATTGCGGCGTCTTTGGCCAATGCGATGGTGTCCTTCACCCAAAGGACTATTTCTTCGGCGTTCGGACCGCGATGGAAGATCTGGTCTATGATCGCCTCAAGCGTGTCTTCTTTTCCGTCCCAATCGCCGAAGGCGAATAGCCCGGACCTGAAAACGTTCATGAATTCGACGAGGCACATCACCTCAAACTGACCGAAGATGTCGTTCTTGGCCATTAGGCCTAACGTCGCCATGTATCGGTTGATAAATGCTGCTTTGTGGGGATATTCCGCACACTTGGCAAGGAATGTCCATACCCCACCGACACGATTGTAGCTTTCTTCTTTCATGGCGAGGTGTCCCCACTGTGCTTCAAGCGGTGGGTGACGCTCGACAATCAGGTCTGTTTTCAGTTCAATGTCATAGAGTTTCTCGTAGTAGCGCGACACAAACCTTGGAACGTACCACCAAAAGAAACCCGTCGTTGCAATATTCAGTGCGGCAACAAAAAGAATGCAGTTCTGATAACCAACGGGATAAATCTCCTTCCCTTTGAATAGCTTGGGCAGGGTGAATTGGACGAGGAGTTCGCGGTTCTTGTTTTTAATCGGTAGCAGCTTGATTTTGTCGATTCCCTCATTCCATTTCTTGAGCTGGCCGGGTCTGATTGAATGCGACCAGGATTCCAGTTTGATCGTCATGAGGAACTTGTCTCCAAGAGCTTCCTCTCCCTCGGGGATGGGCCGGTTGATCTCGTCGAGGCCAAGTTGGATGTTGACTCTTTCCATTTCTTCGAATGTCTCGCGCAGCCAACGAATCCAATTTCCTTGCTCACCCTTGAGATCCGCCTGCTTTTCCATACTTCCCTTCGAAAAGATAAGGGGACGCAACTCGGGACTTTGCGATGCATCGAAGAACCATTCCAGATCTGCTTTTTCCTCATCGGTTAGCTCACGGAAGGTCTTCGCCTCCTCCATTTGGAGGCAGATATTGGCGAGGTCAATTAGCCCCTTGACCTGTTCCTCGGTAATCGTGCTTGGTATATTCAGGTCTTCTGGGTCGATATAGAGTGTGTTGATGCGGGTCTCGTGGATATTGCGGGCAACATCCATCGCCCTTGGGATGGTCTTCCAGTCCGAACTATTGTAGAAAATCGGTATCCAGATCGCCCAAAAGAGCTTGCGTTCGTGGTCATCGATCCATTTCAGCAGACTAGGCCCTTCCTCATCCTTGCTTCGCGGCTGCGGCAGGCGTGAGTCTACGAGAACTATCGTGGCCTTCCCAACTTCCTCAAGGGCAAGCGCCGCGAGATGGTATGCAATGTGGTAGCTTCCAGGCTTGGTGACCGCGTTCGCGGCATCAACCAGTTTTCCGGCGGCCACGTGGCACGCATGAATGATGGGTTGAACGTCTTTGAGTTCGCGCATAGAAGTATTCTAAGGCGGCTCACTCAACTCGATATCGACCGTCTCCAGCGCTGAGGCCCTCAGCGGTGTTACCGGGTGCCCCAGAGCCCGCACTGAGCGCAGTCGAAGTGTCCCGCTTCTGGGACCTGAGAAACTACACCGCTTCCCCTGTACCTTGCACAAGATTATCCCCCGCCGGAGCACAATGAGGATAGAGAAACCCATGAAGGAAATCGCCGTAGGGCTGGAAGTTGCGTCCGCGTACCCGGATCGATCTCTCAGGAACCTGCCCGGCCGTGCCTTCTCCTCGTTACGATTTAATTAATACCCCCACCCCCCCTAATTCATTTTCAAAACATTGCAGATAATTTCTGAACCGCCGGCGTTGGATCGGGGGTCGTAAACCGCGAAACGCAGGTCCTTCGACTTCGGTCGCCGCGGCGACCTTCGCTCAGGATGACAGTCGTCGTCATGTATGCGCCGAAGGCGCGATTGGCCCCACCGCAGGTGGTCAGGGGGCCGCGTCGCCGCGGTTTTGCGAGGGCGCGTTCAACTGCTGGCGCAGGCTGGCGGCCAGCTCGGCCACCACGCGCAGCTTTTCGGTAATGGGAGAGGAGGCCTCGCTGCCGGACAGAGCCAGCTGCGAGTGCAGCAGCAGGCCCGCGACCGTGGTCTTCAGCTCGCTCTCGATGGCGGCGGCGGCGGCCCGGCGGGCCAGCATCTGCTCCCGCTCGCGGCGGTGCAGGGCGGCGCGAATCTCCCGGATCAGCCGGGCCGCGCCGGAGAGCGCGAAGTTGATCTGCAGGGGAATCGCCAGGCCGGCCCGATCCCAGATGGCCTCGGCGGCCGAAGGGTCGCACTCCGCCATGGTCTCATCCACCACCAGGGCGGCAAACTCCCGGCGGCGCAGCGCCCCCAGCGCGGCCTTGCGTCCCTCCGCCACTTCGACCTCCATGCCCAGTTGCGCGCCCACCACGGCGGCGCAGTTGCGGGCGCCTTCGATTCCGGTCACCATCAGGATGCTCATCTCGCGCTCCTCGTTCCGTTGATTGCAGTGCATAGCTTCCAGCTCTTA
>Ga0326728_10014596_pt1 | contig 16638 bp, 10 predicted proteins | sample MB3enrmetagenome_FD_207602 | JGI IMG/M metagenome (GOLD analysis project Ga0326728, IMG submission 207602) | Lab enriched peat soil microbial communities from McLean, Ithaca, NY, United States - MB31MN | ecosystem: Environmental > Terrestrial > Soil > Wetlands > Peat | place: USA: New York...
CCGCTCCACGTCGAAAAGCTCAGCCGGGGGTTCCCCAACCCCAGGTCTTGGGGCGACCTTCCCAGCCGAAGGCTGACCGATCAGCCGACCCTGGCTCCAAGGCTCCTTCCGCAGCAGGGGAAAGGACTTGTCCTGATTCCCTGCTTGGGTCCAGTCGGGAATGCGGATTTTGGGCGTTTCGCCGAGGAGATTACCCATCAGGGTCCTTATGCCGGTAATCAGGATGGCCCTGCCGAGCGCACCCTCATCCCTGATCAGACCCTCTATCTGCTTTAGCCCTGGCCCGGCCGGCGTAGCGACGTAGGCTGTGACCAAGCTGATAAGTTCTACAAGTTTATCTCTGAAATCGCTCGTGACCTCCGCAGTCGCCAAACTGTCCTTTCGGTGTCGGACATCGATGCTCGTGTGCGGACCCGGCTGGACGGAGTACTCGAGGACCTGATCCAGGAAATCGGACGGGGTGACCCTCAAATGGAGGCGTGATGCTATGGGCATGAGCGCAAATCCAAGGCTCGTTGCTAAGAACGATTCGACCCCAGCCAATATGCCTTCGGCCAAGAATAGGGACTCATTGTTGTTCGAAGCGGTGAGGATGACCTCGCAACCCAAAATGTAGGAGCGCAGCTCCACGGTTCGCCGATCTAGGAATTCAGGAATGTGGGGCAGGTCGTCTCCGGCCGGTTGACTTAACCACTTGTCGAAAAACGCGGCCACGGTTCCTGGCTCCTCCTCCACGGGGATAACCTTTTCGGCGCGGAGCGTGTCCTCGTAGCCCAGTGCGTAGAGTAGAGCCACGCGGGACCCATCCAGTTGTAGCCTCTCCAGCGCTGGCGCAAGCGATCCGAGATCCCCAAGGTCCCTGAAGTCCGTCCTTAGGAGCAGGAGCCCGAGGACGCCATTGAGGTTCGTCCACTCCTCCGCTAACTGCTTCTGGATCTCAGGTTCACGTTCGACTGCTCTGCTCATTACAAGGACAGTCTCTGCCCATGCGAGCACGCATGGCACACGGCCTAACTGCAGTTCGAGCCAGATGAGTTTGCGGAGGCAGACGAGTGCAAGTCGAACCATCTGGCCCTTTTCCCAAAAATCCTTTAGGCACTGATTGACTGCCAGTAGCAACGAGGCGCGTGCAGCCCAAAGCAGCCCCGCATGTTTGGGAATCGACCTTACTGTCGCCGCCACCCGTCGGTCCCGTCTGAGGTAGGATGTTAGGGCAGATCTCCTTTTCAGCTAGCTTCCGGGCGAACCCCTCAAAATCAAGTTCCTGCTTTCGGGCAGTAAGCGTATCTAGATGGTACTCAAGTGTAGAACGATCCAGCTGAGCCTGCTCGATCACCTCACTGTCGGAAAATAGGTGGGGCCTTCGCGCCCGCATGAATTCGGACGGCCTGAATTTGCGATCGTCCGGCCCCTCAGATTTCTCTCTCATTTAACCGGAATCATAGCATGTCTACATTGGGGGGGAGGAAGTCAGCAAGAAGAAGTTCCGGGCGATAAGCTATGGCGGCGCACGGTGAACTGCGAAGATTTCGTGTAGCACTCCACTTGACTATAAGTCGGCAAACCGCACATGTGGTTTGCGTTGTCATTGCAGGGGGGCCGATTGTGGGGAAGCCCCCAGGGGAAATGTAGAAACTCGAGGGGAAGGCAAACCCTTCCCGCATCCGTCGGCTGACCGACGGCGGAGCGGCAACTCGTCGCCTACCGGGTCGAGCGCAGTCTATACAAACACCTTGACATCACCCAGGGCCCTAGATATCTCACCGTCGGGAGGGCTTATGCCTGGTGGGAAATCATGAATGCGTTTTGGGCAATTTTGCACTTTGGGGCTGACCCTTGCGGGGACAGTGGGTCAGGTTTCTGGAGGAGCTATGGCGGACGCGGGGGTGGTTACTGTGCTGTCCGGTCTGAAGTCTCCCCAAGCCATCGCGACGGACGCTCAGGCGGCGCCGTTTATTGCGCTGGCCGATGGCGCCGTTTACGGAGGTGTTGGTTTGAAGCCCGCCTCCCGCCCCGAAATTCTCGCCCGTGTTAAACGTGAAGCGATTCTCACCTGCCCTTTGACCTTTGCCAATTGATCTGTTTGTCCCAGAAAAGGAATTCAGAATTCAAATGGCAAAAGGCAAATGGGGTTCTACCTGCTCTTTTCGCCGCTCGCACCAACCTCCGCCAGTTGCGACCTTGAGGCAGAGGGACCAGCATTCGTACTCTCCGGTTGACGACGGGCATTACGTGCCTCCCGCCAATTCACCTGCGGCATCATCTTAGTGGTGTCGATGCGATCGCAGTAGCGGAGGGTGATGTTCATCAGCGAGTCGAGCAATGAATCAGAAAGCAGATGCGGCGTTAGCCCCAGCTCGATCAGTTTGGAGTGCTTGGCGTTGTAATAGTGTTGCTCGGCCTCGACGCGCGGGTCGGGGATATGTTCCACCTGAACTTCGAGACCCAACTTCTTCCCCGCCACCTGCACCATTTGGGCTAGTTCCAAAACCGAAAATTGCTCTGTGAACTGGTTGAACACGCGGAATTCACCGCGCGCCGCTGGATTCATTAAGGCAATCTCGACACACCGGACGGTATCGCGGAGATCCAGGAAGCCACGTGTTTGCCCGCCCTTTCCATACACGGTGAGCGGGATGCCCACGGCAGCCTCGACGCAATAACGGTTCAGGACCGTGCCGAACACTTCATCATAATCGAAGCGATTAATCAGGGCTTCATGCAGCGCGACTTCGTCCGTCATCGTGCCGTAAACCACGCCCTGGTTCAGGTCGGTGGCGCGCAGTCCCCAAATTTTGCAGCAGAACATGATGTTGTGGCTGTCGTGCACCTTGGAAAGGTGATAAAAGGAACCCGCCTGCTTGGGATAGGGAAGGACGTCCTTGCGCCCGTTGTGCTCGATGGTGATGTAGCCTTCTTCGATGTCGATATTGGGCGTGCCGTATTCGCCCATGGTCCCCAGCTTAACCAGGTGACAATCGGGCTGGAACTCGCGCAAAGCGTACAGGAGGTTCAGCGTGCCCACAACGTTGTTCACCTGAGTGAAGACGGCGTGCTTGCGGTCGATCATCGAGTAAGGAGCGGCGCGCTGTTCGGCAAAGTGTACGACCCCCTCCGGCTCAAAGGCTTTGATGGTGGAAGAGAGAAAGTCGTAATCCGTCACGTCTCCGACGAAAAGCTCAATTTTTTTCCCGGTGAGCTCGTGCCAGACTTTAAGACGATCGGAAAGAGTGCGAATTGGCGTCAGGGTTTCCACCCCGAGTTCGTGGTCCCACTGACGGCGGATAAAGTTGTCGACGATCGCCACCGAATGCCCCTTGTTCGACAGATAAAGAGCCGTGGCCCATCCGCAGTATCCATCCCCACCGAGCACAGCAACCTTCATTAGTCCTCCTCAACGGACATGCGCTTCCTTAGAAGGTGTGAAAGAATCTCCGTAGGGGCACGCCGCGGCGTGCCCCTGCCTGAATTCTCATCTGCCAAAATCGCGCGATGTCAAATTCTTCACACCTTCTTAGAATTGGGAAACCTTCGTCCCGACGTCGGGGCGAGCGTCCGTCAGCCGACGAATCGCCCTACTGCCGGATACGTCAGTTGACGGATTCGGTCCTACGATCCGTGTTTAGTTGCGGCCACTACCTAACGTCGAATGCCTTACTCTATCACAAGCTAATGGTTCGTCAGAAGAACCTTTCCTCCCCTTGCAGCAACCACGTTGAGTTGCGCGCTTCCCACGAGACCTTGCAGCCGGGGCAGGGCTGACTGTCTGGCCACGATGTAGGAACGTTCCGGCTTGAGCCACAGCTCCTTGAATTGTGAATCGTTGATAAAGACGTCCGGAGCTCCGGGGGCGTAAGAACCGTATTCCAGATTCATGAAGCGGCCGTTCAGCAAGAGTGCGGAACGATTCGTATAGAAGAAAATCGACGAGAACCAATAGTAATGATGATCGATGATCAGAGTTCCTTGCGGCGACTTCTCCAGCGCCTCGGCCAGCGGCCTGGAAGACATGTAGGGATCGAAGGCCACCATGGCCAGGCGGGCGGCGTGGAAGAACAAGACCATCATCAGGGCGGCCGCCAGGACGGCGCGTTGCGTGTTTGCTTTGAAAGTGCCAATACTGCCGACCACAAAGGCAACTGCCGCGAGGGCGAGCGGCAGACGGAGATACGCGAACGACGCCAGAGTGAGGTCCTCGATGTGTCCCAGCGAAAGTTTGTAGGCCTTGGGGTGCTGGCTCAAGGCGGAGGAGATGTCGCCGGGTGTGACCATGCCGCGGCTCAGGACCAGGATAATGATCACGGCGACGGCAGCGCATCCGGCCATGAGCGAGAGCAGGGCTGTGCCTCGCCGCATCCACTTGCCGTCGCTCGCCATCGCCCCGCCCAGCAGCAGCGCCAGCGCGGGATAGCAGGGCATCGAGTAGTACTCCTGAGTGGTCGAGAACGTGAAGAAAATGAGAATAAAGCCCGCCCAGCACAAAGCCAGCAGGCGCATGCGGCCGGCGCGGTCGGACGGCTTGAAGGAGAGCTTGGCGACTGCGGGAAAGTAAACACTCCAAGGAAAGAGCCAGAGCAAATGAAAAAGCCAGAAATAGAGGCGCGGCACAGTATCGTAATCCCGCGGGTAGCGCAGATTCAGGAACCGCAGAAGCTGTTCATTGATGAAGAAAAACCAAAGAAATCCGTGATACTGGCCCGGCCCGCTGTGAAGGGTAAAGTCGAAGTAAGGCGGATTGCGCAAGGTGGCCAGGACGTGCCAAGGCGCGGCAACCAGGAGTACGATGCATAGCCCACTGAAGGGACGGATCCGCCTCCAGGCCGTAGCGGAAAAGAGTTGCCGCGTCAGCAATAGATAGACCAGGCCGGCGGCGATGGGGAAGACGATGCCGACCAGGCTCTTCAGCAGCAATCCCAAACCGAGATTGAGCGCCAGCACCGCCGCCCAAAAGCGGGGATGAGGCTCGTCTTCATCAAGCACGCGGAGCAATGCCCACATCGCCAAAGCCACAGTGAAGGTGAGCATCACGTCGGGAATCAAGATGCGCGTGAAGAGAAACAGGCCAACACAAGTGGCCACGATCAGGCCTGCGTAGAACCCCGCGCGTTTCCCGAAGGCCCAAACGCCCATGGCCGCAGTAAGCCAGCAAAGGGCCACCGCCGCGAGCGCCATGGGGATGCGCGCCGCCCAATCGTGAACACCGAAGACCCTGTAAGAGAGCGCGATCGCCCAGTAGATGAGCGGCGCTTTTTCCAGATAAGCCACACCGTCGAGGTGCGCGGTCACCCAGTCGCCGGACTCGAGCATGTTGCGAGCGATCTGCGCCTGCACCGCATCCACATCGTCCATGAGAGAGGGGGGGGATATAATGCAGCCGAGGAAAATCGCGGCCGCGAAGAGGATGACGATGAATTCGCTGCGGAACTTCAGGCTTCCGCCGGGACGCTGACGAGTCCCTTGCCCGCCGGTTCCGGTTCTGGCAGTGTCTGAATGTTCCACCGTTTGAGCCATAGGAATAAAATCAGCAAGCCCCACAGGTGATATCCGAAATTGTCACGCCGTTCCAGGTGCCTTTTGAGCACTGACTGCACGCCGTCCCAGCGGAAAATCTGCGTCTCCTTCACGGCCCGCTCGCTCAAGGTATCCAGCAAGAGCGGTTTCAGCACGCTACGAAACCAGTCGTGGACAGGAATGTCGAATCCTTCTTTTTTCCTGCGCAGAATGGCCGGGGGCAGTTTGTTCTTCATCAGTTCTTTGAGCAGGAACTTCAGTTGTGATCCTCGCACCTTATAGTTTTCCGGCAGCGAGGCGGCAAACTCCACCAGGCGGTGATCGAGAAAGGGCGGCCGTACCTCGAGCGAGTGAGCCATCCCCATGCGGTCCGACTTGTAGAGAATATCGTCCGGCAAATAGTACTGCTGATCGAAAAGGAGATAGCGGTTGAGCCCGGGGACCGGCGGCATATGCGCGAGAATCCTTAACATGGGGGCCGCATCCGCTCCCTGGAGAATTTCTGCCTTTTCTTCCTCGGAGAACGTGCCGCTCCAGAAAATGTGCCCTTCATCCGCAGGCAGCAAGGATCCCCGCAAAAACCGCTTGAGCTTGTATTCAAAGCTGATCTTTTCATTCGATGCCGGCCAATAGCGAAGGGCGGCGATCGCCATTTTTCTCAACCCCGCTGGCAGTAATCGTGCCGTGCGCGCATAACGGTTAGCGAGATAGGTCACATAGCCGCCCAGCAGTTCATCGGCCCCTTCGCCGCTGAGAGCCACTGTTACTTGTTGGGCGCTCATCTTGGCCAAGAACCACACTGGCAGGCACCCGGCGTCGGCGCTGGGCTCGTCGGAATAGTAAGCGAATTCCTGAATGGCTTCTTGGAGGTCGGCATCGGCGCTCAGGTCGGCCTCGGTGTGATCCGTTCCGTAGACCTCAGCCACCTCGCGGATGTAGGCGCTTTCATCGAAGCTGCGGCCCTTAAAGGTGATCGAAAACGTCTTCAGAGGCTTGCTCGACGCCTCTGAGGCATAGTGAAGAATGGTTGACGAATCCAGACCTCCACTGGCCCAAAGCCCGACCGGCACATCAGCAAGCATGTGCTCTTTGACGGATTCTTGGAGCAGAAAATCCAGTTGCTCTTTGGCGGCGCCGAGGCTCCAAGCCTTTCTTGCCGGGGGCGGGATCGGGATGCGCCAGTAAGGCTCGATCTTCGTAGTACCCCGCTCCCAGGTGAGGATGTGTCCCGGAAGCAGTTTCTCAATTCCCTGCACAAGGGTAAAGGGCGCAGGGACATAATTCACGCGCAGATAGCAATTCAGTCCGTCCAAGTCCAGAGTGCGATCGATGTCCGGGTGGCAGAGAATCCCTTTCAGCTCGGAGCTGAAGTAGATGTCGTGTCCTTTGCGGCAAAAATACAGCGGCTTGATGCCCACGCGGTCGCGCGCCAAAACCAAGCGGCGGCGCGACTCGCACCAGAGCGCCAGACCGAACATGCCTCGCAGCCGCCGGAAGCACTCGGTGTCCCACTCCAGAAAGGCGTGTAGGACTACTTCCGTGTCGCTGCGGGTGAAAAAACGATGTCCGAGCGCCTCGAGTTCGGCGCGCAACTCGGCATGGTTGTACACCTCGCCGTTGTAAACCAGGACCGTATCGCCATCTTCGCTGCGCATGGGCTGCTCGCCCGAAACGAGGTCGATGATCGTAAGCCTCACCGCACCCAAAGAAACGTGCGGGGATTCGTAAACGCCTTGCTGGTCGGGCCCGCGATGAATCAGAGAGGAAGTGGCCTCCTGAATGAGGCCAGGCTCAACGCAACGGTCTTGGTGTGTAAATCCGGCAATACCGCACATGCAATCACATCCTACCACTCAACGCGCTGCGCAGACCAGCGCCACTCCCACCGTGACCAGCAGCATGCCGGCCCAGCGCGTCTTACTTACCCGCTCTTTAAGCAGCAACTTCGCGCCGAAGGCGCCCACGATATAATTCGCGGCCGTGGCGGGGACCACAAAGCTGACCTCTGCCCAGGACAGTAAAGCCAGCAGAGAGAAAAAGGCCAGCGCCATCAGCGCAATGGCCAGCCACATCCATCCCGACTGCAAGACACGGCGGAGGACGCCGAGCAGGGCGCGCGGGGCAAAGTTTTTCACTTCTCCGATTTGTTTCATGGCGTGCGTCGCGGCTATATCTCCACCCGTCCCGGAGAGCACAACAATGGCAAGGAATAAGAAGGTGCGCATGCTCAACCTCGCCTCGTCGTGCTGGGTGGTGTGCGACCGACCAAGGCTACGCCCAGGAAAATGAAGGCTGCTCCCACCCAGCGCGCCCCAGGGACCACCTCACCGAGGAGGAGGTGGGCGAGCAACGGCGCCAGCACGTACCCCGTAGCCGTGACGGGCTGGACATAGCTGTAATCAGCCCAAGAGAGTATGAGCAGGTAGGAGACGAAAAAGAGCAAGAGCGAGCCAACACCTAGCCAGATCCAGACGCTGCTTAGAGTCTTCAGGGAATAAACCGCCAGGGCGGAGACTGACAGGTGGCCAATCTCACCCATGCCCCGCATCCCTTTGCCGAGCATCACGTTGCCCAGCGAACTGAACAGCGGCACAAGGATCAGCAGCGGAATGGTCTTTGCCAGCAGGTTTCTTGATGAGGTCATGGGGATACGCTTAGTGGGTGGAATCCGGACGCGAGCGGGAATCAATCACTGGCGCGGTTGCCGCGCGTGTCCGGGAAGACACCCCCAGCGCGTACCTCCATCTTTCCGCGCGCAGGCGGAGAAACTCCACCGCCTCGTGATAAAGGCGCTTGCGTTCGTGCGCATCCCACAACGCCTCTTTCACGATGCGCCAGATCACTCGACGGCGGAAGTAGTAGGAGTCATAAAAGCGATTGACCGCGGCCATCATTTCTTCCAGCCCCAGGCCGGGATACTCGAGGTGCGGAAGCTGATGGCCCGCCGCGTCGGCCAACGCCTCTGCGGCCAGGAAGTTGTTCTGCGCCGCGTATTCGTACAGCTCGGTTCCCCGGTAGGCATGAGCGATTGAAACCTGAATGGTTTCCGTGTCGAGTTCTTTGGCAAAGTCGATAGTGCGCTGAATGGACTCCTTGGTTTCTCCCGGAAGGCCAATGATGTAGTCACCGTGAATTGCAATGCCAAGCTCCTTGCAATTCTTCACGAACCTGCGGGCCATCTCCACGGTCGCGCCTTTCTTGATGTTTTTCAGGATCTGGGGATCACCGGACTCGAACCCGACAATCAACAAGCGGGCCCCGGCGTCGGCCATGGCCTTGAGCGTCTCATAATCGCTGTGCACGCGCGCGGTGCAGGACCAGCGGAACCCCAAGGGTTTGAACTTCTCGCAAAGCTCCAGCACCCGCTCCTTGCGAATGTTGAAGGTGTCGTCGTCAAAGAAAAACTCTTTCACTTGCGGAAATAGCTTCAAGGCCTGACGGATCTCCCCAGCAACATTTTCGGCGGAGCGCACGCGCCAGGCATGCCCGGAAAGCGTCTGCGGCCAGAGGCAAAACGTGCACAAGGCAGGACACCCGCGGCTGGTGTAAAGAGCCACGAAGGGGTGGAGCAGGAAAGGCACGTTATAATTCTCAATCACCAAATCCCGCTTGTACACCTCCGTGGCGAAAGGGAGCCGGTCCAGATCTTCCGTGGCCAGCGCCGGTCGCGCCGGGTTGTGGATTACCTGGCCGTCTTTCCGATAGCTGATGCTGCCGATCTCCTGGAGAGGCTTGCCTTGCGCAAATTCCACCGCCGCGTAATCGAACTCGCCACGCACTATGAAATCGATGTCCTCGCTGGCCATGAGGCTTTCCGCGGGTTGCACTTGGACGGGAGGGCCCACGAAAGCGATCTTGAGGTCCGGCTTGGCCTCTTTCATTCCTCGAATCAGGCGCAGGTCGCTTGCGAATCCCACCGTGGAGGTGAAAAGCACGACAAAATCATAGCTGCGGGCTATTTGGATGGTCTCCGCCGCCGTGACCTTGTGCGGAGGGGCATCAAGTAGCCTGCTGCCGGGGAGCATCCCCGCCGGATAAGTCAGCCACACCGGATACCAAAACGACTCGATCTCGCGCGTCGCCGGCCAGCGCGAACTGGCCCCTCCATCGAAATTCTCGAAGCTCGGAGGATTCAAGAAGAGCGTCTTAAGCTCAGACCCCATTCGTCTCTCCCCTCATCGGGCTAAACCGAAAATGTGCAAGCGTGTCGCACCCCGAGATAAATTGCATTATATCGTAATGACCCGCTCCTCGGCAAAATCTGTGGGCTATAGATAGCGAAATGGCTAATTCCGTATATCGAGATTTCACGGTTTCCTCAAGACATGAAACCACTTACGATTTATGACGCCACGACTTTGCTTCCGGGGTTGCCGGGTGGGGTCCACCGTCTGAAACAGACAAAATGCCTTGACAGAAGGGGTCTGCAATGCTAGGTTCTATTGCAGGGTTACCAGTTGGATTTTTGAGGACCAGGGGCGTAGGGGATTCCTGGCAGTTTGAGTTGAGCGGAGTTGCGGTCGGGCGCTAGAGCCTCGTCCGGCACTTAGCCTTAAAGCGGTGCAACCGAAGCTTCTCGCTTAATCCATAACCTGCATTTATTCAAATCTGAACGCACTGAAGAAGGCCAGACCTGAAGAGATCTTAAGGGTTTCACAACCTGCAGGAGGTGGCATATTTCGGCGGGGAGGGAACTATGGAAAACCCTAATCGGGTCATGTCAATTGCGGTAGCCAAGATTGCGCCAGTCGCCTTGCTGGTAACCCTTCTGTCAATGACCGTGCCGTTGCGGGCCGATGTTTACGGCACAGTCCTTGGAACGGTCACCGATCCCAGCGGGGCTGTGATACCGGGCGCCAAAGTTGTTCTCCAGAACCCCCACACCGGCCTGTTGCGGGAAGCCACGACGGATGCGGCTGGGAACTATGAATTCCTGGCGGTCCCGATAGGCGAGGATTATGAAATCGTAGTGGAGGCCAGCGGGTTCCAGAGGTCGGCTCAATCGGGCGTCAAACTCCTGGTCGACCAACGATTCCGTGCAGACTTTCGACTCAAAGTGGGCGCGGTGACGGAGCAAGTAAGTGTCACTGCTAACCTCGCTCAGGTGGAAACCGTCAGCACTCAGCTCGGTGACGTGATTCAGGACAAGAAGATGGAGGACTTGCCGCTTAACGGCCGCAGTTACCTTGATCTCATGGGCTTGCAGACCGGCGTAGTACCGGTCAATACCACCGGTTCGGGCCAGCCGATTTCGGGGAATATCAGCGGTGGGTTGCTCTCTGTGAATGGGGCGCGAGAGGACGCCAACTTGTTCATGGTGAACGGCGGCAACGTAGAAGAGGTAGGTAACAACGGAACGTCGATCCTGCCCACGCTCGACTCGATCCAGGAATTTCGACTTCTGACAAACTCGTTTGACGCAGAATACGGGAATTTCTCTGGCGCCATCATGAATGCTGTCACCAAGTCGGGCACCAACTCCTTTCATGGGACAGCCTTTGAGTTCGTGCGCAACCAGAAGCTCGATTCGCGTAACTTCTTCGACTACAACCAGGTCGACCCTATCACAGGAGAAGAAATCCCGAACAGCGCCATCGGAGTTTTCCGGCGCAACCAGTTTGGGGGTGTGTTGGGTGGCCCTATCTTGAAAGACCGCCTTTTCTTCTTTGTCGACTACCAGGGGACCCGCGAGTCGCGAGCCGCGTCCACGGGTGTTGTCGACGTCCCGTCTGTCTCAGAGGATGGCGGGAATTTTTCGGATGTGGCCACGACCCAGTATCATCCGCTCACCGGCACGGTACGAGGCGACAACAACCCCGCGGACGGCGCCATGCCGACGGTCTTGAGCCAGAGGCTCGGCTACACAGTCAATCCCGGCGAGCCCTACTGGGTCCTCGGCTGCACCACGCTGGCTAACGCCCAAGCCGGGATGTGCGTATTCCCGAACCAAGTCATTCCGCAATCTGCTTGGTCTCCGGCCGCCAAAGGGCTTTTGAAATTCATCCCTGCACCCGTGGCTTCGCTTTCGAACGGCACGCCGTTTTTCTCCAGCGCAGCCTTCCCCGCCACCACGCGCGACGACAAATTCGCCCCGCGCATTGACTTTGTCAACAAGCTGACGGGCAATTGGACCTTCTACTATCACTTTGATGATGCGTCGGTCGTTAACCCTTATGCCAGCTCGAATATACCCGGCTTCACGGCCACAAGTCCTTCCCGGGCGCAGCAAGTCAACATGAGCAATACTCGCACCATCAGCAGTACGGCCGTCAACGAGTTCCGCGCCAACTTCGTTCGCGTAGCCTACCCGGGAACCCTACCCTCGGGAGGAGTGGGAAAAGTCAGCTCCTTCGGATTCCAGGAAAGCGGCCTCGGTTTGCTCCCCCAGAATCCGCTGGTTGAAGGAGTCCCCCATATTTCACTAAACCAGTTGGGCCTGTCATTTGGGGCGGCCCTGCCAAGCGGCCTCGACCAAAACGCCTGGAGTTTCCAGGACAACTACTCAAAGATCATTGGCAGACACACCCTGAAGTTCGGCGGGCTTTTCGGGTACAGCCAATGGAACCTGCTGGGCGGAGGAAGCCTTGATGGCGTATACACCTTCAACGGCAACGAGACCGGCAACGACTTCGCCGATTTCCTGCTGGGTGCGCCGGACGGATTCCACCAGGATTCGCAAGTCTGGATCGAATCGCGCGTCAAAACCGCCGGGGCCTATGCCCAGGATAGTTTCCGCCTGAGGCCCAACTTCACATTGAATTACGGGGTGCGGTGGGAACTGGGCGAACCCTGGTACGACACCAAGAACCGGCTGCAGGGCTTCGTCCCGGGCTTGCAGTCCAAGCTCTATCCCAACTCCCCGGAAGGCTGGGTGTTCCCAGACGATCCCGGCATCCCTCGCACCATCGCGCCGACGCAACTGCACAACTTCGCACCCCGCTTGGGAATAGCCTACTCGCCTTCGTCTTCGGATGGCTTCCTGGGTAAACTCTTTGGCGGTCCGGGCAGGACCAGCATCCGCGCCGCCGCCGGTATGTTCTACACCTCGTTCAATACGAGCTGGCAGGGCTACGAAGCTGGAGATCCTCCCTTCTCGAATTATTTCGTAGTCCCGACCTTGGTGTACCTCGAAGAACCATACAAGAGCCGACTGAACGGCAACAATCCCGGTCAACGTTTTCCCGTTCCTCCTTTGTCGCCTGACGTGAGTTTCGCCTCGTTTCTGCCCATCAATGGCGTGGGTTATCAAACCGCCAACGTCACTCCCTACTCGGAGGACTTCAACGTCACCATTCAGCGGGAACTTGCCAAATCGACGGTTTTCACCATCGGCTACGTGGGGACGCGCGGCCACCACCTCTTCTCCGAGGTGGATTACAACCCCGCCAACGCGGCGGAATGCCTGCACATCGCCAGCCTGTACAATGCCGCAGGGCTGGCGGGCCAGGGATGCGGCCCGGGCGGCGAAGACGGCATTTACTCCATCGACGGGCAGACCTTCAACGGCACACGCCCCTACTCGGTCACTTCGGGGCGTTACCTCAGCCAAGGGTTACTGGATTTCCTGGATAGCACCTGGGAAGCGACCATGGGCAACTCGAACTACAACGCCCTGCAACTTTCCGTAAACAAGCAGATGGGAGCGTTCCGCCTCCTCGGCGCCTACACCTATTCGAAAGCACTCGACGACGCCTCGCAGTTTCTGGACCTGATCAACCCGTTCAACTACAGGCTCAGCAAAGCGCTTTCGGTCTTCGACATGACGCACAACTTTGTGCTCAGCTACTCTTATGAGTTGCCATTCCACCGCCTGACGCGCAGCCATAGCGGCGTTTTGTACAGAACGCTCTCGGGCTGGGAGATCGCAGGCGTTACTCGCTTTACCACTGGAGTCCCGGTTTCGCTCTCCGAGACGGATGACAATTCACTCTGTGGTTGCGAACTCCTCGGCAATTCCGCCGTGGATTTCCCCGACTATAACAACCAGCCGATCCAGCACTTCAACCCGCGGAACTCGAATAGCTTTCAACAGTTTTCGACGGACCCGTTTACCTCTGAGGCGCTGGGCCAGCAGGGCACCGCGAACCGCCGCTTCTTTCATGGTCCCGGCCTGAACAACTGGGACATGTCGCTTTTCAAGAACGTCCGCATCACCGAGCATATGTCCCTAGATTTTCGGGCGGAGTTCTTTAACGTTTTCAACCACGCTCAGTTCACGACGCCCGTGGGCAACATCACGGCGAGCAACTTTGGCGATATCACCTCGGCCAACAGCCCACGCATCGGGCAGGTCGCCGTAAAACTTCACTTTTAGTTGACTCGTGGGCAACTCGCAAGGCAGAATCTCCAAGTTAGCAAGATCCCTGTGCTTTTGTTGTGCTTGTGGGCGGGCCGACGGTTCCCGCAGATGATAGAATTCCAATCTCTGGCAAAGCAGTCCAGCCCTTTAGAATTACCAACCCGGAAGCTGCCGGACCACCCTAAGTGATGGAGGCGTCCAATGAAAAGGACGGAAGCAGGTATCGTGGCCTCTCGTCGCCGCTTTCTCCAATCCATAGCAGCCATCTCTGCGGGCTTGGCATTTCCTCATTCCGCCGCCGGCCAACTATGCCCCGTGCAGCCGGGCACGGTTCGCGACCGATTGTGGGTATTCTGCAATCCCGTAAACGCCGACTACGATATAGTCCGCAGACGGACTGTGATGTCGCCGTTCGAGAGCGCGGTATTCATGGGTGCGCCGAACATAATCATGACCAACCAATACCCTGGGGCTGGCGAGGAGGAGATGTACCGGAAGATAGGGTATAAGCCCTGGGAATCGCCTTTCGAGCAATACGCTTTCCCCTTGAGAATGCTCAAACGGGTGGTTTGGTCTATTGTAGGTGCAGGTGGTGTCACCAATGACTCCGAGAGAAAAGAAGTCATGGCCATGGCTTTCAAGATACCCAATATTGTGGGGATCTACATGGACGACTTCTTCCATGACAAGTCGGATCCCACGCCCGCCAGCCTGACACTCGATCAACTTCGCGACATTCGGCGGCAGCTCAAAGGCCCCGGAAAGAAACTGGATTTGTACGTGACCCTTTACACAAACCAGTTGGATCGGCCCATCGGCGAGTATCTGGCGCTGTGCGACGTGATCTCGCTGGCGACCTGGGAGCCGGCGGAGTTGGCGAATCTGGAAGCGAACCTGGCCAAGCTGGAGAAACTCGCTCCCAAATCCCGAATAATACTCTCCTGCTATACTGCGGCCTTTGACGGCAAGCAAGTTCCCCATTGGACGGCCCTGCCGGTTCCCGCCATGCAAGACCAGTGCGAGGTGGGTTTGCGATGGCTCCGCCAGGGCCGAATCGATGGGATATGCATCTATGGCAACTTCCTCGACTTCGACTGGGAATGCATGCGCTGGGCACGCGAGTGGATCCGGAAGGTCGGGGACACCCAGCTCTGATCCGGTACTTTCTTGAACGGGGAGGCGTGTGACATGTCAAACAATCGTGCGGGTCTAGCGATGCACCGTCGCCAATTTTTCCAAACTGCGGCTGCGGCAAGCTGCGGATTCTCACTGTGCGCTTTTGGGCAGCTCATCCCGCCCAAGCCGGGCACGGTCCGTGACAAGCTATGGCTATTCAGCAACCCCAGGAACGCCGATTTTGAGCTTCTCCGCAAGCGCTCGGTGATGTCGCCCTTCGAAGCGGCGGTTTACATGGGGATTCCGAACATCATGATGGTCCAGCAGTATCCCGAGAAGGGCCAGGAATCCTGGTACCAACCCTGGGAGCCACCCTTTGAACAATACACCGTACCCCTGAGCATGTTGAAACGGGTCGCGTGGTCCCTTACGGGCGGGGGCGGTACCACGAAGGACTGGGAAAGAAAGCAAGTTTTGAGCATGGCGCACAAGACTCCCAACATTGTCGGTCTCTACTTGGACGATTTCTTCCACGATCCAAAGGACAAGGAGGTGGCGAGCCTGACATTGGACCAGCTCCGCGACGTCCGACGGCAGATCAAAGGGCCGGACAAGAAAATGGACCTGTATGTTACTTTCTATACCCAATTCCTGAACCGCCCTTTGGGTGAATACTTGAAGCTGATTGACGTGATCACGCTGTGGGGAGATCCTGTCAAGGACTCCTCAAATCTGGCGCTGCTGGAAAAACTGGCTCCGAACTCTCGCAAGATGCTGGGGCTATACACGACGGACTATGACAAGAAGCGGGTTCCAGCGTGGATCGGCATGCCGGTTCCCGCCATGCAACGGCAGTGCGAGGTGGCCCTCGAGTGCCTGCGCGAAGGGCGTATTGAGGGGGTCATCATCTACGGCGGAACCACTCTCGATCTGGGCTTTGCTTCTGTAGACTGGACGCGCGAGTGGATTCGGAAGGTTGCGGACACAAAGCTGTGATACTGTGCTGGCGATGCACCGGTAGAGCGTGCCCGGTTCTCCGGGCAGAATTACGAGAGATTTTTTGAACGAGGGCAAGGTCGAGTGATCTTACACGTGCTGAGAAAAGGAGGTGTGCTGCATGACGACTAATGGAACGGGCTTGAAGTTACACCGTCGCCGATTTCTGCAAACTGCAGCGGCGGCGAGCTGCGGGCTGTCACTTCCGGCATTTGGGGAAGTCGTCCAGCCCAAAGAGGGCACGGTGCGCGACAAGCTCTGGCTATTCAGCAACCCCACCAACGCCGACTGGGGTATTCTCCGCAAGCGCTCGGTGATGTCGCCATTCGAGGCGGCCGTTTACATGGGGATTCCGAACATCTTCATGGTGCAGCAGTATCCGGGCAAGGGCGAGGAGGGCCAGTACAAACCCTTCGAGCCGCCCTTCGAGCAGTACATGGTGCCGTTAACCATGTTGAAACGGGTCGCCTGGTCGCTGACCGGCGCCGGCGGCGTAACTCATGACTGGGAAAGAAAGCAAGTTCTGAGCATGCTTCAGAAGTTTCCCAACATGGTCGGCGTCTACCTGGACGACTTCTTCCGTGACAAGCCCGGAGAAGAGGTCGGAAGCCTCACGGTGGATCAACTTCGCGACGTCCAGCGGCAGCTCAAAGGCCCGAAAAAGAAGATGGACATTTACCTGACGTTCTACGCCCACCAGTTGAAGCTGCCCATCG
>Ga0326728_10014597_pt1 | contig 16637 bp, 14 predicted proteins | sample MB3enrmetagenome_FD_207602 | JGI IMG/M metagenome (GOLD analysis project Ga0326728, IMG submission 207602) | Lab enriched peat soil microbial communities from McLean, Ithaca, NY, United States - MB31MN | ecosystem: Environmental > Terrestrial > Soil > Wetlands > Peat | place: USA: New York...
AGGCAAGTCAGCGGAGCAAAGATCGGGTTGACGGAGAATGTTGGCGGGTCAGCCTCAACGGGGGTCGTACAGATTTACGGGAGAGGAGATTGACATCGCAGATGACTGATTCCGATGCCACCGGCAACCGGTTCGTGCAAGACGAAGACGGCCGAATCCTACCGGTCATAGAGAACTTCTACCGTTTTTGCGGACAGAAGAGGCTGATGGCAGTAAGGTGCACTAGTTGCAAGGCGATCGTATGGCCGCCGAGAGGAATCTGCCCCAAATGTTTCCACGACAGGTTTGAATGGGAACAATTGCAGGGCAAGGGACAACTGTTGACTTATACCGTAATCCACTTCCCGCCGACACAATTTCAGGCTATTGCGCCGTATGCGGTCGGCATCGTGAAAATGCTCGAAGGACCGCAATTACCTGGCATGATTAGAAACGTGAAACTCGAAGACTTGAAAATAGGCATGCCTCTACAAACTGACTTTGAGAGCGGGGTTCTGAAGGAATGGCCACGTTGGCCACGGTACTTCTTCACTCCCGCGGATTGATCCCCGCACGTGAGAAATCCGATATTCCTATTGGAATGATCTGGGCCCCAGAATATTAATATCGGAATATCGGGTTGGGCGCCCTAAATTCACAAGGTTGCGCATCGTAGTGGAGGCACATCTAACTGGGATCTACCCTAGGTCGGAGAAGGTGGTGGCGGCGACTAGAGCCGCGGTGCGCGGCGATCTCCCCCAGGGTCAAGTAGACCAGATCCTTGAAGAAGACACGAAATCTCTTGTCCTTCTCGAACAACAATCGTCATTAGACTCCTACGTCGACGGTCAACTAAATTGGCAGGACCTCTTCAGGCCGTTCAGCGAATTATTCGGCGGAATTCAGGCGGCAACTCTTGCAAGATGGTTCGATAACAACACATTCTACCGTAAGCCAATAATAAATGGGAAAGTGACCTTCAAAGTTAAGCCCATTCAGCAATACTTTCGAGCTGATCTCTTGCCCAAAGACCGCAGGAAGACAGCCATACTTCCCGGTCCCTTAACGTTTGCACTTATGTCAGAGAACAAGGCGTACCAATCGCTCGCCGACCTTGTTGATGATATCGCGAAGGCCCTCAAGGACACAGTAAGGGCACTGCAGGGATTTGGGTATGATCGATTCCAATTCGACGAGCCTTCCATTTCCTCAAAAGACCGAACCAAGTTTGAGCTGGAGACTGCTAGGAAAGCCTACGAAACCTGTGCACAAGGAAAAGGCTTGGTTCAGACCTACTTTGGCGATGCGAGCCACGCAATTGACGAACTTCTTGACTTCCCAGTGGAAGCCATCGGCATAGACCTCTATTCAACACCCCTCGAGAGTTTGAAGGAACATGACTTCAACAAGGCGCTCGGCTGCGGATGCATCGACGGAAGGAATTCGCTTCTTGAATCACCGAACCAACTGAGAGCAATCATCCTAAACGCGCGGGATGAACTGAAGCCACACGGCATCTACCTGACACCAAATTGCGGATTAGAATACTTGCCAACCACGGTCGCAGAGAAAAAAGTTCGCCTGCTAAACGAAGCGAGAGGGTCGCTGGACTAAGATGGTAAATCGACTCTTTCCGACACAAGAGATCGGAAGTCTGCCTAAGGCACCTTGGCTGCTAGCATACCTTAGGGACAAAAGGATCGATGAGAAGCAACTAGATGATCTCGCGGCATGGTCGAAGAGAACTGGTTTTGAGAATGAGTCGGAAGTCCGTTCGATACTTTCCTCACCAAGATCTTCGAAAGGCCAAGAACGACTTCGTGAACTAGCATCGATCTTTGGGATTCGATACCTTGAATCAGCCGGGTTGGATTTCGTATACGACGGTGAGCAGAACCGGATAGAGATGTACGAGCATCCCGTCCGCCACTCCTACGGTTTCCAGTTCTACGGTAACGTCAGATCTTTCGACAATCGGTATTACAGAAAGGCGGCGTGTGTCGACAAGGTCGGGTTCCGTGAAGCTTACCACCTCGACGAGTTTAAGCTCGTCAGAGAGCATTCGAAACGCCGAGTAAAAGTTCCTATAACCGGCCCGTACACAATTGCTGAATGGTCATTCAACGAATACTACCAACAGCGTCGCAGCGCGGACTTTACTGATTTGCAGAAGCTCAAGTTCGAAACTAAACGTGATTTTGTGATAGATGTGGCCAAGGAGATCCTATCACCCAATCTAAAGGCGCTAGTCGACGCCGGTGCCGAATGGATTCAAGTGGACGAGCCAGCCCTAACGACTAAACCCGACGAAGTGCCCTTCTTCGTGGAAGCATTCAACGAGTGCACTAGGGGAATCGCCTGCAAACTGAGCCTCCACGTTTGCTTCAGCGATTACCGTCTACTCTACCCTCACATCCTGGAGCTCAAGAACTGTAGCCAGCTCGCACTGGAGTTTGCAAATCGCGCCGACGACCGAGGAGGCGCCTATGACCAGCTGAAACTCCTCAACGAATTCGGCGACGATAGAGAGATAGGCTTGGGCGTGGCAGATGTGCATGTGGATCGAGTCGAGAGCCCTGAATTAGTACGTGACAGGATAGAGTACGCAACCAAGATTCTTGGCAATCCGGAGAGAATCTATGTCAACCCGGACTGCGGACTGCGTACACGGTCTTGGGATGTCGCTTATGCAAAACTATCCAACCTCTCCCAGGGCGCCGATCTGGCCCGGAAAGCTCTGTCGAGGTAAAAGGCGACGTATGCGCATCACGGACATAATAAAACGTCACAAGCCAGCATTCTCACTTGAATTCTTTCCACCCAAATCCGACGAAGAAACCGCTCAACTGTTCCAAACCCTGAATGACGTGAGACACCTAAACCCGGCGTTCGTCTCCGTAACTTACGGAGCCGGCGGGGGCACAAGAGACAGGACGCTTCAAATTGTGGAACAAGCGAAATCAAAAATCGGTTTAGAAAGCGCTGCCCATCTCACATGCGTGGGACATTCGAGATCTGATCTCACGGAAATTCTGGATGAGTTAGCCCATTCAGGCGTTGAGAACGTCGTCGCCCTTCGCGGAGACCCCCCGAAAGGAGAACCGCGTTTCACTCCAAACCCCAATGGGTTTCGATATGCCAGCGAACTTACCGCATTCATCCGAGAGTCCTACCCCCTCTGCATAGCCGTAGCAGGTTACCCAGAGGGACACATCGAATCTCCTGACAAGGAGTCGGATTGGGCCCACCTCGAACAAAAAGTAAGGGCCGGAGCCGATCTCATCATCACACAATTATTCTTTGAAAACTCACATTTCTTTGCATTTGAAAGACACATGCGCGAGAGAGGAGTCTCGGTTCCAATAATCCCGGGCATCATGCCGATTACGAATTACCAGCAGATCCTGCGATTCACGAGGATGTGCGGTGCCTCGATTCCGGAGAGAGTTGTGTCTGATTTGGAGGCAATTCAACACGACCCTGAATCGGTTCATAGGTACGGGATCGAACTTGCAACGAAGCAATGCAGAGATCTCCTAGCGCACGGGGTTCCGGGTATCCACTTCTACACTCTCAATAAGTCAAGGGCTACTCAGGAAATACTTAGCAACCTGAATCAATGAAAGTTTTTGCCAAGCCTGTAGCGTGATTCCCAAGCAGGGGCTGGTTATTCGATCGAAAGCAAGACTGAGCCTTTCTTTACCGTCTCGCCTTCATGGACGAATATAGTCTTCACTTTCCCCCCGCTCGGGGCCGCAATCTCATTCTGCATTTTCATGGCCTCCAGGATGAGCAGAGGTGTCCCTTCGTTGACCTCCTCCTCTTCCTTGACTAGTATGCTGGTTATGCGACCCGGCATTAGTGCCAGGACCTGGCCGCCTAGAGCATACTTCCTCCCGTGCGTTTCTGCCGGGACCGAGTAGCCACCTGTTCCAAGGGTTTTCACCATTGCAGGGAAAGGCATGCACGCGAGCCAAACGTCGACGCGGTCGTTAGGCCGACTGATCGCTTTGGCGTGTATGTTCTCCGACCCGCTCCGTACAAGCCATGAAGTTATGTCGCCGTTCGAAGTAGTTTCAGCATCAAACGAGACTCCGTCTAGAGTGACTTGATATCGGCCCTTTCCTTTCTGCTCCAGAGAAACGGTGTAAGATTCGTCGTTGACTTCAATCCTGAATGACCTCAATTCACAAAAGCTCTCCTGCTGATTTCAGGCGACCGACTGAGCTCTGGCGGCCGCCCTCCACCTTGAATGCCTTGGATACTGCTCAGTTCCCCATGCCTTAGGAGCCCGCACCTTTTCAACCGCAGCGACCACGGCAGCAAATTTCGCGTATGTTGCAATCCTTGAGTTAAGTTGCGGCAGGAAACTACTGAGAAACGTCGTGTCAAAACTACCTTTCACGAAATTCTCGTCACGCATTAGCTCTTCATGCAGGGGCACGGTCGTGGGGACTCCTATGATTTCTGTCTCGTCAAGTGCGACTCTCATGCGGCGGATAGCCTCATCTCTGGTAGTTCCGCGGGTAGCCAGTTTCGCGATTAACGAATCATAGTATTCGGGAACTGCGCAGCCGGAAAATAGCGCCGAGTCAATGCGTACCCCCGGACCGGTGGGCGGGTGATAGTGGATGACTATACCCGGTGTTGGAATGAAGCCTTCGCGCGGGTCCTCAGCGTTGATTCGGCAATTAATTGCCCACCCAGCCACATTCACCTCATTCTGAGAAATGTTTAGAGAATTTCCCGCGGCCACATTGAGCTGTTCTTCCACGATATCTACCCGTGTCGTAAGCTCCGTCACCAGATGTTCGACCTGCAACCGTTTGTTTACCTCTAAGAAGTAGAACTCCCCGTTCCTCTCCACAAGAAACTCGACCGTGCCTGCATTTGTGTATCCCGACTCTCTGAGGCCCTTTATCGCGGCGTCCGTCAATTTTTGGCGTAAGTTCGCATCCAGGGCGACAGAGGGTGCTTCTTCGACGAGTTTTTGGTGTCTCCTTTGGATGCTGCACTCGCGCTCGCCGAGGCTAACTATGTTTCCGTGGCTATCGGCGATGGCTTGGATTTCGATATGGCGCGGTGTCGTGAGCCTTTTCTCAATATAGATGTCGGCTCTTCCGAAGGCGGATCCGGCTTCTAATCGGGTTATGCGGAAGAAACGCCTGACTTCGCTTGCGTTCCGTGCGATTCGCATTCCGCGCCCGCCCCCTCCGTACACCGCCTTTATTATGACGGGGCATCCGATCTTTGTCGCCACCTCCAGTGCTTCTTCCTCACTTGCCAAGACACCTTCGGATCCTGGAATCACGGGCACACCGCAATCTCTCATTACGGTTCGGGCTTGGAGTTTGTTGCCAAGCTTGGCGAGCGTGCGGCTTGATGGACCGACGAAAGTTAGACCGCCGGCTTCGCAGGCTTCGACAAAACTCGGGTCTTCGGATAGGAACCCGTACCCGGGATGTACGGCATCGCAGCCAGTCTCGACGGCGCCCTGAACGAGGCTAGGTATGTTGAGGTAGGTTTCTGCAGGAGTTGACCCATGTAGAGGATATCGCTCATCCGCATATCGTAGCGGTAAGGACTCTCGGTCGGCTTCTGAATAGGCTAGAACTGTGCGAACCCCGAGCCTTCGGCACGTCCTGATTATCCTGAGTGCAATCTCGCCCCGGTTCGCTATGAATAGTTTCATCTTCCGTGTCGATATCCTCTCACAGTTGAAAAGAAGCCAGGCATCACAGGGGCACGTTGCCGTGCTTCTTTGACGGGCGAATCTCCCGTTTGTCGAGAGTGGCTAGAAGCGCATGAATTAGGCGCGGACGGGTTGCCTGCGGCTCTATGACATCGTCAACGTATCCTCGTCCCGCCGCCACATACGGATTGGCGAATTCTTGCTTGTATTCCTCAACGAACTTTTGCACTTTCTCAGGTTCTGACCCACCCGCGAGTTCGTTCCGATGAATGATCTTGATCGCACCTTCGGGACCCATTACAGCTATTTCAGCCGTAGGCCAGGCGAAGTTAAAATCAGCACGGATGTGCTTGCTTCCGAGCACATCATAGGCGCCCCCGTAGGCCTTTCGTATTATTACCGTGAGTTTTGGTACGGTTGCCTCGCAGTACGCATACAAGAGCTTCGACCCATTCTTGATGATGCCAGAATGCTCTTGGTCAACTCCTGGAAGGAACCCAGGGACGTCGACAAATGTCAAGATGGGTATGTTGAAGCAGTCGCAAAATCGTATGAACCTGGCCGCCTTTACGGAGGAGTTGTTGTCGAGAGCGCCAGCGTAGTGTTTAGGCTGGTTCGCTATTATTCCCACGCTGTGACCGTCAAGGCGTCCTAGTCCGATGATGATGTTGGGGGCCCATTGTGCCTGAACTTCTAGGAAACTACCCGAGTCAAGAACTCTCTGGATGATCTCCTTCATGTCATATGGGCGGTCTTGATCAGAAGGCACTATCGAGGCTAATTCCTTGTCCATCCGGTTCGGATCGTCGCCGCTTGTTACGACGGGCGGATCTTCGAGATTGTTCTGCGGCAAGTACGAAAGTAGCGCCTTGATGAGCTGAATGGCCGTAGGTTCATCCGAGGCAAAGAAATGTGCGACACCGGAGACTTGGTTGTGAACCTGTGCTCCGCCCAACGTCTCGAAGTTTACATCTTCCTCAAGCACAGACTTTACGACATCCGGTCCCGTTACGAACATGTAGCTCGTTTTGTCGACCATAATTATGAAGTCTGTCAGCGCCGGTGAGTAGACCGCGCCGCCAGCGCAAGGCCCCATGATTGCGGAAATTTGTGGAACAACTCCGCTAGCCAGAACGTTTCGATAGAATATCTCAGCGAAACCTCCAAGACTGACAACGCCTTCCTGTATCCTAGCGCCTCCCGAGTCGTTGAGCCCGATAACAGGGGTTCCCGTCTTTGTAGCTAAGTCCATTATCTTGCAGACTTTCATCGCAAATGTCTCGCCCAACGACCCCCCAAAGACGGTGAAGTCATGCGCGAATACGAAGACCGGCCGTCCATCGACCGTCCCATGCCCGGTTATGACACCGTCGCCAAGGATCCTCCGATCCTCATCGGCTATGCTCTGTGAAACTGCGAACCTATCAAGCTCAATGAAACTACCTGGATCAAGAAGCAGGCTTACTCGTTCTCGAGCCGTAAGTTTTCCCTTATTGTGCTGCTCCTCAATTCGTTCTTTTCCGCCACCTCGCAAAGCCCTGTTAGCTAGCTCGCGAAGTTTCTCTGCATTACCAGTTGCTACTGTGCCCATTCTTCCAACCAACCCTTTGCGAGGAGAAACATAGCCTCCGAATTCATCGCTTATTAGCCTGTAGCACCTTTGACTTGGTCGCTTTCATATTCAACAGATAGAACTGAATCACTCTCGACTAACCGAAGCCCGTTTCTTGTGCGAATCCGCGTCCTCCCAAGGGTCTCATAGCCATTAAAGTGCCCGAATAGGTTCCCATGCACAGTTCTCACCTTAACTTCTCTCCCTCTCGACCAGTCCAGTTCCATAAGGGCGTCGAGCGCTACGGCCTCGCCTGTGGTTTGAAGTTGTTCGCACAACGATTCCACGTTGAACAGGATGTCGGCAATTAGCTGTTCTCGATTGATTGGCATGCCTAGGATCATGAGTAGAGATGTAGATGAATCTCTGATTTGTTCGGCCTTACTTGTGTCTACATTTGCGTTTAGTCCGATTCCCAAGACGGCATAGGTTAATTCGTTTCCTTTGGATTTTGACTCAACGAACATTCCAGCTATCTTTCGCCCGCCCACTACGACATCATTAGGCCATCTTACCTCCGCCCTAACCCGCCACCCAAGAGCCAATGTTTTGGCAACGGCAATTGCGCCAATTAGCGGAAGTGAACTCGTCGAGGAATCGACCGAGCGCGGTTTGATGATAACGCTCATCCACACGCCTCCCCTTGGTGAATACCAGCTCCGCCCGAACCGTCCGCGCCCTGCACGCTGAGTCTCGGCAATCACGACAGTGCCGTGTGGCGCTCCGTCCTCGGCCATCCTAGCTGCCTCTTCATTTGTCGAATCGCACTGATCCAACATGATCAGCGAGCCGCCGAACCGGGGAGTCTTCAGTCTTCGCCGGATGCTGGCAGGGTCAATCGGCTTCAAATCCAAGAGTCAGGTACCGCCGTTGGTCGATTCTGAGGCTTTGAATGTTGAAAAGACGAGAATTCCGACCCTCACCCTAGTTACGCTAAATTTCGAGCACAAGATTGGCGGATATTGCCATACTCCTGCATATTAGAGCGGTGGATAACTCAAAGCTTAATGCTAATTGACCCGCACACTCGATTGAGCCAAAATGCAGGGTTCAAGTTCTCGCACACCGAGCGGCATTTCCGGGCTTGATGAAATGCTCGGCGGAGGTTTTCCGCAGGGAAGAGTCTTGTTAATTCTCGGGGAACCTGGTGCAGGCAAGACCATTCTATGTTCTCAGTACCTCATGAACGGGATTGAGAAGTATGGAGAGAACGGTCTTCTTGTGAGCCTTGAGGAGAACAAAAACCACTACGAGTGGGAAATGAAACAATTTGGCTGGGATTTTGATGATGCAGAGAAGCGTGGAAAATTTGCTTTCGTTGACGCTTCTCCAATCCGCGCGATCCCCGGAGAAGTGAAAATTGGAAAATTGACAATTGGCCGGCAGGATTTTTCGCTCCTAAGTTTGCTTGAATTAATTCGGAATAGCGCAAAAACAATCAACGCAAAGCGAATTGTTGTCGACCCGATCTCCCTGCTAATCTTCCAATATCCCGACGAGACACTGCGGAGAAAAGCGCTGCTAGACCTCGTTGAGGCTATGAGTGAGACCGGGGCAACTTGCATATTCGCATCTGAACTGCGTCGTGTGGGCCTTAGAGGGCGTACACTCCAGACGGAAGAGTACCTCGTTCACGGAGTGGTTTTAATGCAGACTATAGCCGCCGGAAAAACTATGGAGCGCACCATCCAGGTTGAGAAGATGCGCGGCACACACATCGATCGGCAGCCGAGGCCGTACAGAATAACCGAAAAGGGCATCGAAGTATATCCAAGAGAAAGTGTCATCTAGGCGAAGGCCGGCACGCAGAGCTAGGGTTTACGAAAACTGGCTCACTTACGCCGTTTCGTTCGCGAGCTGCTTCGTCGAGTCGTACTGGTGCTGCTGGAAGTCTCTGCAGCCTCTTCGGCCGGAGTGGTGGGTGGCTCTGGCTCCAGCGGGGCTGGCGGCGGCGTTGTAAGCATCGTCCAGCCAATCCAGCCGGAAATTACAAGGACTAGCAGAACGAAGAGGAGCACTGGTATTCCAACCGCTATCTCGTGCCAGTACGCTGACAAACCGACCAAGTACCCGAAGAAGGCAACAAGATAGACAATAGCTACGATTATTGAAATCAGGAAGATCACAAAACCATAGCTTTGGTCTTTGCTCATGCGAGTTCACAATTCCGATTCTGAGCTACCCGTCGGATTGCATATAAGCTTTGAGAAAACGGTCCTCAATTCACCTATCTTAGACGAGTTGCTTGTAACCGGGTCTTTGACTGATCAAAAGGGGAAGCTTCAGGGGCATTCTTGGGTAACCCACCGTCAACTCAGTGACTTCGCGAATTAGCTCGGGAACGGTCGTGTTGTATTGTTTGCCATCGCTCCGTCGTCGGATTGCGATCGATCCGCCTTCAACCTCCCGCCTTCCAACCACGGCTATGTAGGGTATCCAATTGAGTTCTGCTTCGCGAACTCGTTTGTCGACGCTCTCGTCCCGGTCGTCGATATCTGCTCTAACGTTCCCTTGGTCGAGCTGTGTGGCAATATGCCGGGTGAATTCAATGAAATCTGGCTTGAGCGGGACAAGTCTGATCTGAGTTGGCGATAGCCATAAGGGAAGGCTTGGTTTTTCGTGCCTCGATTCCACCATGGAGCAAGTGTCAAACACGGTGAACAGGTACCTTTCAATGGAACCAATAATGGCGGTGTGTATTATCGGGGGGTACTCCTTCTCGCTTTTCTCGTTCACGTAGGTTATTCCGAATCGTTTGGCGTTTCCGATATCGATTTGAAAAGTGGCTATTTCTCGGGGGCGCTCTAGTTCATCGATCACGTTGTATTCTATGTTAAGAACCCAGTAGTAGATTCCTTCCGGGACGAAGTTCAGGAGGACAGGTTTCCCTTCTCGTTTCACTAGTTTCATTACGTACTCTTTGTTGGAGTTGAGAAAACTCTCGGTAATGTTGTAAATTGAAACGTAATCTCGGCCTAGCTTCTTGATTTCCTCGTAGATCTTGTTGTGCAGCCTTAGCGTGACATTCATTGCGTCCTGAACGTTCTTGCAGTAGATGTGGCAGTCCGGCATGTGCAGTTTTCTGAGGCGAAATAGCAGGAGTAGTTCTCCGCTCTTTTCAAGGCGGTAAGAGTCTGCTACCTCGAAGGTTCCGAAGGGGAGGTGTCGGTAGCTCAAGGACCAGTTTCTTACGGCGGAGAACTGTTGATGGCAGGCGGCATATCGGAGAACCAAGCTCTTGTTTTCCGCCTCAAGCCTATACAGGCGGGATCCGAAAAGATCGGCGTGCTCCTTAACCGCAGGCACCGAGAGGTCGAACATATTGGTCCCTTTGACCTGCAAGACCGGGAGGTCCACAGAATTGACCACGTCCCACGAGTATTGGCTGATTAGATCAAACAACATTACACCTTCCGGGCCGTAGCGCATATGCCCGTGGTCCGAGAAATCTTCCCATTCAATTCCGAATTTCTTGCAATATTCAAGGAACCTAGGTTGCCCCCCAAGCAATCCCTTCTTTAGAGCTTCCTTCTCAACAAGCACCCTGAAGTCGTCCTGGCCGGGCTTAAACGGGAAATCGCTCGGTTCGTATATCTGCCCGTCCAAATCCAACACTTTGTAGTAGGTCTTGACCGGGGGCGCTTCCGCCTTTGCGACTTCGGGTCTTATCGTTCTTGACAATTCTGAAAGAGGGTGGCCGAGACAGCTGAGCCTAAAGCTCTTGTAATACCCCAACGGGCTGCGAAATGCAGAGAGCCCCATCTCCTTCAAGCCCTCTAAGCAATTCTGCAAGAGTGAATTCGCGAATTTGGGAGGTGCTAGGCTACTCGAGAGGTGCGCGTACGGGTAGATAAGCACTTGCGGCGCCTTGACGGATTTCGCGACCTCCGCAATTGACTGACATACTCGCGTTCTTACATCATCCGGATTCGCTTCATCTTCCTTTTCAACCGTGCAAAACGCAACAAGGACGTTCTGGAATTTTCCAGATCGATTCTCACTAAGTGGCTCAGGATCCTTGATTGCTTCCTGTCGTACGTCATACTCGAAGGTATCACAATGTAGAAGCAGCAACCTCATTTGGAATCACAGCTCAGATCTTATCGGGTCGAATCTCCCTACTTAAGTTGAAAACCGCCACTTGTCTAGTTGTCGGTCCTTGCGCGTCGACTTCTTGAATTCCCTATAATGGGGCTTGCAGAGATACGCTCTACGTGCGTTACCTATGTTGAGGCCACTGTTTGCTACCTTCTCTGGCGAGATAGACCGAATTGCGGTCGCGCTACAACCCACAACACTACACTGCTGACCCTTCGCGACTTTGCCCATTGGAACCGCGCCTACAGGATTATAGGTGCTTGAAAAAGTTCATTCCGGTTGCTAGCTCTTTGTTAAAGTCAGGTTTTGAAGGCTCGCCTTCTCCTTCGTAGGATTGTTGTGGCAAAGGCGAAGAGGCTCAAGGCAACAATCAGGATTGGTGGTCCCGAGAATTCCGGTATAGGCGTGACTGCTCCAACCAATATCGTTGCGTCGCTTGTTGTTCGGTAGTCGAGTAAGTAAGAACCGCTGGTGCCGCCTGCGCGTATTACGTAGACGTCGACGTCGATGTGCCAGGTGCCGTTGTTGGATGGAGTAGTAACCATATTTTCTACGGTAACCGTGAAGTTCGTCGCGTTATACCCGATCGGCGTGCTGTTGGATGAGACAATTAAGCTAGAAGGCACATCTATCAAGTCCACTCGAACGGAATAGTAGTCTTCTCCATCAGAGATGCAGGATCCGCTAACCGTCGTTCCCGTTTCGATCCTTTGACCGGGGCCGGCCTGCTGTGGAATCGAATAATTCACATGCCCCACCTGACAGCGGGCCGCCAGAGCGAAGTTTGACGAAGCCAAGACGGTAATGAGAATGAGAACCGTCGCCGCACAACCGAAGCGCCACGTTTTCAACTTCTAGACCGCATATCGACAACTACTGTATCGCGTATATGGGTTGCGTTGGTTCGTCGGCCAATGTGCCTGGGCAATGCCGTCGCAACAACCTTTAACCCTGGATTCAATTTGTGGCGGCTGGTCAAATTTGCTTGGGAAGTTGCGAGAGAAATACGAGGCGGCCATGCAGCCCGTAGGAAGATCACTGGGTAGAATAGGGCTCACTCCTAACGAGATTACAACTCTCAGCATGATCGTAGCGGTGCTCGCGGGTTTCGCCTATGCGTCCCGGAACCCAGTAATCGGTGCGGTTGGTCTCCTCGCGTCTGGTGCCATCGACATGCTTGACGGTGCTGTCGCGCGTGCTACGGGCTCAGTGACAAGTTTCGGTGCGGTTTATGATCCAGTGTTGGACCGGTACGCTGAGTTCGCTGTGCTGCTCGGGATAGGTCTCGGAGGGTTTGCGGCTTGGACTTGGGTCGTGTTCAGCTTGTTTGGAATGGTGATGGCTAGCTATACTCGCGCTCGGGCGGAATCAGCTGGAGGCCTAGAGAGTTGCCGCGTTGGCATAGCCGAACGGCAGGAAAAGATCATTCTGTTAGTGATCGGATCATTTCTGCAACCATTCTTCAGCCTGGCGGTGCCTTTGGCCGTTTTGCTTGTCGGTATCCTATCGCATATAACCGTTGTACAGCGTCTCCATTTCACATTTACGCACACTCGCGGAGGTCAAACCCATGTTTGATCTGGTTGGGGTTGGAAACCCCGTTTATGATAGCATAATCACGCCTCTCTCCAGAACCAGTGGCCGTGTTCTCTCCGGGTGCAGCACCAACGCCTGTCTAGCAGCTAAGAAATTGGGAATGGACAAAGTCGGCCTAGTAGGTTGCATTGGCCCGGATTACGAATCGAGGTTCAAGACCGAAATGAATGGGTTCGGGATCGAGGTCAGCGTGGACACGAGTGTAAAAGGGACAGGGGGCTTTCACCTCGTCTACGACAAAAAGGGGGACAGAACATTGGACGTTCTGGGGGTGGCCGGGCGAATTACGGCTAAGAGCTTTCCCGAGGAATTCCTCCAAGCCAAGTTCATCATTATTGGACCGATCTTGGGTGAAGTGGACCGAGGCCTAATCGAATATCTTCGATCTTCCACGTCAAGCAAACTCTTCTTAGACCCCCAAGGGCTGATTCGCCACATCGGACACGACAATCGTATCGTTCACGAGTGTGACAAAGAAGAGTTTGGGAAGATTGCGCAGCAAGTAGATTTCATCAAACCTAACGAACCCGAGAGCCGAACTATTACCGGAGAGACTGACGCTGTGCTAGGTCTGGGCTGTCTGCGTGACATGGGTGCAGCCGTGCCGATAATCACACTTGCCGAGCGCGGCTCAGTTCTACTTGATGATGAGAAGTTACTTAGGATCCCGCCCTATTCCACAGAGGCAATAGACCCTACTGGGGCAGGGGATGTCTACGCTGGATCGTTCATCACCCGCTATTCCCGGGGCGGAAACCTCGAGGAAGCCGCTACGTACGCTTCCGCCGCCGCGTCAATCAAGATCGAACAGGTCGGGCCTGGCTTTCAGTTATCCGACGCGGCGACAATGCAACGGGTGAGAACGATACGCGGCCTGGCGGCCGCTTAGGAGCTTAGTAGGAGTAGTGTCGTTCGTCCTCTGATCGTACCTTAGAAAGTCCAAAATGTACAGCGCATGAAACGCAATAGAATTTAATCACTTTCTGACGTTGAATGTAGGTGCCGTGGGATCGGAGCTCTCGTGCAAGCGATGGTTCCACAAGCGAAACCCACTGTGTTGCACGCTTCGCCTTATCCCTAGGTACTGGCCTGCCACAGTTAGTGCACTGTATCATTACGCCTCGTCCTTTGCCGCCTTTGCTTCGCCCTCGTGATTTTCTTTTCTTCGTCAAGTGTTCTTCACGGCACTAAGGCGTTGGGCGGCGCTTAAACGTTGTTGTGCCATCGCTTGGTCAGTACGACTTTGCAAAGTACGCAATCTTGGTTGCAGGTTTGCCGCAACGAACGCAGTCGGAGAACGGCTGTTCGTCCTTGAGCGGAAGAGTCCGTATTGTGGCACTCGTATCATTCTGAATCGTCTCCTCACATTCAGTCATACCGCACCAGGAGGCCCGAACGAAGCCGCCCCGGTTGGCAAGTGCGTTCTTGAAGTCGTCGTAGTTACTCACCTGCTGAATTGACTCTTCAAGCGACTTCTTCGCCTTTTCAAACAGGTTTCTTTGAATTTCCTGTAAGCAGCGTCTAACTTGATCGACAATGTCTTCATCCTTTACGGTTAGTTTCTCTGAATTATCTCGTCGAACTAGAACGCATTGTTTATTCTGTACGTCTCTTGGGCCGATTTCAATTCGCAGCGGGACGCCCTTTAACTCCCACTCATTGAATTTCCAGCCGGGTGTGTATTGATCACGAAAATCGGCGTGCGTTTCAATTCCAGCTTTCTTCAGAGTATCAGCTAAAGCCTTCGTCTTTGAAGTTATAGCCTCGCTCTGCTCTTGCTTGAAGTATATGGGCACGAGAACCACTTGGATGGGAGCAACCTGCGGCGGCACAACAAGTCCTTTTTCATCGCCGTGTAACATTATCATTGCACTGATGAGGCGCCAAGAAACTCCCCAAGATGCGGTCCAGGCGTAGTGCATCTCCTCGTCTTTGCCGAGGTATTTGATGTTGAAGGGTTTTGAGAAGTTTTGGCCTAAGTTATGAGAGGTACCCATCTGGATCGCTTTGCCGTCGGGCATCATAGCCTCCAGCGTCGTCGTGTATAACGCTCCTCTGAATTTCTCTTTCTCGCTCTTGTAACCGAGGAGAACGGGAATACACATTTCGTCTTCAATTATCTGACGGTAGAACTCAAGAATCATCATGACCTCACTGTCCGTATCTTCCTTAGTCGCGTGGACCGTGTGACCCTCTTGCCATAGAAACTCCGAAGTTCTCAGAAACGGCCTAGTAGTGGTGATTTCGGATCGAAGCACTGAATTCCATAAGTTAATCAGTAAAGGTAGATCCCGCCAACTCCGCACCCACCTAGAGTAAGCCTCATTTACGATGGTCTCGGAAGTCGGTCTAACCGCGAGGCGCTCAGACAGCGCGTTGTCCCCTGACTGTGTTACCCAAAAAACTTCCGGAGTGAACCCCTTGAAGTGTGTTGCTTCCTTCTGTAGGTAACTCTCAGGAATCAGAAGGGGGAAGTATGCGTTTGAATGACCTGTCGCCTTCAACCTCCGATCCAACAGATCTCTAATCTTCTCCCAGATAGAATTCCCATAAGGCCGAAGGATGATGAACCCTTTCACGGGCGCATAGTCCGCCAGTTCAGCCTTAGTCACGACCTGAGTATACCATTCAGAGAGGTCAGCATCTTTCTTTACAGTAATCCCAATTTGCTTGCTCAATAATACATCTCACCTAATGCGATATCGTATGATTCAAGTTCGGACCGTTCACGGTTCTGGAACTAAAACACCGGAGAACTCCATGACAGCCACGATCCTTTTCGTCAGCTGCGTCCTTACTCATATAGGTATTTAGTGTTTGTTAGAGATGGCGACATAGTCGTTGTCACGGCAGCCTTAATTTGGCGGTGATAAATTCTGTCCATCGTCAGTCTTTAGGGTTGAGCTGCAGTACATTGGCCCCCTATCTTCCCCGAAGCAATTGATTTTGGTTATTGCCTGCTTGATCATCATCTGTCTTATCGGAGCAGTGTCCATCGCTGAGCAGACGAGTCTTTCAGCAACGACGACTTCAAATTACGTGACCAGTGAAGCTTCGGGCTTGGGCACGATCTCGTGGCTAGCCCGAGCCTCCAGGTAACTCGACTAACGCAGCGTTATTATCAGCTGCAATGGCCCTGATGAAAGGGATTTACCAGTACTCACCCGAGGATCCGAATTATCTTCCAACCTCCTACACGAACCAGAACAGTTCGCTTACGGCCTATGTCGTTCACGCCAGTCACCCCTCCAGTGTAGCTTGGGCTCCATCCGGGGGAACCCAGGTAATTTGGGAGAGCGTGCCCGGAGTTTCCCCCAAAGGATGGAGCGGCATTGTCACCGCTGGGGGCCTGATGAACACCGGAGATCAGACCGAGTCTTTACATGTGATGACAGACTGCAGTGGATTCATCACAGCCCTCTTTGCCTACGCGAACACCGAACATACAACAAAATTCACCGACTGGACGGCCGGAAGTTCCGTACCAGAAGCAGGGTGTAATGACTGGCAAGGAAGCTGCACGCAGCCAAACCCACTCAACTATTACAATCTCTTTCTCACGGGAAAGAACGGCTGGTTCCAGAACGTTTCACTATCTAATCTTCAGCCTGGAGATCTCCTCGCATTCGCAGGTACAGCCAAAGACATCATGCTCGTAGC